>Ga0066699_10000453_pt1 | contig 11807 bp, 9 predicted proteins | sample GraSoiAngelo_148_FD_66455 | JGI IMG/M metagenome (GOLD analysis project Ga0066699, IMG submission 66455) | Grasslands soil microbial communities from the Angelo Coastal Reserve, California, USA - 14_1009_09_20cm | ecosystem: Environmental > Terrestrial > Soil > Grasslands | place: USA... | reverse complement strand
CGGACGACGATCGATCATGCATGCCGAGGCCGTATCCGCCCGCAAATCCCATCGCGAGACCGATCCCGAGCGCCGCGATGAGCGGCCACATGGCCGATCGCGCTCGATCGGACCGATCGGCGATCAGAACCGGAGCCGGCGGTTCGGAGCTGCGGCGTTCGTCAAGCCCCAGGCTCCGCGCCGCGAGCGGCGACCGATCCATCGCTCCGCCGACGATCGCCGGCGCGATTTCTACGTCGCGATACCTCTCCTGCTCCGCTTCGGCGATCTCGGCAAACCGCCGTTCAGTGGCATCCGCGACGTCACTGGCAACCGGCTTCAATTGGATGTCAGCGACTTCGGGCTCTGGTCGGATAATCGGATCGATCGCGTCACGACGAGATGTACCTTCCGGTTCGGCCAGCGGCACCATCGCCTCGCGCTCGACGCGCGTCGCCGATGTCGCGGTGGACGGTTGCCCGAACGCCGTCTCCAATGCGTCGACGAACGAAAGCGCGGTCTGGTATCGATCGGCCGGATTGTCGGCGAGCGCGCGCGCGAACACGAGGCTCAGTGCGTCCGCGTCGGCGCTGGGAATGTCGTCGAGCGACAGCGACGCGTGCGTGCCGGTGCCGCTGATACGGCGGCCCGAGATCAATTCGTAGATCAGCGCCGCGAGGCTGAAGATGTCGGCGCGTCGATCCCAGTCGGCGCCCGCGATGCGTTCCGGCGCGCTGTAGGGACGACGCACCGGCGCCACGACGCCGACGTCTTCGAGCGACTGCGCGATTCCGAGACCGGTGACGCCTGTATCGTCTGCCGACAGCAACACATCGCGTGGATGAAGCGCGCCGTGATACACGCCGGCCGCCGCCGCGAAGTCGAGCGCGCCCGCCAACTGCGCGGCGACGCGCAGCGCATCCGACGCCGGTGCCGGACCGTACTCGCGAATCGCCAGATCGAGCGATTCGCCGGCGACGAACTCGTGCGCGAAATACGGGCCGCTGACGCCGGCGGCGAGCGGCGCGGCAATCGAGGGATGCGTCAGGTTCGACGCGATGAGCCGCTCGAATCGACCGACGAGCCGGCGCACGCGGTCGGGCGCGAGCTCGATTGTGAAGAGCTTGATGGCAACGAGCCGCTCGCGTTCCGCGTCATAACCGCGAAACACGGGTCCGAGTGTTCCCGCACCGATCTGATGAAGAACACGGAACGGTCCGAACGCGTCAGGGGGCGCAGTGCCGGCAGCTTCCGTGTGCAGTGAAGGACTCCTGTGGGAAGGCGCTTAAGTTTAACATGGTTGACAGTTTACGCAACGCTTTGAGACAGTAGGTTTCCTGGTGCGCGTCAACTCATCCTCGGTGACAGACGAGTCGTCCGTACGGATTCCGGTCGACGTCCGCCGATTCCCCTGGATTCGCCGGCTCGCGGCGGACTACGCGTACGATTTTGGCGCGGTCGCCCCATTTTTTTCCGGCGATCCATCCGATCGGACCGCGTGGGCGGACGCGATCGCGCGCTCGCAGGCGTACGAACGGCGCCGTGCCGACATCGCCGCAGTGATTGCCGGTCAGCAGCAACGCCGCAACGCGCCTCCGCGCGCACGCGAGGCGGGCCGTCTGCTCGCTGATTCGCGCACGGTCGCCATCGTCACCGGTCAGCAGGCCGGTCTGTTCGGCGGTCCGCTGTTCACGCTGCTCAAGGCGCTGACGGCGCTCAAGCTTGCCAACCAGGTGGCGCGCGATCACAGCGTGCCGGTCGTCGCCATTTTCTGGATCGACGCCGAGGATCACGACTGGGAAGAAATCCGTTCGTGTACGGTGTTCGACGCCGATCTGACGCCGCGGGCCGTCTCGCTTCCGCCGCGTCCCGGCGCCGAACCTGCCCCCGTCGCCACCATCAAGCTGGACGACGCCGTCGTCGGCGTGCTCGACGAGACCGAGCGCGTCCTGCCGCCGACAGCATTCCGTGAAGATCTTCTGGCGGAACTGCGCCGCTCCTACGCGCCCGGCACCGGCATGGCCGACGCGTTCGGCCAGTGGCTCGAGCAAGTGCTCGGCGGCCGCGGTCTGGTCGTGTACGACTCGTCTGACGCTCGGTCCAAACCGCTCGTCAGCAGCGTGTTCGCGCGCGAGCTGTCGATGCCCGGTCAAACCGTCAAGCTGGCGTCGCTGGCCGGTTCCGATCTGATCGCGCGCGGTTATCACGCGCAGGTGCATCCGCAGGACGACAGCGCCGCGCTGTTTCGCATCGAAGGCGGCCGCCGCGCCATCCGTCGCCAGGACGGTCAGTTCATCGTGGGCGACGAGCGGTTCCCGACCGATGCGCTGCTCCGCCAGGCGACGGAGCGGCCGACCGGTTTCAGCCCGAACGTCCTGCTGCGTCCCGTGGTGCAGGACACGATTTTCCCGACGATTTGCTACGTCGCCGGCCCGAACGAGCTCGCGTATCTGGGGCAGCTGCGCGGTGTGTATCAGCACTTCGGCGTGCCGATGCCGCTGATGTATCCGCGCGCCTCGGCGACGCTGCTCGATTCGGCGGCGGTACGTTTTCTCACCAAGTACAAGCTGCCGCTCGAGGCGCTGCAGGCGCAGGACGAAGCGGCGTTGAACGAGCTGCTGCGGGCGCAGATTCCGCCGGTCGTCGAAGAATCGTTCACCGTCGCGTCGCAGACGATCGAACAACAGATGACGCGTCTCGTCGAAGCGATCCCCGCCCTCGATCCGACGCTCGAAGGCGCCGCGCGATCGACGCTCGCCCGCATGCAGCACGATCTCCAGACGCTGCACGGCAAGATGATCCAGGCGGCCAAGCGCCGCGACGAGACGCTGCGGCGCCAGTTCATTCGCGCCCGCGCGCTGGCCTTCCCCGGTGGCCACGCGCAGGAGCGCACGATCGGCTTCGTATCCTTCCTCAATCAGTACGGGCCCGCGCTCGTAGAACGGCTGGACGAGGAGCTCCCCCTCGACCTGGGACGGCATTGGATTGTCACGATATAGAACAAGGGTTCAACGCTTCATTCTCCTCATCAGGATTCTCTGGCGGAAGCGCTGGGTGCGGTACGCCGCGCTCGCCGCTTCGGTTCCGCTCGTCATTCTGTGGTTCATCGCCGGCTACTACTACGTCAGCTTCGCGCGCCTGATCGACGCGCGGCTGCACGGCGAGCGCGACACGGTGTTTCCGCGCGTGTTCGCGCGGCCGCTCGAGCTGCGCCGCGGCCAATCGCTGACCGATCGACAGCTGATCGATCGACTCAATGATCTTGGATACGCACAGCGGCCGCAGCTGGAGAAGCCGGGCGAATTCGCCCTCGGCCAGGGAACCGTCGCGATTTTGCCGCGCGGACCGGAGTTCAAGGGCAAGGCGGTCCGCGTCGTCTTTCAGCGGACGCCGGCTTCGGACGTGCGCAGCGCCGCGCGGCGGACGGCGCCGCCGCGTCCGGCCGATCGCGTGCTGCAGCTCGAGCTCGCCACGCGTCCGAGCGAGCGCCTGACGCTCGACGCGCCGGTGCTCACGGCGCTCGGCGGCGAGCGCGAGAAGCGGCGGCCGGTCGCGCTGTCCGCGATTCCGGAGCGGATGGTCCAGGCGGTGCTGGCCATCGAGGATCATCGCTTCTACGAGCATCCGGGCATCGATCCGATCGGCGTCGTCGGCGCCTTTGCGTCGTACGTCACCGGCCGGCGCGCCTACCTCGCCGGCGGCAGCACGATCACGCAGCAGCTCGTACGCAACGTCTTCCTGCCGAAGTTCGGCATGACGCTGCAGACCGCACGCGAGCGATCGCTGCGGCGCAAGATCCTCGAGATGTGGGTGTCGATCGTGCTCAACGAGCGCGCGTCGAAGGATGCGATCCTCGAGATGTACTTGAACGACATCCCGCTCGGGCAGCGCGGCTCGTTCGCGATCTACGGCGTCGCCGAAGCGTCGCGCCTCTTCTTCGGCAAGGACGTCAGCAACGTGACGCTCGCCGAAGCGGCGACGATCGCCGGTGTCATCCAGTCGCCGTCGGCGCTGTCGCCGTTCAACAACCCGGCCCGCTGCCGCGAACGGCGCAACGTCGTCCTCGGCGCGATGGTCGACGCCGGCTACGTCACGGCGGACGTGGCGGAACGCGCCTCGAAGGAGCCGCTGCTCGTCGTGCAGCGCGCGCTCGAAGCCGAGGCGCCGTACTTCGTCGACTACGTCGGTCAGACGCTCGATAGCCAGTATCCCGGTTTGACGACGACGACGAATCAGGCCGTCGACGTGTACACGACGCTGGATCTGCATCTGCAGCGGCTCGCGCAGGATGCGGTCCGCGACGGCCTGACGAAGGTGGATCAGCTGCTGTCGCGCCGCCACCGCAAGGGCAAGGCGGAAGCGGCGCTGATCGCGGTGGACCCGCGCACCGGCGAGATCCTCGCGTTCGTCGGCGGCCGTTCGTACAACCAGTCGCAGTACGATCGCGCCATCGTCTCGCGCCGGCAGCCGGGGTCGGTGTTCAAGCCGTTCGTATATCTCACCGCCTTCGAGCACGCGCTCGAAGAAGGGCGCACCGACGTGACGCCGGCGTCGATCACCAATGACGAACCGGAAACGTTCGAGTTCGACGATCAGGTGTGGACGCCGGAGAATTACGAGGGGACCTACGACGGCGCGATTACATTCCGCCGTGCGCTCGCGCACTCGCGCAACCTCGCGACGATTCACGTCGCGCAGCAGGCGGGCTACGATCACATCGCCAGCCTCTGGAAATCGCTCGGCGTCGGCAATCCGCCGAAGCCCTATCCGTCGATTACGCTCGGCGTGTTCGAGGCGACGCCGTACGAGATCGCGACGGCCTACACGCTCTTCCCGAACGGCGGAATCGTGCGGCCGCTGAAGAACGTCCTTCACATTCTCAAAGGCGGCGTGAACGTGACGAAGAAGGCCGTCGGCGAATCGCGGCGCGTTGCGAGACCGGAGACGGCGTTCCTCGTCACCAACATGATGCGCAGCGTGCTGAACGAAGGGACCGCGGCCGGTGCGCGCGCCGCCGGCTTCACGCTCGACGCGGCCGGCAAGACCGGCACGACCAACGACCTTCGCGACGCGTGGTTCGCGGGCTTCACGCCCGAGCTCCTCACCGTGGTGTGGGTGGGCTTCGACGACAATCAGCCCGTCGGCCTGAGCGGCGCGCAGGCGGCGCTGCCGATCTGGACGCAGTTCATGAAGGGCGCGCTCGCCGGCCGGGCCAGCGTCCCGTTCGATGTCCCCGAGAACATCAGCTTCGTCGAGATCTGCGCGGAAAGCGGCAAGCTCGCCGGTCCCGCGTGTCCGAAGACGTTCAGCGAATCGTTCATCGCTGGGACGGAGCCGACCCAGGCGTGCGAGATTCATCGGTAACGCTCGCCCGAAGGCGCACGCTCGATTCAGGGCAGAGGACCGCGAGGCTTTAGCCGAGCGTCCCACACCGATATAATCCGATCGGAATGAACCGCGAAGTCTTCGCCGCCGTCTCCGACGCGCTCGAACGCGGCGAGCCGGCGGCGCTCGTCACGATCGTTTCAACCACCGGATCGACGCCGCAGCGCGTCGGCGCCAAGATGCTCGTGTACTCGGATGGGCGGATCGTCGGCACCATTGGCGGCGGCTGTTACGAGAACGACGCGTTCTGGAAAGCGCGCGAAGCCATCACGAGCCGGAAGCCGCAGATCGTGCACTACGAGCTGTCGGACGATTTCGCGCAGGAAACCGGATTGATCTGCGGCGGACAAATGGACGTCTACATCGAGCCGATCGAGCCGTCGCCGGAGCTGTACATCGTCGGCGCCGGCCACGTCGGCTTTCATCTGGCCCGCCTCGCGCATGAAGTCGGCTTCCGCGTCCACGTCGTCGACGATCGCGAGAAGTTCGCCAACAGCGAGCGCTTCCCGAACGCGGTCGAGATCGTCGTCGACGACATCCCTGCGTGGATCGGCCGGGCGAGTCTGCAGGCGCATGCCTATGCGGTGATCGTCACGCGCGGCCACACGAACGATCTCGAAGCGCTGCGCGCTCTGGCGCCGCGCGAGCTGCGTTACCTCGGGCTCATCGGCAGCCGCGCCAAGGTCGCGCGCATTTACGACGCGCTCGTTGAAGACCGGATGTCGCCCGACGCGCTCAAGCGCGTGCATGCGCCCATAGGCCTCGACATCGGCGCCGTGACGCCGCAGGAAATCGCCGTCAGCATCCTCGCGGAGCTGATCGCGGTAAAGCACGGCAAAGAACATCCCGGCGCGATGCAGTGGACACCTCCTCAGCTCGCTAAACCGTAGGGGCCGAGCGTGCTCGGCCCTCTCTGGCCGACGCCGCGCCACGGCTGACGTCGACGCCGCGGCCGACGTCGACCCCGCGAGCGGAGCAAGCTCGGCCCTGCCGTGCGAATGACTTCTCTTCTTATCCGCTCTGGTTTGATCCTGACGATGAACGATCGCTTCGACGTCGTCGAGGGCGACGTCTCGATCGAAGACGGCCGAATCGCTGCCATCGCGCCGCACATCGACGAGCCGCACGACCGCATCGTCGACGCGCGCGGTGGCTACGTGCTTCCCGGGCTCATCCAGACGCACATCCATCTGTGCCAGACGCTCTTCCGCGGCTACGCCGACGACCTGCCGCTGATGGACTGGCTGCGCCGCCGTGTGTGGCCGATGGAAGCGGCCCACACGCCGGAGACGCTCCGCGCGGCGACGCGGCTCGCGGCGACCGAGCTCCTCGCGAGCGGGACGACGGCCGTCCTGACGATGGAGACCGTGCACGACACCGACGCGGTGTTCGAGGCGGTCGCGCAGAGCGGACTGCGCGCGACGATCGGCAAGTGCATGATGGATTCCGACGCGCAGGCGCCGCGGCGGCTGCGGGAGCGTACGCGCGACTCGATCGACGAGAGCGTCGCCATCCGGAAACGCTGGCACGGCGCGGCCAACGGACGCCTGCGCGCGGCGTTCGCGCCGCGATTCGCCGTGTCGTGCTCGCGCGATCTGCTCGAAGCGGTTGCGAGCCTTTCGCGCGAACAGCAGGCGATTGTCCACACCCACGCCTCCGAATCGCGCGACGAGATTGCCCTCGTGAAGCAGATGTCGGGCGGCCTCAGCAACCTCGAATATCTCGCGAGCGTCAGGCTCACGTCTCCGCATCTGTGCGCCGCCCACTGCGTCTGGGTGGACGATCGCGAGCAGCAGCTGCTCGCCGATCGCGACGTCAAGGTGCTGCACTGTCCCGGCTCGAACCTGAAGCTCGGATCGGGAATCGCGCCGGTGGCGGAAATGCGCGCCCGCGGCATCACGGTGTCGCTCGGCGCCGATGGCGCCGCGTGCAACAACCGGCTCGACATGTTCGAAGAGATGCGGCTCGCCGCCGTCCTTCAGGCGATGCGAACGCAGCCGGGCGTCCTGCCGGCGCGCGACGTCCTCGCGATGGCGACGCGCGCCGGCGCGCGCACGCTCGGTCTCGATGCAGAAATCGGATCGATCGAGGCGGGTAAACGCGCCGACGTCATCGTCGTCGATCGCGATCGGCCGCACCTCGCGCCGGGGCCCGACCCGTACTCGACGCTCGTCTATGCGGCGCGGGGCAGCGACGTTCGCACGACCATCGTCGACGGCGAGCCGCTCGTCGACGACTTCACGCCGTTGCGCATCGATCGCGCAGAGGCCGCCGCCCAGGCGCGTATCGCCGCACGCGACCTCTTATTGCGAGCAGAACTGTAAACCGATTACAAACCTGGCGGGTCACGACTGCAGAGCTTTCAGCTAGAGTTCTGCGATGGTCCGCAAACGTCGGGCGAAACCCTCAGCAGTGCGAATCCTGATCGTAGACGACGAACCGTCAATCATCAGTTTCGTCGACCGGACCATGCGGCTCGCCGGCTACCGCACCTACACCGCGCCGAACGCCAAAGTAGCGCTCGAGATTTGCGAGCACAACGGCGTCCCCGATCTGTTGCTCACCGATTTCAAGATGCCCGGAATGGATGGCGACGCGCTCGCGGCGCGGCTGCGCCAGCGCGAGCCCGATCTGAAAGTGCTCTACCTCACCGGGTTTGCCGATCAGCTGTTCACCGAACGCGGCGCGCTGTGGCGCGACGAGGCATTTCTCGAAAAGCCCTGCACCGTCAACGGTCTCCTCGAGGCCGTGTCGATGATCCTCTCTGGCGACTACGGCGAGTATCAGGACCATGTATAATTCTCATTAGCAGTCTCTCGGCCAGAGTGCTAATGGAAGCTCAGGATCGATCGAAGCGCGTGCTGGCGGCGCTCGTCCGCGAGTTCATCTCGTCGGGCGAGCCCGTGGCCTCGTCGCTGCTCGTCAGCGCGGCAGGGCTCGGTGTGTCGTCCGCGACGGTTCGCAGCATTCTCGCAAGGCTCGAAGAAGAAGGGTTCGTCCAGCAGCCGCATACATCGGCCGGCCGCATTCCCACCGATCGCGGATACCGGTTCTACGTCGATCTGCTTCTCGAAGTAAAGCGTCCGAACCGTACGGCGACGGCCGTCGAGGCGCGGCTGCGGCGCGAGAGTCCCGACCGTCTGCTCGATTCGATGCTGCCGCAGGTGTCGCATGTGCTGTCACAAGCCTCGCGAAGCGTGGGGTTTGCCGTCGGTCCGGCTCATGAGGTCGCGGTGTTCGATCGCGTGGAATTCGTTCCAATCGCCGCAGCGCGCGTGCTCGTCGTCATCGTCGCGCGCGGCGGCCACGTCGTGCAGAAAGTGATCGATACGGGCGAACCGCTCGGCGCGGACGATCTGCGCCAGGCGGCCAACTACCTCAATGCAGAGTTCACGGGTCTGCCGCTGCACCGCGCGCGTGAAGCCGTGCTCGAACGGATTCAGGCGGAGCGTCTGCTCTACGATGCGCTGCTGGCCCGCGCAATGCGGCTGGCCACCTCGACCTTTTCCGATTTCCCGGACGACCGCACGGTATACGTCGAAGGGACGTCATCGCTCCTTGAGGACGGCAGCGGCTTGACGCTCGGCACGCTGCAGATGCTGCTGCAGATGATCGAAGAGAAGCAGAAGCTCGTCCGGGTGTTGAACGAATACATCGACGGACCCGGTCTGACCGTCGTCATCGGCGCGGAGCATCTCGACCCCACGCTTCGTCCGTTCAGCCTCGTCGCGTCCACCTACGACGACGGCGCCGGAACGGGCACGGTAGGCGTCATCGGCCCGACCCGCATGCGCTATTCTCGTGCGATTGCGGTCGTCGACGGCGCTGCCCAGGCCGTGTCACGTCTGCTGCGCGACCCCAATTAGGAACTCTATGCCCGACGAACCGATTACTGAGCCGGCCCCCGAGGCGAGCGGCGGCGAGGCGATGGTCTCGACCGATCCCGTTGCCGATCTGCAACGCGAGCGCGACGACTACTACGACCGGTGGATGCGCAAGGCCGCGGAGTTCGACAACTACCGCAAGCGCGTGGAGCGCGAGCGCCGCGAGCAGCGCGATCAGGCCGTTGTCGATCTGCTGCTGGAGCTGCTGCTCGTCGTCGACGATTTCGATCGCGCGCTGACCGCCGAGGTCGGCGGAGAGCGCGGCGAGGCGTACCGCCGCGGCATCGAGCTGATTCACGCGAAGCTGTACGACGTGCTGAAGAAGTACGGCGTCCGGCCGATCGACGCGCTCGGCGCCGATTTCGATCCGAACTTCCATCAGGCCGTCATCCAGGAATCGAGTCCCGATCACCGCGAAGGCGAAGTGATCGGCGAGCTGCGCAAGGGATACATGATTGGCGATCGGCTGCTGCGCCCCGCCATGGTGAAGGTGGCAACGGCGTGAGCAAGCGAGATTATTACGAAGTGCTCGGCGTCGGACGATCCGCGAACGATGCCGAGTTGAAGAGCGCGTACCGCAAGCTGGCCATGAAGTACCACCCGGATCGCAATCCGGGCGACAAAGTGGCCGAGGACCGCTTCAAGGAAGCGGCCGAAGCGTACGCCGTGCTCGCCGACGGCGAGAAGCGCAGCTTGTACGACCGCTTCGGTCATGCCGGCGTGAGCTCGGCGACCGGCGGCGGCGGCGGATTCGACCCGAGCGTGTTCGCCGAGTTCGGCGACTTCGCCGACATCCTCGGGAACATGTTCGGCTTCGGCGATCTGTTCGGCGGCGGCGGACGCCGCCGCGGCGGGCCGCAGCGCGGCGCCGACTTGCGCTACGACCTCGAGATTGCCTTCGAGGAAGCGGCGCGCGGCACCGAAACGACGATTCAGATTCCGCGGCAGGAACAGTGTGAAACCTGTCTCGGTTCCGGCGCTGCTCCGGGCACGACGCCGACGACGTGCGGTATGTGCCGCGGCGTCGGACAGATCCGGCGCCAGCAAGGGTTCTTCACGCTCGCTCAGACGTGCCCGCAGTGCCGCGGCAACGGCAAGATCGTCAGCAAGCCGTGTCCGTCGTGCCACGGCGCCGGACACGTGACACGCGAGCGAAAGATCACGGTCAAGATCCCGCCGGGTATCGCGACCGGCCAGCAGCTGCGTCTGCAGGGCGAAGGCGAGTCGGGATCGGCCGGCGGTCCGGCCGGACACCTCTTCGTCGTCGTCCACGTGCAAGAGCACGAGTACTTCCGCAGAGACGGCAACAGTCTGTTCTGTGAAGTACCGGTCAACTTCACGACCGTGGCGCTCGGGGGCGAGATCCAGGTGCCGACGCTCGACGGCACGGAAACCGTGAAGGTGCCGGAAGGAACGCAGACGGGCACGACGCTTCGGCTGCGCAGCAAAGGGATGCCGGACGTGAGCGGCCGAGGCCGCGGCGATCTCTTCGCGACCATCCAGGTGCAGACGCCGAAGAAGCTGAACAAGGATCAGCGGCGGCTCCTCGAGGATCTCGCGAAGGCGCTGCCGAAGGAGCGGTTCGAACCGCGGCCGCGCGGCGACGAACAGGATGAGCGGAACCTGTTCGATCGCGTCAAAGACATGTTTGGCTAAGAACTACCCGGCCGTCGAGGTTGCCGCGCCCGGCGATTTCGATCTGATCCTCGCGATCGCCGACGATTTCTCTCCGACGGCTGTCGAAGAACGCGACGACGCCGTGCGCCTGTTCTTCGCGAGCGCTGCCGCGCGAGACGCCGCCCTCACGACGCTCGCCTCACGCTTTCGCGTCGAGCCGATCGACGTCAGCGACGAAGACTGGGCGCGTCGTTCCCAGGAACATCTTTGTCCGGTGACGGTCGGCCGAATCACGATCTTCCCAAATCCCGAATCCCAGGTCTCGAATCCCGAATCGCAAATCCCGAATCCCGCCCTTCGACAGGCTCGCCAGCCGAGGGGCGGCGGAATATCGATCGTCATCGCGCCGTCGATGGGATTCGGAACGGGCCATCACGCGACGACGCGGCTCTGCCTAGCGGCGCTGCAGACGATCGATCTCGACGGAAAGACTCTGCTGGATGTCGGCACGGGATCGGGTGTGCTGGCAATTGCGGCCGACCGCCTAGGCGCTGCGCGTGCAGTCGGCATCGACATCGATCCGGACGCGATTCAATCCGCCAATGAGAATCTGCTCCTCAATCCGGAAGCGCAGCGGGTATCGTTTGCAGTCGGGGATCTGAATGTTGTGAACCCCGGGACTGCTGATGTCGTGATCGGAAATCTGAGCGGCGCGCTGCTCGTTCGTTCGGCATCGACGCTGCTCGCCGCCGCGCGCGGCGGCGGCGGCGGCGTGATAGTCAGCGGCCTGCAGGCCCACGAGCGCGAGCGGGTCCGTGACGCGCTCGCGTCTCCGGTCGTGTGGGAACGCGAAGACGACGGGTGGCTCGCGCTGATACTGAGCGTTGAATGAGCGAACAGATGCCGCGAATATCGCGGCGAGCCGAGAGGCGACAGGCACCG
>Ga0066699_10000450_pt1 | contig 11833 bp, 12 predicted proteins | sample GraSoiAngelo_148_FD_66455 | JGI IMG/M metagenome (GOLD analysis project Ga0066699, IMG submission 66455) | Grasslands soil microbial communities from the Angelo Coastal Reserve, California, USA - 14_1009_09_20cm | ecosystem: Environmental > Terrestrial > Soil > Grasslands | place: USA... | reverse complement strand
AGTTCGATGTGACCAAAAGCTGGTCGGCTGCGGACGAGGGCGAGCTGTTCATGGGCTCGGCGCCGGTTGTCGGCTGGCTGCGGGTGCGCCGGCCCGGCTCCGCCACGCTGCGTGAGCTGCGCTCCGATGACATCCACTTCATGGAGCTCGAGCACGCCGCCAAGCCGGCGTTCGTCGAAGTCGGCGTCGCCTTTCGGGCCGGCACCGAGAAAGTACGGACAGATTTCCTGAAACGGATCCGCACTGCGGCTCAGGAGGTGCTCGGTTCCGAGGTTGGCACGCCTTCGTCATGGCCGGTCCTCGCGCCGGTCGGTAGTCACAACTTCGAGGCGATTCGCAAGAGCCGGCAGGTGAGCTACGAGGCCTCAGCCGAGGAGAACCAGGCCATGGCCGCCTTTACGACCCCGGAGATTCGCGCTTTGATCCGTGACCTCGAGCGGGTGGGGTCATTGACCGTCTCGGACCTGCCCAAAGTTCTCGGGGAGGCGCAAGGAACTGCCGTGGCCGGCCGCCTGGGCGAGCTCCGCACCCTCGGCTTGATCCAGTCCGAGTATGTGATCGTCTGCTCGCGCACCGGCAACGCCGTCCTGCGCACCGACGATCCGAACAAGCTCTCCAAGATGGCGCCCGACTGGATGAAGTGCGCCTGCGGGCGGCCGTTGAACGAGGAGCGTGTCGACCAGGTCATCATGCCGACCGATCGCGCCACCGCCCTCAATGACAAAGGACGCTGGATGACGACGCTTTCGATCAGCATCCTGCCGAAGCTGGGCATCAGCCGTGAGCAGGTGATCATCGATGCCGGCCCGCAGGGCACCGATTTCGTGCTCGATCTGAGCGGCGACCTGGTGCTGGTGGTGCTCAAGGATCGCGAGTTCAATCTCGCCGATGCCTACGCCTTCAACGCCAAGGTCTCACGCATCAAGGCGGCCGAGGGTGTGATCGTCAGCAACGAGGGGCTGTCGGGCGATGCCAAGAAGCTGGTGCAGGATGAGCTCGGTCCGCAGCGCGCGCGCATTACCGATCCCTTCCGGATCAGCTTCGTGGAGGGCATCCAGGGCTTCGAGCACGAGCTCGCGCGCGTCGTCGAACGGCGCCGCCGGCAGTACTTCCTTCGCGCGCTTGGCGACCTGGCGACCATCCAGGGGCTGAACATCGGGCAGCTGGCGATGGCCAAGGTCGAAGCCGGCGGCCGGACGGGCAAAGAAGTCGTAGCCGCAACACCCGAAGCCGTCGCCGCCGAAGCGTAGCTCAGCGACTTAACCGGGCGGCGGCGCCGTCCAGCCGTCCGCGGCGCACTCGCGCATAAAGTACGTGCGCTCGTGTGCTCGCACGAACGGCATTCGGCGCCCGCCCTCATTCGCCCGAAAGGGCGGCGGCCCGAGGGCCGCTGACGGTGCGCACGCCCGGGTGTTGAAATGAAACGAGCCAGCGTATTGTTCTGTTAGACATGCGCCAGCTGTTTCTGGTGGTTGGGGCGATCGGCATGGTGGTTGGCGCCGTGTGGATCGGGCAGGGAGCTGGCTGGATCGCCGGCAGCTTCATGACAGGTTCACACTTCTGGCTCATCATCGGCATCATCGTGGCGCTGATCGGTCTCGCATTGGTCGTTGGTGGAGTCCGCCGTCCGGCCAGGTCCTAAGGAGGTTTCTCCGCCGGCCTTATCAGCCGGTCGTCATCCCCTGATCATCGGGCTGAGCTCGGGCGTCCTCGCGCTGGCGGCCGATTACCTGGCCCACGCGTTTTTTGGTGTTCCGCTGCTGCCGCAGCAGGCAGGTGACCTGCTGCTCAGGGTGTTGCCGTTGCCGGTTTTCGAAAATCTGCTGAAGGCGCTTCGCGTGCTGGCAAGGCCGTTGCTCCTGGCCGGCTCGAGCGTCATCATCGTCGCCGCCTATGGCGCTGCCGCGGTGGTGATCGCCAGAGTTGTCCCGAGGTTTTTCGTGGCCGCCCTGAGCACCCTGGCCGCGCTGGTCAGTGCGGTTGTCGCGCTGCTCGATTTCTCGCCCAGCGACAACCCGCTGTTGGTGCTGATCGAACTGGTCATCCTCGGCGGGATGGTTCCACTTGTCGATAGCACCGCCCGGCAGATCGCCGTCGACACCGAAGTCGCCGATGACCGGCGGGTCTTCCTTCGCAACGCGTTCTACGGCGTGGTTGGCATCGCGGTGCTCGGCATCGGCTACGCCAACGTGCGGCGCCTCATGACCGCGCTCGCCGTCAACGAGGGCAGTCGCGCCACCGCCGAGCTGACCCCGGTCGGCGACTTCTATGTGGTCTCGAAAAATCTGGGTGGCGACCCGGTGGTCGACGGGACGACCTGGCGCCTGCAGCTGCCGGGCAGGACGCTGACCTACAGCGATTTGCTGGCGCTCCCGGCACAACGTCTCGAGTTGACCCTGGAATGTATTAGTAATGATGTCGGTGGCACGCTGATCAGCAACGGGCTTTGGCAGGGCCCGCGGGTGCGCGATCTTCTTGCGTTAACCACCGTGCCATCGGACGCGGTCTGGATGCTCATGGAAAGCGCCGACGGCTACACGGAGAGCTTTCCACTCAGCGAGCTCAGCGATGATCACCTGCTGGCGACGCATCTGAACGGCGCGCCCCTTGGGCCGTCACATGGTTTCCCTGCGCGCTTCATCTTCCCCGGCCATTACGGAATGAAGCAGCCGAAGTGGGTCACGCGCATCCATTTCTCCTCGAGTGACCAGCCCGGATATTGGGAAAACAACGGCTGGGATGAGCGTGCCGTGGTCAAGACGATGTCGCGCATCGACCAGCCCGTCGACGGGGCGGCCCTCGCCGCCGGCTCGGTAAGTTTTCGCGGCATCGCGTTCGCCGGTTCGCGCCGGATCAGTGCGGTGGAGCTGAGTTGGGACGGCGGATCATCCTGGCATCCGGCACAGCTCGACACCGAATTCTCGCCGTATGCCTGGCGGTTCTGGCAGCTGACCAGCGGCCTTTCCGGCGGGCAGTACCGCGTGGCGGTCAGAGCCCGCGATGGCGAAGGGAGATTACAATCGGCCACTCCGGCGCCGACGCTGCCGAACGGCGCCGACGGGTATCACAGCATTACGATCGATCTCGCTTGAGCTCTTGGCATCGAGCGATCGCGTTCATGCGCAGCCTCGACGAGCGCGGCGCGGAAGAGGTCCAGCCGTTTACCTGGGGACGCGCCCTCATCAACCGCGGGCTCAGCCTCGTACACGACGCCAACTATCTGATCGCTGATCATGTTGACGGCGCCGGCGCGCAGGCCCTCATGGATGCGGCGGAACGGATTCAAGCCAGCCTGGGATTATCGCATCGACGGGTCAACCTCGACGACGAAGCGGCGGTCCTGAGACTGCAGGCCGACTTTGAGGCTCGTGCATACGTTGCCGAGCAATTCGTGATCATGGTGCGGCAACGGCCACCTGACCGAGCCGTCGATACCGGCGCCGTCAAGGAAGTGCAGTGGGCACAGATCCGTCCAGCACGACGGGCGGAACGCGACCTGGAGCCATGGGCCTATCCCGAGCTCGTCGAGCAGCTACTCGCAAAACAGGAAATGACGGCGCGCCTCGTCAGGACGCAGTATTTTGCCGCCAGCGTCGGCGGCAAGCTCGTCTCCTCTTGCGAGCTGCGGACCGAGGGCGATATCGCGCAGGTCGAGACCGTTGAAACCTTGCCGCCATTCCGTGGTCGTGGCCTGGCGCGTGCCGTCGTCTCGGCGGCGCTCGACGCGGCGCGAGGGCGCGGCTTCGTCTTCCTCGTCGCCGATCATGAGGACTGGCCACAGCATTTCTACCGACGACTCGGGTTCGAGCCGGTCGGGATCGAATCGCGATTCCTGCGTCTGCTGCAGTAGGCTGGACGGACGCTGGCATCGCGGCGCGGGATTGGCTCGAGGAGGTTGCCCAATGCGAATCATGGACGTCGTCAACGAAAGCCGCTCGGTAATGAGGGCATCCGAGGTTTTCGGAACACCGTTCGAAAAGAACGGCGTGACCGTCATTCCGGCGGCCAGGATCATGGGGGGCGCAGGCGGCGGCGGAGACCAACACCAGCCTCAAGCCGGTGGGATGGGCTTCGGCGTGATGGCGCAGCCGGCGGGAGCCTTTGTCATCAAGGGCAACGAGGTCAGCTGGCAGCCTGCGCTTGACCTCAACCGTGTGATCTTGATGGGACAGGTGGTCGCCATCGTGGCTCTCTTCACCGCGCGAGCGATTGTGAAAGCCGTCGCCAAGCGGCGCTGAGCATGGCCGCCGTCACGGCAATCGACCTCGACCTCCAGGCGGTTCGCCACCAGTTTCCGGCGCTCTCCCTGCAGGTCGGCGGTAAGCCCGCGGTCTATCTCGACAATCCGGCCGGCACGCAGGTCCCCCAGCGCGTGATCGATCGGACCGCCCAGTACTGGCGAACCATGAACGCCAATCACGGCGGCGCCTTCGTCACCAGCCGTCGATCCGATGCGATGATCGACGAGGTGCGGCGCGCGGCTGCCGTTTTCCTGAACGCGGTATCACCCGACGAAATCGTCTTCGGGCCCAACATGACGACTTTGACCTTCGCGGTAAGCCGCGCGATCGCCCGTGAATTGAAGCCCGGCGATGAAATCGTGGTGACCCGACTCGAGCACGACGCCAACGTCTCGCCCTGGCTTGCCCTCGAGGAGCGGGGCGTGACGGTTCGCTTCGCCGACATCGTCGTGCCGGAATGCACGCTCGACCTTGACGACCTGCAGCACCAGATCACGCCACGCACCCGGCTGGTCGCGGTGACTCACGCCTCGAATGCGGTCGGCACCATTCCCGACCTCAAGGTGGTCTCCGCCGCGGCGCAGCGGGTGGGTGCCTGGCTGTGGGTCGATGCCGTCCACTACGCGCCGCACGGCCTGATCGATGTCCGCGCCATCGACTGCGACTTCCTGGTCTGTTCCAGCTACAAGTTCTACGGTCCTCATCAGGGTCTGCTCTACGGGCGGCGTGAGCTCCTCCAGCGGCTCCATCCTTATAAAGTGCGGCCGGCCGCCGACCAGGGCCCGAGCCGTTGGGAGACCGGGACCCAGAACCACGAGTGCCTGGCCGGCATGCTTGGGGCCTTCGAGTACCTGGCCGAGCTGGGCGGCTCACAGGAGGTTGAGCGCTCGGCGCTGGAGGCGGCGATGCGGCGGATCGCGGCGCATGAACGGGCGTTGGCCGCCCGCTTGATCGATGGCCTCGAGCAAATCCCCGGAGTCCAGATTTTTGGCATCACCGATGCGGACCGATTCGCCCAGCGGGCGCCAACGGTCTCGATCACCTGGGCGCCACATCCGCCCGAGGCGCTCGCCGGCTGGCTAGCCGATCACCAGATCTTCACCTGGCACGGCGATCACTACGCCTTCGAGGTCATCAACCGGCTTGGCTTACGGGAGCAGGGCGGGACGCTGCGGATCGGGATCGCCCACTACAACACCGCAAGCGAGATCGACCTGCTGCTCGAGTTGCTGGCCGGGTTCAAGGGCTAACCGCTCAGAGGCTGATCAACAGCACGCCGCCGAATGCGAGCAGGATGCCGGCGAGCTGGATGCCCGTCATGCGTTCATCGAGCACCAGCCGGGCGAGGATCACAGTCGCCACGGGATAGAGCGAGGAAAGAACCGAGACGATGCTCAGCAATCCGATGGTGGTCGCGATCGCAAAAAGCACATCCGCACCAACGTCGAGCACGCCGACCGCGACCAGCGTCGAGAGGTCTCGGCGCTGAAGCCGGATGCGCGGTCGGAAAGCCAGGGCGAGCACGATCAAGCCGCCCACGCTGCCTGCCCGGACGGCGAGGACGCCCAGGAGCGGATCCGGCCGGCTGGCGTAGCGGACGGAGACCAGGAATAAGCCGAAGGCGACGGCTGCCACCAGCGCGAGACCGACTCCCGGCATCACGCGCCGATGGTCGAGCGACTGGCGGCGCTGAACCGTGAGGAGCAGCACGCCGCCGAGCGCCAGGCCCATCCCGACCAGCTGTCCGGGCGCTGGCCGCTCGCCGAGCGCGAGGCCAAACAGCAACGGGACGATCGGCGCCGTCGCCGCAATCGCCGCCACGACGCTGACGACGCCGATGGCCATGCCGCGATAGAGCGCCGCCAATCCCACCAGCCCGATCAGGCCGCCGAAAACGCCCGCCACGATCCACAACCCCGCCGCCGGCCGGGCGCCGCGCACGGCTACCAGCAGAGCGAGCAGGAAGAGCGTCGGCGTCTGTGAAACCAGCAGCACGACGAGGGCGCCAAGCCGCCGGGTCATCAGCCCGCCCAGGAAGTCGCCGACGCCCCAGCTGAGGCTCGCGGCGAGCGCCAGCAGGACGGCGCTCAGCGGGCGACCCGGCGTATCGTCGTGCCGCTCAGCCGATCGCCCAGGCGCTGGCGGCGCCGGTCTTGCACGACGAGCAATGCGTCAACCGGCCACAGGGGAAGCATGATCCCGACGAGATTTCGCAGCAGGGCTCGCCACCAGGCCGGGACCCCACCCTCGGGTCCGTAGACGGAAACCCCCATCATGGTTTTCCCGATCGATTGCCCGGTCAGCGCTTCATAAGGGACGCGATACACCAGGGTAACGGCCGCCAGCAGTAGCAAACCTTCGGGGTCGAGGACCACCTCCGTCTTGTCGATACCAGAAACCGCCGTCAGCACCAGGATGGTGAGCCCGAAAGCCACGACGAGGTCGATCGCCCCCGCCCACAACCGTCGGATCAACGGAAACTCCCGTCGAGTCACATCGGCATCGCCGCGTGAAAACAGCCTGGCCTCGATCGAGTCGGCCAGATTGCGCCGAACGCCAAGCACGATTGGATCGAGGGCGCTCAGAGCGCCGCGGCGCGCAAGCCAGCGAACCGACAGGCCGACAGCCAGCACCGATAAGGCGGTGACGGCGATGACGAAGAAGCGGTGCTGAGCGCGGTGGAAAAGACCGACGGCGGGCTGCCCGGCGACGGCGCCGATGCCGACGAAGACCGCGATGTAGACGACCACCGCAGGGATGAGACCGGCGGCGAACGTGAGCCGCGGCATGTTGCTGACCCCTGCGACCTGCGTGGTATGGATGCGCAGCCCCGGAATCAGGCGGGCGACGAAAACCGCCGGGGCTCCGCGCGCGCGCAGCAAACGGGTCGCGCGTTCCAGCGCCGGACGAAACCGCAGCGTGTCGGCGATCTTGAGGAGGGTGGGACGCCCGACGGCGGCAAAGACTTCCCGCCCGATCATGGCGCCGGCCACGGTTGCGATCAGCAGCGCGCTCAGGATGGGCACCGGCTCCACGGTGTCGCTGGCGATCGCGATCCCCGCGATCAGCAGCAGGAGGTCGCCGGGCGCGAACGGAACCGGAACGCCCGTCTCCTCGATGAACATCAGGCTGGCGAGGACCGCAATCAGCAGATCGCCGCTGAGATGGCCGATGGAGCTGATCGGGTTGCCGAGCAGGAGGTCCAGCACTATCCCTCTTACTTTGCGACAGGCGAGGCCTGTCTCGAAACGCAAGCCGTAATCATCGATCGTCACAGGGGCTGTAAGGCCGCGTTGTTACGTTGGCGTCACCCAATCATGCTTCAGTCATCATCGCGCCGTCATGCCCTGATCCGCATGCGACGAGCCGCGGCCGCCGCGCTGGCCCTGGCGGCGCTGGCCCTGATCGGCATGCCGGGGCTTCCGGCGTTGGCGGCGGGCAAGCCGGCGCACCTCGACCGCCAGGTCCTGAAGGCGATGCAGACCGGTCAGTCAATCGATGTCATCGTCGTTGCCAGCAGCGATCTCAACCTGGTCCAGGCCGACCTGCGTCGCGCCGGGGTCAAGCAGACCACCCGGGTGCCGATCGCCCATGGCATCGCGGCGCGGCTGAGCCCGGCCCTTCTCCGGTACTTTCAGACCGACGCCAATGTCGAGCGCATCCTTTACAACGCGCCGGTTCACCTGACCGACACGCCATTCGATCCCTCGGCGCTGGCGACTGCCTATCCCGCTGTGCTCGATGCCCTTTCGGTATGGAGCAATGCCGTGGCGCCGCTGACCGGGCGGGGCGTCGGCATCGCGGTGATTGACAGTGGCATCGCCGCCCATCCCGACCTCGGAAGTCGCGTAATCGCCGCCCAGTCGTTCAATTCAACCGTCAACGGCGTTGCCGACGACTATGGCCACGGGACGGCGGTCGCGGGCATCATCGCTGGCGACGGCAATGCCAGCGCCGGCCAGTACATCGGCATTGCGCCGGATGCCAACTTGATCAATCTGCGTGTCAACGATGGCAACGGTGCCGCGCCCACCTCCGCCATCATGAACGCGATTCTGTGGGCAGTCGCCAACAAAAACGCCTTCAACATCCGCGTGTTGAACCTCTCTTTGCAAGCGTCTGTCGAGGAAACCTACCGCACCAGTCCGATCGACGCCGCCGTCGAGTATGCGTGGTTGAAAGGCATCGTTGTGGTGGTCGCAGCCGGCAACAATGGACCGAACAGTGCAGGGTACGCACCGGCCAATGACCCGTACGTCATTACCGTCGGCGCCACCGACGATCATGGCACGCCGTCGACGGCTGATGATGCGCTTGCCAGCTTCTCCAGCTACGGCTCGACGCAAGACGGCATCCTCAAGCCCGATCTCGTCGCGCCCGGCCGGCACATCATCACCACGCTGGCTCCAAACAGCAGCTTCGCGCTCAACTATCCGATGGCGCTGGTGGGCCCTCAGTACATCCAACTGAGCGGGACGTCCGTCGCCGCCCCATCGGTCAGCGGTGTGGCCGCGCTTTACATCGAGAGCCATCCGACCGTGCGCCCCGGACAGCTGAAGGGCGTGATGCTCGCCACCGCGAACCCCATGCTGTTTGCCGGCAGTGGTGCCGGCTATCCCGATGCGGGACGCGCGATTGCGTACTTCGGCCTGGTTGGCAATGCCGATCACGGCCTGGATCCAAACAATTACCTGAAAGTCCTCTACATGCTGGCCAATAAGCTCAGCGCGCTGCCGGTGGTCTCCTGGGACAGCGTTTCCTGGGACAGCGTCTCCTGGGACAGTGTCTCGTGGGACAGCGTGTCGTGGAACTCGGTGAGCTGGGCGGATTAAGCATGCCGAGAACCCTGGCCCGCGGCGCGGTCGCGTACATCGCAGCAATCAGCCTGGCCAGTCTGCTGGCGGCAGTCGCCCTATTCCGTGCCTCGCTCCCTGCCGCCGATCCGATCAGTTTCCTGGTTGTCGCTGGCCTTGCTGCGCTGGCCCATGCCTATCCAATTCAAGGATTCCGCCATCAGGCTTATCAGGTCACCCTGCCGTTTATCGTGCTGGCCTCCGCCTCATTCAACGGCCTCGAGCTGGCTGGCTTTATCGTTCTCATTCACCTGACCGAGCAACTCCGGGTCAGGCGCCCCCTGTACATCCAGTGGTTCAATGCGTGCGACTACTTTCTGAGTGCCGTGCTGGCGCTCACGCTCTATCACCGGGCAGTCACGCTGTTGCCGGCTGGAGCGTTGGGCGAGTTGACCGCCGCCCTGGCGGCGGCCTGCAGCTTCATCCTCCTGAATCGCTTGCTTCTCGCCATCGCCCTCTGGTTGGCGCGCGGTCTGTCGCCGGTTGCCTCGGGACTGTTCCAGCCCGAGCTGTTCGCGGCCGACCTGGTGATAGCCTGGATCGCCGGGCCGATGCTCGTCCTGGCGCTCTTGGCTGGTACCTGGACGGCGCTCCTGACCGCCGGCCCACTGCTGCTGGCACGACCGGCGCTTTCCGCTCTGCTGCGCCACCACCAGGGGGCGCCGGGTCGGATCCAGGTGCCGGCCGCCTGAGGCGTGATGGCAGACCTGCCCCGGCCAGCGCGAATCTACATCGTCGTCGTGCTGGTGGTCGCCGCCGCCGCGGTCGTGGTCACGCTGATCCTGGCGCCTCCACGAGTTGACCGAGCTCCCCTTGCGCTCCTGCTGCTGGCTTGCGCGACGATCGCGCAGCAGTTCAAGGTCAAAAGCCCGAAGCATCAGTCGTACTACACGACGACGATCTTCTTTTTTGCCGCTGCCCTGGTGCTGCGCCCGGCGTATGTCATGGCCATTGTCATCGCGGCGCATGCCGCCGAGCTGCTTCGGTTCCGCTACCGCTGGTACATCGCCGCGTTTAATGTCGCCAACTTCCTCATCTGTTCGATCACCGCTGGGGCGATCTTCGGCCTGGCAGGCTCGGGTGCTGCCCCATGGTCACGGATGGCCCTGGCCATTCTTGCGGGCGTTGTCTTTATCGCCTTGAATCACCTCCTGACGGCGTTCGTGATCATGTGGGCCCGCGGTGTTGCCTTATCGAAGGCCGGCACGCTCGACTTGGAGAATCTCGGTACTGACGTCGCGCTGATGTCGATCGGCGCGCTCGGCGCCCTCCTCTTGCTCTCCAATCCGTGGCTCGTGCCGCTCACGCTCGGCCCGCTCTTCCTCATCTACCGATCGCTGCTCGTTCCGACGCTCAAGGAGGAAGCTCGCACCGATCCGAAAACGGAACTGGCCAATATGAAGCACTGGAGCGCGGTAGGCGGCGACGAAATCGACCGTGCCCGCCGCTTCGGGCGGCCGCTTTCGGTTGCAATCGCGGATCTCGACCTGCTCCGCGACATCAACAATCGCTACGGCCACCTCGTTGGTGACCAGATGATCGTTCGAGTTGCGCAGGCGATTCGGAGCGCGGTCCGCGACTACGACCTGCCCGCCCGGTTTGGCGGCGACGAGTTCGCCATCCTGATGCCGGAGACGACGCTGCCCGAAGCCCTCATCGTCGCCGAGCGGATCCGACAGGGCGTCCAGGCGATCGAGCTTCGGGTCTCGGACGGCACTCGGGTCATGGTCAGCGCGAGCATCGGAGTCGCCGCCTTCCCGCGCGCCGGCGGCAACGCCTCGGAACTTCTGGCGGCGGCCGATCGAGCTGTGTACCAGGCAAAAGCGCAAGGTCGCAACCAGGTCTGTGCCTTTGCCGAGCCGGCGGACCAGCTTCGCTGGCCGCGTCCGGCCGTGGTGACGACGCTCCCAGTGGTCGGCGCTACTTCTTCGGACGCCTCGCTCGTCGGCGGTCCCCATGGGCGCGCATGAAGGTATAGGTCTTTTCCGCCGCATAGCCGGATTTCACGGTGTCCTGGATGCGCGGCCAGAATTCTTCTTTGACCCAGTTGCGCGCGACCAGGACTTCGACGCCGGCGAGGCGCAGGTCACCTTTGTCGAGCTCGCTTTGCGTGTCGCCGCGTTGCAATGAGCGGACCGCGTCGAGACTGATGTTTGGAAGGAGCCAGGCCTGCGGGATGACAACTTCTGCCTGCCCGCCCGGCTCGTCTGGCACGGAGCAACTATAATCGGCGGCCGCCGACCGGATATGCTGCTTGCGTGCCGATCCTGCTGACGCTGCACGTGTTGGGCGCGGTCTTCTTGTTGGGTGGCATGACAGCGCACGCCTTGTTGCGGCCGGCAGCGACGAGCGCCGCCGCTGATGCGCGGAATGCTCTTTATCAGCTGGCCTGGCGCATCCAGGTCGTCATGGTGTACACCGGCTCGGCGCTGCTGCTTATCACCGGCGTGCTGCTCTGGGTCGGGCGCTTTAAGCTGTTTACGGGTTGGCTGCTGCTTGGCGTGCTCCTCTTCATCGCCGCCATGGGCCTCGATGGGGCGTTTCTGGCTCCGACGCTGCGTCGCGCGCGCCGGGGGCCAGCCGGCGATAGCGACCGCTCATCGGGCATGGCAGCGTCCGCGGTGACGGTGCAGCTGGTGGCGTGGTTCTTGCTGCTCGTCGTCCTCTTCTTGATGGTGGCAAGGCCTTTCTGACCGGCTCATCCTGATGCCGGCTCTCGGTCCGATCACGTTGGCCGGC
>Ga0066699_10000447_pt1 | contig 11868 bp, 12 predicted proteins | sample GraSoiAngelo_148_FD_66455 | JGI IMG/M metagenome (GOLD analysis project Ga0066699, IMG submission 66455) | Grasslands soil microbial communities from the Angelo Coastal Reserve, California, USA - 14_1009_09_20cm | ecosystem: Environmental > Terrestrial > Soil > Grasslands | place: USA... | reverse complement strand
AGCTTAATAATAATTATAGTCTTTAGTGACTGTGCCCGTGGCCGATCGACATCTTCGTGGCTCGTTCTGTCGTTCTGGCCGTTTGTTGCATCTCCCTGATGGTTTGTTGGAAGCAGGCAACGTCGTATTGGGACACTACGTGCGTGTTGCCAGACGAGATGCCGCCCTTGCTGTCGGGATTCGCGTAGTGGGTGCCCGCAACCCCGCTGTCGTTGAATGCCGAGCCGCGTGCCGACGCCGCATTCCCGGGGTGCATCGTTGAAACCTCGCAAGAGACGAGTGGGTTCTGGCTTGGTTGGCCCTTAGTACCCGACGTGTGTGGGTCCCCAGCGAGTGCGACACCGCCGAGCGCACAGCACAAAACTATTGCTAATGTGGTTATTAATTTCTTCATACCTATAAATCGTAACCACGGGAGTTGGGGGCCGCATATCCAAAAGTAACAACATTGTTACTTTTGCAGAACGCCGATTTTCGGGTTGGCCGCTCAACCACCGTGTCGGGCTGCATCAACCGCCTCCGCGAGTTGACTCATGAACGTGAAGAACGCGGGCGATTGGCCGATGAAGGCCCCATTGCCGTCAGAGGAGCGCATTGTTAGGCGCCGGGCGGCTTTTTGCCAACGCCCTTAAAGAACGTGTAGCAAAACACTCCATCCGCCTCCGTCGTCCGGTAAAGATCGCGGACACCGGCATCGAAAACTTCGGGATCGATGAGACCCGCCACTAGCGCGGATTCTCGGATGCCTTCGATCATCGTCGTGAACGTCTTTCTCGTGAAGCCATCGACAAGGTCGGGCCGGCTTGAATCGACGTATACCGTCCGGGGGGAGACACGTACCGCCGCGAAGCCTGCTTCGACCAGCAAGGGATAAACCTGTCGGCCAATCAGCGCGTTGCCGCCGGCTTTCTGCTGTAGCCTGACTAGGCACTGTATCGCTCCATGAGCAGCGGAGCTATCCGGATAAAAGTAGGTTGATCCGTGATCGCCCTCGATGACGGTGATGGTTCCGCCGGGCCTGAGCAAACGACGAAGAATGACTAATGCCTGCGCAGGACGCGCAAGATGTTCCAGAACGAAGCAGACAAAAACATGATCAAAGGATTCCGCACGGAAAGGCAAGGCAAAGATATCTGCTTGCCGGAACTCCACATTGGTCAGTCCCGCTTGGACGACCCTTCGCTTGGCTTCTGCGATCGATTCTGGAGAGAGGTCTATCGACGTGAACCCTGCTCCAGGACTTTGCTGAGCAAGAGGGACTGTTTGGGCACCCACACCGCACCCGACTTCGAGCACCGTGCTTCCCTCGGGATAGGCTGTGCCCGAGTGCAGCAGGTCAACCAACGTCCCGGCCTGATCCTGAAGGCGCTCGTTCTCGCGAGGATGATAGCCGTGTACATACATTTCGTGCGATCCGTCCGAATTGCGGTGGCGAATTGGTACGCAGGCCCCGGCGTCAAGAGGAAGAATGATAGCGCGACACGCATGAATCCGCAGGGCATTGAACCCTGCGGATTTTATCGTGTCTCTTGTGATCTGGGCTACTGTTGGTTTTCGGGTTGGGCCGAATCCGCCGCCTTTGCCAGCTGGTGCAGCAAGGCAAAGAACGCCGGGGGTTGGCCGATAAACAACCCCATGTTAGTCAGGAATTGGACCACGCCGATGGCAACTCCGTTCGTCTTGGTAGGACGAATAATCGAGCATACCGGGAGGCTTGGGCTGATAAACGGGCATGGCTCAGGCATGATCAGGTTGGTCTGAAAGTCTTCTCCGCCAAAGGGAGGAGAATTCAGGTCCGGGAAGGTCACCGTGTTGCCGTTCACCGGATCGAACGCAGTCCTCTGAGGTGCATTGCCGGCTTTGTCCTGCCATGTCTGAAAGTGCATCGTCTCAGTCGGACCGATGCTGATCAGGATTCGCAGGACTTCCCTGCTGGTGGCTCTCTGCGCCATCGATGGATAGAGGCTGTTGCCGCCTTGCTCAATGGTCGGAAAGTGGAAAGCCGCGGTATTGGCGATCACCTGAAGCAAATCGGCATTACTTGTGTCGGCATTGGTCCTAGGAATGGCCGTATGTTGTCCAGTGGATAAATCTGGAATCGCCTGTGGAAACACGAAGTTGGGTTCCAGGTCCGGGTTATGAGCGCGGCTGCGGTACCTTGTCCACCAACTGGTGTCGAGAGTGAGCTTCGTGAGGTTGGTCAGCCGTAGCTTTCCGCTAGAACCAGTGGCAGTGCTGCCCGGCAAGGTGCGGAATTGATCTAGATTAACCGGCCTTGCGCCTTTCGAGGCTAAGTAGGCATTCAGAAATGTGAAATGGGTGAACTCATCCTCGGTGTTATCATGGATATACTGGTCCATGTCTTCGTCCAGCATAGAAAGCGCATCATGGTAGGCTGAGTTCCCGCTTCCCCCGGGAACTTCGCTGTCTTGGATTCCGCCGAGTTCGTTGTACTGGACCCAGAAGTCGGTCTCGAGTATTTCCGCCGCCGCTGCGAACCTGAGCAGTGCCGCGTCTCCCGGTGTTAGACCACCACTTGCTTCTGCGGTTCGGATGCTGGTCAACAGTCCCGCGCCGCCGATGGTTCCCGCTCCAACGGCAAGCGATTTCCCTAAAAAGGACCGACGACTGATGGAACTTTTTCGAGGTTTAACTCTCTCTTCCAAGTTGTCCTCCAGCGGAAGATACTGGCTCTTACTAGAATCATTTGCTACAGGGTTGTTTGTTTTCATACCCGTAGAATCGGAACGATCTTCGCCGCGCGCTAGCCGGGAAGAGTAACGCCGTTGTTACTTTGTCGACCGCCCCAAAGGCACGTGAACCAAATCTTCGCCTGCCTTCTCGCCGCCTGCGAGCTTCCAGCTCGGCAGCCAGAATTTTTATGGTGATTCGCGAATTGTGTAACCGACATAGCGCACTGTATGAATCAGCGGTGGATCGCCGATTTTCTTTCGCAGTCGTCCGATGAAAACTTCCACCAGCTTCGTGTCGTATTCATGCTCGTGCTCCCAGACGCGTTCGCACAGTTCGGTGCGGGTGAAAGTGCGGCCCGGCTCCCGCATAAGCACTTTCAGCAACATCAGCTCGCGCGCTGATAAGTGGATCTGTCGCGTGCCGCGATGTACTTCGTGATTCGCCAGGTCGAACGTGAGATCGTCCACTCGCAGGTTAAGCGCTGGTTCTTCCGGATAACGTCGCCCGAGCGCGTTCACGCGTGCAACTAGTTCCGGCATGGCAAATGGCTTGGGCAAATAATCATCTGCGCCAAGTTGCAATCCAGCTACGCGATCTTTGAGTTCACCGCGAGCGGTGAGCATCAGAACGCGGCTGGGAACATGTTGCGAACGCAGATGCCGTAAGACGTCGAACCCATCCATCCGAGGCAGTATGATGTCGAGCACGATCAAATCGAACAAGGTGCTCGTCGCTTCACGCAGAGCTCTTTCGCCATCATGGGCGATAATCGGGTCATGCGCGGCCTCGGTGAGCGCCGAAGCAATTTGCCGCGCTAACCGAACATCATCTTCGACCACCAGGACACGCATAAGTTTTCAAAAGCAGACGGACCTTAAAACCGTACGGTGAATTGGGCTGCGACCAAGTGATTGTCGTTCTCCCTACCTGTGGTTTCGTGTTGAAAGCTATATTGGAGTTTCAACTGAGTGTGCGGCGTGAAACGATAGCCGAGCGCCACGTCGATCCTACCCAGATCCTGGGCCCAGCGAACATGATCTCCCGCGCCATCGGGTACGTCCCCGAAGAGCTGCTGGTTCCAACGAAGCGCGCCAAAGAGTTGCGGTGTGAATTTATATTTCGCCTCAAGATAGTAAGCGAATGTGTCCGCGTCGCCTACTCGCGGAACTTGGAAGCGCGCTTCGTAAAATTCCGCCCATAATTGCAGATGATGCCATGCGAAGCTGATGTCCTGACCTAGAACAAGCTCGCGGTAGTCGTCGATGTCGCGGCCACGCGGCAATGTGCCCTCGGCCTCACGGCGAAAATATGCGCCGTCGCTTGCCGATATGCCAAAGCTCCATGCCTCATTTGGGCGAAACCCGAGACGCCCGCTGAAGGTCGGGTCACGAAAGCCAACCTCTGTAACACTCCAGGATTCCGGCCGCGACGAGAGTGAACTGTTTTTCATTTCCGCCGCGTAATCAAAGTTACCAAGTCGCCCTGAGATAGAAACGCCGCTAGCATAACTTGGACCCCAAATCACCGGATTAAATTCGTACTTACCTGTCGGTTCAAATCTGCGAACGAAATCTAGCGGCGAGCTTGGAGCCTCCTTGTCACTTATCGGAGTGATATTTTCATAAGCCAGCGGCGCGTCAACGAACGGATTTTCCCACGACAAATGCCGCTTGACGAAATTGCCAACCACGGTGGCGAACTTGCCCACCTGCAAATTGAAACGCCCGTCATCCCACGGCGTAAAGCGAGCCGCATATTCATCGAGGCGAACCTGAGCGTGGTGATTGCTAGGGTCGAACCCACGATCCAGCCGCGACTGCGCAAAGAAATAAATCTGGGACCCGAGTTGTGCATCGAGAAACAGCGTCAGACGCGGATTGAAGAGATTATCGATGTTGCTGTCGATGAGTCCAGGCGCTGGCTGCTGGAAATTGTAAAATTCAGTGTCGATGGTGCCGCTTAATCGCGCGCGGAGATTGCCATCAAACGCAGTAATAGTGAGCGCGTTGTCGAGTCGGTCGAAAAAATCATCGATCTCAAATGCATGGACTGTGCAGGCGAGCAGACAAAAGCTGAGCGCCCGCAGCAGCTTCATATGGTTCGACTCGCGCCGTCCGGCGTTTGTGCCGCGATGCGAAAGCGTGCCTCGAACTCAGTCCAATCCTTTTCGGAGCCTACCAGCCGCAAACCGCCACCGTGCAATCGAGCAAGATTGCGCGCCAGATTCAATCCAAGTCCGTGGCTGGAAACATCTGAGCCGGTAGAGCTATGATGGAACCGCTCGAAAATGTGTTCCTGCGCGTCGCGAGGGATGAAGTGGCCGGTGTTGCCGATTGCCAGCACAACTTCGCCCCCTTCTCTGTGTGCGGTCACTCGAATCAGACCTCCCGGTCGATTGTACCTCCGCGCGTTCTCCAGAAGATTTTGCACAATGAGTGACGTATAACGTTTTTCGCCGGCGATATACAAATCGGCTGGAAGGTCTCTCTCGATCTTCACATCAGGTGAATCGGGAAGCGCGCTAAGGTCATCGAGCCATTCTTCGATAATCTGACTGAGGTTCACCGGCTGGGACTCGAGCTCGAGGTGCCCAGCGTCCATCCGGGACAGGAGAAGCAAATCGTCGATCACGCCGCTTAACCGGTGAGTCTGGTGAAGGAGAGCCGAGAGTTCCTCATAGATTTCGCGCTTGAAATCTTCGCGGCCGAGCAATCCTTCAAGACCGGTGCGCAACAGCGTGACCGGACTTTTCAACTGATGGGAGGCGTCAGCCGAATATCTTGTCGATCTCTTCAATTTTTCACTGGTCGAGGCAAGCGCGGCTTCGGCACGTTTTCGTTGTGCGCGATTTTCTTCCGAGTCCAATGCGAGCTTCTCGACTGGTACTGCGAGCCGGGCGGCGACGAAGTGGCTGGCCACGAACCCACCGAGCAAAAGCAACGCGCCCGCGCCGCCAATTTGCCAGCGAAGCCGATGCAGTTGCGCCATCGAATCGGCAAGCGGGTAAACGCAAATTTGGTACGCCGGCGGGAAGAGCGAATCTGGATTGAGTCGCTTGTAAAACAGAAGGTGCGGCGCAGCGTTTACTGTGACGGTAAAGTTGCTTTGCGCAGAAGGGGAATTCGGGAGTGCTTTTGCTATTTCCGTGCCCAGAGCAGCTTGCGCAGACTTCGAAAGCAACGGCAAGTGCAATTGGCCGTTTACCCAAATGCCATTCTTCATTCCTGCACCAGCGCCCTTCCCGGTTAGCTCAATTGGCCTGAATCCGACGACAAGAGTGGAAATCACTTCGCCTGTCTCAGTGGAAAAAATCGGCACCGCCACTACTTGATCGACAATTTCATCTGCGGCGTCAGAATTTTCCCGGATATAACCGATTTGTTGCGCGTCGGGTAATTTCTTCAAGCCCAGTTGCGCTTCCGTCCTCGGGTCCAGTTCTCCGACATCTTTCGGATTCGGCGGCGACAAAACAGCACCGGCACCATCCAGAAAGCGATAGAATTTTGCGTGAAGTGAGGGCGTTGCCTCGTCCAATGATGCCTCGTCGCCTTCCATCAAGTCGCGCAATTCATCTTTCGCGCTCGGATACAGCAGATCGAGAGCGTTGTCTTCCAGCGCGGCATGGATTCGTGGCCTCAACGCGAGCGCGCGGCAACGTTCTGCGAGCGCTGCGTTGCGCAATTCCTGCACTTTATCGAGTAAGGAAAGCTCAGCTTGAAAGTTCTGTTGCAAATCGCGTTGCGCTGCCGCTGTAACGTTGCGTTGAGCAAGGTAGAGCCCGAAAGCCGTTACTGCGGACACAACCAGCATCATCGCAGCCAGTAATTTGGTCCGGAACTTTGTCGCCCTTCGTTTGTTCGCACGGCGCGCGGAGATCATGGGAAATCAATGTGCAGGGGTTCGCCGTTCTTCAGCTCCACCGGTGCTTCGCGCGTAGTCTTGCTGTCGATCCACGCTTTCAGGGTATAGCGGCCGGAGGGAAGCCCGCTCAATCGAAATCGCCCGTCGGCATCCGTGACAACAAAATACGGCGTGTCGACAACAAGAATGAGCCCGCGCATGTGCTCATGAATATCACAGCGCAGAGTCACCAGCCCTGGAGTATTAAAAACCTCCGACGGGATAGGTCTCTCCTCCGGACGATAGCGGCCCAGATCGAACCGTTTCGCTGGTGAGTACGAAAAAATACTGTGGTAGGTATCGTCGAGGTTGGGGAATTCCACTCTTGTGCCGACTTGCACTGGCAGAAGCGACGGAACGAAAGCCAGGTCTTTTTGCGCGATCTGCTTCGTCGAAGGCGACCTCACTCTTGGGAAAGAGCCATTGAGATAAACCACAGCGAGCGGCGGCTGGGTTGAGAGAGCGCCGCCACGCGTAACGATCTCGTAGCGCTTGGCGACGACTGGCGCCGAACGCGATTTCGGCAGCCCTACGCGTCCCTCGACGGTGGCTTGCGCCAGAACTGAAATCGGAAGAAGCGCGACGACTATATTAAACCCTGCAAGTCTGCGCATCATGATGATGGGGATAAGATGGTAACCCACGCCGTTCAGCGATGTTGCGCGTCCTCTTCTCGAGATGAGATAGTTTCGAGAAATTCTTCAAAATAGAAAGGAGAAAGAAATGGCGTTAGAATTGAAAAAAGCATGCGAAAAATGCGGAGTGACGCTCACGCCTGGTGGAATAGCATACATTTGCAGTTTCGAATGCACGTATTGCGCAAATTGCGCCGAGTTAATGAACGCTGTCTGCCTAAACTGCGGCGGTGAACTCGTGCGCCGACCGCGTCGTCAGGAATGGGTTAGTTCGACCGCCGCCGCGGGTGCTTGATGCGATAAATCAGGAAACACTCGTCGCCCACCACGCGCATGTCGATGAGTGAACAATGCACGCTTGCCGGCAGAAATTCTCTGCTCAGACCGGTCAATGTCGGTGCCTTGGCTCCGCCGAACATGTACGGAGCAATGGTGAGATTGAGTCGATCGACCAGACCGCGCTCCAGCAACGATCGAAACAAAGTGGGACCACCTTCGCACGCCACCGTGCGAATTCTGTATTTGTCGCGCAGCGTGTGCAGCGCTGTCGCAAGATCGACATGCTCCGCGTCGCGTAAGTGGAGTATTGCCTTTTGTGCCAGGGCTTGCTGATATTTCTGCGGCATCCGCTTCGTGGAAAAAATAACGATTGGCGAAATGTTGGTCTGAAAAATATTCAGACGATTGTCGATCTTTCCTTCGTTGGAGACGATTATGCGAATCGGCGCTGGTGTTTGTCCACGTCTTCCTCTCGCCTTCTGTAATTCAAGAGGAATGCCCAGCCGCACGTTGTCACGCTTTAAACTCGTGTGACCGATCAGGACGGCGTCAGCCATAGCGCGTTGACGAAACAGGTGCAGCTTGTCTTCGCGCGAGGTGAAATCAACCGGTGAAAAATTTCGTGTCGTGACTTTCCCATCGACCGTCATCGCGAAAGTGGCCGCGACAAATGGCCGGCGTAAAATGTGGGAGGGGTTCCGCACTCGCCGGACGCCGCGGCTTAGTTTCGATCGGGAAACTGAGATTCCTCCAGCATTTTTATTCCGTTTCGCTGATTCCATGTTCGAGAACGGCGATCTCTTTTTCCATCTCGCGCAATTTCACATGTGTCACTACGCCGCTTGGTTTGTAAAAGAAGTAAACGATGGCTCCGGGCAGGCAGGAGATCAAAATGATGAGAAAACTGAGCGAGCCAATGAGAATCGCGGTCGCTTCCGGTACTCCGCAAAGGCCGTGCAGCATGATTTGCAAGACTTTCTCGCGAAGGCCGATGCCGGCGAAACTGATAGGCAACGCTGAGATCGTTCGTTCGACCGGCATTACGGCAAAGAAATTGACCAACGGCACGCGGGCGCCCAAGGCATAGGCAGCACACAGGAAAGTAGCGAAAGTGGCGAGATGCGCGACCACTGACGCCCCAAAGGCGACAAACGTTGCGCGCCAATGCCGCGCGTAAAGATGATAAGCGGCGGAGATTTCAATCAGCTTTTCACGTCCTGGAAATCTTAGCGGCAGCGAATGAAATAGCTTAAATCCGGTGATAACAAACGTAGTGAGCAATCCGGCGATTGAAACGCCAAGGACCACGAGCAATATCCAAAGCAACTGCCGCGTTTCAGTCGTTTGCGAAAGGAAATCATAGCGCAAACCGATGAGCGTGCTGGTGATGGCGACCAGTGCAACCAGACCGATGATGCGATCGAATACCACTGCCAGCAATGCGCCTGCCTTCTTATCAGACGTTTCCTTGAGCAGGTAGTAACTCTTGATAATATCGCCACCGGTTCCACCCGGCAGAAACTGATTGTAAAACATCCCAATCAAGAACAAGCCCGACAGGCGCCAAAAACTCAAATGAATGCGTTGGACCTTCAGCAGAACATGCCAGCGAAACGCAGCGGCTATTTCCACGATAACGTATCCAAGGATGCCAAGTAGAACCCAGGAATAATGCGCGTGCCGTAGCGCCTCACCCATCTGCGCCCGTCTGTTGGGATCGTGATAAACCCAGGAAAGAACGGCGATCGTGACGGCGAGCTGAAAAAATGTGACCAGAATTTTTTTCATTTGCCGAAATGTTGTTTCCAAATTTGCATCGATCGCCGAATTTCATCGGCCGTTTTGCGCGGGCTCATCTCCCAGACAAATAAGCAGTTTGAGGGAAGGAGCGGAACAAGTCTCTCAAGATCGACATCTCCGGCAAACGGCGGCTGGTGATCCTGGGCAGGCCAGACGCAATCTTGCACGTGACAACCGAGCGTGCGCTGAGCAATCCTGCGCAACCACTCGGCGTGATCGAGAAACGCCAGATTTTCCTTGATTTGAGCGTGACCGAAATCGTGCCAGTAGCCAATCTGCGGCGAGTTCATTTCGTCGAGTAGCGCCGGCAATTCGCGTTCAGTTGGGATTTCTTCATAACCGCGTCGATTTTCAAGCCCTAGCCTGACATTTTTCGAAGCGGCGTAATCGATCACGCGGCGCAGGCAATCCTTTACGCGTTGCAGGTAAGTGGCTGCACTTCTCTCACGTTTTTGGACGGCTCTTAGCTTCAGGCGGACATATTTGCGCGATAGGTATTCTCCGTCTTTCGCCAGTTCGACCAGCAGATCGGTGATGGGTTGCATTTTCACTGCGCCTAAATGCAACACAACAAACGGCGCGCCTAATCGCGCAGCAAAATCAATTGTCTGGAACGTTTGCTTAATCGCACGCCAACGTTCTTGCGGATAAACAGCGGAAAATTGATAGCAGTCGGGCAAAGCCGCCAGGACTTCGACCGGCAGCGGACAAAAGTTATGCAGACTGCTGAAGCGAACTTCACCGGCATCGAACATTTTTTGGATTCCCGGCACGAGTGAGATGCGAATGCCGTGGCCCAGCTCAATCAAATCTAATCCGAACTCGCCTTTGATCTCGCGGAGCATTTCATCGCCGGCATCGTGGCGTCCGGAGTTCCAACAGGTGGAAAATGAAATCATTCCTAACGAACGATTACGCCACCGACGTGAGTTCTGGCTCAGGCGCGGGTGAAATTGGTCGATCGCAAACGTGGCGACCAGCAAGGCTTAAGACGGAAAACGCAGCAGCTCCGTAAGCGATGGATGCAACCGCGAGCGCAGTGCGCATTCCCACCAAATCGGAAAATCCAGTGACGACCAGCCCGGCAATCGGCATTAAACCAAAGAAACTCAGCCCAAAAACTGCGGAAACCCGGCCCCGCAACTCAGAAGGCGCGTGCTCTTGCACAATCGTGTTCGCGAGACCGAAGTTCATCGATAGCGCGATTGCCAGCATTCCCATCGAAAAAGCGGTGAGCAAAAAGCTATGCGAGCGCGACATCAAAAATACTCCGAGTGCGATGGCCAGCACGTTGCCGCTCATGAACTTTAATCGCGCCCCTCGCGCGATCGTCAGCAGGCCGAGTGAACCGGAGAAAGCGCCGGTTCCGGAAACTGCCATTAACCAACCGAGCTCCCGTGGACCGAGTTGCAAGATGTTGCGCACGTAAAGTGGCAGCATCACAGAAATCGTTGGAAAAATGAAAATGGTCGTCAACGCGATGAGCGCGATCATGGACAGGATAGTTCGATGCGATCGGACGTACCGAAAACCTTCCATGATACCGCTGCGCCGTTGTTCCTCCTCTTCCGCGCTTCCCTTCATCCGTGGTGGCAACGAGACCAACGCCACGATCAGCGCGAAGAATGAAACTGCGTTTGCGAAAAATGCCGAAGCCGCGCCCCACCAGCCCACAAATAAACCGGCGAGCGATGGTCCCACGAGCCGTGAACCATGAAAAACAGAGCGATCCATCGCTACGGCCGCCGCAATTTCATTCCGCCGCACAAGTTCAGGGACAAGGGCAGAGATTGCCGGCATCTCAAACGCAATCGAAACGCCAAGCAGCGCTGCGAAAATAAGGATATGCCAGATATGAATGTGGCCGGTGAGAACCAGCCAGCCCAGACCAAGCGCAAGAAAAATCTGTGCAATCTGCGTCGCGATCAGAATTTTTCGCTTATCGAATCGATCGGCCGCCGAGCCTCCGATCATGGTGAGGGCAAGAGTTGGAAGACCGGCTGCAAAATTGACCATGCCGAGAAGAATCGCCTTGTTCGTGAGCGTGCTCATGACCCAGCCCTGTGCCATCACTTGCATCCAGGTGCCGGTGTCGGAGATCGCGCTGCCGATGATGTAGCGCCGGAAAGCGCCCGGTCGCAAAAGGTCCAGCGCTTTATATCCAATCCATTTTTCTTCCGCGCTCATGGTCAAGACTCATACGCGGGGAGCGACGAAGCTGCAATTAGCGGCGCATATTTGCCCGTGCAGATGTCTGCCAAAACCGCGTTTGAAGCAAGCGAAGCGATAGCTGATGGTGACGCATGCGGATCGATAAGTTCACGCAGAAGATGCAGGAGGCGCTTCAGGCAGCGCAGGATATAGCTTCGCAATCCAATCACCAGGAAATTGCGAATGAGCATTTTCTCTCGGCTTTGCTCGATCAGACGGACGGAATAACGCGACCGCTGCTTGAGAAGATCGGAGTCAACGCGAACCAATTGCGTGATGGTTTGCGTTCGGAACTCGAGCGCCGCCCGAAGGTCCATGGCGCAGCTGTCGATCTTCGGCTCGCAAATGA
>Ga0066699_10000445_pt1 | contig 11903 bp, 15 predicted proteins | sample GraSoiAngelo_148_FD_66455 | JGI IMG/M metagenome (GOLD analysis project Ga0066699, IMG submission 66455) | Grasslands soil microbial communities from the Angelo Coastal Reserve, California, USA - 14_1009_09_20cm | ecosystem: Environmental > Terrestrial > Soil > Grasslands | place: USA... | reverse complement strand
AATCGGTTTCGTGCTGGCGGCCGCGGCGCCGCACGCACTCACGCTAAGCGCCAGGACTGGGGCGATGAGCCGGAGGGCGTGGCGCATTTCGTGCTGGGGAAGTCTAGGGATCCGCGAGCTTTGAATCAATCTCCCCGGTACTAACCTTTCTACTCAGCGCTGCCCGGCTCCCGCCCCTGGCAGAAGGTCGGTGGACGATGGACGTTGCACCCGCGTGAGCTACCCCTGGACTCGGGTACCGAAGGATCTTCCCCCGCTGGACCCGGCCCAGGAGCGCCTTCTTCCGCTGGCGGACTTCTTTATGGGCTTGATGTGGTCCCGGCCGGGCGGCTTATCGTTGCGTACCACCTGGGTCACGCCCGCAACCCTGTGGTTGTCCTCAGGGGTCGTGGCTCTGGTCGGGTTGCCCGGACTCGGCGCGATCGCCTATGGCATTGGGACAGGACAGGTTCTCGTCCTGCTCGCCGGGCTCCTCGCCGCGGCGCTTGGCACCGGCGCGGGCGCTGTCGCGATCTACGGCGTCAGGCAGCGTCGCCTTGTCCGCGCCCCTCAGCGATGAGATCCAGGTTGGCGAGCGTCTACCTGACGAGCGCCGGCGCCGGCTGGTACGTCGGCGGCAGAGGCGTTCCGACCGCGCTCGAATCGACCTCAACAATGTCGGCCTTCAGCGGGCCGAGCACACCCAGGACCTCGCCCTGCTCCGTCTTGCCGACTTTGAACTGACTGAGGGTCGCTACGAGATCCGCGACGAGGGCGTCGAACTCGCCGCTCGTGACTCCCATCCCGGCATGGGCCGCCTTCATCGTCCGGCCGGTGTACGTGCACGGCCCTCCCGCAGCTTGGCAGACCTGATCGATGAGCATCTTCGTCAGCCGACCCAGGTCCGTTCTGACGAACTTCTGATTGATCCGGTCATCCCTGGCAACCCGATCCCTGAAGTCTTCGACGACGGCGGTAATCGAATCGATCTCACCGAGGCGATCGTATAGCGAACGTTCCATCTTCCCCTCCTTCTATCGATCGTTTGCCCTTCGAGACTGATGCGGGTGCCCCCGACCCGACGCCACGACTATTGGGCGTCTGGCCCAGGATGTCAATACCCGAGCCTGTGTGATGCTCGAGCCCGACAGGGCGTTTGCAGTTCAGCCTCTCAGCAACCAGCCGGCTGCGTGCTAAGTTTTTCAGGGGCGCGATTGCGGCTCCGCCTAGCTTTCCACCGGCGACAAGGAGGGAGTTCATGAGAAAGCCTATGCGTGCGTTGCTGGCGTCGATGGCGGCGGTCCTGATGTCGACGACCGGCGCATTCGCTCAGACATCAAGCCGTGTCAGCTCCGGCAGCCCGCCGGGGAACACCCCGCAGAACCACCAGAACGAACCGGCGGTTGCCCTGGACGCGAACTCGCCGAATACCCTGGTGGCTGGCTCGAACGATTTTGTCGATGAGCAGGCGTGCCCGCGACCGCTGGCCGTAAACAGTGGCACATGTCTGGACAGAGCCACGGGGGTCGGCGTCTCCGGTGTCTATTTCTCGTTCGATGCAGGTCACAGCTGGACGCAGCCTACCTACACGGGTTGGACTACGGCCGCATGCGACCCGATGACACCCTGCAAAGGCAACACCGGCCCGATCCACACCCTGCCCTGGTATTACGAGAACCAGCTCGTCTCCTTCGGCGACCCTGCGGTGGCTGTGGGGCCGATTCCCGGCAATGACGGGACGTTTTCGTGGGGCAATGGGGAGCGGGTCTACTACGCGAACCTGACCACGGCATTCAGTACCCAGGTGGAGTTCTCCTTCCCGAACCCGGTCTTCAATGGATTCGTCGGCGTCGCGGCCTCCCGCCTGGACAACCCCACGCCAGCCTCCATCCTCAACAAGAGCAGCTGGAAGGCTCCGGTGATCGTATCGAGTGCACAGGGTCAGACCTCCTTCTATGACAAGGAACAGATCTGGGCTGACAACGCCGCCTCGAGCCCGTTCTTTGGGCATACCTACATCTGCGCCAACGATTTCCGAAGCAATGGCAGTCACAAGAACGGCAACTCCCCGGTGCCGGTTCAAGTCTTCTCCTCAGCCGACGGCGGTAGCACGTGGACCAAAAAGTCGGTCACCTCGGCGGCGACCAACGGCCGTGGACCCAATGATTTCGGCTACAGCGGATGCACCATCAGGACGGATAGCACGGGCATCGTCTACCTCTTCGCGGAGCGGTTCGCGAACCCGGCGATAACCGGACTTCCGACCCACAGCGCACAGGTGATGTTCAAGTCGTTCGATGCAGGTCTGCATTGGACCGCGCCCACCGTGATCACCCACGTTACAGACCCCTGCTACTTCATCGATCCGGTCGAGGGCCGCTGCGTGATGGACGGCTACGCCGGTGCGCGAACCGATCTCGCCGCGTCGCCCAGTGTCTCCATTGCCAACGGCGCTCCAACCGGCGCCGGAGCCACCAACGAGATCGTCGACGCCTGGGCCGACGCCCCGGTGCTGAATGGCGAAGTCGCTGACTTCATCTATTCGACGAACGGAGGAGCATCCTGGAGTGCTCCGACCGCCGTTTCACGAGGTGGTGATCGGCCGCTCTACGCCGCGCCCGCCATCGCACCCGATGGTTCGCACGCGTATGTCGTCTATGAAGCGGATATGGCACCGTGGGCGGGCGCCGACTTCCACACGCCGCGACCGTACCATGGCGTGTTTGTCAGTTCGGCTCTCGGATCGACCGGGGCCCCAGCCGGATGGGCGACGGTGTTCAACGAATCGCCGCCAGGCGATCTCCTCGCGACCTATCCCGGCCACGATCTGTACCAGGAGCGCGTCGGCGATTATGTCTACGCGGCAGCGTCGAACACCTACGGAGTCGGCGTCTGGACCTCTGCCGCGAATGCCGCCGTCTGCTCCCCGATCCAGGATTATCGCGAGCGCTCCTACGCCGCTGGGCACCGCGATCTTCCCGGAGCGCCATGGCCGCTCACCGACTGCCCGATGAACTTCGGCAACACCGATATTCAGTCAATCTCAACGGGCTAGGCTTCTCGACATATTGGGGAAGGGCGGCCTCGGGTCGCCCTTTCCCCTTAGACGGTGACGCGCATGGAACCACTCAGCCTGCTTATCCGATGGGCGCACGTCGTTGGCATGGCGGCAATCCTCGGCGGAGCCCTGCTGGTCTGGTGGCTCACAGTGCGCCCGCCGCCAATGAATCGTGGCAGCGATGCGCGCCTTGAGGTCGCCCAACGCTACGAATGGATCTTCTGGATAGCGATCGGTATGCAGGCCATGACCGGGGTAGGCAACCTCGGGGCGTTCGGCCAGAGCATTCCAACGCCAGCGACTCCCTGGGGCGTTCGTCTAACGCTCACCCGGCGGCCTGTAGCGTCCAGTGTCCAGACGATCATCCCGACCCGGATTTGCGAAACAGGTACTTGCCCGGTTGGGGTGTCGATGCGATCTGTTGCTGCCAAACATATCGCTGCCGGGTTGCCTCTCACTTGGATGCGGATGTCCTCGAATGACCAGGGCCGCACGGTGACCAGCATTGGCTCGCTATCCCACCAATTTTGACTGGGCCTGCCTCAGCGGTCGTGAGTAGAGGCCCAGGGTCAGAGATGCCATCCGGTCTAGGAACGGCACGGAAGACCCGGACTTGGGCCTTCAGTGGCAACCACTGAATCTGGCACGGCGTCGTAAGGACGGGATAGACACAGTCGGGCTGCACAATCAGGCCTTGGATTCCTGCACCCCTGTTAATGAGAACCAGAAATCCCACACCTATCAGCAAGGGTAGGAATGCGGCCATGACGAAGACCCTGACTAGCCGCATGGACTGAGCAACGAGATGGGCGTTGACGACCTTCTCAGGACGACTTCCTTGACATCTTCGACCAAGCCCCGATTGAGGACATCGCAGCCGCCGACCACATCAGCACTGGTGTTACCTTGTCTGATGAGAGTCCCGATGGCCAGGACCGAGGGGAAGGCTTCACCCGTAGAGCTGCGATACGACGACATCCCGCGCACGGCCGATGAGCGGGCGACGCTTGTCGCCTTCCTGGAGTGGCAGCGGTCGACGCTGGCGCGGAAGTGCGCTGGCCTCACGCCAGAGCAACTGCGAACGCGTTCGGCGGCTCCCTCGACGCTCAGCCTACTCGGACTTATTCGCCATCTGACTGATGTGGAACGAGGTTGGTTTCGGCGGACTCTGGCACTGGAGGTTATTGGCGACCTCTACGCGACCGATGCGGACCCGGATGCCGACTTCAATGACATCGACGGCGCCGATGTCGATGAGATGTTCGCCGCATGGCGATCGGAGTGCGAACTGGCGAGCCAGGTCATCGCCCGACACCAGCTTATGGATGAAGGGCGCCAGCGTACCGGAAGAGCCGTCTCACTGCGCTGGATCCTGGTCCACATGATTGAGGAGTACTCCCGACACAACGGGCATGCGGATCTCCTTCGGGAGCGCATTGATGGAGCGACTGGCTACTAACCTGCCAGCCATCCCAAGGGAGTGGTGGGGTTCACATTCTTTGGAAGCAATGGTGCTGATGAGGCCTATGCCTGGGATTGGCGGCCGACGCGACAGGCCCACTACGTTGTGATCCCTTTCATCACGCCCCGAGCCCGATGCAGCGGTGCCGTGTGGCGACTCGCTTGACGAGTTCCTTGCGACCCTCCACCGCGGCATCCCGTTCGAGCATAGTCCGGAGTAGCCCGTGGCGGACACTATTCGAACAGTGAATCGAACTAAGGCGAGGTCGTATCGGCGCCCTGTTCCAGGATCTTGAGCTGAGCAAGTGATGTCCGCGCTTTTCGCCGTCGCCCGCGGAGCCGGAAAGCGAGAAGCACAATCTCGTTGACCCGGCGTTCGTATTCGGCGACGGTCACGCCTTCGATGGATTTGCATATCTCGCTTGCCGCGGTTTCGAGCTGATACCAGATGTCGCCTTTGCGCTCGCGATAGAGGGGATGCTGCGAATTGATCACGACGACTTTGACTGCATCCTTGATAACGGTCTGGCTTCGGATCGCCGGGCCGAGCTGCCTGATGACGATATCCCCGAAGCCCCGGCGCTTCGATGCAGCATTTGATCCGCTTTGTGATAGGGGCGGCTGCTCCGCCTCAGGCAGATGCGGTTGGGATGCTCGATCACCATTGCTTGGGGCTGACATCCGGGGACGCATTGGAGCGCTGCCTAGGAAGAGTTCAGGGCGGTCTGCCCAGCGAAGCGCCTGGCTCAATAAACGCCGCACCTGCTGAGCGACTCTAACCGCGGATGGTGGGGGCGGACTCTCGGGCTGCCTCGAGAGCTGCCGCGCGATCGGCTTCAGCAGGCGATGGAGTCGACCCTCGATGTCGACCCACGGTGCGCTGTCCCGATCGAAGTCGCTCTTGTTGATCGTCAGCGGGACCCGAGGAATTTCAACCTCGCCGATCAACAGCGCCATTCCAGGCTCCTGGGCGGGTGTTGGGTGCCCGAAGAACTCGCCGTCTTTGACCAGGCGCCCTAACCGATAGCACCGCACGCCGGGAACGAAGTCGGCGGTCCTCTTCGCGGGATCGACCGTTCCGACCCAGCCAGCAACGATGGTAGCGGCAGCCCTGACACGAAAATCCTTACGTGCGACTTCCCCGAGCGACCTTGGCCTTAGCGGCGACCCGTTCAAGATGATCTGGAGATCGCCTCGCTCGAGAAGCAGACGAAATGCATCGGCGAGCCGCTGGCCAACCCGCTTTAAGTCGACCCGCTTATCGACGTCATCGATCCGGATCCGAACGTAGCCAAGATCGTCTGCAACATGCTTGGCCACCTCATGCAACTCGTAGGTCTTCAGTCGGCTCCGGTCACGGTAGTTTGGGTCGGTAAAACGCCAGGCTATAGGGTCGCACGGACGACTTGACTCGACCGAGAAGCTACGGCCGAGATGACCGATCGCTGCCTTACCACCCTGGCCGTATTGTCCAAGCAGGTCCTTGCCGCGCTTGGTGGACTTGCCCCAACGGAGATAGCGGCGTTCGAGGTCCTTCGGCCCCATGCCCTCGCCGCCTTCGCTCATCACCGTGATCCCTTCACCGTGAATGGCGACCTCCACCTTCATTGGCTCTCCAGATCGGCGCGAATCCAAAGCGTTGTCGATCAGCTCCATCAGCGCGTCCGCCGAAGACCGGTAGTTGGCAAAAAGCGTGGCCGTGATCTCGGGATGGATCCGTTCCCGAACCGTTATCCGCCCCGAGGCACCTCCCACAGTCGAAGCATCGAGGAGGGCGATCCGGCAGTCAAGGGTCAGGCCCCGACGCAGGAAGAGTATCTAGCCGCGAACCTATTCTTACATCAACATCAAAGAAGTGATGTATACTCCAACCATGAAACGGCTCCAGATCATGATCGAAGAGGACGTCGACGCGGAACTAGAGAGGGCCGCGCTCGAGGCCCGTACGTCGAAGGCCGCTTTGATCCGGCTCTACGTTCGCGAGCGCCTTAAGCCGCTCCCCCCACTGTCGGCCGACCCCATCGGGCGGATGGCCGGTGCTGATGACTTCGAGCCCGCCGCGATCGACGATGTCGTCTATCGGTGATCTTTGTCGATACGTCGTTCTGGGTGGCGCTTCGTAACCGCCGCGACAATTCTCACGACCTGGCACGAAGCCTTCTGGCAAGCCACGCCGCGGAGCCACTGGTCACCAGCAATCACGTCCGCGGGGAGACGTGGACATTCCTCCGGCGGCGCGCCGGGCACCGATCGGCAGTTGATTTTCTCGATTCAATCGACCGGTCGCCGCGGCTTCGACTGGTTGTTGTATCTGCCGATTTAGAGACGGCGGCGCTACGTTGGCTGCGCCGTCATGACGAGCGCGAATATTCCTTCGTGGACGCGACGAGCTTTGCTCTCATGCGATCGCTACGAATCCGGGAAGCGCTGGCTTTTGACGGCGATTTCACAGCAGCCGGATTTCGCGAGGTCCGCGATTAAGTACTGCGGCCGGATCGCGAATGCTGACTGTCCGGTGTGGCGCTCAGATTTCAGCGAGTAGCCCGTGGCGGACACTAATCGAACAATTGAATTGGCCGGTCTCCAAAGACCCGTCGTAAGCCGTCGGCGTGGGGTAGGCTGCGCCGCAGGGGAATGGGCAAGGCCCGCGTCGTTCTGGCGATGGGCAGACGTCTCTGGCTAATCGTGGCGAGCTGCACGCAGCTCGTCCTTCTGGCCGGTTGCCAGGTGGGAGCTGCATCGGGCTCGCCCGGTACTCCAAATCAATGCACGCCCCAAGGAGTCCGCCAGGTCGTCGAGCGCTTCATTGATGCCTTCAACCGGGGCGACATCGCCCAACTGGACCGACTCGTATCCCAGCAGCAGTTTGTCTGGTATGCAACGGATGCCCCTGGACAGCGTCTCAACGCGGAAGCGTACGACCGGGAGAACTTGATGGCCTATTTCGCGGCGCGACATCGGCAACACGAACATCTCGTGCTGAACTCGCTTGACGTCACCTTTACCAACGCCAACAGAGGCGGTCTCTGGGCCCACCTGACACGGAGCGCCGATGATGGATTGCCTCCGACGCGCTACAGCAGCAAAGGCGAGGTCCAATGCTCAACCATGCCGAGCGGTTTGACCGTCTGGGCGATGGGCCGGTCGCCGTGGTCGCCGATCGAGCTCCTGCCCGAGGTCGCGGCGCTGGTTCTGATCGCAGCTGGAATTGGCGGTATCGTCCTATGGCGCAGGCGCAGCGCCGGGCGCTTAGCCAGTGCGGCGAGGGCCAAGACCAACATCACTCGATAGCTCGGCCTATTCAAGAGTTGGGGTAGTCATAGCCCGTGGCGGACACTAATCGGACACGGCTTTGGCGACTCGTCGCCGTCAGGCACGACCGTCTAATTAGAACGCGATGTTACGTCCCTCAATGATCAAGCGCGTCCAACCTTTTGGATCGATCCACGATCCGCCGATGGCATCGACCTCAGCCTGAGAGACCCCACGGGCCTCGGCGCAACCCTTTCAGACATGCACTGGGATTTTGTTTTCGCGCGCGAAGTCCAGAACTTCAGCAAGCGGCGGTACGCCCTTGCCTCGTACCGTCTCCGCAACGCCCGAGCGGATCAGGTCTGTCGAGTCGCCCGCGAGAACAATCCGGACATCAATGCCGGTCTGCTTGGCGCCGCGGGCTAGATGGAATGGGATCGTTGCCTTCGTTGGGTCGTTCGTTCCCCAGGTTGTCGAGATCGTTAGCACCTGCTCCATGGCTCACCTCTCATGTCCTGTTAGCGCCCTTATGGTAAGCGGGTGGCTCGGCGGCACGACCAGATCCGCACGGGATTACACATTCGGCGCAGGCGCGTCGGCCATGGAACCGGAGTTCGGCGGTAGCCCCAGCGGACACTAATCGAACAATTTAATTGGGTCGGTCCCAGCAGACCCGTAGTTTAAGTGGGCACCGCGAGGCAGTGTCAAGGACACCGGGAGCTTAAGCGAGGGGAGCAGGAGACCCCCGAGAGCCTATTCAATGACAGGTTGCCCAGCCTCTAGGGCGTCTGCCGACTCCCCATCTGCGAGTCTAAAGCGTGCACTTTGGTACCTTGCTGCAGAGCCCGAGGAACTTTCCGGAGCGGCGATCGTTAACACAGCTAGAAGGTGCGCAAGCTAGCCCGCGCGGGTTCCGGCCTCGCCATTGCGGCGACCCTCATTCTCAGCGCGTGCGGCGGGGCCCAACATATCTCTCGGGCGACCAACACGACCCCGACTTCCCCCACCCCGGCCACGATGCCGCGCACCCTCTCGTTGGACGAGGCAGCGGCCCTGATCGGGCGGACAGTGACCGGGTCGCGGCCGGTGCTTCTGCCTAAAGCAATTCCTGTCGGATACACCGCCCAGGTGACAGTGTCGGCCGATGACTTTCAGGTCACCTATGCCAGCGTGGACGGCTCGCGGCGTATCTTCTTCGAGCTCGGGATAGCCCAACCGCCGCCGCCGCAGCCAGACGGTACCCAGTCATACCCGCGTTTCCGGGGGGTTACGGCCCTTTACCAGGTCGATAGCCAGTCGCCGCCCACCAGCCGGAGGTTCATTGACTGGGGAGAGCCCGGCACGGCCAGCCCGAACCTCCAGATCAAGCCGGAGTATGGCGTCCCGTACTTCCTCTCCACCGAGGGCTTCGCGGAAGCCGAGTTCTGGCAGATCGCGAATTCTCTCGGGCCGGTTGCTGGGCCTGGGAGCTGACTCCGGGGGCGGCAAAGCCTACGTGTCGCAGCAGGCATAGCCCGAACCTATCCGAAATTGGTTTTATAGCCCGTGGCGGACACTAATCGAACAATCGAATTTGGCGCCAGTCCAGGCGATGTCTGTTCAACCGCTGCGGCAGCGATCGTCACATGCCCAAGAGCGACGAAAAACAAATAGACGATTCCGAAGAGGACAAGCAACAGGAAAGCGATCCCAATGGCGGCCGCTAGGGCGCAGCCTAATTGGATCCGCGTCCGCTCCTGATCTTCTTCGGGTCGCGTGGGGTAAGACACGACGGTGTTGTGACTGCTAAATCTCGATGACCGACGTTACCTTGCGGGCAAGCGCCAATGTCGGGATGGAGAACCTCAGCGGGAAGCACAGCCGCAGAGCGTCCAGTTGAGTGGTAGCCCGTAGCGGATTCGAACCGCTGATTTCTGCCTTGAGAGGGCAGCGTCCTGGACCAGCTAGACGAACGGGCCTTGAGGCCTCGGCAGCGAACCCTATTATAGGTAGCGAAAATTCAGCATTGGAGGACTCGATCGTGATCTACGATCCAACTGGCGTCAACTACGTCATGAACACCCTCCAGGCCGCCAGCTACCTGGGGGTTCCCTCCGACGTGATCGACGACATGGTCAGCAAGCATCAGATCCCATTCACCAAAGTCGGCGAACGCGTTGTCTTTTCGAAGGCTGCGCTCGACTACTGGGTCTACGCGAAGTCCATGGAGAATCTTCGCGATGATCTTCCGAACCTGGGATTCCAGGGTCGCAAGGCCGGCTGACCGGTGCGTCTCGGTCGTCTGCTTCGGGCCGCGGCTCTCTTCCTCACGCTGGCTGCCGTCGCCCAAGAGCTGAGCAAGCCGGAGGGCGAGCGGAGCTGGCACGGTCGGGTCGGCGGGGTCCCCTACGACTTCCGCTTTCCGACGCTCAAGCGGTTCAAGGACGCCTACTGGAATCCGGCTGATCGCCGCGTCTTTACCGACCGGGTGGTTGGCATCGGATGGGCCGTGAATTTTGCACAGTTGCTGCCGCGCTTGCAGGAGGGGTATCGCCGGCTCGCCGAGCGGACCGGCGCCTCGACGTGACGGTCCGGTAACGTCCACTTCCGTCGAGTGACAGCCTTTCTGCCACTCACCGTTCTATTAACGTGCCCGCGGCCAGCCAGCGCCCCTGCCATGCGATCAGCTGCCGCATTTCCGCAGGCGGAACCGTCGAATGAGCGGCCTTCAAGAGTTCCTGACGCCCTTCAGTCACCTCGTCTTTGCGAACCGGGACAAAGTCATCGTCCTGCTCGCGGCGCTGCTCGGCTGGTTCACCATCCAGCTTCTGATCACGCGTTGGCGGAACGAGCGGCTGGAGCGTGACCTGTCGGCCGCAAAGTCAGGTGGGTCGCCTCAGGGCGGCCGGCGTTACGCGGCGGCCGCACCCGTCGACGAAGGACACGCCGAAGGCGGAGCGTTGCCGCCGGTGAAGGGGGGCCGAACCTACGCGCGAAACCTCGGCACAGCGCTGCAAAAGGCCGGGATGTCCGGTCCGCAAATCTACTCACCGCCCACGCCGGCCGGCTGGGCGCCGAACACGAATCCGCTGCAGGCCGGACCTCCACAACCTCAGCCTCAACCGGGGATGGCATCGCCGTACGCCACACCGAACGCCCCGTGGGCCGCGCCGCCGCCGCCGGCGCCCTGGGGCTTCCCCGCCGCCGCCGGGCGACCCATGCCGGGCGGGCCACCCGGCCAGGTCCCGTTCTACCAGCCGCAATCGGCGCCATCGCAACCGATGGGTCCGGCCCCCTCAGCCATGCCCCCGGCGTTCGCGCCCGGCCTGTACGGGCCACCTGCGCCGTTCGGACAACCGGGCTTGCCGGCGGCCTCCAGCGGACCTTCGGCATCCCCGCCGTCCATGGCGCCACCCGGTATTCCGGCCATGCCGGGGGGAATGCCGGCCTTCGGCAATCCAACCGCGGTCGAGCCCGCCATGGGCGAGTCGCCTGCCCAGGATGGCGGACGTCGGGGAAAGCCGAAACGGCGGCGATTCAATTTCAACGTTCTCGAGAGCCTCGAGAAAATGGTCCAGCAGAAAGTGGAGCCGCTCCCCCCGACGGGCTGGACGCCTCCAGCCCCATCGAGCGGCGCGCCGGTCACGTCACCCGTAACGCCAGCGGCTGGCTCGCCACCCGCCGAGGCGTCGACCGGGCCTTGGCAGCCGGCCACGCCCGCAGCGGACCCAACCGCGCCGCCAAGAACAGCTCCCGCGAAGGAAGAGTCACTGCCCCTGCAGTTCGGCCCACCTGCCGCTGAAGAGCCGGCCGACGTCGACGCGGCTGGAGAATCGGAGAAGACGGAGAGCGTGGAGGACGTCTCGGAGACGGCCAGCAGCGAACCCGAGGCTCATGGCTTTACGCCCGAGCCGGAGGCAGCCGGGGTACGGGGATCGGAGCCGGAGACCGAGCGGAAACCAGACGCACGCCGGTCGATGCGGGCGATGATGTTCGGCGAGGAATCCAACAAGGGCGAGGAATCCAGCAGGGGCGAGGAGCCGGCGGCAGCGGAGACGTCAACCGCCGAGCCCGAGGCGACGTCATCCGATTCGACCTGGCGGTCGGAACCGTGGGGACGAGCCGAAGACGGCGCGGCCTCCGAGGAGCCAGCGCAGACGGCGGGCGAGGAGCC
>Ga0066699_10000444_pt1 | contig 11906 bp, 9 predicted proteins | sample GraSoiAngelo_148_FD_66455 | JGI IMG/M metagenome (GOLD analysis project Ga0066699, IMG submission 66455) | Grasslands soil microbial communities from the Angelo Coastal Reserve, California, USA - 14_1009_09_20cm | ecosystem: Environmental > Terrestrial > Soil > Grasslands | place: USA... | reverse complement strand
CGCTGGCCGGAAAGCACGGCATCGGCATCATCTCGATCGGCTCCTTGTCCGAGGAAGGTCTGAACGCCCTGCCGACGCAATGGGGCTTCGCGGAAGCCGCCGCCGCCGAGCACGGCCAGACCGTCGATCGCAAGAACTGGCGCGTGCTGATGAGCTGGCACATCGCGGAGACCCGCGAGCAGGCCCGCGCCGAGGCTCGCGAGGGCCTGCTCCGGCACCACAACGAGTACATCACGGCGACCCTGCAACGGCCCGGCGCGCGCCCTTACAAGACCGCCGATGAAGCCGTAGACAAGACCGCGTTCGTCCCCGGCGCCGTCGCCACGATCGGCACGCCGGACGATCTCGTCGAGCGGATCAAATCGGTGCTCGAGATCTCCGGCGGGTTCGGGACGGTCGTCGGCTTCGTCCACGATTGGGCCAACCCGGAGAACACGAGGCGAAGCTGGGATATGGTGGCGCGCTACGTGGTGCCGGAGATCAACGGCTATCTCGCCGGCTTGCGAACGTCCCGCGAATTCGTCGCCAGCAACCGCGAGTATTTCAACCGCGCTCGCGAGGCCGTGATGGCGAAGATCACCGAGAACCCGGCTGCGGCTGCCGCGCTCAAGGTGACGAAGTCGCCTTTGCTGGCCGCCTCGGCCGGTAACGTGCCCGATCTGAACCAGGCCTCCGACGGCGTAGCGCCGCGGTGACGGGTCGCGCCTGCACCTCCTCGAGGAGGTCTGCCCCGCCACCGGCGGCTTAGCACCCAGGACCGGTCGCGGCGAGCCGGCCAGGGGCCGACTCCTGCTTGTCCAGGTTCAGCATGGTCGTCCTTCCGTTCATTCTGTCCTTCGTCAGTCCGTAGAGTGTGTCGCCGGAGTGAGCGAGAGTGATCTGTGATCCCGACGAGTCCTGGAGGATGACGCGATTCCCTTGAGCGGAGAGGGTGCCCGTACTCGGTGCCCGATTCCCCCACTTGAGCGTATAGGTGGAATCCCCGGCGATCTGAAGCGTGAGGGCGCTCCCACTCGACGACGTATGGTCGCCGGCCACGGCCCAGAAATAGCCCTGCCAGGTCCCGCAGAGTGGGGTGGCCGACGGTGACGAAGCAGTGGCATCTGCAAGAGCGGCCCGGTTCTCGTTCGCCGGTCCGGCACAACCCACTACGATCAAGCTCAATAGCGCGGTGGTGATAACGATCGGGATTCTGTGGTAGGACATACGCGGTCTCCTTTGCACGGTTTGCATCGTGTCGGAACCTTCTAGGTCTCGGGCTGAGCGCAGACCGCAGCAAAAACAAAAAAGGCCGCTCGGAGCACTAAGACTCCGAAGCGGCCTCCTGTCTGTCAGGTCAGCCCACGCGCCTGAAACGATCGACTCTCGCTACATTGAGAGCCTCTTCAGCAGGTCATGGTCAATCTTCTCGATCACCTCGACATCGACCACCCTTCCGTCGCTGACCGTCAAGGTCAGCCGGCCGAACCGGCGTTCCTTCAGGCGCGCGAGCGCGTCTAGCAACAGTATTGCTTCTCGGTCGCTGACGCCGTGAGGCACGCCCACCGCCGAGTTCAGCTTGTCGACAGCCACAGGCTACACCCTCCCGATCTCTGTATCGAACGGGGGCCACACATGGCGGATTCCCCCTGTTGTGGGATGCCACCTTTCGAGAGCGAGATTCAAAGATCTCGAAAGAGCCGCGCGACGCCCGGCTCGTATGCTCCTTGAGGTTGCTCTGCTCATCACCCTGCTCTTGACTGAGCCACAACACCGGCTAGGGCGCAATCGCGAAAGCGCTACGGCCGATTTTTCACGACCGCGACGACTTCACCACCCGCCCGAACCCGTGCGGCCCACTCACGGGATCACGAAGGTGATGATCCGAGAACGGGTCCGGGACCGCAGGCCTGAAGCCGCTGGGTTGCGCCATAAAGCGTTGCGCAAGTGTGCGACCCACCGGTCGGTTCTAACGAGCCCACCGATCGTGTCGGGATTGCAAATCGACCACGTTACGATCGATAGACATGTGGACGTTCGTGTCCCTCATGGCGGCCGCCCTTCCCGGTGTCGTGGCGTGGTGGACCGGCCGCCGGCTGCTGGTCCGTCGCGATGACCCGGCGTTGCCAGAACGGATCGTCGCGCGCTCCTACCGCCTTGTTCAGGTTATGGGGGCCGCAGTCGGCGTCATCTTCTTCGTCAGTCCGCACACCCCCTGGCTGCTGGTTCTCCCGCTGCTCGGCTTGTACGTGGGCGGTTTTCCGGCTCACAAGGTCCTGCACGAGGAGCGCCGGGGGTTGGCCAGCTATCTCCTCTCGTCGGCACGCTGGTGGCTCGCCGCGTTCGGCATCTGGACCTTGCTCGCCTTCTCGCCGGCGATCATCTCCGCGGCTGGCGCGGCGCGGTGGCCCGTAGCGGCTCTGCTCGCCGTCGCGCTCGTCCTGTGGAACATCTTCTACGCACAGATTCTGCGGCTCGTCCTCGACGCCCGCCCGCTATCGCGCGAAGATCTGGGGCCGCGCTTCGCCGCCATCGTGGCCCGGGCGCGGGCGGCCGACCCGCAGGTGCTGCGATTCGGCTTCCCCGGCGGACGCGTCGTCAACGCGTTCGCACTGCCCGCGCGACAACGTGGAACCGTTCTCTTCGGCGACCAATTGCTCGAGCTGCTCGAGCCCGACGAGGTCGCCGCCATCTTCGCGCACGAGGTCGCGCACCTCGAGCACTTCGACGGCAAGCGCCTGCTGCGCGCGCGCGTCACGATGTGGGCGATCATCGGGCTCACGGTCGCGGTCGTCCCTCTCCTCGACCAGTGGATGCTCGCGTTGCCTCACTTTCTGGAGTCCGCCTGCGTGGTGGCGGTGGGCATCGGCCTCCTGATGCTGGGCGCCGCACGCCAGAAGCACGAGGCGGAGAGCGATCTGCGCGCTGTCGAGCTGTGCGGTGATCCGGAGGCGCTGATCAGGGCCCTCGTCAAGCTCCACGCGCTGGCGCAACTGCCTCGGCGCTGGGCCCTCGATTTCGAGCGACACGCTTCGCATCCGAGCCTGGCTCGCCGTGTCCAGGCCATCCGTGCCGTTGCCAATACCACGCCCGCACGGTTCGATCGACCGCTTGTCATACCAACCGCCACGACCGGCACCTTTGTCGTACTCGATTCCGAGCGGGCCGAGTGGCTCGAAGGAGTTGCCGTCGGTACCCCGATCGAGGCGACTGCGTTGCGCGAGCACGCGTCCAGGTCTCAAGGCTGGCGCTATTCCGAGCTGGTCGAGCTACGCGTGCGTCCCGGGTCCGGTGACAGGATCTTCCTCGTCGCCGCCGAGCGGGCTGGGAGCACCTGGTCAGTCCCGCTGCGCCCCGAGGACGTGGGCGTGGTGCAGAGCGCGCTCGACGTCGTCGACGTTTTCCTGGCGCACCGCTCCGCGCCGACGCGCTGGCCGGCCCTGCTCGTGCGCGCCGTGGCGGCGGTCGGCATGATGGCGGCCCTCGTCGCCAGCAGCGCGCTCAGCGTCTTCGTGGCCGGGCTCATCGCACTCATCCGACCACACGTGGCACCGCTGGCGGCCCTGGCGGTCGCGTCGATCGGCGCCGCTCTCCTCGCGGCGAGTCGGGGTGATCCGAGCGCGGAAGCGCCGGCTCCGACCGCGGTCTTGCTGGCACTTCTGAGCGCGGTCGCGCTGGCCGCGCTCCTGCTCGTGCGGCGCGGTCAAGAGAACGCCGGCGATCCGTACCGCCGGGTCCCGGCCGTGACCTCGGGCGCGCTGGCGGTCGTGGCGGTCGCGTCTTTGTTCCCGCTCTTGTACCGGAGCGATCCTCGGCCACTCGACCACTGGGGATTGATGGCGACCGTCCCGAGTGTCTTCATCGCGGCCTCCGGCGCCGGTGCGGCATTGCTTGCGCGCGACCGCCGGTGGGTACGCTGGGCTGGGATCGCCCTCGTGATCGTCGGGATCGTGCCGCTCGGACTTGGCGCCGCCTGGCCGAGCGTGCGATCGGCGATCCACTGGCAGCACGTCACCCCGACGCTCCTCCACCGGACCGAGCTGGAGCGACCCGGGACCAACCTGCGCAGCTCACCGTCGGGTCGACGCCTGGCAGTTCGTGTCGCTAGTCGCATGGCCGCGGAGGCGCCGTGGGCGTTTCGGGTGCTTGGCGCAGCCAACGACGGGTGGGAGCTGGCGGCCGACGACCTCGCCTTCCTCGACGATGAACGACTCGTCGTCTTGAGGCGCGAGGACAACACGCTTCGGCTCGCGCTGATCAGCGGCGGCTCAGCGGCACCGGCGTGGCGCGTGACCTTGCCCGACATGATGGGTGCTCAAGTCACGGCCTCTCCCGAGACTGGCGCGTGGACCGTCATCGGCAACGCGCCCGAATCCGAGTCCACTATCGTCGCGGTCGCTGGTGTCGTCGGGCACCAGGAGACCCGCGTGAAGCGATGGGCACTCGCCTCCGAATCGGACGAGCGGTCGGCCTGGGCCGTGACAGGCCTCGAGAGCGCGTTCGAGGTGCGTACCCGGCTTCGCGGCGACTGGTACTGGCGCTGGCCCCTGCTTCCGATTCTGCTTCCGACCTTGCTCGGCCACGTGCCGTTCGACTCCGAGATCTGGCACCGAGGTCCAGCCGGCGACCGCCGCCTCGCCAGCGCCTCCTCCGTCATCCGATGCATGACCGCTGCTGACCAGATGGTCGTGTGCCTGGGCTACGGAACGACGGAACGAGTTGTGTGGGCCTTCCGAGACGGGCTGCCCGAGCCGGAGATGCCGGCGATCCTGCCCGCCTCCACCTGGAAGGTGGGGCTCTTCAAGAACCGGCTCCTGGGCATGACGGCGGCCAATGCCGTCCTGATCCTCGACGAGGACAGACAACGAGGCATCCAGCTGAATCTCCCTCCAGAAGAGGGCCGAGCGGTGGATGCGCTCCTTGTCGGGGGACGCCTCGCCGTCTTGTCGAGCCGTCGGCCCGGCGGAGCTGTTAGCGTCTACGCGCTGCCGTGAGCTGCGCTGGTCTCTCTCTGTGCTCTATCGCCCGCGGGGCTCCGCGAGGAAGACGGGGATCTGGCGGGTGGTCTTCGCCTGGTAGTCCTCGTACGGCGGATACGCCGCGACCGCCAGCTTCCACAGCCGTGCTCGCTCCGCCGCGTTGTTGACCTCGCGAACCCGCATCGGCTGTGCCACGGTGTGGTCACGGATCTCGACGTCGGGGTTCGCGCGCAGGTTGTGAACCCAGACCGGGTTTGTCGGCGCTCCTCCCATCGAGCCGACAAGGACATAGCTGGCGCCGTCCGTGACGCGCATCAGCGGAGTCTTACGAATTGCACCGGTCTTGTTGCCGGTGTGCGTGACGACGATGACCGGCAGCCCGGTGTCTCGGAGAGTCGTGCCCTCGGTCCCACCACTGCGCTCGTAGAGCTCGACTTGATCGCGCACCCACTGCCTGGGGCTAGGGATGTAGTCCGGCATGCTGATCTCCCGGTCTTGGCGAAGGCGGAGCTTCGGCGGCTCCTCGCGCGCCGCACGCCGTTACACGGGCGCGGCGAGGAGCCGTCGCGCAAGCTATCAGATGACGTCCTGGGCCTTGAGATCCTCCAGATCCCGCACGGTCAAGCCCAGCCACTCGGAATAGATCTTGGCATTGTGCTCGCCGAGAAGCGGTGAACGGTCCACCGCGACATGGGAGTCTGACATCTTCACCGGCCACCCGGGCAGCGTGAATTTGCCGCGCTTGGGATGGTCGACGGTCACGATCATCTCGCGCTTCTGGATCGCGGGATCCTGCGCGATCTCCATCGTGTCGTACACGGCCCCGGCGGGGACGCCGGCATCGCCCAGGACCTGCATGACCTCGGCCTTGGTACGGCTCTGGGTGAACTCGGTCAGGATGCGATCCACTTCGTCATGGTTGGCCCAGCGTCGCTCCGGCGAGTTGAAGCGCTCGTCACCGATCAGCTCCGCTCGGCCGATGGCCTTCAACAGCCGGTCCCAGTGCCGGTTGCCGGCGCGGGTGGTGTAGATGAAGCAGTAGTCGTTGAGGCCACCGCCCTTGCACTTGTAGAGGCCGCTGGGCGCCGTCGTGCCCAGCGCGCTCCGGTTGCCCGAGCGCACCGCGGCCTTGCCGCTGGCGGCCTGGCGCGCGAAGGCGATCCGGCTGAAGTTGATCACGGCGTCCTGCATGGCCACTTTGATCTGCTGGCCCCGTCCCGTGCGCTCGCGCTGATGCAGGGCGGCCAGGATGCCGATCGCGCAGTGCAGCCCGGTGCCCGTGTCGCCGATGGTCGGTCCGGGCTTGAGGGGCTCGGTCTCCGTTGTGCCCGTGAGGCTCAGGGCTCCGCCGACGGACTGCGCGATCATGTCGAAGCTCACGTAGTTCTCGTAGGGGCCTTCGCCGAAGCCCTTGACCTGCGCGTAGATGATCCGGGGATTGATCTCCCGGACAACGTCGTAGCCGAAGCCCAGACGCTCGATGGCGCCGGGGGCGAAATTCTCGATCATGACGTCGGCCTTCTTCAGCATGTCCGTGAAGATCTGGCGACCGCGTGGGCTGCCGAGGTTCAGCGTGACGCTCCGCTTGTTGGCGTTGAGCAGCATGAAGTAGTGCGAATCCACCCCCTGCGTGTCGGTGGACGCACCGCGCCCCTGGTCGCCGCCCCGGGGATTCTCGACCTTGATGACATCGGCCCCCAGCCATGCGAGCGCCTCGGTGCACGAGGTTCCGGCCTCGAATTGGGTCAGATCAAGGACCTTCACGTCCTCTAGCGCAGTCTTCTGTGACATGCTGTGGACTCTCCTGTTAGCGGCCTTGACGTCCGGCTGTGACGGGTTCGTGTGCCTTGAGGAAGCGCCGCGCGTGCTCCACGACTTCGTCGATGTGTTCCTGCGAATCCTTCCAGGGATAGATGGTTACCTCGGCGTTCGGGGCGAGGCTGGCCACCTCCATCGCGACCTTGTACGGGTGCGCGGGCACGTCGTCAGGCGCGATCAACAGCGGCGTCTTGATGGAGCGCACGAAATCGCGCGACACGGTGAACACGAAGTCGGCGCGCTTGGTGTACATGCTGGTGAGGAAGTTGTGGACCATGTCCATCGTGACGTCGGAGCGCTTCTCACAAAGCGGCGGCCCCCAGCCCTTCATGTTGTTCTGGTAGAAGAGATCCGGGAGCTCAGGCCTGAAGCCGCTGGGTTGCATCATCGCGGCCGCGACGACGCGCTCCGGAGCCCGCCGAATGAGGTTGTGAATCATCGGCCCGCCGATGCAGAAGCCCATCACCATGAACTCCCCGATGCCGAGGTGGTCCATCAGCCCGAGCTGGTCGTCCGCGTAGGCGTCCCAGGGGCGGTCGATCTCCAGCGGGCCGCTGGACCGACCGGGGTTGGCGTTGCGCAGGTCAGCGCAGATGCAGCGAAAGTCGTCCTTGTACCTTTCCATCGGGTTGAAGGGCGAGGCTGTCTGCCAGGATGAGAGGGCTGAATTGAGCCCGCCGCCCGGGATGAGCAGCAGGGGGAAGCCGGAACCGACCTCTTCGTAGTGGATGCGGACAGGGCCTCTTTCATGGAGCGGCATGGCGATCTCCTCTCTCAGCGAGTCGCCGTTACTTTAACTCACGGCGACGTCTGGTCGTGTCCCGGGTTTGGTGGAGCGCCCGCTACCCCCGCCCCCGCCGGGCGCCACGATCGCGCCGCTGGCGGCCGAAGTCAAGCGCGCCGACGAACGAGATCGAAATCCGGATGGCTCTCGGCCGGGCAGGGCATTTCGGGGGTCGTCAGGCACAACGCCCGATTGATCACGCGAACCTACCGGGGCGTCCATTCTTGCGCGACGTACGGGTTCGGAGCCTTCTCGTGCTGGTCCGCGACGCTGGCGCCGTGCGAGAACCCGCTGGCCGGGCTCGCATGGCGACTGCCTCCGCGGCCAAGGCAATCACTCTCAATAGGACCGTGTTCGAGCCGAGGACATCACCGAAATCGCCGCCTTATCGCACGCAAAGTTCTCCGACCTGTCCCAGCTCGGCGGAGATTCTCCTGCAGCATTTCTGAGACGGCTCCCCGTGCCGCACCGGGCCCCATGTCCGGAATCGACGAGCGCGTGGTGGCCGTCCGCAGCTTGTTCTCGCCGCCTTTCCCCTTGGCACCGTTGTTGCCAACCCTGGAGGTCGCAGGCGGTACGGCCGTCGACATGGGTCGCTGGTCTCCGCCGTGCGCTGCGACGGACTCTCGGTTTCGCGGAGGAGGATAGGACGATGAACAGGACTCGGCGGACGATCGGTCTCAGTGCCTTTGTGATGCTGGCGGTGCTGGGTACGGGCTGGGCCCTCGAGAAGGCGTCCAGCAACTCTCGTACAAAAGATGGAGCCGCCGTCAGCGAACCTGCGAAGGCAAGCGACGCGATACCCTCCTCGCGCGAGCCCCTAGACGTGCAGCCGGCTGCGACCGGCGCGAGCCCGGAATACGATCGCTCGGATCTCATCCTCAGCCAAGGGTAGGCCGCGGGATCAGAGGCCGTCCGGAGCCTTGAGGCCGACCCGTCGCGTGCGGCTCTCCTTCAGAGGTCGGACGCCCGGGCCGGCCGCGATATCGACGAGGCCTCTGGCGCGATCACCGCCTTGCCGCTCGTGCACTACCCCGCCAACACCACTCTGCCGAAGGGCCGGTTTTCGATTAGATGGCGGAGAGCTTCGGCGGCCTCGTCGAGCTTGTACGCTCGTTCGACGACCGGCTTCACCCTTCCCGACGTCAACAGTGGCAGGATGGTGGCCCAGGCGGCCGCTTTGATCGCTCGCGATTGCGCGAACAGGGAGAAGCCGCTCATGCTCGCGCGCTTCCAGATCAAGTCCGTGACATCGATCGTCGTCGTGCGCCCAGCCGAGTATCCCAGCGAGGTCAGAACGCCACCGAGGGCAAGCGTGGCGAGCGCGTGACCCGTCAGGGCACCGCCCACGCTGTCGATGACGATATCCGCTCCGCGGCCTCCCGTCAGGCGAGCGACGCCCTCAGTGAGACTCTCCGCGGAGAGATCGATGACGTTGTCGAAACCCAGGGCCCGTGCCTGCTCGGCTTTGGCCGGGTTGGTCGTCGTCGAAATAACTCTCGCCGCGCCCTGAGCGCGAGCCAACTGGGTGACGGCGTTACCGACCGCGCCGCCGATGGCCGGCGCCAGGACGGTCTTACCTGGCCCGAAGCCCGCTTGCGTGAGCGTAATCTGCGCCGTCAGATAGGCGACCGGCATGCCGCCGGCGGCTACATCATCGATGGTGTCCGGGATGATGCACAGATCCTCCTCACGCACCGCAATCCACTCGCTGTAGGTGCCGTCTTCGGCGACACCGTACGCGCCGGTGAACATGACCCGGGCGCCCTCTGAGAACACCGAGTCGCCGGGATCTTCCACGACACCTGCACCCTCATTCCCCAGTGTCAAAGGCGCCGTCGCTCGTGGGTACCCGCCCGACAGGATGGTGTGGTCCAGCGGAGTGACGCCTGCTGCGGTGATCCGGACAAGCACCCTTCCATCGGCTCGACGAGGTTTTGGCACCTCGACCAGCTTCAGCCCTCCGTACCCTGTGAATGACTCCGCGCGCATCGCTCTCATCATGACTGCTCCATGGCCTTTCAGACGCCGGCCGATGCCAACTCGATTCACGAGCTCACGCACGGGTAGTATGTGCATGCATGTAAAATGCGGGCCTCGCCGGGGTCGGATGCCATTCTGCGAGGAGAGCCGTCTGCCGAGCCCGTGAAACCATTCGGGAGGCGACATCTTCGTAAGCACATGGACGATGTCGGCGCTGGCTTCGCATCATGGGTCTCTGCGCTCTGTGCGGGCACCCCACCCGAGACCCCGGCAGTGTGTGCAACTACCACAGCGCCGACCACGGAGACGACTGGGCGCGCAGGAATCGGATATGTGGATCTTCCCGGTTACCGTTGACGCTCGAGCGTTGGCACGTCGATCGACGTCAACGCGAGCGTCAAAATCTCGGTCCTCTACTGCGGCGACGGGGTCAGACCGTGGTTGCTCGTCTCCGGAACCAGCAGATGGAAGGTCAGCCCATGATCCGCGTTGCGGCTGGCCCACAGCCGTCCTCCGTGAGCCTCAGCGATGGAACGGCCGATCGACAACCCCATCCCCAGGCCATCCCGCTTGGTCGTGAAGAAAGGATCGAAGAGCTTCTCGAGGTCATCCGCCGCAGCGCCGACACCGGCGTCCCGCACGGCGACGAGGATGCCCGGGCCGCCGTCCTCTCCTTGATCACGCTCGCAGGAGATGAGCATCCGGCGCGGGCGCGACGTCACCTCCGCCATCGCATCGATCCCATTCATGATCAGGTTCAGGACAAGCTGCTGCAGCCGGACCCGGTCTCCCAGCACTGGGGGAAGACCGTCGGCCAGGGCCTCCTCGACGACGACCGCGTGCTTCTGCACCTCGGGCTGGACGAGGCTGAGCACCTCGCGGATCATTTGATCCACGCCCACGAGGGACTTCTCCCCGCCCGACTTCTTCACGAGCGCACGCGCATGCGCGATCACATCGCCCGCCCGCTGGGCGTCCCGAATCACCAGCTGCATTCCCTGTCTGGCCTCGTCGAGCGCGGGCGGAGTGTGATCGAGCCAGCACAGGCTCGCGGTGGCGTTCGCCTCGATGGCGGCGAGCGGCTGGTTCACCTCATGGGCCAGCGATGCGGTCAGCTCGCTGATGGTGGTGAGCCGCGTGACATGCGCCAGTGCCTTCTGGGCCTCCTGCAAAGCCTCCGAGGCCCGCTTCTGGTCCCCGATCGCTGCCTCCAGCTCCGTCGTCCGCTCGAGCACCCGCTGCTCGAGATCCTGGTTGAGCCGGGCGATCTCCGCCTTCGCCTGCGTGAGCTGAGGCGTCTCGACCACTTCCCAGCGGCCCCGACGTTTGGCAACGGCGAACTGGTGCGTGCCCGCCACATCGAGGAACTCGGTGGCGCCGCACGTCGTGAGCGGATACGTGCAAAGCACTAGCATGGGCTGATCGCCAATGCCCCGGTTCAGCTCCGTCTCGTATTCCATGAAGTCTCGCCATTGCTTTTGCTCGAGCCAGGCGGTGTTCCCGCTCACCCGGATGCCTTGGTAGCCTCGGGACAGCGCCCGCTCGAGCTTCGCGCTCCAGTTGCTGATGATCCGATGGAGATTGATCTCTCCTCCCGCCAGATACACGTCCCGGGCCTTCAAGACCTCAATGCTCTGGTCGGCGACGTAGCGGCCCAGGCCGGGAACCGCGCGGTCCAAAGCCTGCCAGACCTCCTCCTCAGTGAGGGGCTCGGAGACAACCCACGCACAGAACTCGCCGGCTTCGAGGCCGACCTTGAAGAAGGAGAGCAGGGTCTCCAGCAGATCGTCCTTGGTCTCGTAGAAATGGCAGAAGTGGGTACCCCACGGCATCTCGCCCACCGGCTCGATTCCGGTATTCCGTAGCGCAGTCGTCATGACTGACCTCCCGGGAACTGGCTTGGGACGGGCTTAGCCTGGCTCCGGCGGACTCGAGGGCCACGCGAGTCGCTCGACGCACCAGAGGATCTGGCCAAACAGATGCTCTGTCAAATGGCGCTCGGCGCTGCCGGGAATGCTCACTCCGATCGGGCGCTACTCTGGTCGAGCTCACGGCGAAAGGGCGCGCGCTCATTACCAAGACCTTTCGGCAGTCGCGATGGAAAGGGCCGCCAGCGTCCTCTCGAAAGAGGAGCGGCGAAACCAAGCAACGAGGCAACTTCCGGGGCGGAGTCCGGGTGAACGAAGGGGTTAAAGGATCTTCCCTGATCCGATTCGGGTGAGAACCTCATAGAAATCCTCTCGCCGCGTCCTTACGCTTGCATTGAATCGCCATGGACGCCGCAGGTTGCCGTCACCGCCCCGAGGCAAGCACGCGGCCCGCCATGCCGAGTTTCGTCAGGAGCTCGGCAACCACCGCCCTGG
>Ga0066699_10000443_pt1 | contig 11914 bp, 12 predicted proteins | sample GraSoiAngelo_148_FD_66455 | JGI IMG/M metagenome (GOLD analysis project Ga0066699, IMG submission 66455) | Grasslands soil microbial communities from the Angelo Coastal Reserve, California, USA - 14_1009_09_20cm | ecosystem: Environmental > Terrestrial > Soil > Grasslands | place: USA... | reverse complement strand
GCGGATCCCTTCGAGGTTCTTCTGCAGCTTCCGTTTTTCCTTCTGGTTGCGCGCGATCTCTTTCTTCGAGAGCGTGTCGAACCGCCCGTCGTTCTCCATCGCCTCGAGATCCCGGAGACGGCCGAGACTGCGCTGAATGGTCGCGAAGTTGGTGAGCAGCCCGCCCAGCCAGCGTTCGTTGACGAAGTACATCCCGCAACGCTGTGCTTCTTCGGCGATCACGTCCTGAGCCTGCCGCTTGGTGCCGACGAAGAGGATCGTCCTGCCCTCGGCGGCCAGAGTCGTGACGAACTCCTCGGCATCGCGAAAGAGCTTCACCGTCTTGCCCAGGTCGATGATGTAGATGCCGTTGCGTTCGCCGAAGATGTACTCCTTCATCTTCGGATTCCAGCGCTTCGTCTGGTGGCCGAAGTGAACCCCCGCCTCCAGTAGATCCTTCATCGAAATCGCGGCCAACTATTCCTCCTTGACCAGCTCTCAGCTCTCGGCTGTCGGTTCTCAGCTGGTTGACAGCTGATAGCCGAGAGCCGCTAGCGGATCGCTATCGTTTACTGAACTGGAAGCGCTTCCGCGCTCCCGCCATCCCGTACTTCTTGCGCTCCTTGGCGCGCGCGTCGCGCGTCAGGAGCCCTTCGGTCTTGAGCTGCTTCCGCAGCTCGCCGTTGTACTCCACGAGCGCGCGCGCGATGCCGAGTCGCACGGCGCCCGCCTGTCCCGAAACGCCGCCGCCGTCGACCGTGACGAGCACGTCGAACTTGTCGACGGTTTCGGTGAGCCGCAACGGCTCCCGGATCTGCGTACGAAGCGCTTCGGTCGGGAAGAACGCGTCGAAGGCCCGATGGTTGACCGTGATGCCGCCCGATCCCGGCCGGAGGAACACGCGGGCGGTGGATGTCTTGCGTCGACCCGTTCCGTAGTACTGAACTGCTGCCACGATTACGCGACCTCGCGCTTGGAGGGTTTCTGCGCCGCGTGCGGATGATCCGGACCGGCGTACACTTTCAGCTTGCGGTACATCGCCTCGCCCATCTTCGTTTTGGGGAGCATGCCGTGTACCGCGTCTTCGACCAGCTTTTCCGGTTTGCGCTGCCGCACGAGGCGCGCGCGTTCCTCGCGAAGGCCGCCTTCATACCCGCTGTGCTGACGGTAGATCTTCTGATCTTCCTTGCGGCCCGTGAGCTTCACCTTCGCGGCGTTGACTACGACGACGTGATCCCCGGTGTCGACGAACGGGGTGTACTGAGCCTTGTGCTTGCCCTGGAGCAGCCGCGCCGCCAGCGTCGCGATCCGGCCGAGCACCCGCCCCTCGGCGTCGATGATGTGCCATCGACTGTCGGCGGCCGCCTTCGCGGCGCTGGCCATGAACGTAGTCATCTTCTTTGTCTACCCGCGGGCCTCGAGCCCGCGAGCGCGAACCCAACGTGCCCTATAACCGATGTAAGGGGTTTCCTGCCCGGACGCTCAACCTCTGTCGGACAGGTCCAGGCAACGGTAAACCCAAATCATACGAGCCTTTCTGGGCACTGTCAAGCCAACCGACCGTCACGCGTGTCCACTCATGCGCCAGCCAGTTTGCGCCGATAAAGGACTCGGCGGCAGCACCAACCCAGATTTGTGATCGCGCGACGAAACTGTAATCCGGCGCTCGGCCGAACGCGCGCGACCGATCGCAGATTTCGGCGATTGCCGCCGGTTTTTGGCACGCGCGCGTGCGGACGAGGTTTGGTATTCGCTTTGCGGAGCTTCGAACTCGCTTCAACCAGGAAACTATCGTGTTTGGTCTAGGCAAATCGAAATCGGTCGTCGGTCTCGACATCGGCTCGAGCGCCGTCAAAGCGGTCGAGCTCAGAGCGGCCGGCAAAGGGTACAAGGTCATCGCGTTCGCGATCGAACCGGTGCCGCCCGACAGCATCGTCGACGGCGCGATTATCGACGCCGCCGCCGTCGCCGACGCGATCAAGCGTCTGTTCGAGAACAAGGCGTTCAAGACGAAGGAAGTCGCCGCCTCGCTCTCGGGCAACGCGGTCATCGTCAAGAAGATCAACCTGCCGGTGATGACGGAGGCCGAGCTCTCCGAGTCGATCTACTGGGAGGCGGAGCAGTACATCCCGTTCGACATCCAGGACGTCAACCTCGATTACCAGATCCTCAACGCCGGCACCGGCGCCGATTCGCAGGGCACGATGGACGTGCTCCTCGTCGCCGCGAAGAAGGAGAAGATCGCTGATTACACCGGCGTCATCTCCCAGGCGGGCCGCACGGCGGTGGTCGTCGACGTCGACGCCTTCGCGCTGCAGAACGCGTACGAGGTCAATTACGGTCTCGAACCGGATCACGTCGTCGTGCTGCTGAACGCCGGCGCGAGCGCGATCAACATCAACATCCTGACCGGCGATCAGTCGGTGTTCACCCGCGACATCTCGATCGGCGGCAATTCCTACACAGAAGCGGTGCAGAAAGAGCTGAACCTGCCGTTCGAGAGCGCGGAGCAGCTGAAACGCGGCCAGCCGCTCGACGGCGTGTCGTTCGACGACGTCAAGCCTGTGCTCCAGAGCATGACCGAGAACGTGCTGCTCGAAGTGCAGAAGACGTTCGACTTCTTCAAGGCGACGGCGTCGTCGGATCGCATCGATCGCATCGTGCTGAGCGGCGGCGCGTCGCGCGTCGAGGGGTTCGCCGCGGCGCTGCAGGAGCGGTTCGGCACGACGGTCGAGTCGTTCGATCCGTTCAAGAAAATCTCGTTCGAAGCGTCGAAGTTCGGCGTCGACGATCCGGCGAACCTCGTGCCGCAGGCCGCGGTTGCTGTGGGCCTCGCCCTCAGAAAGACGGGCGACCGATGATCCGCATCAATCTTCTCGCCGCCGAGCGCACGCCGAAGAAAAAGGCGATCGCGTTTCAGACCGGGCAGAAGCTGGTCATCGGCTGCAGCCTGATCCTCGTGCTCGCGCTGCTGTTCATCGGCTGGCGGTTCTGGGCGCTGTCGCACGAATCGACGCAGCTCGATCTCGAAATCGCGGCGGCGCAGCAGGAGACGACGCGCCTGCATTCGATCATTCAGCAGGTGCAGCAGTTCGAGCAGCGCAAGGCGCAGCTGCAGCAGCGCGTCACGCTCATCGAGCAGCTGCGGAAGGGGCAGACCGGTCCCGTCCACATGCTCGATCAGATCGGCCGTGCGCTGCCGCCGATGCTGTGGCTGATGGAGTTGAAACAGACAGGCGACAGCGTGCAACTCGACGGCCGCTGTTCGACGCTGACCGGCTTGTCGGAGTTCGTCACGAACCTCGAAGCGTCCGGCTACTTCAAGCGGTCCGTCGAGATCATCAACACGCAGGTCGAATCGATGTCGACGCCTCCGGGCGAGTTGATCAGGTTCAGCATCAAAGCGCAGTTTCAGACGCCGGACCCGAAGCCGGCGGCCACCGTGGCTGCGGCGAAAACAGGCGGATAAAGGTCGTGGGGCGATACCCCGATACGGCTCAGTAGCAACATGCAACTCAGTCTCACGAAATTACCGTGGTATGCACAAGTCGGCGCGTTCGTCGCGCTCGCGGTGGCTGGCTGCGGAATTTTTTTCTACTACTACGAGATGCCGGTGCGCGCCGACTTCCAGAGCCGGCAGCAGCAGTTGGTGGGCCTGCGCGCCGACATCACCAAGGGTCTGACGACCGCCAAGAAGCTGCCCGAGTTCCGCGCGCAGGTCGGCGAGCTCGAGGCGCGCCTCGAGAACCTTCGCGCCGTGCTGCCCGAAGAAAAAGATGCGGCCGATCTCCTGAACCGCATGCAGACAGTCGCATCGCAATCGAGCCTGACGATCAAGGGGTTCAAGCCCGGCGCCACGGTCACCAAGCAGCTGCACGCCGAATGGCCGATCTCGCTGGAGCTCGAAGGCACGTATCACAACCTCGCGACCTTCTACGATCGCGTCGGCAAGTTCACCCGCATCGTGAACGTCAGCGGCGTCAACATCAAAGCCAAGGATCGGCAGACGGGTAACGTGACGATCAGCGCCACGTGCACGGCGACGACGTTCGTGCTGCTCGACAAACCGGCGCCGGCCAAGCCCGGTGCGAAACCTGCGGCCGCGCCCGCGCCTGCCGCGAAGGGCGCCTGATGTTGCACATCATCGTCCTTGCCTTCGGTCTTCGACTGGCTCAGGCCGATCCTGAACAGGGTCGAAAGGTCGCGCTCGCGCCGCAGGCACAGCCGGCCAAGCCGGCGACGCCGCAGACGCCTTCGACAACTGCCGGTCAGCCGCCCGCGCCCACGCCCGAGGCGCCGCCGACCGAAACCTACACGTATCAGCCCGAAGGACGCCGCGATCCGTTCGTCAGCCTGGTGGGGACGGGCACCGAGCCGCACGTCACGTCGAAGCGCGGCGACGGCGCGGCCGGCATGACGCTCGCGGAAATTTCCGTTCGCGGCATCGTGCAGAGCCGTGGCGAGCTGGTCGCGATGGTGCAGGGGCCGGACAACAGAACCTACATCGTGCACCAGGGCGACAAGCTCGCCGACGGAACGATCAAGACGATCACGCCGCAGGGGCTGGTCGTCATTCAGGAAGTCAACGATCCGTTGTCGCTCGTGAAGCAGCGGGAAGTTCGCAAATTGTTGCGATCGCTCGAGGACGCCAAGGAATGACTCTTTCGAGGGGATTTGCCCTTTTAGCGTTGTCGGCGTTGTCAGCCGCCGTGGCGACAACGGATGCGCGCGTCAGCGCATCGGCCGGCGCGGGAACGCCGGCCGGCCCGCGGCTCAAGACCATCAGCTCGCGGGTGCACGCGAAGGGGGCGTCGCTCGTCATCGAGGCGACCGAGCCGGTCGCCTACATCGCCACGCGTCCCGATCCCCTGACGGTCGTCCTCGACTTCCGCAACGTCGCCACCGGGGGCGTTGCCAACGCGACTGCCGCAAACGCGAAGAGTCCGATTGCGGCGGTGTCGGTCGAACCAGACGACTCGCTCGGTGCGCCCGGCTCGCGCGTTCGTATCGAGCTCACGCAGCCGGTCGCGCACCGCGTGCGCAGCGATCGCAACACGGTCGTCGTCGACTTCGACAAGCCGTCGGCGGACGGGGCGTTGTATGTCAGGCCCGCGCGAAGCGCCGCGCCCGACGCGATGCTCGCGCTCGCATCCGACAACGCCGCCGGCAAGACGAACAGCGCCGCCGCGTCCGTTGAAGACCGCAAGTCTTCGCAGCCCCAGCCGATTCAGGATCCGATCACCGCGTTGGGTCTGAACAAGCACGCGGCTGCGCCGCAGACCGCCGGAGCGCGGACGATTCAACCGACGACGCCGACGCCGCCCGTGCCGACGCCGGGCGACACCACGCAGCCGGCCTCGCCGCAGGCGGGCCGGCGGTATCAGGGCCATCCGATCAGCCTCGATTTCCAGGGCGCCGATCTTCGCGCGGTCCTGCGGACCTTTGCCGAGATCAGCGGATTGAACGTCGTCATCGAACCGGCGGTGCAGGGCACGGTCGACGTCGCGCTGCGCGACGTGCCGTGGGACCAGGCGCTCGACATCATTCTCCGCGCCAACAAGCTCGGATACATCGTCGACGGAACGATCGTGCGCATCGCGCCGCTGACGGTTCTTGCCGACGAGCAGTCGCAGCAGCGCAAGCTTCAGGAGGAGCAGGCGCTCGCCGGTGAGCTGCGCGTGCTGACCAAGACGCTGAGCTACGCGAAGGCGGAGGAGCTGCAGGCGCTGCTCACGAAGAGCGCCCTATCGCAGCGCGGCACCGTCCAGATCGATCCGCGCACGAACACGCTGATCATCACCGACCTCTCGGATCGACTGACGACGGCCACCGAACTGATCGGCACGCTCGATCGCCCGCAGCCGCAGGTGGAAATCGAAGCCCGCATCGTGCAGGCGGCGAAGAACTACGCGCGCCAGCTCGGCGTCCAGTGGGGCTTCAACGGACGCGTCGATCCGGCGCTCGGCAACACGACGCCGTTCGCGTTCCCGAACAACGGCAGCGTCGGGGGACGAACGGGCGGCACGCAGGGACCAGCCGGAAGCCAGGTGCCGACCGCGATTAATTACGGCGTCCCCGGTGCGACGAGCGCCGTCGGTCTCGCGCTCGGATCGATCAACGGCGCGTTCAACCTCGACGTGGCGCTCACGGCGCTCGAAACGTCGGGCAACGGCCGCATCCTGTCGACGCCGCGGGTGACGACCCAGAACAACGTCGCAGCGGAAATGACGCAAGGCACGCAGATTCCGATCCAGACCGTTGCGAACAATACGGTGACCGTGACGTTCAAGGATGCCGCGCTGACGCTGAGGGTGACGCCGCAGATCACCGCGGCCGGCACCGTGATCATGCTGATCAGCCTCGAGAACAGCCAAGCCGACTTCACGCGCGCCATCAATGGCATCCCGCCGATCAACACCCAGCGCGCGAATACCAGCGTGCTGGTCAGCGACGGCCAGACGACCGTCATCGGCGGCGTGTTCGTGTCGAACGAGCAATATCAAACCGACAAGACGCCCGGGCTCGGAAGCCTTCCGCTGCTGCGATGGCTGTTCAAGCGCGACCTGACCAGCACCAACGATCAGGAGCTGCTGATCTTCATCACGCCGCGGATTCTGAAGGGTTGAGGCGACAAGTGACCTCTATGAGAATGATCACCCGTCTGCTTGCGTTTGCCGCTCTGGTGGGGACGGCCACGTCGTGCGGCGACGTCGTCCGCACCGGCCGATCGCCTGTCATGCTCGTCATCAACTCGCTGGCGGCGACGCCGGGCGGCGGCCACGGCGCCGGCGTCTTTTCTTCCATGCTGCTGTCGGACGTCGTCGTGAATCTCACTGCGCCGCCCCCGTGCTCGGCGGCAACGCCCTGTCCGACGATCTTCAACGATTCCGGCCAGGTCACCTTGTCGCTGGCGTTGAAGGACATCGGCTCGACAGCCGCGCCGCTCACGCCGACGACGAACAACGCGGTCACCGTCAATCGCATTCATATCGAGTACATCCGCGCCGACGGCCGGAACACGCCCGGTGTCGACGTGCCGTATCCGTTCGACGGTGCCGCGACAGGCACCGTGCCGGCGAGCGGCCAGCTGATAGTCGGATTCGAGATCGTCCGGCACGTCGCGAAGGAAGAGTCGCCGCTGGTTCAACTCCAAAACAGCGCGTCGATCATCACGACGATCGCGCGCGTGACGATCTACGGCAGGGACGCTGTCGGCAACGACATCAGCGCGACCGGACAGATGCAAATTGATTTCGGCAACTTTGGGGACTCATAGGGCATGAAGGCGTTCACATACATCGCAACGATCGCTGCGGCGCTCACGCTGACGGGATGCGTCGCCCATCAGGTGGAACCGCCGCCGCTCAGCGGGCCGTCGGATCTCGCCCTGTCGCTGTCGGTCACGGCCAGCCCGGAAACGATCAATCAGGATGGCGCCTCGCAGTCGCGCATCACGATTTCGGCGATCGGTCCGGAGGGAAAAGTGAAGGCGTCGTTGCCGATTCGCGTCGACATGGCGCTGAGCGGCGTCGCGCAGGACTTCGGCACGCTGTCCGCCCGGTCGGTCGTGACCAACACTGATGGAAAGGCGTTCGTCGTCTTCACGGCGCCGCCAAGTCCCGTCGGCGGAATTACCGGCACGTGTCAGGGCGTCGCCGGCACGTGCGTCGACATCGTCGCGACCGCGTCGGAATCGGGATCGGGAACGTTCGCCACGGCGGCACCGGCGAGCGGAACGATTCGCCTCGTGCCGCCGGGCGTCATCCTGCCGCCGGCCGGCACGCCGACTGCGTCGTTCACGTTCACGCCGACGCCGGTGTCCGTGCTCGTGCCCGTCACGTTCGACGCATCGGCGAGCACGGCCGGCAACGGCGCCACGGCAATCTCGTCGTTCGCGTGGAACTTCGGCGACGGGTCGACCGCTACGGGTCAGGTGGCGACCCACGCGTTCACGAGCGGCGGTAGCTTCACTGTTACGCTCACCGTCACTAACGATCGGGGCCTCTCAGCTTCCGCGACGCAAGTGGTCACGGCGAGCGCGGCGGATCCGTTCACCGGCGACTGGGTGTTCTCGCCAACCAACGTCATCGTCGGGTCGTCCGTGCTCTTCAACGCGGATCAGGTTCAGACGTCTGTCGGGCACCAGGTCACGCAGTACAACTGGAACTTCGGCGACGGCGCCACCGGTTCGGGCGTGGTCACGTCGCACACGTTCGCGTTGGCCGCGACCTACAACGTCGTGCTGAGCGTCACCGACGACTTGGGCCGCAAGAAAGTGTTCGCGGCGAAACAGGTTAACGTTGGTACGGGCGTGCCGGTGGCGAACATCACGTTCTCGCCGGGCTCGCCGACGCCGGCCACCATCGTGAATTTCGACGCAAGCGGATCGACGGCATCGCCCGGCGCCGCGATCACGAGCTGGAACTGGAACTTTGGCGACGGCACCTCGTCGACCAACGGACCGACGACTCAACACCAGTTCGCGCTGCGCGGAGACTACACGGTTCGGCTCACCGTGACCGACAGCACGGGCCGCACGGGAACGACCACGATCAAGGTCACCGTTTCGTAGCGGCGGATGGCCGACAACCAGCGCATCGACGATCTTCGACGCCGGATCCAGAAGGATCCGGCGTCGATTGCATTTGCGCAGCTCGCCGAAGAACTGCGGCGCGCCGGGCAGTGTCAGGAAGCTGTCGACACCTGCCGCGCCGGTCTCTCGATCCACCCGGGCTATCTTTCCGCGCGCGTCACGCTCGGGCGCGCCCTCATCGAGCTCAATCAGCTCGATGACGCGCTCGCGGAGCTGCAGCTGGTACTGAGAAGCGCTCCGGAAAATCTCGCGGCGATACGCGGCATCGCCGAAATCCATCATCGGCACGGTCAGCTCGGCGAAGCGCTGCATCAGTATCGAAATGCGCTGACGCTCGCGCGCAACGATCCCGATCTCGAGCGGACCGTCAACGAGCTGTCGCGCGAAATCGAGCCGCAGAAGCCGGCGGCGCCGACCGACGGCCTCTCGTTCGAGCAGATGCAGCAGGAGCTGCTGAAGCACGCGCCTCCGCCGCCTTCGGCGCCGCAAGCGGCACCTCCGCCCGTGCCCGAATCATCGCCGGCTGCGCCGGCGCAAGCTTCGGCTCCGCCGCCTGTCGTCCCTCGAGTTGCCGCTCCGGCTGCGACGACCGAGATCGAGCCTGAGTCGCCCGAACCGGAAGCGACGCAGACCGGTGCCGCTCCGGAAGTACAATCCGTCGAGAACCCCACGCACGAGCGAGCCTTGCACTCCGTCGCGGCGCTCGAGCAGTGGCTCGACGCCATTCATGTCGCACGCACCGACGAGCGCCCTTGAGCGGCGCCACGAGCGGATTCGCGAGAACCTGACGTCCGGCGGCTTCGACGCGCTCGTCGTCACGTCGTTGCCGAACGTCCTCTATCTCACCAACTTCACGGGCAGCAGCGCGATCGTCGTGGTGACGGCCGATCGCGTCTCATTCCTGACCGATTTCCGCTACCTGACGTCGATGGAGCAGGCGCGCGGCCGCGATCATGCCTGTCCCAATCTCGAGCTCGTTCGCGTCGAAGGATCCTACGACGCGGCGCTCGCCGCGCACCTGGGGTCGCTTGCGTGCCGCCGAATCGGATTCGAGGCGGCGCATCTCAGCGTGAGCCGTCATGCATGGCTCGATCGGACGCTCGGCCAGCGCGACCATGCGCCCGAGCTCGTGGCGACCGAAGGGGTCATCGAGCGCGCGCGGCTCACGAAGGACGAGTACGAGATCGCCACGCTGCGCGAAGCCGCCAGACGGCTGTCCACGGTGGCGCGCGGCGTCTTCGACGAGATTCGGCCCGGCCGGTCCGAGCGCGACGTCGCGTTCGCGGTCGACGCGCGGCTTCACGACGCCGGATTCAGCAAGCCCGCGTTTGATACGATTGTCGCCAGTGGTCCCAACGCCGCGCTGCCGCATGCCCATCCCGGCGAGCGAACATTCGCCGAAGGCGACCTCGTGGTGCTGGACTTCGGCGGCATATACGACTCATACTGCGTCGACCTCACGCGAACCGTTGCCGTCGGCAAAGCCGACCAGCGGGCGCGCGACGTCCACGCGGCGGTTCGTCAGGCGCACGATCGAGCCATCGCCGCGGTGTCGCCCGGTCGGTCGCGATTCGACATCGATGCGGCGGCGCGCGAGACGCTCGGCACGCACGGCCTGGCCGACGCCTTCGGTCATGGCACGGGGCACGGTCTGGGGATCGAAGTGCACGAGGATCCCCGCATCACACGGCGGCGGCCGGACGTCGACACGCAGCACGAAGCCGTGGCTCCCGGTATGGTCTTCACGATCGAACCGGGCGCCTATCTCGCCGGCTGGGGCGGCGTTCGCATCGAAGACGACGTGCTCGTCACCGCGGAAGGCGCCGAGGTGCTGACGGACGTAACGACGGAACTCCTCGAGATTTGACGATTTGACGACTTGAGGATCTGAGGATTTGAGAATCTGAGGACCTGAGGATTGGATCTCGAGCAGCTCAAACAGATTCTGAACCTCGTGCGCGAGCACGAGCTCTCCGAGATCGAAATCGAACACGAGGGACTCCGTCTAAAGATTCGGAAGAACGGCGCCGGTCCGCCCGTCGTGGCGCTTCCCGCCGCATCGGTCCCTGTCGCCATATCCTCGACGGCTTCGGCCGCGCCGTCACCTGCCGCCACGTCCATGCCGTCCGTCGCAGTCAGTGAGGCCGCGCCCGAAGCGGAGGTCGAGCTCGCCGTCGTGAAATCGCCGATCGTCGGCACCTTCTATCGGTCCCCTGAGCCTGGCGCGGCGTCGTTCGTCGAGATCGGATCCACGGTGAAGAAGGGCCAGGTGCTCTGCATCATCGAGGCAATGAAGCTGATGAACGAGATCGATTCGGAGTACGACGGCGAGGTCGCGAACATCTACGTCGAGAACGGTCAACCCGTTCAATATGGCGAGCGCTTGTTCGCCATCAGGACCCGGTGAGGCGAGGCGTGTAGCGCGAGCCTTTCAGGCGAGCGTCGCCAACATGTTTAAAAAAATCCTGATCGCGAACCGCGGCGAGGTGGCGCTGCGAATCATCTTCGCGTGTCGCGAGCTCGGCATCAAGACCGTCGCCGTGTTCTCGGAGGCCGACGAGAACTCGCTTCATGTTCGTTTCGCCGACGAAGACGTGTGCATCGGGCCGGCGCGAAGCGCCGACAGCTACCTCAACGTGCCGGCCGTGATCAGCGCCGCGGAGATCACCGGCGCCGACGCAATCCATCCGGGCTACGGTTTCCTGTCCGAAAGCGCGTACCTCGCGGAAGTGTGCGAGGCGTGCCACATCCGCTTCATCGGCCCGGATCCGCAGGTGATCCGGTTGATGGGCGACAAGGCGCGCGCGCGCCGCGTGATGAAGAAGGCGGGCGTGCCGATCCTTCCGGGCAGTGACGGTCCGATCGAGAGCGAAGACAAAGCGCTGAAGCTCGCAAAGGACATCGGCTACCCGGTCATCGTGAAGGCGACGGCCGGCGGCGGCGGCCGCGGCATGCGCGTCGTGCGCGCGCCCGCGGAGCTCTCGCACGCCGTGAAGACGGCGCAGCGCGAGGCGGAAGCGGCGTTCGGCGTCGCCGACGTGTACATCGAGAAATACGTCGAGGCGCCGCGGCACATCGAGTTCCAGATCCTCGGCGATCACCATGGCTCGGTGATTCACCTCGGCGAGCGCGAGTGTTCGATCCAGCGGCGCCACCAGAAGCTGATCGAAGAATCGCCGTCGCCGGCGCTCAGCGAGAAGATGCGCCGCAAGATGGGCGGCATCGTCATCGACGCGGCGAAGGCGGTGCAGTACACGAACGCGGGCACGTTCGAGTTCCTGATGGATTCCGAGGGGCGCTTCTATTTCATGGAAGCGAACACGCGGCTGCAGGTCGAGCATC
>Ga0066699_10000439_pt1 | contig 11956 bp, 11 predicted proteins | sample GraSoiAngelo_148_FD_66455 | JGI IMG/M metagenome (GOLD analysis project Ga0066699, IMG submission 66455) | Grasslands soil microbial communities from the Angelo Coastal Reserve, California, USA - 14_1009_09_20cm | ecosystem: Environmental > Terrestrial > Soil > Grasslands | place: USA... | reverse complement strand
GCCATCTGCGCGCTGGCCAGGATTCCCAGCGCGGACTCGGGCGTACCGAACGCCGGGCTCCCTGACTGCATATCGGTGTTGGTGAGGAAGGACCCGTACACGCTGGGCGTGCCCGGACGAATGAGCTGGACCAGGGCTATGCCTGCGAGAGCCTCCGCGGTTTGCTGCGCCACGGTGCCGGCGAGCCCCATCGGAGACATGGCGCCCGCCATCAAGAAAGGTGTGACGATGCACGGCTGGCCGGCGTCGGAGTATTCGAGCAGCGCGCCCAGCATCCGATCGTCGTAGCGCAGCGGGCTGTTGACGTTGATGAGGCTGATGACCGCCGGCGTCTTCTCAATGCTTGCGCGCCCACCGAGCACAATGGCGGCCATCTCGACTGTGTCGCGGGCGTTCTCGGCCGCGATCACGCTGCCCATGAAAGGTTTGTCAGTCCAGCGAAGATGGGAATAAACCATGTCGAGGTGCCGCGTGGAAAGCGGTAGATCCTCCGGCTCGACAGTCGTGCCGCCCGCACAGTGGATCTGCTCCACCGCCTGCGCCAGCTTGTCAAAGTTGTTGAAGTCCTCGATCGTGGCGCCGCGCCTCCCTCGTTCCAAGTCGGTGATGAACGGAGGCCCGTACACCGGAGCGTTCACCATGTTGTCGCCGCCGATCGTCACGCTGCGCTTGGGGTTGCGGGCCTGAAGCTCAAAGGTTTCGGGGGCCTTGGCCACCATCCCCAGCACCCAGCCGCGGTCGAAGCGGACTCGGTCTTCCTCGACCTTCATTCCCGCGGCCTTGAGCAAATCGCGGGCGCGGGGATGGAGGAAATCGACCCCGATCTCCTCCAGGATCGTCATCGCCTGCTGATGGATAGTCTCCACCTCCTCGCCGCTGAGGATCTCGTACGGCTGAAGGCGGTTCTTCCACACAGCGACTCAAATAGTGCATTAGCGCGGGATCTGGTACTGTAGGCGCTGCCCATTGGGGTGCTAGGTCCCGCCGAAGGGACCCCTCTGAACTCACTTGAACCTCAATTCGCGCCCAATCCGAACATGGCTACACCTCAGGTCATCCTGTCTATGAGCGCGCCCAACCCGGGCGACGTCCTGCCTCTCTGGAATCCCGAGATTCCAGGCGAGGAGATCCAGGCCGGCCGCCTAGGCATCCGCATCCGCCCCGGCAGCCCCGCGGCCGAGAAGGTCAAGGCCCTCGAGGCCTTCGGCGGCGCCGAGCGCCTGCGCGAGATGCTCGAAGAGATCAAGCAGATCGACGGCACCTACACGGTCACCAAACCGGACAAGCCGATCGAGTTCATCGGCCAGGTCCACACCACCTTGATCACGGGCAAGCTCGGACGGACTGCGCTCGGTCTGGCGCTCGAGCTGACCGACTGGCAAGACCTCGACGCCGAATACGAGATGGAGAAGAACCGCCTGCGCCTCCGCTACCAGGAGCTGCAGCTGGTCAAAGAGTGGGACGGCGACCTGGAGGCCTTCACCGCCATCGCGCTCCGCGAGAAGGCCAAGTCCGCCGAGATCCTCGACTCAACCATGCGCTTCATCGAGCACCTTCGCGACTTCCGCGAGAAGCTCGCCGAGGCTGCTGTTCGCCGCTATGAGGCGACCGAGCAGTGGATCGAGTGCCCCAAGTGCGAGACCGAGGTGCCGACCTCAAACGGCATCCACTGCCCAGAGTGCGGCGAGGACATGCGCGGCGGTGAGTACGTGCGTGCCGTCCTGCACCTGGTCGATGACGCCGACGGGCGCATCTACCGGGGCATCGACTCGCTCACGGTCCGCTCCGCGGGCTTCCCGGAGTACCGAGGCATGTCGCTGGAGCGCATCCAGGGATCGAACCTGTGGGTGAGCTTCCGCCGCTACGACCCGCTGCCTGACGAGGGCATCGTGCTGCCGACCGCCAGCGTGGAGATGTTCGAGGCGCAGCGCTCGGTCATTCGCCAGCTGCAGATCGGCAGCCCTCGCACCGGAGCGCTCGCGGCCGAGCTGGCCGATCCTGGCTGGCTGGGAAGCCCGCCACGGGTCACGCTCGACGGCAAGAAGGCTCACCACCTTCCCGATCCCAACGAAGAGCAGGCCGAGGCCGTGGCCCGCGTCATGGGCATGCGTCCAGGGCAGCTGTACCTCATCCAGGGCCCGCCCGGAACCGGGAAGACGACGGCCATCGTGGAGTCGATCCGCCGCATCCTGAGCCGCAATCCGAACGCCTCGATCCTGCTGTCGTCGCACTCCAACGACGCTGTCGACACCGGCCAGGAGCGACTGCTCGGCTTTTCGCATGTGCGTCAGGCACGCATCGCCGAGCCCGGCAAGGTGCCGCGGCGCATCAGGCCGACGCTCGTCGAGGGTGACGACCTCGAGCCCTACAACCTGGTCGCCGGCACGTGCAACCGGCTGGCGATCGACTCGCGACTTCGTTTCAAGGTCTTCGACTGGCTGATCCTCGACGAGGCCAACAAGGTCCGCGCCAACGAGGCGCTGGCACTCATGCCGCTCGCCAAGCGGTGGGTCATGATCGGCGACCTCAACCAGCTCCCCCCGGTGATGGAGGAGGCTGCCTCGACGTTCAAGGTCGAGCATCCCCTCGACGAGTTGGTCCGGGACGACAGCTTCTACGGCTGGGTCTGGGACAAGGTGCCGGCCGGCTCCAAGATCATGCTGCCCCGGCAGTACCGCATGCGCGAGCCAATCGGCCGCGTTGTCTCCGATCTCTTCTACGAGGGCAAGCTCATTCACGAGGCGCCCCACCCGCGCATGCCGCTGCCCTGGCCATTCGACCGCGAGCTGGTCTGGGTCGACACTGGAGCGCAGGACGAGTACCGCGACGCCCAGCGCTCGGTTGCGAACGAGTTCGAGGTTGCGCTGTGCAAGGACATCACGTCGATCATCCGGCGCCGCGTGCGTAAGGCAAAGCTTGCGGTGATCGCCATGTACAACTCGCAGGTCAACCGTCTGCAGGGTTCGTTGAAAGGCATCGTCCCGCCTGACGACATCGAGTCAGTCGATGCGTTCGAGGGTCGCGAGTCCGACGGAGTGATCCTTTCCCTGGTTCGGTCCAACGACCGCGCGGCGATCGGCTTCCTCAACGACCCGAACCGGGTCAACGTCGCGATCTCGCGCGCCAAGAAGCTGCTTGTGATCGTCGGCGACTCCAAGACGGTGATCGGCGGCGCCCCCGAGCTCTTCGGTCCGCTGTTCGAGCACGCCAAGGACGAGGGGCTCGTGGCGGGCGTTGGTGCTGTCGTCACCGCGTGCCAGCGCGTCGGCATCCGGTCGCAGGTGCAGCGGCTGTCGCGGCCGCACCGTGGCGATCGCAGGGCCAGGCGCCGCCGGCGGCGCGGGGGGCAGCTGGAGGGGGGCACCAATGGCGAGGCGGCGACCGCTGAGACGCCGACCGAGGCCGCTGAGCCCGAGGCGCTGATGGTCAACGGATCTGAACCAGCGTCCGAGCCGATGCACGAACCCGAGCCGGAGACGATCAGTCCGCCCGCACCCACCGAGTAACGCGTCCCCTAAGCTGTTCGTCGTTCATGGCCCAGGACTGCATCTTCTGCCAGATCGTGCGCGGCGAGGCACCCGCCAGCTTCGTGTACCAGGACGACGCGGTCATCGCCTTCATGGACATCCAGCCCATCACGCAAGGTCACATGCTGATAGCCCCGCGCGGCCATGCCGTCTTCATGAAAGACGTCCCGGACGAGGTGGCGATGAGGGCGTTCTTCGTGGCGCGCAAGCTGGCCGCTCTCGTGCCGGCGACGCTGGGGGCCGGTGGCGTCAACCTGTTTGTCGCCGACGGTGAGGTCGCGTTTCAGGATGTACCGCACTTCCACATCCACGTGATCCCGCGCTACACGGGCGACGGCTTCAGCCTGACGTTCCCTCCGTCGTACGAAACCCCGCCTTCACGCGCGCAGCTCGAGGCGATCGCCTCGGCCATCCACGCCGCCGCTCACTGAGTGACGATCACAGCCACCGAGTAGAGGACTGCGTACATCGGGCACGCCGTGCCCGGCGAGCATAGCGGCCCGGCACTCGCGCTTAGGTTCGCGGTTCCCGCCTTAAGAGCCTCGAAGCCGGCGACCGTCACCGTGCGTGGAACGAACATGCCCGTCTCGACGGCCCGCAGCACCGATGGGTTGTCGGCATTGATAGCGCTCCACGCCGTCATGCCCGCCTTCTGGACCAGGTAGACCTCGATCTTCTGGCCCACATGGACAGTGACCGCGCGGTCGCGCTCGGTGACAAGGACGTCGAACCCGGGTGCTGGGGTTGTCATCGGCGGCGCCGGGGCAGAGCAGCCCTGGCATGCTCGGGGCGATCCACAGGCGACCACGGCCGTCAGCGAAAGGAGGACAAGCGCCAGGCCGATCGATCTCACCTCAGAGCAACGGCCGGAACCTGACCGGGGTAACTACCGTTAGGCTTCCCGGGCTTCATGGTAGGAAGAATCAGGCTCTTCGTTTCCGCGAGTGCAGCGGCCTTGCTCCTTGCCTCGTGCGGCGGTGGCTCGACCGCGGTCACGCAGACGCCGTCGCCGAGCGCCGCCGGCCTGCCCGCCGGCCTGATCGCCTATGCCTCGGGCAAGGGCATATCGGTCATCGACCCGCTCACCGACAAGACTGCCGTGATCGCCCCCCTGCCCGGTGGTGGCGCGTTCCGGGTCGCGGGTCCAGTTTGGGGTCCGGCGCCAGACGTCGCGTATCCCGTGATCTATTTCGCGATCCACGACGATCGACCCCCCGAGCGCCGCACAACCGCGGGAGTCGTGCCCTACGACTGGCTGTTCCGAGCCGACCCGTTCAGCGGCTCAGTCGTGCCGCTCGGTGCCTCCGCCGATTTCGAAAGCGAGGGTGCTTTCGGCCTGTCGGCCAACTCTCACTTCCTCGCCATGACCGTCGGGTGCTGCACCGATTACCAGGTGGACGTGCTCGACCTGACTCAACGCAATGCTTCGATCAAGGTGCTGACGCGGCCACCCGTCCAGCCGGCGCTGTTCACTCAGGGCGCCGCCCCCGGGATCGACGGGCTGATCGCAGTCCGCGGCTTCGCGACAGGCGCCTGGTACTTCCTCAACCCTCAGCTCGGCGTGCTAAACCATTTCCCGCTGACGCCAGGTCCCGATGACGGACCGATCGCATTCAGCCCGGACGGGACGATGGCGGCCCTGTCACTCCCAGACCATGGGGCGGTCATCGAGCCCGTCAACCTGAGGCCAGTCTTCCCCTCCCCGTCACCAACCCCGGGCTCAACGCCATTGCCGAGCTCGAAGCCCAGCGCCTTGCCATCGCCATCGACAGTCGCGCCTCGCCGGGTCAACTCGCGCTTGCCGCACGTGGATTCGCTCGCGTGGAGCCCTGATTCGAAGCAGCTGGCAGTGGCTGTGAACGGGGGCATCCAGCTGTACAGCTCCTCCGGAAAGGACGGGGACAAGGCGCTGAGGTCTTATGCGGCCGGCTCGGGGGTCACGGCACTCGACTGGTCCGGGGCCATCACCGGAAGGACATTGGCCGGAGTCAAGCCTGGCCCCAACCCGCAATCGTTTGTAGATGCCCTGCTCACCGCTACCAAGCTGCCTGCCGCCGCGGACACGAGCGCAAACCGCCCATTCACCAAGATCTACCTGTGGGCTTTCGATTCGAGCAAAGCCTCGCCTATCGCCTCGATCGCAGACGCGAGCCCGGCCGTCCTCGAGAAGTACCCACCGCTGGCAGCAATGGTCAACTTCCATCATTGGGTTGCATCCGAAACCTGGGCGCTCACCGGTGGGTGCACCCGGTATCGGGTCGTCGTCGCCGGGAGCATCGCGCCGATGGCGTCGACCTTCGGTTTGCAGGCCAACACCCCCTGCCTCGGGGCGTCCCCTTCGGCATCGCCGTCGAAGTAGCCCCTTCTAGGATGGGGACGTGGCCTTCGTAGACGTCCTCGCGGTCCACGCGGCGACGACGCCGCACAAGGCCGCTGTGATCGAGAAGCACCGGACCACCGATTTCGAGGCTTTGAACCGGCGCGCCAACAAGGCCGCCAACATGCTCGCCGGTCTTGGGTGTCATGTTCACGATCGAGTCGCGAGCATGTGGTTCAACTCCACATCCGGTTTCGAGGTCTCGCATGGTCTGCGCAAAGCGGGGCTTGTCGGCACCCCCATCAACTACCGCTTGCGCGGCAGCGAGGTCGCCTATGTCGTGAACGATTCGGGAGCGATGGTCGTGGTGGCCGACGATCCGCACATCGACGCCGTGGAATCCGCGCGGGGAGAGGTGACCCGCGACGTCAGCTACGTCGCTGCCGGCGAGCGTGTGCCGCCAGGATGGCTGTCCTACTCGCAGCTGATGGATTCCGCGTCGGAGGATCCACCTGGGCCGCCAGACGAGATCACGGGACTCGGACCTTCGATGATCTACACCTCGGGCACCACCGGCCATCCGAAAGGAACCTGGCGCCCGAACGGAGTCAACGTCGAGAACGTGATGCAGATGATCTCGATCTTCGAGCTCAGTGCCGAGGACGTCCATCTGGTCTGCGGGCCGGGGTACCACAGTGCGGTCGCGATGTTCAGCGCGCTGCATCACCTTCTCGGCAGCACCATCGTGGTGCAGCCGAAGTTCGAGGCGGGCGCTTCGCTCGACCTCATCGAGCAGCATCGCGTGACGACGACGATGATGGCGCCCACGCTGCTGCGCCGCCTGCTCGACGCGCAGGAAGCACGGCCGCGCGACCTCGGATCGCTGCGGGCCGTCTTCCTGGGCGCAGCTCCATGCCCTTACGCGCTGAAGGTGCGGGCCGACAACTTGATCGGGCAGGTGCTCTGGGAGTTCTACGGCGCCACCGAGACGGGCATCAACACGGTCCTCCGTCCCGAGGATCAGCTGCGAAAGCCAGGATCTTGCGGCCAGGCTGTGCCAGGGCAGGAGATCCGCCTGGCCGGCACCGATGGCAATGAAGTCCTCGACGGAGCTCCCGGGGAGTTCATGGTCCGAAACACGTGGCTCGCGGAGTACTACAACCGGCCTGACGCCACCAGCCGCAATCTGCACGACGGCTTCTTCAGCGTGGGCGACGTCGCCTATCGCGACCATGAAGGCTTCTACTACGTATGCGATCGCAGCGTGGACATGGTCATCTCAGGCGGTGTCAACATCTACCCGGCCGAGATCGAGGCCGTGCTGCACGAGCATCCAGCGATTGCTGACGCGGCAGTGGTTGGGGTGCCCGACGACGAGTGGGGTGAGTCGGTGAAGGCAGTGGTCCAGCTGCGGAGCGGTGCCCGGGTCACGTCCGATGAGCTGATCCAGTTCTGCGCCGACCGGCTGGCGGGTTACAAGAAACCACGCTCGATCGACTTCGTGGAGGAGCTGCCGCGCGACGCGGCAGGCAAGCTGCTGAAGCGGGCAATTCGGGAGCCCTACTGGGCCGGAGCGGGCCGGCTTATCTAGGCCCTGACCTTCGACGCTTTGGCCGGGCTGGGCAGCCGCGCGCGCAGGAACTCGATCGAGGCTCTGATCTCTTCGAGCGGGTCGTCTTCGACCGAGTCCAGCCGCCGCTCGGTCTCCAGTCCGTACCAGCCCCGGTAGCCGGCCACCTGAAGCGCCTCCAGGACATCGGTGACCCTGCCGTCGCCCTGCCCAAGCGGTTTGAACAGGCCGCCCGCGACCGCACTCGCGTAGTCGATTTGCCGCCCTCGCACCTGGGCCGCGATCTCGCCATCGAGGTCGTTCAGGTGGACGTGCTGGATGCGCCCGTCAGCCAACTCGATCATCTCTACCGGGTCAGCGCCGGCCAGGACCAGCTGATTCAGGTCGAGACACACACCCGCCTCCGAGCCCACCAACAAACGCTCGATGTCTGACGCGCCCTGGATCATGCTCCCACGTCGCGGCTGCACCGCCAAGCGCAACCCGTGCACGGTGCACACGTGCTTCACGGATCCGACCGCGCCCAAAAGGTGCGCCCAGCCCGAGCTCGACAGCTCGACGCCATCAGCGCCATCCTCGCGGGACTCGATGACTGTGAGCACCAGCGTGTGCGCACCGAGCTGCGCGAGCCAGCCGGCGTGCCCGTCGATATGCGCCAGCTCGGCGCCGCGAATGTCGTGGTGATGCAGGACGGCACGCACCGGACCGGCCACCATGCGCAGCCCATGTCGCCGCAGGAGGCCGCGGGCGGCATCGCTGCGGTCGGGCAGAAACCCGGAAGGTCCTGCTTCGATGGCGCTCTCGCCGAGGGACGCGATCTCGCGCAGCACGCGCTCCGATTCGAGCTGCTGGCCCCACCCACGCATCTCGCTGATGCCCCACGACGCGGGCGACAGCGCGATGTGGTCGTGATGACGGGGCTGTCCAGAACGCAGCCGCGAGATATTGAGGGCGCGCCCCGCCAGTCGCATGGGCGCCAGATTAACCCACGAATCTATCCTCTATAGGTTTTGGCCGAGCAGCCGTACGGCGTTCGCATGCTGCAAAAGGAATACGAGCAGTGGGCGGTCGCGGGCGGGATGATCGCGAACATCGGCAGCCGGATCGTTGAGGTTGGCCCGGGCACGCTTGTGCTCGCTGCCAACATGACCCTTGAGGATCACAGCTTTCCGACCGGTCGCGGCCCAATCGTGCACGGCGGAGCCATCGCCACGCTCGCAGACGAGGCGCTGGCGTCCGTCGCGTTCACCCTGGCCGTGGAAGGCGAAACGACCACGACATCGGGGCTCCAGGTCGACTACTACAGACCCGCCGCACTGGGCCGCCTAGTCGCCAGGGCGGTGGTGCGACATAGGACGCGCCGCCTGGCTTACTGTCACACGACGGTCGAGCAGGATGACGGCAAGGTGGTCGCCGAGGGCCGCGCGACCATCGCCTATGTGCGCGCGTAAAGCTCCCTTCCTGTGCTCTTTGCACAAGATCACGTCATTTCTCGCTCAGAGAATGTAATTGCGCGCAAGGCGGCAATCGAAACGATTTAACGCGCAGGTGGCTCGAGCGGCCGCTGGGAGTAGTCGAAGCAGTCTTCCATCGCATCTGATGCTCGCGTGCGGGCGTTGATGGAGGGCAGGCCGAAGTTGTCCAGACAGAACCTGACGATGCTCACGTGCGAATGCAGCGCTTTGGAGATGTAGCCTTTGCGCGCGTAGGGGCTGAGCACGATGCACGGTACTCGGCCGCCGTACCGAAACTGCGTGCCGTCGGTCCACTTCTCGACCTCGGGGGGCGTTACGTGGTCCCACCAGCCGCCCCAGTCATCCCAGGTGATGAAGATCGCTGTTTGCGGCCACAGCCCCGCTGCCACCACCGCGCCGATCTGGTCGACCGTCCACTGCATTCCCTTGGTGACGTCGCCATTGCCCGCTCGCTTCTCGGCGGCCGTGTCCGCGGGGTGCTCGCTCAGCGCCTGATCTGCGTACAGCCACGAAACAGACGGTAGGTTGCCGCCGGCGGCGTCGGCCGCGAATTGCTTCCATGGCTTCTTTTAGCCCGCCGTGTGCTTGATGAACTCGAAGACGTAGCCGTTGTAGTTCGCCCAGCCCAGGCCGGCTTGATCGAGCAGCGAAGGCAGGCTGGGTTGGTCGTAGGTTGGCGGTCCAGGATGCTTGCGGTAATTGGTCGGCGGGTTGTTGACCAGCGGAGAGTCGGCCATCACCAGCATCAGGTGGTTCGGGGTTGAGGGCCCGGCCACGTCAGTGAAATAGCTGTCGCACAGCGTGAAGCCGGACGCGTAATCCCAGTAGCGCCGGATGTCGGACTGGTGAAACTGGACGCGTGGCGCCGTGGCGTCCCTGGTCAGCCAAGCCGCGTGGCGGTGGTCAGGGTCGGAGGGCGGCGGGTTGGGGCTGGGTGGCATCGACGCGCCATCGGCGCCCGGATAGGTGCCGAAATAGTTGTCGAAGCCGTGGTTCTCTTTGACGATGATCACGACGTGGTGGATTGGGCTCGAGCGCGCCACCGTTCAGACGCACCGTCCGGCTGAGTTCGACCACTCGAGCTGAACTGTGTATCCGTCGACTACTTTCGTCTGCCAGGAGCAGATGTCCCCGATCTCACCTTTCGAGTCGTCGTACCAGCCGGTGCCCGGAACGGTGTCTGTGATCGCCTCGCACAGCTCGTGCGAGCTGGTGGACGTGAGCGCGTCGAGAACAGCGAGTCCACCGACGCATCCTGCGCAGTCGGGATACGGCATCACCGCGTAGAAGATCTGCCCATCGATATCTTGGTGGTAGCCACAGAAGCTGGAGCAGGACACGCCTCCGTCCAGGCTCACAGTCACTCCGGATGGCAGGTACACAAAGTAGAGGGTGTCCGGCCTCGGCCGTGGCACGGCGGGATTGGAGCCGAGCTCGTTGCGCAGCAGTTGCTGGATGTCGGCGTCGCCAACCGAGCTCGGCACTGCGGGATCGATGATCGTGGCGGTTCCGATCCTGGAGCCGTGCCCGATCGACATTGCCTGGACGCTGTACTCGGTCAGCTGGTCAATCAATGGGCTGACCACGACGTCGTCAAAAAAAGCGTTCAGCTGCCGGATGAGCTGCATGTCGTCCTGCCAGGCCGCGCCCCAGAACAAGGTGAACACCTGTACCGACGTCAGCAATGGCCCTCCCCTATAAGTCAGGTGGGGCGCTTGAGTGGGGGCACCGCGAGGTTCACCATGCAGCGGAACGATCCGGACCGGTCTCGCGTCCACGTCCATTTCTTCCCCCCGGCACCGAGAGTCCAGCACCGAGAATACTCAACCTGTGAGCGGTGAGGCCCTGCACGCGCTCGAGTGGGACCTCATCCCTTCGTCGCCCCAGTCCGCACACATGCATATGGCCCTCGACGAGACACTGCTCGAGCGTGTGATCGGCGCGGCCCGCCGCCCGGCGATCCGGTTCTGGGAGTGGACCGAGAACGCCTTGGTGATCGGCTCCCATCAATCCGTGATCAACGAGGTCGACACCCGAGCTGCTCGCAAAGCGGGGTTCACCATCACGCGCCGGATGAGCGGCGGGGGAACGATGATCTGCGAGCCCGGCCGCACGATCACGTACTCGATGTACTTGCCGGCGACGGCGGTATCGGGGATCAGCTTCCGTCAGTCATACGCAGCGCTCGACGCGTGGGCTGTGCAGTCGTTCGTCGAGTTGGGTGTGCCTTCCTCCTACCGTGAGATCAACGACATCATCTCGCCCCGCGGAAAGATCGCCGGTGCGGCGCAGGCCCGAAGGAGGGGTTTCGTCCTGCACCACACGACGATCGCCCACTCAATGGACCCTGGGATCGTGAGGGAGCTGATCCGGGTCGGTCGCGACCGCCTGTCCGAGCGAGGCGTGCGCAGCGCCGAGAAAGACGTGTCTCCACTTTCGTGGTTTACCGAGCTGTCCTGTGCCGAGGTGGCCCTGCACATGCAAGCGTCCTTCCGCTCCGGGTTCGACGCGCGAGAGAGCGTGCTGTCAGCAGCTGAGGTGCAGGACGCCCAGCGGCTCGTCGAGACGAAGTACGGGACGCCGGCCTGGATCGAGCGAATTCCCTAGTCGGGCTCGTAGAACATATCGTCCGGATAGCAGTAGAGCCAGCTCTCGCCAGGCTCGAGCGACCTCACGACCGGATGACCGCTCGCGCTCACGTGCTTCGAGGCGTGCCGGTTCTTGGAGTCGTTGCAGCAGCCGACGTTGCCGCACTCCATGCACAGACGCAGGTGCACCCATGTGTCGCCGCGCCTGAGGCACTCTTCGCATCCGCGGGTGGACAGAGGCTTAACGTCGTGAACGTTCGCCAGGTGGTCGCACAGCCGGGGCTCCTCCGCCATCAGGCTTCGGCCTCTACCGCTTGGTCGCTTTCCAACGCGTAGGCGACCGCCTCGTCCAGGCTCATCTTCTGACCTTCGGCGCGGGCGGCAGTTTCGGCCGCAGTGGGCTCGCTGATCGTCCGCCACCCCTCGCGGTTGCCGACGATCGTGCCCAGGCCGGCGCCGATCGTGACCTCCTGAGCGGC
>Ga0066699_10000434_pt1 | contig 12004 bp, 12 predicted proteins | sample GraSoiAngelo_148_FD_66455 | JGI IMG/M metagenome (GOLD analysis project Ga0066699, IMG submission 66455) | Grasslands soil microbial communities from the Angelo Coastal Reserve, California, USA - 14_1009_09_20cm | ecosystem: Environmental > Terrestrial > Soil > Grasslands | place: USA... | reverse complement strand
TCCTGCCCGAGCGGCGAACAGCGCCTGACGAGCGGCCCCGTCAGCTCGCGCTCAGACGGGCGGCGGCGAGAGACCGCTGACAGTCGCAGGAAAGCTCCTGTGGAATCGCCGGCACCAGCCGCTGCAGAATCCGCTGCACCAGGGTGACGTTCTGCGCCATGACGCGGGCCACCTCGTAAGCGGTCACGCGTCTCACCTCCGCGTCACCCTGCAGGCCCGCGTCGTAGTCGGTCACGAGTGACAGGTTCAAATAACACATCTCCCGCTCTCTGGCCAGGATCACCTCGGGATACTGGGTCATGCTGACCACGTCCCACCCCATCCACCTGAACCAGTCGTTCTCCGCCCGGGTGGAAAAGCGCGGTCCCTGGATGACGACCACGACCCCGCTGCGGTGCCAGCGATCCGTCTGAGAGGATGCCGCCTGGGCCGCCAGCCCCCGAAGCTGCGGGCAGTAGGGATCGGCGGCGCTGACGTGGAATACCTCCGGTCCCTCGAAGTAGGTGTCGATGCGTCCCCGCGTGCGGTCGACGAACTGGTCGCAGATGACGACGTCGCCGGGTCTCAATCCCGGCTGCAGGCTGCCCACCGCCGCCACTCCGATCAGACGCCGCACGCCCAGCTGCCGCATCGCCCAGACGTTGGCCTGGTAGTTGACCAGGTGAGGCGGGAACTCGTGGCGGCTCCCATGCCGGGGCAAGAACGCGACCCGCCGGCCGGCCAGGGTCCCGACCGAAAGTGGAGCGCTGGGAGGGCCGTAGGGGGTCTTGACGCTGACGCTCTCCACGTCCGTGAGCCAGCGGTAGAAGCCCGAGCCTCCGATGACACCGATGGCGGCTGCGTCTGGACTCAAAGTCAGGCCCTCTTACATCCAAGCTTGACACGCCGCACGATAACACTTGACGCTTACCGCTGTCCATCCAGGAATCGCAATACCTTGATTTGACCAGCTGAGCGCCCGCGCCCAGTGTACTTGACATCTTCAGGCGCGTGGACGTATGGTGCTTGACACGCTCTCGAAACTCCTGGCGACAAACTGCGACCCAGGACGGAGAGTCGTTCGAGGCGCAGGTTCGTTACCAACGGAGCAATGCAGCAAGCAGTGCCGCCCGCGATGCAGAGAGCCGCCCCGGCCTGGGTTCGCCGGCTGTGACCCGCTCGCTGGCGGCGGACGACGCGGCCGAGCTGATCCGGCGGGCCTACGAGGTCGGACCGCCCAGGCCGAGGCCGCTACCGCACGCGCCTCCCGGATGGAGGGTCCAGGAGCAAGCTGCCGGCGGCACGGTCGCGGGACGACTGCTCGGCAAATCGGCCCTGGTCACCGGAGCGGCTCGTGGAATCGGACGGGCCACGGCGGAGCTCTTCGCCAGTGAAGGCGCGCGCCTGGTGCTGAGCGATCGCGACGGGCCGGGACTGGCGCAGCTGCGGGAGGCGCTGGCCCTCACCCCCGGTGGAGTCGAATCCGTCGTCGGCGACGTCGCCGAGCCGGCTGATGCCCGGCGGATGATCGAGACCGCGGTGCGACGGTACGGGCGCCTCGACGTGCTGGTCGCCAACGCCGGCATCATTCCCTTCGGCAACGTGCTCGAAGCCACGCCGGAGAGCTGGGACCAGGTGATGGCAGTTGACGGCCGCGGCATGTTCCTGACCTGCAAGTACGCGATCGAGGCCATGCTAGCCACCGGCGGCGGCGCGATCGTGTGTCTTTCTTCGATCTCCGGGCTGGCCGGACAGCGCAACCAGGCTGCCTACGGCCCGGCCAAGTTCGTCGCCTCGGGTCTGACCAAGCATCTCGCAATCGAGTGGGCCGGCCACGGGATCCGCGTGAACGCGGTGGCGCCCGGCACCATCAAGACCGACCGCGTCCGCCTCCTGGGCGAGGAGCCGGGCGGGGCCTCCTACCTGGATGCGATCCGGCGGATGCATCCCATGGGCCGCCTCGGCGAGCCGGTCGAGGTGGCTCAGGCGATTCTCTTCCTGGCTTCGGACGAAGCCTCGTTCATCACCGGAGCGATCCTCCCGGTGGACGGCGGCTACCTCGCCCAGTAGCCGCGAGAACGCGGGGCGGCCTTCGCGCCACGCTATGTTGTCAAGTTTACACTTGACACTTATGAGGCGGCGAAACTATACTTCCGCCTAATACTTCAAGGCGGGGGTTGATCCATGCAGGAAGGCCAAGCGACGAGCACGCCACGGCAGAGGCCGGTGATCGCGTTCATGAGCGACCTGGGCACCTTCGATGATTCGGTCGGGATCTGTAAGGGCCTGATGCTCAGCGTCTGCCCCGACGTCGTCATCGTCGACATCTGCCATGCCATGACGCCCTTCGACATCGAGGAGGGCGCGCGCCTGATCGTCGACCTGCCGCGATTCTTCCCGGAGGGCACCGTGTTTGCCACCACCACCTACCCGGCCACGGGGACCTCGACCCGCTCGGTCGCGCTTCGGATACGCCAGGCTGCCGTGGGTGGCGCCCGCGGCCAGTGGGCGGGAGCCGGCGAAGGCATCCAGCGCGCCGAGGGCGCCTACATCTACATCGCTCCCAACAACGGGCTGCTGACCTCCGTCATAGAGGAGCACGGTTACCTCGAGGCCTATGAGGTCACCTCGACCAGCGTGATCCCGGCCCGACCGGAGCCGACCTTCTTCAGCAGGGAGATGGTCGCCGTGCCGGCGGCCCACCTGGCTGCGGGATTCCCTCTCTCTCAGGTCGGCCGGCCACTGCAGGACTCCGAGATCGTGCGCTTCGACCGGCGCCGCCCCGCGAGCCTGGGCGACGGCGGCTTTGCCGGAGTGATCACGGTCGTCGATCGGCCCTACGGGAATGTGTGGACGAACATCTCGCGCAAGGACCTCGCCAACCAGGGGATCGCCTATGGGACCCGGCTGCGGATCACCGTCGACAACGTGCTTCCCTTCGACCTGACCCTGACGCCGACCTTCGCCGACGCCGGCGAGATCGGCGCCCCGGTTTGTTACGTCAACAGCCGCGGCTACCTGTCGCTGGCGCGCAACGCCTCCAACCTGGCCGACACCTACAACATCCGCCGTCACATGCCGGTGAACGTGCAGGTGGTCAGCCGGACGGACGGAGAGCCGCATCGCTCGGAGAGCTCAGAGCTGGCCTCGGTAAAGGGGACCTGAGGCCGGGGCGCGGATGACGGCGCTGGGGGCGGCGGCAGTGGGGCCTCACTCGGTCGAGTCTTCTTCCCGCCCCGGACTCCAGTCCTTCGAGGGCTACGCGATCACCTGCGTGCTGGCAGCTCTGGAGATGGCCGGTCTCCTCGAGGCGCTCGAGGGAGCGGGCCTTCGGCCGCCACCCAGGGGAGAGGGCGGAGGGGAGGCCGGCCGGCTGCTCGAGGCCAGCCTTCGCTACCTGGTCCAGCGCCAGCTGGCCTTCGAGGACTCGGGCGCCTTCAAGCTGACCGAAAGCGGACGGGCGCTGACCCGGGACAAGGGCTACCTGGTCTGGCTGGCAGGCGGCTACGGCGAACCCTTGCGCCGCCTCGACGCCTTCCTCCTGGGACGCAAGAGCTACGCCCGGGACTACCCACGCGACGGACGTTGGGTGGCGGAGGGGGCAGCCATGCTCGGACGCCGGGACGTCGCGCCACAGGCGATGACGCTGCTGAAAGGGATCAGCTTCGAGACGGCGCTGGACCTGGGCTGCGGCAACGCCCGCTTCCTGATCGCGGTCTGCCAGACGTTCGGCTGCCGCGGGGTTGGAATCGACCTCAGCCCCGAAGCCTGCCAGGCGGCGTCAGAGTCGGTCGGCGCCGCTGGAATGGAAGAGAGGATCCGGATCATCCAGGGCGACGCCTTCGATCCCGCGGTCTCGTCGCACCTTGGCCGCGCCCAGCTGGTGATCACCTTCTTCCTGCTCCACGAACTCTCCTCGAGGGGCGGGTCCGCGCTCGTCGATTTCCTTTCCAGCCTCCGCTCGGCGCTTCCGCCCCGGGCCCACCTGCTCGCCGCGGAAGTGCTTCCGCCCCGATCCCGGAGCGGACGGCCGGAGCGGTTCACCCCGGAGTTCAGCCTGGTTCACGCCCTGATGGGCCAGACCCTGTCCGGCGAGACCGAATGGCGGCAGGCCTTCAGGCAGGGCGGATTTCTGGTCCGGGACGTGACCCGGGTCACCATGCCGGGCGGCGTGCTGCTGCTCGGCCAGCGAGCCGCCTGAGGCGAGCGGGGTGTCCGCTCAAGCGAGCGCGGGAGCGTCCGGGAAGGGACCTCGAGTCGGAGTCGCCATCCTGGGCGCCGGCCGGCTGGCGGCGGAGCTGACCTGGAGGCTTCAGGCCGCGGCCGGACCGATGCGCCTGGAGCTGGTGGCCGGTCTCGCACCGGATTCAGACGGGTTGCGGACCGCGCAAGAGCTCGGAATCGACACCTCGACCGACGGCGTCAATGCCGTCCTCAGCCATCCGCAGGTGCAGCTGGTTTTCGATGCAACCGGCGCCCGGGCCCATGCCCGGCACGCCAGAGCGCTGCGTGATGCCGGAAAGCTGACGGTCGACCTCACCCCGTCCGCGGCCGGTCCCATCATCGTGCCCGCGGTCAACCTGCCGGCTGGGGTGGACGGAGGCGAGGTCTGCCTCGTGTCATCCGCCGCCCAGGCGGCCGTCCCCGTCGCCTGCGCCGTGTCCCGGGCCGCCCGGACGTCCTATGTCGAGGTGGTGACCACGGTCGCCAGCTCGACCCTGGGACGCGGCGCCCGCCTCGACGTCGACGAGCTGACCGCGGCCAGCGCCCGGGCCCTGGAAGGTCCGGGCGGAGCCCGGCGCGCAAAGGCCATCCTGATCGTCACTCCGGCGGACCCGGCGCCCCTGATGCGCTGCATCCTCTACGCCGTGCTGGAAGCGGCTTTCGACGAGCCCCGGGTGCGGGAGTCGATCGAGCAGATGGTCGGTGCGGTCCAGCGCTACGCGCCCGGCTACCGCCTCCGGCGGGATCCCGAGGTCCTGGAGAGGGACACGGCAAGGGGCCGCAAGCCGGTGCTCGAGGCGACGATCGAGGTCGAGGGTCTGAGGCGGCCGCATTTCGCCGGGAACCTCGAGCTCATGGCGTCTGCCGCCGAGCGGGTGGGGGACAGGCTGGCCAGGCTGGTGCCCCGGGCGAGCGAGGTCGTGGCGTGAGGCGGGTACGGCTGACGGACACCACCCTGCGCGACGGTTCGCACGCGGTCGGCCATCGCTTCAGCCTGGGGCAGGCGCGGGACGTCTCGCGCGCGCTCGACCAGTCCGGCGTGCCGGTGATCGAGGTCGCACACGGCGATGGGCTGGGGGCGGACTCGATTCAGTGCGGCTTCCTGCAGTCCGTGGAGACGGAGCTGATCAGTGAGGCGGCCGGCTCCTGCCGGCAGGCGACGATCGCCTCCATGCTCCTGCCCGGGATCGGCTCCGGGAGCGACCTTCGGGAAGCTTTCAGGCATGGCGCCCGAATCGCCCGGATCGCAGCGCTCTGCACCGAAGCCGACCTCTGCCTGGAGTACGTCGAGCTGGCCCGGGAAATCGGCATGGAGGCGGTGGGATTCCTGATGATGGCCCATCTGTGTTCGCCCCAGCGGCTGGTCGAGCAGGCGCGGCTGATCGAGTCCTGGGGCGGCGACTGCGTCTACATCGCGGACTCCGCCGGCGCCATGCTCCCGGCCGACGTCCGGGCGCGTGTTGGCGCGCTCAAGGACGCCCTCACCATCGAGGTGGGCTTCCACGGACACAACAACTTCGGGGTGGCGGTGGGCAACAGCGTCGCGGCCCTGGAGGCGGGCGCCGACCAGCTCGATGGAAGCCTTCGCGGCCTCGGCGCCGGCGCGGGCAACGCGCCGACCGAGCTCCTCGCCGTCGCGCTGGATCGAATGGGGCTGAGCTCGGGTCTGGACGTCTTCGGGCTGATGGACGCGGCCGAGTTCGTGGTCGCGCCGCTGATGCCCTTCCAGCCCTTGCCGGACCGGGACTCGATCACCCTGGGCCGCGCCGGGATCTACTCGACCTTTCTGCTCCAGGCCAAGCACGCCGCCCGACAGTACGGGCTCGATCCGCGCGACCTGCTGATGGAGCTGGGAAAACGGCAGGCGCTGGTGGGCCAGGAGGACCAGGTGCTGGAGATCGCGGCCGAGATGTCCGGCCGCGCACAGGTGAGCCCGCGGGCGTCATGAGCCCGAGCGCAACCGGCGCCAGGCTGCGGGGCTACTGGTTGACCCTGGCCGGGCCGACCGAGGATGGCGCCTTTGCCGCCGGGCCGGCCTTCGGCCGGGTCCACGAGGACATGCTCCTGCAAGCTCCGCTGTCCCTGGCCGGCTACCGGCAGCCGCACGTCCTGCCCGCCATCGCCCTGGTCGTCGGCGACCTGCCGCCCCACGCCACGCCGGGCCTGGCCCGCACAGCCGTGGCCGGAATCTTCGCGGCGGTCGAGCTGGCCGACGGCGGCCCGGGCCGGGACGGCCGGCGAGCGAGGGGTGAGATGGCGGAGGATCCGCGCCCGGCTTCCTTCCTCTACGGCGAGACCCTCCTGCCGGATTCGACCTTCGAGGAGGAGCTGCGCCTGACTCAGGACGGCCGCTTCCTGGCCGCCTTCCGGGTCGCCGACCTGGGAGATCCGGGCGCGCTGCTGGCCTGGCTGGCGACGGCGGTGGACGGACTTCGAGCCGGTCAGGTCGCATTCCTGAGCGCGCCGGCCGGACCGGCCGCTCCCACAGGAGGCACGCTGATGGTGGCCGGATCGAGGGGCAGCATGCTGATCGCCCGCATCGGGGAATGAGGATGCTGGAGCTGGCGTCGGCCGAGGCGCTGGCCCACCGCCTCGAGGACGCCTGGGAGAAACGCACCCCGATCGCCCCGCTCTCCGAAACCGAGGGCGTGGCAACCGCGGAAGAGGCCTACGCGATCCAGCGGCGCTGGACCGAGCTCCGCCTCGCCCGAGGCGAGCGCCTGATCGGGCGCAAGATCGGCCTGACCAGCCGCGCCATGCAGGAGCAGATGGGAGTCGGCGAGCCCGACTACGGCGACCTGTGGGGATCCCGTTTCTTCCCGGCCACCCTGGGCCGGGCCGAGATGCCGGCCGGGCTCTTCCTGCAGCCGCGGGCCGAGGGGGAGTTCGCCTTCCTGATCGGTCGCCCCCTGCCCGAGGGCCGGGTCACGGCCCAGGACGTGCTGGTCGCGACCGAGGCCCTGGCGGTCGCGGTGGAGGTGATCGACAGCCGGATCGTCGACTGGAGGATCAAGCTCGTCGACACCATCGCCGACAACTCCTCCTACGGAGCGCTCGCACTCGGCGCCTGGAGCACCAGGCTGCGCACGGTCGACCTGCGCACGCTGGGCATGATCATCCACCACAACGGGCGGGTGGCCGTGGAGGGGATCGGCGCCGCCGCCCTGGGACACCCGGCGCGGGCAGTGGCCTGGCTGGCCAACAAGCTCACCTCCTTCGGGGTTCGCCTCGAGCCGGGAGACATCGTGCTCTCGGGTTCGCTGGGACGTTCGATTCCGGTCCGAGGGGGCGACGTCCTGATCGTCGAGGTCCACGGCCAGCCCCCGCTTTCCCTGGCATTCGCCGAGTGAACACTCTTCCGGCGCAGGTGATCGACCTCTCGGTCACGCTCTCCGAGCAGTTGCCCTGCGCCTGGCCGGGCCACGCGCCCTACGTGCACAAGAACTCGAGCTGGTTCACGGAGATCGGCCTCGCCACCGGAGAGACCTGCCGCTCGCTCGGTCCCTATCAGACGAATTTCATGATCCTCGACGAGCACTGCGGCACCCACGTCGACGGACCGTCCCACTTCATCCCGCCGGCCGGCTCGGGGCTGCCCTGGGCCGGTCCGCTGGGAGAGGTGAGCGGGGATCGCCTGGACCTCGCCCGGCTGATCGGATCCGCCGCCGTGGTCGACGTTCGGTCGCTGGGCGGCCACACCAGCCTGGGCTTCAGCCCTCCGATCACGCGGTCGCACCTGGAGTCGTGGGAAGGCGACCACGGCCCCTTCCGGGCCGGGGACGTGGCGCTGCTCTGGACGGACTGGTCTCGCTTTTACGCGGCCGGCCCCAAGGGGCGCCGCTATGTCCACGGACCGCTGGTCACGAAATCATCACCAGGCTGGCCGGCCCTCGACCCGGAGGCGGCGATCTTCCTCTGCGAGCGTGGCGTGGTCACCGTGGGGACCGACGCCCCCAGCATGGGCGCCGCCCAGGGCGGCGCCCCGGTTCACCGGGAAGGATTGAGCCGGGGGATGCTCTTCATCGAGCTGCTGACGAATCTCGGCCGGTTGCCTCCCAGAGGCGCCCTGTTCATCTTCCTGCCCCTGAAGATCGCCGCGTCGACGGGAGGCCCCGGCCGGGCCATCGCGCTCCTCGGTTAGACTGACCCGCTCCCACCCTGAGGGCTGAGGGACTCCACAGCGTCCAGCAGCGCATGGGCGGCGCGCAGCTGCTCGACGTGGTCCAGGCCGAACCAGGGAACGCCGAGGCTGAGACGGTCGCAGTGGCGGGACCAGCGGCGGACCGCCTGCGGGAGCTGGTCGATGGTGGTCACCGAGAGCAGGTCTAAAAAGGTCTCCTCGATGATCTGGCGCGCCTGGGCGCGGCGGCCGTCGCGGGCTGCCTCGATGACCCGGTCGGCCGCCCCGCCGTGGCCGGCATGGTCGAGTACCCGGCGGTAGCCGGGCACGGTGTAGAAAGACATCTGCCTGGCGGCCGACGCCCGGTCCGGTGCGACCACCAGCTGGAGCAGGATGGGCCGCGTCGAGGCGGCCACGCCGGTGTCCAGGCCCCGCTCGAAGGCGGGCCGCAGCACCTCCTCGAGGTAGCGTTCGGTGATGAAGGAATGTGCGGCCAGCCCGTCCGCGCAGCGGCCGGCGATGGTGGCCATGAAGGGGTTGACCGCCGCCACGTAGATCGGCGGCGGTACCACGTCCGGCTCACCGCCCGGTTGCAGGGCAGGCCGGCTGATGTTGTAGAACGCGCCTTCATAGCCGCCGGACCCCTGCGCGAAAGCCCGAAAGCAGGCCCGGACCGCGGCCACGTAGTCGAGCATGCGAGGCCCGACATGGTCCGCGACGACGCCGAAGCGCGCGGCCAGCGTCGGGCCCACCTGGCTGCCCAGACCCAGGACGAAACGGCCGCCTGACCACACGCTCAGATCCCAGGCGGTGGTGGCGGTCACGGTGGGACTTCGAGAGAAGGCCACGGCCACGTCGGTCCCGACCGTGAGCTCGCTGGTGGCGTCAAGGGCCGCGGCGGCGATCAGATAGGGGTCGCGGCGCACGTCGAGCACCCAGACCGCGTCGCAGCCGGCCCGCTCGGCCCGCCGGGCGAGCTCCTTGGCCTCCGCCGGACGGACGGTGCCCGGCAGCGTGACCCCGGGGCGGCTCATCGGCTCGCGCCGGAGGGGCTGCATTCAGTCACCCAGCTCACGCACGTCGGCGAAGTGCCCGGCCAGTGCCGCCGCCGCGGCCATGGCGGGGCTGACGAGATGAGTCCGCCCACCTCGGCCCTGGCGGCCCTCGAAGTTGCGGTTGGAGGTCGAGGCGCACCGTTCTCCCGGGCCCAGCACGTCATCGTTCATCCCGATGCACATCGAGCATCCAGCGTCGCGCCATTCGAAACCGGCGTCGCGGAAGATCCGGTCGAGCCCCTCGAGCTCCGCCTGAGCCTTGACCGCCATCGAGCCGGGGACCACCATCGCCCGCACCCGCCGGTCCACCCTCCTGCCGGCCACCAGCTGCGCCGCCGTCCGAAGGTCCTCGATCCTGGCGTTGGTGCAGGAGCCGATGAAGACCCGGTCGATCGGGATGTCCCTGATCGGCGTCCCGGGTGTCAGCCCCATGTACCGCTGCGCCTGCTCGATCGACTGGCGCTCGGCCGGGCCGCCGGCCGAGGACGGATCGGGGACGCGACCGGTCACTGGAGCCGCGTGCCCGGGATTGGTTCCCCAGGTGACGTAAGGAGCGAATTCGCCGGCGTCGAGATGGACCTCGCGGTCGAAGGCGGCGGCCGGGTCGCTTCGCAGCAACCGCCAGGCGTCCAGAGCCTCCTCCCAGAGGCGGCCTCGGGGCGCGCCCGGCCGTCCTTCCAGGTAGGCGAAGGTGGTGTCGTCCGGCGCCACCATGCCGCACAGCCCTCCGGCCTCGATCGACATGTTGCACACCGTCATCCGGCCTTCCATCGACAGGGCGGTGATCGCTTGGCCGCGAAACTCGATCGCGTGTCCGGCAGCGCCGTCGACGCCGATCCGGGCGATCAGGTTCAGGATCAGGTCCTTGGGCTGGAGGCCCGGGCCGAGCGCCCCCCGCACGGTGATCGCCATCGACCTGCGTCTTTTGACGGGCACCACCTGGGTGGCCAGCACCAGCTCCACCTCTGTCGTGCCGATGCCGAAGGCCACCGCCCCGAAGGCGCCGTGGGTCGAGGTGTGGCTGTCCCCGCAGACCACCGTCATGCCCGGCTGCACCATTCCCTGCTCGGGCGCGACCACGTGAACGATTCCCTGCCGGGGATCGTCGAGCCCGAGCAGGGGAATCCCGAAGCGCCGGCAGTTCTCGGTCAGAAGCTCGATCTGGCGGCGGGAGAGTGGATCGCGCACGCCTGAAGCTCGGCCCAATGTCGGCACGCCGTGGTCGACCATGGCCAGGGTCAGGTCGGGGCGGCGCACCCGGCGCCCGTTGAGGCGCAAGCCCTCGAAGGCCTGCGGTGAGCTGACCTCGTGGACGAGATGAAGGTCGACGTAGAGCAGGTCGGGCTCGCCGGGCGTGCTCCGGACCACGTGCTGATCCCAAACCTTCTCGTAGAGCGTCCTCGTGCTCGCCACCGTCATCTTGACGGCTCCGGTGGTCGGTACCGCTGCACCGTCAGGATCAGCAGCCCCGCCAGCACCAGCGCCGCGCCAAAGGCCGCGCGCGGCGTCGGCCGCTCGCTGAGCAGGAGGAGGCCGAGCAAGGTCGCGGTCAGCGGTTCGGCCAGTCCCAGCGTGCCCACGGTCGCGGCGGGAAGGGACTGGAGGCCACGGACGTAGAGGAGATAGGCGACCGCAGTCGTCGCCAGGCCCAGCCAGCCGATCATGATAAGCCCGGCCGGCTTGAAGAGGGCCGGGGTCGAGCCGGCGAGCAGGGTCGGCAGTAGAAGGATGGCGCCGACACCCAGGGTGCCGGCCAGCAAGGGAACGATTCCAACGCCCCGCGTGAGCAGCCGCTTGGCCGCGTTGGTGTAGAGGCCGTAGGTCAGTCCGGCCGCAAGCGCCAGGGCGATCCCCAAGGCGTCGATGGAGTCCGCCTTGCCGGGATAGAGGAGGATCACCGCTCCGATGACTGCCATCGCGGTCGCCGCCATCCAGCGAGGCGTCAATCGCTCCGCCGAGAGCCAGTGGGCGAGCAGTCCGTTGAAGACCGGAGAGGTGCCGATGGCCACCACCGTGCCCAGTACGACGCCGGTGCGGGCCACCGCGGAGAAAAACGTGGCCTGGTAGATCGCCGTCGCCAGCGCCGCCAGCAGGCCCCACCCACGCAGGCTCGCCTGCGTCAAAAGACGCGCCACCGGACGCCATCCCTGGCCCAGGAACGCGACCAGCAGCAGGGCCGCCGATCCGACCAGGAGCTTGGCCGCCCCGACGGCGGGAGGCGCCACCTGTGGACCGAGCGCCCGGGCAGTCCCGGTCGTGCCCCAGAACGCCGCAGCCAGCAGGACCGCGGCCGCGCCGGCCCAGTAGCGGCGCGGCCTGACCGCCACCGCAGCCTGGCCGCCAGGGGCCAGGGCCGGCGCGGTCACCGGTCCGGGCTCGGGCAAAGACGCGCCTGATCGACCAGCTGACGGATCGTCTGAGCCTGCGCCAGGCACCTCAGGGCCTGGTGCAGGCTCTGCTGCTGGCGCGGCGTGAGCGCGACCAGGATCTCGTCGTCCAGGCCGCCCAGAATCGTCTCCGCCTCCTCCAGGCGGGCAGCCCCGGACGGCGTCATGGTGACCGCGTGCCGGCGCGCATCTCCGGAATCGCGACCGCGCTTGACCAGGCCTTCCAGCTCGAGGTCGGT
>Ga0066699_10000431_pt1 | contig 12041 bp, 16 predicted proteins | sample GraSoiAngelo_148_FD_66455 | JGI IMG/M metagenome (GOLD analysis project Ga0066699, IMG submission 66455) | Grasslands soil microbial communities from the Angelo Coastal Reserve, California, USA - 14_1009_09_20cm | ecosystem: Environmental > Terrestrial > Soil > Grasslands | place: USA... | reverse complement strand
GAGGGAATACAATCTGCGTTGTCAACGTTGCAGGCGGTAACCCCATCGCCGGTCGTCGTGTCCCATCCCCTGTCATTCGGTTTGATCTCATTCAGGTCCTTGCCTGCAATCAACCCGTGCGCCGTGCTGCCGAGATAGGAAAAGCGCAGAGATGTTCTCAGTCCCAGTTCTCGTTCGTAGGTGCCGTTGTACTGCTGAATGAGGGGTTGGTGAAGTCCGACTGGTACGGCATTGACTGAAGGGAGCCCGCCCAGCGAGCTGGTATCGATATCTCCACCCGTCAGAGGCGTCGGCCATGGCTGCAACGGTTGCGGATTGATCCCGGAATCGATCTTTCGGAGAGCTTGGTTGAACGCATTCGTGGAGAGCGGATCACGGATTCCCTGGGCGGCCGCAGTTGGGAAGTAGACTCCGTATCCCCCCCGCACTACAGATTTGTCAGTCATGCGCCAGGCAACTCCGAGGCGAGGCGCAAGGTTATTTTTGTCGGTTCGCACTAAACCCCGGCCGATGCCAAGTCCTGATTGAGAGGCCGTGACTACCGGTAAGATGGCGGGAATTCGGGGATCCAGGAATTGAGTTGTTTTATCCGAGGAGATCAGGAATCGCCCGCTCCCGCCGCCAAAGGTGGGGTCAAAGTTCAGCATGATGTCATTTTTGTCGACGAAGGGCGAAACCAGTTCGTAGCGGAGGCCAAGATTAAGCGTCAATCTCGAGTTGACTTTCCAATCGTCCTGGAAGAAATAACCTTGCTCCCAGTTATGCACGTCCATGGGCGGACGCGGGTCAGCAACGAAAGTGACGCTGGTGGGCGGCAGCCCGAGGAGTAATTCCGCGAATGGATCGGTCGTGGCGTTGACACAGGAGCCATTTGCACAGGCCCTAGGATTGGCATAGGCCATCGTCCCCCGCGGATTGCCACGGCCCGAGGCAAAACCGTCCTGGCCCACATTTCTCACAAAATCAGCGCCCATCTTCAGGTTGTGATTTTTGATGACCCACGTCAGCGTATCGCCGAATGTAGTGAGGTACTGGCTCAACTGACGTTCCGTGTTCCTTCCGCCGGTGCCAAGACCAACGAATGTCCTGCCATAGGTGATTCCTGTGTGCCCGTGAGTGGCCAGTTGTGATTGACCGACAACTGCCGCATAAGCATCAATCGCACTGGCATCGAAGCCGATACTCGACAGGAACCCGGCGAGGGTTGTGTTGCTGTGACGGAAGCTGTTTTCCCGATTGAATCCGGCACGAGCTTCGTTGATCAGGTTATTGTGAATTGTCCGCACATAAGAACCGGATATGGTGTTATCGCGGACATCGTTTTGGGCAAGACCCAGTCCGGTGAAGGGCGCAACCACAGGGGAAGTGGCGCCAAGATCAGCCTGCGCGTTATAGACCACATAAACGCGATCTTTGTCCGTAAAATCGTGGTCCACGCGAAGGGTTCCTAAATCCCGCGTCGAACCGCCGGGGATTAACGTCTCGAAACCCCCGGCGATCTTGCCATCGACACGGCCGGAGGCGGAATTCACTCCCATCTGGACGCCAGTGCTAATTTTTGGAAAGTAGGTGCTGATCAGTTTCTGCACATTGGAATTCAGAAGTTCCGGGGGTATGCTCACGAACTGTCGGCCCATGCCCTGGTACGTGAAAGAGGGATCCACCCTGACGCCGGCGGGAACGTCGGGAAGAAGCCCGGGATTGGCGGTCGCGGGATCGCTGATGAGACCTGAGAAATCTCCTCTCCAAAACGACGGATGAGGTAGCTGGTTATTAAAAATGTTGATTGGAGACCTGGCGTAATTCCTCTCGTAGGCAGCGAAGAACCAAGTCTTCTTCAGGCCCGGGATCGGACCCCCCAAAGACCCTCCAAGATCGTTGTAGTTGAAATAGGGGGTGGGATAGTGGCTGACGAACTGATTAGGCACGAATTTCGCCATGCCCTCCTTATCCTGGATCTGCAGCGCGGCGAGTGCCGAGTTCTTGTTGTTGTAAAAGGCTGACCCGTGAAATTGCGCTTCGCCTCGCTTCGTTGTGATGCGGATATTCGAGATTCCCGCATACTCCGCACTGAAATCGTTGGAGAGGACATTGAGTTCGCCCACAGCCTCCAGCGGGGGTTCGCTGCTAGTGGGTGACCCGAAAATAGTATTGGTGGAGCGTTGACCGTCGATCGTGAAATTGGCTCCGTAGCTTTGGAAGCCAATGAATTTGATTTCGCCGGCATCTACGCCTTGCGTGATATTCGGGTTGAGAAAAAGAAACGAGTAGACGTCGCGGCTGTCACGGGGGAGGTCAATGATCTCCCGGCTGGAGATGGTGTCGCTGATGGTTTGATCGCTGGTATTTACCAACGGCGCTTCCGATGTGACTTCGACACTTTCACTGGCAGTGGCTAGCTTCAGCACGGCATTGGCCGTAAGTGAGTCGCTGCCCTTCACGTCGATACCGCTAATCTGTGTTGTCCTCATGCCCGGCGCCGAGACTGAAACCTGGTATCTTCCGGCGCTCAGGCCGAAGACGCGGTATTCGCCTTGCGCATTGGTCTTGGTCTCGCGCTGTGTGTTTGTGGCGAGGTCGAGAATCACCACTGTCGCATTGGGAACCACGGCGCCTGTTCCGTCAGTTACCAGGCCTGCGATCGTGCCCAGGTCGGTTCCTTGCGCGAAAGCCAAGTTGGTGCCCCCGAAAATTGCAAGCAGGACAGTGAGGAGCATTGCAGAACAGTTCAACTGCTTCATGGCGCGCTCCCGGTTGTAATCCTTGGTCTAACGGTCGACCCTTTTACTACACTTCAACACTAAAAGCAAAAGAAACAATAGGAAATGAAAACATATGACAAGCCAAACGTGAGCATTTGCTCACACAGGAACCGGCATTCGGCGTCTTTTCCCACTCATCTCTTGGGCAGGCGTAACGCGAGAGTCTGCACCACGCGTTGATCACGCCATTCTCCGATGGCGAGTCAGGCAGCAATCCCTCTTTCCAGGCAGCGGAAAAATGCCAACAAATGACCTAGGATGAGTCAATCACGGGAAATTTTCCGTTCGGCTTCATCAGCCCTTGCATTCAATCAGCACCTCAGCCTCGCTGGGTACATCGCGAGGAACCTCTTTGCCCAGAATTATCTTCAGAAGCCCTCGTTCTTCCGATCGAACTCGCGCAGCAGGTCGGTTTCATGCGCGCGAAGCGTTGGGTCTGACGACAGGAAGCACGTGATTAGGTGTGTCGCCATGGACATAGCTCATGGGACCATGGTGCAGACCGAGATAAGTCTCGCAAGTGGTCGTGCCCCTTGCCTGCCTGCGGTCATTTGGAACCAGTTGAGGGCGGAGCCAATCCGGTTCCATGTTCGGGATAAGGACATAAAATGAAAACGGTCTAGGAAGGAAAACAACAGAACATAATAAGCAAAAGAAAACAACAAAGCAGATTGGAAGGGGCTTAGATATACTCCTCGTGGCCGCGCGAGACGAGCCATATCGATGCGTCGTAGAGACCTGCTGAAAGACGCGATTGCGTTGCCTGCCGCGCTCGCCGCCGACGTTCCCTCTCACCTATGGCAAGGCTACGACTTCGGCTCCGGTCCGCCTGTTCGGGGGCGCCTAAATCAAGGTCCGTTTGATATTGAGCAAGACCAGGGTTGGCAAACCGTGCTGTTCACCACTCCCTCCGAGCGGCCGGTTCGGACTCCCGGGCTTGGACTGGGTGGAGTACGCATGGGAGGAGAGCGGGCCGTCGCTGGCCACACGGGCAGGTCGGGAAACGTTTGCGCAACACGTCGAGAAGATTTCGAGTTTGCCGTTTGTGGATGTGCTTTACATCCGCTGTGATTGGCGCAACGTGCAGTCACGCCCGAGACAACTCGACCTAGATCCGGTGTGGCAGCTCACGCTGGATGCCGCCAAACGCAAGGGCTTGCGCGTGGCATTTCGAATCCAACTATCGAACACATCATTTCAGCCTGAGCAAGTGGCCCTGCCGGAGTTTTTGCGAGATCGCGTGCCGCTGGTGAAGATTGGCAAGATTCCCGGAAAGGAACCAGGCGAATACCGCGAGCCCCGTTACGATCACCCGGAATTTCAGAAAGCATTCGCAGAATTGACCGATCTCCTGGCGGCCCGCTTCGAAGGCGACCCCCTGATCGAGTGGATGGACCTGATGCAATACGGCTTTTGGGGCGAAGGACACACCAGCAATTAGCGCAACCCCTTTCCCGACTACCTGACCGCCGAGCGCACGTTCGTGGCGATGACCGAGCGTCAGCTTGAGACCTGGAAGAAAACTCCGCTGGCCGTCAATACGCAACCTGACATCAGCAATGTCGGCAATCGTACGGTCATAGATATGGCGGTGCGAGCCGGCGCCTGGCTGCGTTCCGACAGCATCATCGTCGAGGAGCCAATCCAGATCGAAGAGCTTGCCAACCGTCCACCTTGGCTGGCGGCGATCTTAGAAGATGGCTACCTGCGGCAATATGACGCGCAGAAGATAAAGCTCGATGCCGCCGGTGTGAACGAACTTGAGAACTACATGCTGCACCTCCTGGACGTGAAAGCCAATCATTGGGGTCTTTGGACCGAGTCCGACAACCTCGCGCACTACTATGAGAGATACCCGCGGGGCTTCGACCGGTTGCGGCTCAACCTGGGGTGCCGATCGAGTCCTTCCTGGGTGTGGCAGCGGAAGCGGTATGGCACCTCAGAGCTGATCGTCTGTGTTTCCAACCGCGGTGTGGCTGGAGTTCCGGGTGGGTTGTGGCTCGAAATCGAAAGCCTTGATCAGAGATTCAAGCTACGTGGGGCGCTGGATGCGGGGCATCCTTACGGTGGTGGTCTGCGAGAGGCTTCTTTTTTACTCCCACAAGGTTTCAGTGGCAAAGTTCAGCTATCGGCGCAGCTTGAAATTCGTCCTGGTGTAATGAAACCGGTGGCCTGGGCGTGCGAACAACCGCTAAACCCCGATGGATCAATTACCGTTGAGGTCAAGACCGCTGAAGATCGCGGTTGGCGAAAAGGGGTTTAACCAAACGGTCATTCCCGCTTTTCTTGCCAGGCTGAAGCCAGGGTTGCTGGACGAAGCAACGCGGCTGACTGTTGGTCCAGATACACCGTCGTGTTCGGATGAGTCCGCAAGATGGAAGCAGGGGCCATCGGACTGATTTCACCCTCGAAACACGCTTTCACAGCCTTGGCTTTGCGGGCGTCAGGGACGAAGCACAGGATTTGCTTCGCCTTGAGAATCTGACGCACACTCATCGAAATAGCGCGTTGCGGTACATCTGCCAAGCTGGCGAACCACCCTTCGCCGAGTTGTTGGCGCCGGCAAGCCACATCTAACTTGACGACCAAATACGGGTCTTCGATTTCGAAGTCTGCGGGAGGATCATTGAACGCGAGGTGGCCATTCTCTCCGATTCCGACAAAGGCCACATCAATCGGCGCCGAGAGCAATGCTGCACTGGTGCGGCGGACAACTTCCTCGGTATCCTCTTCCGGGTTGAGCAGATGGTGCTGGGTGATTCCCGTCTTCTGAATCAAGCGCTCTTGCAGGAAGCGGCAGAAACTGGCGGGGTGCGACGCCGGTAGGCCGATGTATTCGTCCAGGTGAAACATTTCGACCTTTGACCACTCGATTCGCGGAAGGTTTGTGAGCACTTCGAGAAAGTCGAACTGGGCCGCGCCGGTGGCAGCAATGAGGCGAGCCTTTGCCTGTTCCTGTATAGCTTGTCGCAAAATTGAGGCAGCCTGGTCGGCCGCGACCTGGGCCATTTCGCGCTTATCATGAAAGCATTTGATCACCACGTGAATCTCCCAAATCAGGATTTACCAGAAACCTGCCCGCGCGTGCTCTGCTCTGCCGTCTTTGCCATCGCCAGGCAAAGCTCCACCGAGGGAAACACGTCCTCAATCGAGGGATGTGGGGCTTGTTTACGCGTCAGCGCCCGGATGAATTCTGCGGCGTCGTCATAGCATCCGTTCAGCACATCTTCCGGCATATTGTCGGAAGCAGTTTCCTCAATGGCCAGCCGATTCTCGCGGTATGCTCGCCAGCCGCGCTGAGGCCCGAATGGGCAGGTGACGAGGGCACGCAAATCCGCACCCATCGGCTCGTAACTTTCTTCGAGCGCTCCGGCCGCGGGTAGGATGTCAATGCGACCCGAGACGCCGCTCGCGAAGCGGAAGTCGATGGCATACCAGTCCGCGGCTCTGCCAATGTTTTTTAAGGTTCGGAATTGTGCATCTTCGACCTCGCCAGCAATGTGGCGGAGCGCATCCACGGCGTGAACCGCAGTCACCCACAGGAATTCAGGTTCTGTTCGCGCGTGCCGAGCCAGGGTGAAACGCCGGTTCGCGGAAAGCATGTTACGCGTATGCGTTGCACGGGCCGTGTCGAATAGGGCCTTCACTCCAGAAATCGAGGCGCCGAGTGGTTTCTCGATGACACATGGAATTCCCAAATGAAGCAATTTGGTGCCGACCTCAGAAATATCTCCGGCCGGCACCACGGCTATCCAACCGTCAAGTTTTTCTGCGGCTAGCATTTCCTCGCTGCTTTGATAGGCTCTCGCGACATCATACTTGCGGCAAACCGAAACCGCAGCATAAGAGAGCAACCTTGCCTTGCGGACGGACTTTTCCGTATCCACGCTGAAATAGCGCTGTGCCATCGAGCTGGTGTTGTATCCGAACGAAACCATGATCGTCCATGACAGGAGGTATTACCCAACCGAATTCGCCCGAAACATGCATAGTCTTCATCTCTGGGGGCAGGAATGAATGAGCCCGCTTATCCCACCCACGCGGGCAAGAGATGTGATCACCAAGACCAGGCAAAACGGCATGTCGTCGTCTTCCGCAAGTCTTTCCATAATGCTATAAACTACGAGGCGTTTTGTCTTTTCGGAGGATAACGGTTCACTGACAATGCCGAAAACTGAAACCGCAGGACGCAAGCTACGACGGCTGCGCGAAAGCTTGGGTTTGACTATGCACGATGTCTACGCGGCGAGCAAGTTAGTTGCAGGTGCCAAGCGCAGCCGAAGGTTCCTGCTCCCGCCTGGTCGGCTGTCGGTCATCGAAAGCGGAAAAACGGTGCCCAGCATTTATCGACTGTACACGCTGGCTTTCGCGTACAATACGCGGATGCGAAAGCTGCTGGTGCTTTACGGCGCGTGGTGGCGTTGAGTGCAGCGGGAAAGAACCAATCCTGTGCGGGAGTTCATTTTTTGGCTAGCCACGACTTGATCAGTTGATCTGACGTTTCCGATGCATGAAAGCTTCGACAGAAAACACCTTAAGGGCGACCGGGGTTGCGATTGCGGTAGGCACGGGGGCATGGCTTTTTGGCTTCGCACAGAGAATTTGGCCCGCGCATCCGGTACTTGCTCTACTCCTCCTTACCATTGCCGTCACTGTGATTGTCAAAGTGTGGCCAACGACTAAGTCAAATCTGTAGTGTGGACCGACACTTTGGAGCTAGGCCGCCACGGCCTTGAGGAGTCGGGCCTGCACCATTTCAGAGTTCCTGCACCCGGAGACTCCAGCGAGGCTGCGTCCCTCCACAACCTGGCATTGTTGTACGCGAACCGCAAACTGCCCATCACGTCCGTCAGCTACTGCCACCGTAAGAAGTCGTGCTCGCTCAAGGTTGGCCCTAGTCTCTCTCTAGAGAATTGCCGAACTGACACCGAGTTCACCGTCCGAACCGTATTGCCCAGATGGCGATAATAGTGGTAATAGTGGACTGTTCACATGGATCCAGACCTCCTTCTGCTATACTGTTGATAACGCATTTGTGCGGTTTGCTTGTTTACGCGGTGGTCCTGCCGTTGGATCAGCTTTATCTCCGCCTTTCTTGCCCGCCGTTTTGTTAAGCGTTAAATCTAAATTGAAGAGGAGCCGCGTGAAGAACTCGGACGTGTGTCTGAGTGTCTGGCGACCGGCCCCTAGAAAGAAACCATTCGAATGACTACATTCTTAGAGTTGCCCCTCTCTGATGCGTTACGGCAGAGGCTGGCGGCAGCTCAATTCAAAACCTTGACCCCGATCCAGGAGCAAGCCATTCCTCCTGCCCTTGCCGGGAAAGACGTGATCGGTACGGCGCAGACGGGGACCGGCAAGACACTCGCCTTCCTGCTTCCGCTCATCGAGATGCTGGGGCGTGAACTATCACGACAGGCAAACGCACTGGTCCTCTTGCCGACCCGCGAGCTGGCCATGCAAGTCCACGAGCAATACGAGCAACTGCGCTGCGACAGGATGGCCAAGGCTGCGCTGGTAATCGGCGGCGTATCGGAAAAAACGCAGATCCTGAGTCTCCGTGCGGGGTGCGGGCTAATCATCGCCACTCCGGGTAGGCTGCAGGACTTTATTGATCGAAAGCTGGTGGACCTGCGTCAGATCAAACTGCTGGTGCTCGACGAGGCCGACCGCATGCTGGATATGGGCTTTCTGCCGGCCATCCGGCGAATTGTGGCCGTGCTGCCCCACGCCCGCCAGACGTTGTGTTTCTCAGCCACCATGGAACAGTCCGCGGCGGTTCTGGTGCATGACTACATGCGCGACCCGGTACGGGTGGCGCTGGGCTCGGTGCTCAAGCCGGCGGAGAGCGTTCAGCTCACAGCATACGAGCTGCGGCCCATGGAGAAAATGGACGCGCTGCGGCAATTGCTGCATGCAGAAACCGGGCAGACTTTGGTGTTCGCCCGCACCAAGCGCGGCGCGGAACGGATTGTGAGGTCATTGGTCCGCGATGGCTTCAACGCCGCCGTTATTCATGGCGACCGCTCGCAATCACAGCGGAACAAGGCCCTGAATGGATTTCAGGAGGGCCACTACCAAGTACTGGTGGCTACCGACATCGCTTCGCGTGGTCTGCACCTGGACGACGTGGCCCATGTCATCAACTATGACCTGCCGAAGATGGCGGAGGACTTCATCCATCGCGTCGGGCGCACCGGCCGCGCTGAATCGCGAGGCTATGCCTCCACTCTGGTCGCAGGCGCCGAGCTCATCGAACTTCGTGACATCGAGCGCACCCTGAAGCTTCGTATCGAACGCAGGCGGGTGAATGCATTCGAGGCTGAGCTGCCGAGGCGATCGATTGAAAACACTCTTACCACCAGGACGCTGGTCGCGTTGCCGGGCGAGGTCTTTGTATAGAAGGAATCTGCAGCAAGAACTGTTGGACCCACGAACGAATCGCTACTCGCGGACAGCACTATTTCGCCGTTGCATATAAAGCCTTGCGAGTTGCCGCCAGAGTATTGACGAGCGACTCCAGTGGTCTTGTGATTGTCGTAGTCCTGGATTTAGTCCTGGATCAGTTCCAACGTGTCGGCCGCGGTTGTCTCAGGAATGGCGGCGGCAGCGATCCAGTCGTGGATCAGACCATCGGGCTGCCTTGCGAATATAAACATCAAAATGCCGCAAGGGTTTGTGGTTTCAACCGCATAGGCTTTGCGGTCTGTGCCATGGCTTCCGCTCGTATTGCGAGTCGTGATCCGGCCTTACCTGCTTGTCAAGCCAGTCTGCGATGCAACCGCTGGACCGCACCTCTGTCCAAGTCTCCATTGTGGATGCGCATTGGTTCTGACCTACAGTAGCTCAGCGACTCCAGGGAGGAGAACTCGCGTGCGCGGGAAGAGTTGTAGTCCCACAATTCGCCCTCAGAAATTGCTACAACAGGAATTTTGCATTGCCTTGAGGGCATCTTGGGCAGCAAATTTTCCCATCACTAGCGCGAGCTTGCAATTCGGCCTCATCTGGATGGGCCCCCTCCACCCGGCACACGTATTGAGGAGTGAGCGCTCCTTTTCGGTTCAGCTTCACACAAATTTAATAGGGGTCATTTTCCCCTATCTTCATAATCAGCTTCGTGAGCTTTGGCGTTCCCTTCAGACACTTGATCTGGTACCTCGCCGTACTCTGCTCTTGGCTGGACGAGACTCGGCTGGCCGGGTCCGATCCTGAACATTGCAGCCTGGGCTTCCGCGTGCTCACGTAGTTCACGCATCTCGTCATCCGGACTGACTTCGTGTTTTTCCTGCCTGCGCCGGTTCCTGCGCTCGGCTTTATCGCGTTGTTTCTGTTGCCGTGCTTGCTCTTTCTGGCGCTTGTTAAATGTGGATCGTCCTCTCGGCATTCAGAGATCCTCCTGTCCTTTAGTTATTGTTGCAGCTCGGAACGCTGCCCTCGACCCCTGCACCAAGAGGGCCGAAGAGCTACCATCGGGGCTCTCGCGGCTGGCGCGCATGACCGCGATAATCGTCCCGTCCGCGTCCTCCGCCACCAAATCGTCGTCCACCGCCGCCAGTGTGGGGCCGGTCAGTCTTTGGTTTGGCCTCATTGATGGTCAGGGTGCGGCCGCCTAATTGGGTGCCGTTGAGAGCTGCGATAGCTTTATCCGCTTCTCCCGCATTGGTCATTTCAACGAACGCAAAACCGCGGGAACGTCCGGTTTCGCGGTCGGTCACCATGTTGACTCTTTCGACGTCGCCGTGCGGCTGGAAAAGAGTGCGCAATTCCGTCTCGGTTGTACTGTGGGGCAGATTACCAACGTAAAGGTTCTTCATAGCAGCTCCGTGCGCCGGTTAAAACCGGCAAGGTGTAGTGAATGAAAGTTTCATAGGTTGAAGGCTTAGCAAACCGCAACGGCCCGAGTCATGCAGAACCGCTCGCGAGGGCGGCGTCGAAGCGTTGACAGAGGAATGTACAGGCGCCGGTTTCCATCGGCTCGCGTTTGTCATCCCTATCCTCTCGTGCGCTTGGGCGTTTACACCCAAGGTGGGAGCCGGATGCAGTAAAACCGCTTGTCCGGACTGGGGAGGGGTCGTGAGCAATCATGGTTCCTACTCCGATACTTTTTGTAGTTCGGATGCAAGTTGAGACATGACTTCTGCGCGTCTGGAGGCTCTAACCTCAAGATCGCGCGGCGGTGTGGGGCGGTTACGCATGGCGGTGGAACGAGCAGCCGAAACCGAGCGGACAGCCGAGATTCGTCGGGAAGCTTCCATAATTCCCCATGGTTGAGTTGTGCTTCCGGAGGCATCGCTTGCGGGCGACGCTTTCGCCTCGCCTCCGAGTTTCGTGTCGCTATCTCGCAGCGCTGCCGACGCACCAGGCAGATTGGGCAAGTCTGCGAGATAGTCAGGCTTGCCGACGAGGAATGCGAGTTGCTGCCGTGGCGTGGCGGCCCGAATGTCGTCGCAGAATTTGTCCCGATGGCCCTGGTCGTCTTCCAGATTGATGAGTACGAGGTTGTACAAATCAGCGCGCCACCAGGAACGCGCTTCGCTGATATCACAGGCGCAATCGACGTCCATACCCAGCTTGCGCATGACCTCGGCGCGCAATTCGCGCGTGGCCGGAGATGCGTCCACCAGAAGGACTCGTTTTCGCTTGACCGGACCAGGGACCGAACTGGAAGGCGGCAACGTAAGCGGGAACGTGGTCATGCCGATTTCTCCCTTGATCTAGTCTGAGAGCGGGGAACCACCGCATCCGCTTGCTTGGGCAGCGACCCAAACATCGCCCGCTGCCGCGCTCGGCGATGGATCTTCTCCCTTCGTCTTCGGTTGAATCGGGCCTTGTCGCCATTGATTCCCGACATAGTTCAACTCCTTAGGTTGCTGAAGTGTTGCGACTGATCTGTTCTGCCGCACGGTGCTGCGAATCCCGCCGCCGTGCAACGGCCAGCGCCCAATGAAAACACCGGATGAGCCCGCGGGCTGTCGGGACAGGAAGGAAAAGTCACGTGCCTCCTGGCTGGTTTCTCAATCCGAAGGCGCCGTGTCTAGAAAGTGTCTTCGAGGTTAAGAGTTGTAGGCGAACGCGTCCAGCGCCGGTTACTTGCGGTTGGATGCGTTTTTCCGGGTTTCGATGAGATCGAGCTGTTCGATGAGATCGAGAGTCCTTTGAGAATCGCGGTCGTCCATTGCGTCTGCGTACTGAACTGACTCAACCGGGTCTTGACGCATCTGCACTCCATTCTCACTTGCCAACTCCATATTACCTCTTATCTTCAGAAAGCCCTAATCG
>Ga0066699_10000427_pt1 | contig 12068 bp, 8 predicted proteins | sample GraSoiAngelo_148_FD_66455 | JGI IMG/M metagenome (GOLD analysis project Ga0066699, IMG submission 66455) | Grasslands soil microbial communities from the Angelo Coastal Reserve, California, USA - 14_1009_09_20cm | ecosystem: Environmental > Terrestrial > Soil > Grasslands | place: USA... | reverse complement strand
CTTTTCCATGCCTTGCGGTCCAATTGGTCTCCTAGGCCGATGGATATGCGGAGTTCCGTACATCATTTCCCTTCGCGGTGGAGATGTCCCGGGCGCCGAACCCTCTCTTAATTTTCTTCACCGTGTTCTGAGTCCGATTCGCCGTGCCGTCTTGAAAAACAGCATTGCGATCGTTGCCAATTCAGATGGATTACGAAAGATGGCAGAAATTGCCGACCCGTTTCCCGTCCGGGTGATACCAAACGGTGTTGATACCGAGTTTTTTATTCCCGCCCATTCCAGGCCGGCGCGAAACGAGAGTGTCTTACGAATTTTATTCGTTGGCCGTTTTCAGCAGCAAAAAAATCTCCCTTTTCTGTTCCGGCAAGTGGCCCAGCTTCCAACCACCACGTTTGAACTTCACCTCGTTGGGGACGGACCTGAGAAGCAGCGCCTTGAAGAACTAGCAGGCAAACTGGGGATTGCTTCGTTAATTACATGGCATGGGTGGCTGCCGCCCGCGGCACTTCCGCGCGTCTATCAGTCAGCCGACTGTTTAGTGAACCCCTCGCTTTATGAGGGGATGTCCAACGTTGTTCTTGAAGCGATGGCCTGCGGACTCCCGGTCGTCGCGAGCAGAGTTCCTGGCAATGAGGAGCTCGTATTGAATGGCGATACCGGTTTTTTGTTCGATCTCAAGCAGGGAGCCACTTCCGCCCTCATACAACTGCGTGAGCCCGATCTTCGTCGGCGCATGGGGATATCTGCACGTAAGCGCGCAGCGGATTTTTGCTCCTGGAAGAATGTGGCATTGCAATACGCAGGCCTGTTTTCCCGGCATCTTTCCTCCGCGAAATGAGCGATGATAAACCGCAATTCGATTTTGGTCGCAACTGGAAAGCATTTTCCGAGCGTGCGCTCACGGTTGGCGGTGTTGAACAGGCCAAAAGAGATTTCATCGAACTGCTGGGCGAGATCGATTTAGCTGGTCAGTCGTTTCTGGATATTGGCTTTGGTCAAGGGCTGACGCTCCTGACAGCGACCTCAATGGGTGCGAAGACTGTCGGTTGCGACGTCAATCCGATCTGTGAAGAAATTCCGCAGGCAAACCAACAACGCCTTTTCCCCGATCTGTCCGACCGGACCATTCCGATTGTTATCGGCTCGATCCTTGATGAAGCCGTTGTCGAATCATTGCGCGCCAAATCACCAGATCCAATTACGCGAGCATACCAAATCGTTCACTCATGGGGCGTCCTCCACCACACGGGCGCAATGAAGCGCGCAATTTGTAACGCTGCCTCATTAGTCGCGCCGCACGGTTATTTTACCGTCGCAATTTATGCCCGGCATTGGTCCAGCCCCGCTTGGAGGATCGTGAAGTGGTTTTACAACAAAAGTTCTGCGGCGATTCAACATCTGCTTTGTCTGAATTTTCTATCCCGTCATTTACGTGGCGAAATGGTTCGTCACAGGCCGCCCTCCGTTACGTCAAGCTCGAGGCATGGATTTTTATTATGATGTCATCGACTGGGTAGCTGGTTACACCTATGAGTGCGCCACGACTGCAGAAGTGAATAGGCTCCTCAGGGGGCTTGGTTTTAGATTGGAACGGATTATCCCAGGACCAGTTCCCATCGGCTGCAATGAGTTTGTCTTCCGTATGCAACCGGTTGCATCTCTCGAGCGCGCCTCGCGTATTGCCGCTGCCACGCAATGACCCACTCAGAAGAGAAATTGCGCACAGGCTGATGAAAATTATTTTCATCGTAGACTCGTTGCGACGGCACGGCGCCCAACGCTTCCTCACATACCTCGCGCGCGGCTTATCCAATCGCGGCCACGTCCAACGGGTGATTGTTTTGAATAAAGCTCGAGATTCTGATATTGAACAAGCTCTTTCCTCGGCCAGATGCGCCGTAACTTATATCGGAAAATCTGCGCTCTTGTTAGGTGGTGCTGGCTGGTGGCGCTTGGTCGCGATACTAAAGAAGACAAGGCCTGACGTGGTAATGACAATGCTGGATTTTGCTGACACCCTGGGACGCCCGGCCGCTCGACTTGCCGGCTGCCGTTTGCTGGTGACTTCAATCCAGGTGCGCAACCTTGCCAAGCCCGCCTGGCAGCGTTGGCTTGATCGAAAGACGGTGCGATGGGCCGACAAGGTTATTTTTAACAGCGGTCAGATTGTAAATCACGCCCGTGAAAAAGAAGGCGTTCGGGAAGATCAAATCGTGATCATTCCAAACGGAGTAGAGGATTTGCGGACCCGAAGTGGCGCACTACGCACTGATTCTCGGCGGCAACTAGGCCTTGGGCCAAAAACTGTCCTGCTCGGCACCGTAGTACGACTTTACCCTCAGAAAAATCTTTCGCTCTTCCTGCGTGCTCTTGCCAAGCTATCCGCGCTTCACCGGTGGAAGGCTCTCGTCGTGGGCGACGGCCCAGAGCGTCAGAAATTGTTAGTTCTGGCGGACGAATTGGGCCTGAGAGATCGAGTAATCTGGTTAGGTGCACGGCCAGAGGTTGAAACATGGCTCGCGGCTATGGACGTATTTGTCCACACATCGGATTTTGAAGGAATGCCAAATGCAGTCATGGAGGCAATGGCCATGGGGTTGCCTGTCGTCGCTTCCGCGGTGGATGGCACTTGCGAACTGATTGAAGAGGGTGTGAGCGGCTACCTCCTTCCACCCGGCGATGTTGATGCCTTTGCCCAAAGAATTCGCGAACTGATGGAAGACTCAGATCTCGCGCATCAACTGGGCGAAAAGGCTCATCGTGATGTGTTGGAGCGATTTGGGATGGCGCGGATGATTGAAGCTTACGAGCAACTTTTTCTTTCGTTGGTCGATTCCAAGCGCGCCTGATGGCCACGGCCGGGAAATACGCAAAGGAAACCTTCTGGGCCATGGCCGCAAAAGGCGCGGCTTTTTTCTTCTACTACGGTCTCATTTATTACCTCACCCACAAAATGACCGTGGGCGTTTGGGGCAATTGGTCGGCATTTCTCGCTCTCCTCAACATTATCCTCCTCATCTCCGACCAAGGTGTGAATATCGCCGTCAAACGCTATATTTCGGCAGCGCGAGATACGGATGAATTAGGCGGAATCGTGCGGCTGACATTCGCGCTCCGCCTGATAACCAGTTTCTTTTTCACTTTCGCGATCGCGCTTCTGATCCGCCCGCTGCTCGATCTGTTAGGGCAGCCGTCCTATCTCGCGCTAATGCAGCGCAGCCTCCTGCTCATCGCCCTCTACTCCATCATGGAGTACTTCAAGTATCTTTTCGAGGCGCTGCACCGTTTACGCTTTACGTTCGTAATCAATGCCCTGGAGCACGGCTCAAAGCTGATTCTGGTAATCGCGCTCTTTCGCGGCGGAGACAGGTTTCTCGCCGTTGTTACCGCCTTCACCATTGCCGTCGCTGTCGCTTTCGTCGTGGGCGTTATCCTGACCCTTGGGACGATTCCGGGTATCTTTGCTTCCCCAGCGCCGCCCCGGAAAATGCGCGAGGTTTATCTATATAGCTTTCCCACTTTCCTCATGTCCATTGCGGGCTTCATCTCGCTCGAAATTGATACAATCATGCTAAAAAATTTGGGCACTAATTACGAGACAGGGATTTACGCTGCAGCCAAACAAGTCGTCATGTTCCTTCCCCATCTTTCTCTGGCTTTCAGCATGGGCGCAATTCCTGGTTTGGCGCGGTTCAATGAAGAAACGGCCTTGTCCCAACGCGGGCTCTATTATCAAATTCTGGGCGGCATTGCGGGGATATACTTACTGGCCTGTGTAGGAGTGGCGGCCTTTGCACTCTGGGGGATGAACCTGTTCTTTCGGCCGGAATACCATGCTGCTTCCAGACCACTCCTGGTGCTAATTCCCTTCGCCATATTCAATGCTGCAACGATATACAGTGGCAATCTGATGGTTTACCGAGGTCTGGCTTGGCAGCGTTTCGCGAACGCCGGGTTGACCATCATTGCTAACGTGTTGTTGAACTGGTGGCTGATTCCGATCTGGGGCGCGGTCGGCGCTGCTGCCGCTTCTTCGATTGCGTATTTGCCTTACTGCATTTTGAACCTTCGCGCAGCGCATAACGCGTTCCAGAAATCAATGTGATAGATTTGTTGCACATTGCCTAACGAGCCGACAGCTCTGCTTCGGCTGCCGCGCAATCAAATCGGGAAATGAACGTAGACGATCTCAAGATCGATTTTATCGGAGTGGGTGCCCCGAAATGCGGAACCTCCTGGCTGGCTACCTGCCTGAGCGAACACCCGGAACTCTGCATGGCGGAGCCAACCTGCCTTAACTACTTCTGTGAAAATATGATTTGGCCGGAGTTTCCGGTCCCTGCCAGTCTGGGAGCAAAGTGGCTGGCCGACCGCTTTGTCCACTACAAGCCGGGGCAACGGCTCGGTGAGTTTTCCCCCAATTATCTTTGCGACGCGCGCTCTCCGCACCTGATTTTTGATCACAATCCCAAATGCCGCCTCATCTTTTCGTTTCGTCACCCCGTGGACGCGCTGACATCATTCTATTACCAGATCGCCAAGGAATCTCTTCTACCCGAGACGATGGAAGGCTTTCTCAAGGACTACCCCGAAGTTCGTCGGATAGGATTGTACCATCTTCATGTGCAGGAATTCCTTAAGGTTTTTCCGCGCGAGCAATGTCTTTTTCTGCTCTTCGACGACATTCAGCGAGACGCCAGAGCAGTACTGCAGCAGTGTTTTTCGTTTCTCGGCGTGGCGCCCGATTTCGTCCCCCCCAGTCTGAACCGGCGCGTCAACGAGCGGAAAATTCCCCGCTCCAAAGCGCTGATGGGGGCTATGAATCGAGCTCGACATTTTCTTCAGAAGCACACGTCCGGGCGCACCCCGCAGGCCTGGTTTTGGAAACTAAAGCTGTACCGTTTGCACGATTGGGTTCAGCAGCGAAATCTCAAATCATTTACACCGACTCGGATTAAGGAAGCGACCCGAACGCAATTGCTGGACTTTTATCGTGACGACACGCGGGCATTATCCCGAATTCTCGACCGAGATCTCTCCGATTGGGAGCGCTAGGACCACAGAGCAATATCAGCGGATTGCTATTCTTTGCTCCAACCGGGCGGGGCTTGCCGTTGGCACTTTCACAATCAAGAACCCGCCTCCCTCCGGAAGCATCAGCATCTTCTCCGGTTTATCTGCCAGAAAATGATCGACCGCGTGCGTAGCTCCAGGAGAAGGGCTTTGACCATAGTCATCGCAAACGATGATTCCGCCTGCTTCGATGCGCGGGCAGAAAATGCCAGACTCTCACTCGTTGGCTCCGGCCAGTCCGCGTCGATATGGACAAATGAAAATTTCCAATCATCCACATCTTGAAAACGGTCTGGTATCCAGCCAGGATGAAAGCTGATCTTGGCGAAATCAGAAAGCGCTTTCCGCACGTGTTCGATCCCGCATTTCAAATCTCCTTTACTCCAGTGGACTCCGTGATCCAGATGAAAGACTCTCGAGCAAGTCAAAGAGATGGTGCGTCTTATCTCGCGCTTGAGATTCTTCGTTGGCACAGCAGATGAGATAAGATGTTGCTCCGCGGAATACACCACACTCCGCTGTATCGCCCGGCAAGTGAGCAACCAATCTTAAGAGTTGATGCACCATCCATTTGCGATCGGTATTGAGCACGCGCAATTCGCCGAATCAATCAAGGTTCTGAGTAAATTCTCTATTTTTCCACCAGTCGAGCTGCGGCCATTTAAGCCGATACGATGGAACGAACAGTTTCCCAGCTAGTCGCAGACGGAGACGAGGCGCCAGTGCACCATCTTCCAAGATGCGCCGGAAAAATTTACCTGCCTACGTTCTGTAAAGTAGATACTCTGATAAGCCCGGTGCACCAGCGAACGCCAGAGCGATTTAAAAGTGATCAAAGCCAACCCTTCAGGCATCCTGCCATTTTTGAAAATCCCTCATCTCTCTCCGAAAAACATCCTCCTCGATTCGATTCGACGCAGCGATTGGATCGTTCCTTTCTCTGGTTCGCGAATTGTGGTTATCGGTAGCTGTGACTGCTTCTTAAGGATGAAGTTGCTCGCAACAAACTCCGGCACATGAAACTCGATTCAAGGTTTGTTCGATCGGAGGGTGCTTCAAAGCCGCAGGCGCGCAATCATTGGCTATTCTGCATAGCTGTCGTTACTCTGGTTTTGGTAGCGCTCTGGCTCCTCGCCTACTCGCATTTCATCTTCGGCGGCGGTACTCTGCTTTACAAAGACGTCGGTGTAGACTCGATTAACATCTATTATCCACGATATGTTCTAGTTTCGGATTATATCCGCGATGAAGGAATTCCTTCATGGTCGTTTCGTGTCGGAATGGGCCAGAACATCATTCCTTCCCTGAGCGCACTTCTAATCACTCCGGTTGTCTGGCTGGCCACAGGAGCAATCGCCAAGGGCCTGGTTTATCAGCATCTGCTCTACGTGATGCTCGCCGGCTTGTTGTTTGCGCGTTTCCTTGCCAATCGCGGCCTAGCTTTTACGAGCTGCCTCCTTGGCGCATTGTTGTTGTCTTTCTCGGCCTATATGTGCATGGGCAGTTGCTGGTATTTCCATGCTAATGAAGTGGTCTGTTTCACTTTCCTTTTATTCGCGGCCGAACAAGCAGCCACCCGCGGACGATGGGTTTACCTTGTGCCGGCGGTGACAATCGTCGGCTTCCTTGGAGCGTTCCATCTCTACCTGGGGGCCCTCCTCTTGTGTTTTTACATCCCGGCACGCCTTATCGAGCGCTTCTCATGGCAGCCGCTGCCGATCTTGCGAACATCTGCTCTATTGGCGGCGGCGGCACTTCTCGGTGTTGGCCTTGGCGCCATTTTGAGCGTGAACAGCTTTTACGGGCTTGTGAACAGCCCGCGCGGCTCCGGACCAACTTCCTTGGTGGGCCAATTATCTTCCAAGCCGATATTTGGTTTGGAGTCGTCATTGCATTACATAACCGCGGTATTGCGGCCATTCGGAAACGATCTGATTGGAACCGGAAATGATTTTCGCGGATGGCAGAATTACTTGGAAGCGCCAATGACCTACTGCGGACTTCTATGCCTTGTTATTTTTCCTCAGATATTTGTCAGTAGCACGCTGCGTCAGAGAATTCTTTATGGATTGTTTCTTGGTATCGTCCTTGTAACAACCCTGTTTCCCTGGTTCCGATATTCCTTCTGGGCTTTTCAAGGCGACTACTACAGGACGCTCTCCTTGTTTGCAATCTTCGGCATTATCACACTTGGAATGACCGCTTTCTCGCGCTACAGCGAAGGGCATCCGTTCAATCTTTGGCTTCTCGTGCCGACGCTCCTGGTGCTGATCGCAGTTCTCTTTTTTCCCATCAGGGAGTTTCAGGCGCGTATCACTCCTGCTCTTAAATGGGCGGCGACGATCTTTCTAGTGAGCTACGGAGTTCTCCTGCTAATTGGACAACTATTGAAGCAACAAAAGATCGTTGCCTGGATGATCATTGGTTTAGTTGCCATCGAGCTTCTGTACTTCGATCGAATCACCATCACCCGGCCGACCGTGACGAAGCAGGAACTGGAGGAGCGCGTCGGTTATAACGACGAGACGGTTGATGCTGTGCAGGACATCAACGCGAATGATAAAAACTTCTTCCGCATCAGGAAAACCTGGGGCTCAGGCCCCGGCATGCGCGAGAGTCTCAACGACGCAATGGTTTTCGGATATTACGGGACATCCTCCTATAGTTCTTTCAACAACCTCAATTATATCAAGTTCTTAATGGCCGTAGGCGCCATGTCCGAATCCGATCTCGTTAACGATACACGATGGTCATATGGTCTACTGGAGTATCCGCTACTCTCGACTTTCGCCTGTGAAAAATATGTGCTCACCAACAATCCTGCCCCCTTCGAGAAGGAGCAGTATTACGAATTTGTTAAGCGCTACGGCAACGAATATCTCTTCCGCAATCAGTTGTTTCTCCCTTATGGGCTGAGCTTCGGCTATTACATTACCGAAGACATGTTCCTGCAATTGCCGCAGTGGGCCAAGCCGCTAGCGCTGCTGCACGCAGTCGTGCTTTCAGGCAAGGATGCCGCGGATGAACCGGGCCCTTCGCCGCTAACTATGGGCGACATAAAGTACCAGGTGATCGAAACCTCGCTTCCGGATATTGCCGCGAAACGCCGTAGCACGGCTCTCAATATTCGCTCCTTCCGAGAGACGCGCATCGACGGTACGATTCAGCTCAATCAAAGAAGCGTCCTCGTATTGCAAACACCATTCGACCCAGGCTGGCACGCCTTTCAAGATGGTCGAGCGGTGCCGGTCCTTAAAGCGGATCTCGGATTGTTAGGCGTGGTTTTGAATGTGGGCGAACATACGGTGGAATTGCGTTATCGCCCTCCATTCCTGTATGCCGGGGCGGCCGTGAGTTTCGTGTCCCTCTTAATATTTGCAGCAACTCTATGGCAGTGGCCACGAATTCGCTTATCTCAGTGAACGCTCAATCTGCGAGTTCAGTCATGGGAGCCGCTGTTACTCCCAGCTCAATAGCAACGCGCCTTCTCTCCGCACAATAATTTTGGTGACAGAGAAGACTGACAGCCAGAAAAAGCTTCGTGCCCATGAGGATGATAGGGCCGACATCGATACCCAAGACAAATTGTTGCGCGTCGCATGGTGGGTTTTGGCGGTAGCCGTTCTTGGCCTGAGCGTAACGGTTAGGATTCGACTTCTCGGAATTCCGCTGGAACGCGACGAGGGAGAATACGCTTATGGCGGTCAACTTCTGTTACAGGGTATTCCGCCTTACAAACTGGCTTACAGCATGAAGTTTCCGGGAACCTACGTCGCCTACGCGATTGCAATGTTTCTCTTCGGACAAACCATTACCGCAATCCATCTCGGGCTGTTGCTCGTGAATAGCGCAACGAGCGTCCTTATCTTCTTTGTTGGGAAGCGACTGCTGAATTCTACCGTTGGAATTGCCGCCGCGTCCAATTATGCGCTTCTTTCCCTGAGTCCATCGGTGCTCGGGCTCGCTGCGCATGCAACTCATTTTGTCGTATTGCCCGTGCTCGGCGGCGCATTCCTATTACTGAACCAGCAGAACCGATTAGGCGTGGGGCGGCCATTCGTCAGCGGTTTACTCATGGGGCTCGGACTTGTAATGAAGCAACCCGCATTGTTTTTCGTCCTCTTTGGCGCGAGTTATCTTTTTCTTGGGGATCTTCGCGCCGGATTGGTGTTAGGGAAAGCCATTCTGCGAAACCTGGTATTCGGCGTAGGTGCGGCAACGCCGCTACTAATTACCTTCCTTTCACTCTACTACACAGGCGTGTTTGCCAAGTTTTGGTTTTGGACAATCCACTACGCGCGCGAGTACGGGACTCTTGTTTCGATTTCAGAGGCGCCCCACATCTTCATTCAGAGTGTCGGCGAGGCTATCGGGCCGAACCGGTCACTCTGGATAGTGGCTGGAGTTGGGTTACTCACCTGCCCCTTCAACAGGTCAACCGGGAGGAGCACCGGTTTCCTCCCTGGATTGTTCATTTCCTCAATATTGGCGCTCTGCTCGGGCTTCTATTTTCGATCACATTACTTTATTCTACTTCTGCCTGCCGTCGCCCTATTCGCCGGCGTAGCAATCAACAACCTTTCAAGCGTATTGCGCCGCCAGATCACTGCGGTTCGATTCTTCCCCCTCCTTTTACTTGCATCGTGCGCAGGCTTTCTTGTCTTTGCTCAGCGCGATCTTTTTTTTCTCCTTTCCCCGATTGAAGCCTCACACACGATCTACGCTGGAAACCCCTTTCCTGAGACGATCAAAGTTGCAGAATACGTCCGCGATCATACGGACCCTTCTGACACCATCGCGGTGGGAGGATCTGAACCTCAGATTTACTTTTACTCCCATCGTCATTCCGCGACCGGGTACATTTACACTTATCCGCTAATGGAGGCACAGAGATATGCGCGCCAGATGCAAAGCGAGATGATTCATGAGATCGAATCGGCACAGCCGAAATATCTGATTTCCATAACCATCGATACCTCCTGGTTACATTCGCCTCGATCTGAAAACCTAATCTTTGAATGGGCTCAGCGGTACATCGCCGACAATTATGTTCCGGTCGGTTTCGTCAACATCATTGCCCCGAATCGAGTTGATTATTATTTTGACGACATTCCGCAAAAGGTGCCCGAGCTGGGAGAGTTTATCTTAATTTACCAACGAAAACCCTGATTACCTTTTAGGGCGCAAATAATGGCGTTCTGTCTGGATGCATTTTGGTTTTGCCAGCGCGAGAGAATTCGGCGTAGTTGCGCAGCCAATGTCGTCGAGTCCGAGAGGTAAATCGCTCTTCTTACACTGAGAAATGGCCACCCGTCGTCGTAGAAACGTCGGTCAGCCTGGCAAATCCAGAGACGTTGGCCAGCGCCTGGATCGTTCTTTAACGGGTCGGAGACAGGCGCCATCTCGGTCGCAAGTCGTTTTGGTTTACCTCTTTTTGGCCGCAATCACGTGGTTGGTCTTTGGTCAGACGATGAGGCATGATTTTGTTAACTTCGACGACCACGTCTATGTTTACGATAATCCGTTGATCACGCGGGGCCTGACGATTAATGGAATTGTCGGTGCCTTTACCCACCCACACGCGCGGAACTGGCATCCCCTAACGACAATCTCACACATGCTGGATTGCCAGCTGTATGGTTTAAACGCCGGCGGCCATCATTTCACCAATCTTGCATTGCATACCATCGCAGTGCTGTTGTTGTTTCGCGTGCTGCGGGTGACAACCGGAGCACTCTGGCCAAGCGCCTTCGTGGCAGCGTTGTTTGCCATTCATCCCTTACATGTTGAATCGGTGGTCTGGGTGAGTGAGCGAAAAGATGTGCTCAGCGCCGTCTTTTTTATGCTTACGCTGTCGGCCTATGTTCGTTATGCACGAGCACCTTCGCCTGGGCGCTATTTTATGGTCGCGATAATTTTCACGCTCGGCCTGATGTCCAAGCCGATGTTGGTAACAGTTCCGTTTGTTCTTCTACTTCTCGATTTTTGGCCGCTGCGGCGGTTTGACAAAGTGCCGCTGAAGTCTAGAGGCGGCATTGTTGGCGGGCTGAATCGAAGACCGAACTACCTGTTTCTGGAAAAGACGCCGTTGTTGCTCCTTTCCGGGCTGTCTTGCCTGGTTACAATATGGGCGCAGGATCAGACTACCGGATTACTCGGGCAGTTACCTTTTACCTGGCGGCTCAACAACGCACTGGTTAGTCACATCGAGTACGTGTGGCAGACATTCTGGCCGGCGCGACTGGCTGTTTTCTATCCTCATCCGAATAACGCAGTGTCGATCTGGCAGGTTACCTTGGCGACCACGTTGCTGCTCGCTATTTCTGCAATGGCAATTCTCTTGCGAAAGAAGCGTCCTTACGTCTTTGCTGGATGGTTCTGGTATGTCGGCATGCTGGTGCCAGTCATCGGCATCGTTCAGATTGGCGAACAAGGACACGCTGACCGGTATACCTACCTGCCCCACATTGGCCTGTTTCTACTGATCGTCTGGACGGCAGCAGACCTTGCAACGGCCTGGCATCTTCGGCGGGAGTATCTCTGGCTTGCGACAACGACAACCATCGCAGTTTTAAGTTATGGCGCAGCTGTCCAGATCTCGTTCTGGAAGAATAGCGAAGGGCTTTGGAATCACACTCTTTCCGTGACCACGAATAACGACTTCGCCCATAATAACCTTGGATTTCTTTATCTACGGCGGGGTGAACTGGACAAAGCCATTTCACATTTCGAGACGGCACTAAAAATTAGATCGAGCAATAGTCAGACGCGTTACAATCTAGGGACGGGTCTCGTTCATATGAATCTGGCTAACGCTCTCGCTCGAGATGGAAGACCAGAGGAAGCGATCGTGCACTACGAGGAGGCAGTAAAGCTACGGCCTGATTATGGCGACACCTATTACAACTTCGGCAGCGTGCTCTTCCAACAAGGCCGGATCGACGAGGCGATTACGCAATGGCAGAAAGCTCTGGCAATACGGCCTAATGATGCTG
>Ga0066699_10000424_pt1 | contig 12075 bp, 10 predicted proteins | sample GraSoiAngelo_148_FD_66455 | JGI IMG/M metagenome (GOLD analysis project Ga0066699, IMG submission 66455) | Grasslands soil microbial communities from the Angelo Coastal Reserve, California, USA - 14_1009_09_20cm | ecosystem: Environmental > Terrestrial > Soil > Grasslands | place: USA... | reverse complement strand
GAGCGACACCGATTGCACGGATTGCACCTATTGCACCAATCGCACCATTCTGCGACAGTACCGCCGAGTGCCAGTAGCCACCGCGTCGCGCATTCCCATCGATATCCGACGGTTTCCGTGGATCAAGCCACTCGTTGCCGATTACGCGTTCGATCACGGCAAGGTCGCTGACTTCTTCGCCGGCGATCCGCACGACGCGGACGCGTGGCGTGAGGCGATTGCCCGAACGCGAGCGCATCCGCGCTCGCGCGATGCGATGGCCAACATCATCCACGCGCAGCAGCAGCGGCGCGGTGCGCCCGCCGAAGCGATCGCCGCCGGCGCGCGCCTCCGCGATGCGCAGACAGTCGCGGTCGTCACCGGTCAGCAGGCGGGACTCTTCGGCGGACCACTCTTCACGCTGCTGAAAGCACTCACCGCGGTCGAGCTCGCCAGCACGCTCGAGAGGGACCATGACGTGTCCGCCGTCGCGATCTTCTGGATTGACGCCGAGGATCACGACTGGGACGAAGTGAAGTCGTGCGGCGTGCTCGACAGCTCGATGGCGCATCGAACGATTGCCATCGGCAATCCGCCGGGTGCCGGCGTGGAGCCGGTCGCGCGCGTATGTCTGGATGACTCCGTCAGCGCTGCATTGACGGAGGTGGCCGCGGCACTGCCGCAGACGGAGTTTACGCCGGCCCTGCTCGAGACGCTGCGCATCGCCTACGAGCCCGGCACCGGCATGGCCGATGCCTTTGGCCGCTGGATGGAATCCGTCCTCGGCTCGCGCGGCCTCATCGTCTACAACTCGGCGGATCCGGCGGCCAAGCCGCTCGTCGCCGATCTGTTCGCGCGCGAGATCGAACGGGCCGGTGAAACCGCGCGCCTCGCGACGGAGGCGGGCGCGGCGATGGAAGCGCGTGGCTATACCGCGCAGGTGACGCCGCATCCGGATACGGTGGCGCTCTTCCACCTCAACGCCGCGCGCCAGCCGATTCGCACCCAGGGCGGCTCGCTCGTCGTCGGTGAAACGGTTGAGAGCAAGGGGGCACTGCTCGAGCGCGTTCGCCGCGCGCCCGGAGAGTTCAGCCCCAACGTGCTGCTGCGGCCGCTCGTTCAGGACACGCTCTTTCCCACCGTTTGCTATGTCGCGGGTCCGAACGAGCTCGCGTATCTCGGCCAGCTGAAAGGCATCTACAGCGCCTTCGGCGTGCCGATGCCGCTCATGTGTCAGCGCGCCACCGCCACGCTGCTCGACTCCAACGCGGCGCGATTCCTCGTACGGCATGACGTGCAGCTCGAACAGCTCCAGGCGCAGGACGAAGCGCTCCTCAATCGCCTGCTCGAAGCGCAGCTGCCGCCCGGTGTCGACGCCGCCATGCAGGAGGTGTCGACGCTGCTGCAGGAGCGGATGGAGCAGCTGGCGACGAGCGTCACGGAGATTGATGCGACGCTCGAGGGCGCCACACGGTCCGCGCTCGGTCGGATGCACGACGACGTGAGAAAGCTCCACGGCAAGATCATTCAGGCCGCCAAGCGGAAGGACGAAACCTTGCGCCGGCAGTTTCACAACGTGCAGGCGCAGGCGTTTCCGGGCGGCGACCCGCAGGAGCGCGCCGTCGGCTTCGTGCACTTCCTGAACAAGTACGGACCGACGCTGGTCGATCGGCTGCTCGAGGAGCTGCCGACCGACATGGGCGTGCACTGGGTGATCACGCCGTGAAGAAGATGGCGCGCGTGCGCAAGTGGATCGCGCGCAACCCTACGCCGGCCAGGTACATCCTGCTTGGCTGCTCGATTGCGTCGCTCCTGTTCGGCGCGCTCCTCATCTACTCCTACGTCTCCTTCTCGCGCATCATCGACGCCCGGCTGCACGGTGAACGCGAGCGCACGCTGCCGCGCGTGTATGCGCGGCCGCTCGAGCTGCGGCGCGGCGAGTCGCTGACCGAGCTCGAGCTGATCGCGCGCCTCAACGACCTGGGCTATGCGCAGCGGCCGATGGTCGGCGCCCCCGGAGAATTCGCGGTTGCGCGCAACGCGGTGCTCTTCACGCCGCGCGCGGGCGCCTTCAGCGGCAGGACGATCCGCGCGACGTTCCCGGCGCCGCCGCCGGTGCGACGCGCCAGGGGACCAGCGCCGCCTCCGCCGCGCGGCATTACGCGGCTCGACGTCACCGCCGGCGCCGGCAAGCCGGTCGGCGCGGAAGCCGTCACGCTCGATCCGCCGCTGCTGACGGCGCTGATGACAGGCGGCGAGCGCGAGAAGCGCCGCCGCGTCGGGCTGAGCGTGATTCCGAAGCGGATGCAGGAGGCGGTCCTCGCCATCGAGGACCAGAGCTACTACTCGCATCCGGGCGTGAACCCGTTCAGCATGATCCGTGCGGTCATCGCCAACCTGTTCAGCCGCAACAAATATCCGATTGGCGGCAGCACGATCACGCAGCAGCTCGCGCGGATGTTCTTCCTCACCGACGAGTTCAACAGCGAGCTGCAAAGCGGCACGCGCTCGTATAAGCGCAAGGCGCAGGAAGCGTTCATGTCGCTCGTGCTCGAGCGGCGGGCATCGAAGGACGAGATCCTCGAGCTCTACCTCAACGACGTCTATCTCGGGCAGCGCGGATCGTTTGCCATTCACGGCGTCGCGGAAGCGGCGCGGCTCTTCTTCGGCAAGGACGTCGCGAACCTCACGGTCGGCGAAGCGGCGCTCATCGCGGGCGTCATTCAGAACCCGGGACTCCATTCGCCGTTCGTCAACCCGAAGAACGCCGTCGAGCGGCGCAACGTCGTGCTGCGCGCGATGGCGGACGAGGACTACATCACGCCGGACGTGGCGGAGCGTGCGACGCGCGAGCCGCTGCAGGTCGCCGCCCGCAGCGTGGACAACGAGGCGCCTTACTTCGTCGACGTGGTCGGTCAGGAGATGGCCGAGAAGTTCCCCGGCCTGACCGCGCAGGAGAATTCCGTCGACGTCCACACGACGCTCGACATCAACCTGCAGCGCATCGCGCTCGACGCCGTGCGCGACGGCCTCGCACGAGTTGACGAGATGCTGGCGCGGCGCAAGCGCAAGGGACGAGCGCAGGCGGCACTGCTGGCCGTCGATCCGCGAACCGGCGAGATCCTCGCGATGGTCGGGGGCCGCTCCTACAACCAGTCGCAATACAACCGCGCCACCTCCGCGCGCCGCCAGCCCGGCTCCGTCTTCAAGCCGTTCGTCTACCTCGCCGCGTTCGAGCGCGCAGCCGAAGAAGGGCGCAGCGACCTGACGCCCGCGTCGATGACCAACGACACGCCGGAGGTCTTCACGTTCGACAACCAGACGTGGGAGCCGAAGAACTACGACGACTACGACGGCGAGATCACGTGGCGCCGTGCGCTCGCGATGTCGCGGAATCTGGGAACCATTCACGTTGGCGAGGCGGTCGGCTTCGACAAGGTCGCGGAAGTCTGGAAGCGCGTCGGCGTCGGCACGCCGCCGAAGGGCGTGCCGGCGATCACGCTTGGCGTCTTCGAGCTGACGCCTGTTGAAGTCGCCCAGGCGTACACGCTGTTCACCAATGGCGGCGCGGTGCGATCGCTGAAAGTGATCGACGACGTCGATGCCGGCCAACGCCATCTCGTGGCAAAGGATCCGCCGCTGCAGCGCGTCGCCCGTGCCGACACCACGTACCTGGTGACGAACATGATGCGCAGCGTGCTCAATGAAGGGACCGGCGGCTCCGCGCGCGCGGCCGGGTTCACGCTGGATGCCGCCGGCAAGAGCGGCACCACCAACGACCTGCGTGACGCGTGGTTCGTCGGCTTCACGCCGCAGCTGCTGACGGTCGTCTGGGTCGGCTTTGACGACAATCAGCCGGTGTCGCTGAGCGGCAGCCAGGCGGCGCTGCCGATCTGGACGCAGTTCATGAAGAGCGCGACGGCCGGCCAGCCGAGCATCGCCTTCGATGTGCCGGAGGGCATTACCTTCGCCGAGATCGATCGCGACACCGGCAAGCTGGCCACGCCTGGATGTCCTCGAACTTTCACTGAGTCATTTCTTGCCGGAACCGAACCGACCGAATATTGCGAATTGCATCGATGGTGAACACCGAACGAGGTGTTCACGCTTCTGACTTCTAACTTCTCGGTTCCTGTTCAAGTTCGGTGCTCCGTTCGCTCTTCTCCGTTCGCTCTTCCCGTTTCTTCTTCTCTGTTCGCCGTTCAGTATCTTGTTCTCTGACCCGGTGTTCGCAATTCCTGCATTCGTTCGGGAGACTTCGCATTGCAGTAATCGCAGTGGAATGCGTCTTCCGAACGTAATCAGGCGGATTTCCGCGGGCACGAGGCATGCTCCTCAACGAGTCATGAGAGGTGTTCAGCGATTCACCGACCTGCGCGCCTGGCAGGCATGCACTGTCTACAAGAAGGCCATCTACAGGCTGATCGAGCGCGGCATGTACGGCAACGATTGGAAGCGCCGCGGCCAGCTCGAGGAATCTGTCGCGGGGCCGCCGGACCACATCGCGGAAGGATTCGGGCGGTTCAATCCGCCCGACTTCGCGCGGTTTACGGTGATGGCGCGCGCATCGCTGATGGAGTCGCAAAGTCAGCTGCACGACCCCGTCGACAAGCGCTACATCACCGAGGAGACGCGCCTCCAGCTCGACGCGCTTGCCGGGGCGGCGCTCGAAGAAGTCACCGGCCTCATGGAATATCTCCAATCGCCGGAGACGCTGCGGAACGCACGCCGGGCGCGGGAGCGGCGTATCGCGTCGCGGCCCGAGCGCCTGGCGAAGCGGGCGCCGCGGAGCGAACCTCGAACCCCGAACCACGAACAAAGAACCGCGAACAGCGAAGCCCGAACCCCGAACACAGAACTAGGCACCGAACCTGAACACGAACAGAGCACGGAGAACCCGGAAGAGTGAACAGCCGATATAATTGAGGTAACCTTCTGCAAGGCAATGGTTTCCCACGAACTTCCCGAGCGGTCGCGGCGGCTGTTGGCGGCACTGGTGCGCGAGCACATCGCCACCGGCGAGCCCGTGTCGTCGCAGACGCTCGCCCGTGAGAGCGGCCTCGGCGTATCGTCGGCGACCATCCGCAACCTGTTCGCGCGGCTCGAAGCCGAGGGATACCTGCATCAGCCGCACACCTCCGCCGGCCGCGTGCCCACCGATCGCGGCTATCGCGTGTTCGTCGATCTGCTGCTCGATGGGCGCAAGCCGGTGCGACCGGCAGCCGGCGTCGAGAACGAGCTGCGCCAGCAAGCCGAGCGCTCGCCGCTGATGGAAGATCTGCTCGTCAGCGTGACGCACATGGTGTCGCGCGCGTCGAGGCACGTGGGCTTCGCCATCGGCAGCAGGGATATCGCCGTGCTGCAGCGCATCGAATTCGTCCCGCTCGGCGGAACCCGCGTCCTCGTAGTCGTCGTCTCGAGGGGTGACCAGGTCACGCAGAAGGTCGTGGACGCGGGAGAACCGATCCGCTCGGACGACCTGGTGCAGGCAGCGAACTACCTGACCTCGGAGTTCGCGGGTGTTCCGCTCCTCGACGTCCGACAAGCGGTGCTGACGCGCCTGGCGCAGGAGCGGACGCTCTACGACCAGCTGATGGGCCGCGCGCTGCGTCTGGCCCGCTCCACGCTGGAAGACCTGCCGAAGCAGAACGCGTTTCACGTCGAAGGCGCCGCATCGCTGCTCGATACGCCCGTTCCCGACGGCGTCGCACTGCCGACCTTGCGCGCGCTGCTCGAGATGATGGAAGAAAAAGAGCGGATGCTGCGGCTGCTGAACCAGTACATGGACGGCCCGGGCTTGACGGTCGTCATCGGCGGCGAGCACGTTTCGCCCGACCTGCGCCCGTTCAGCCTGATCGCGTCGACGACGACGGACGGCGGGACGATCCGGACCGTGGGCGTCATCGGCCCGACGCGGATGCAGTACTCGCGCGCGATCAGCGTGGTCGACGGCGTGGCGCAGGCGGTCGCCCGCGTGCTGCGCGCTAATTAGGTGGGTGGATCTACGAACGACTAACCACCAACTACTGACTAGAAAATGCCAGACGACGCGATGAACGAACAGGATTCGACCGGCGCGGCAACCGAGCCCCGCGAGCCGGAGGCGCAGGACTCCGCGGAATCGCCGCTCGACGCGCTCCGCAAGGAGAAGGATGCGCTGCACGACCGCCTGCTGCGCACCGCGGCCGAATTCGACAACTACCGCAAGCGCGTCGATCGCGACCGGCGCGATCAGGTTGACGCCGCGACCGCCGATGCGGTCGTCGATTTCCTGCCCATCGTCGACGACCTCGAGCGCGCGCTGAAGGCGCCGACCGGCGGCGACAGCGAAGGCTTCCGCAAGGGCGTCGAGCTGATTCATCAGCAGATGGTCGACCTGCTCCGCAAGCGGGGCGTCAGGCCGATCGAGGCGGTCGGCGCGGAGTTCGATCCGCGCTATCACCAGGCGGTCGCCCAGGAGGCCAGCGCCGACCATCGCGAAGGCGAAGTGATGGAGGAGTACGCCCGCGGCTACATGCTCGGCGATCGCCTGCTGCGCCCCGCGATGGTCAAGGTAGCCAAAGCGTGACGACCAAGCGCGACTACTACGAGGTGCTGGGTGTCACGCGTACGTCGACCGAGGTCGAGATCAAGAGCGCGTACCGCAAGCTGGCGCTCAAATACCATCCCGATCGCAATCCAGGCGACAAGGCGGCCGAGGAGAAGTTCAAGGAAGCGGCGGAAGCCTACGCCGTGCTCGCCGACACCGACAAGCGGCACATGTACGACCGCTTCGGGCACGCGGGTCTTGGCGGCGCGGCCACTGGTGGGTTCGATCCGACCGTCTTCACCGGCTTCGAAGACATCCTCGGCGGCCTCGGCGACATTTTCGGCATCGGCGAGATGTTCGGCGGCCAGCGCCGGCGCGGCGGCCCGCAGCGCGGCGCGGATCTCCGCTACGACCTCGAGATCTCGTTCGATGAATCCGCCAGGGGCGTCGAGACGACGATCCAGATTCCGCGGCAGGAGACGTGCGACACGTGCCGCGGCACCGGCGCGGCGGCCGGTTCCAAGCCGCAGACGTGCCCGCAGTGTCACGGCCGCGGCCAGCTTCGCTATCAGCAGGGGTTCTTCACCGTCGCGCGCACGTGCGGCCAGTGCCGCGGCACGGGATCGATCATCAGCTCGCCCTGCGCGACGTGCCGTGGAGCGGGACGCGTCCAGCAGCAGCGCAAACTGACCGTCAAGATTCCCGCCGGCATCGCCGCCGGTCAGCGGCTGCGCCTGAGCGGCGAGGGTGAGTCGGGCGCCGGCGGTGGACCGTCCGGCGATCTCTACGTCGTCGTCCACGTGCAGGAGCATCCGTTCTTCCATCGCGACGCCAACGATCTGTTCTGCGAGATTCCGCTGAACTATCCGACGCTGGCGATGGGCGGCGAGATTACCATCCCCACGCTCGAAGGGAACGAGAGCTTCAAGATTCCCGAAGGGACGCAGACCGGCGCGACCTTCCGGCTGCGCGGCCGCGGCATGCCGGATGTGGTGTCGGGCCGCGGGCGCGGAGATCTGCTCGTGACGGTCAAGGTCGTCACGCCGAAGAAGCTCGGCAAGGAGCAAAAGAAGCTCCTCGAACAGCTCGCCGAGACGCTGCCCAAGGAGAAGTTCGAGCCGACGCCGCGGGAGGAGCACGACGAGCGCGGCATCTTCGATCGCGTAAAGGACATCTTCGGCTGAGGATGCGCACCTGGCCCGCGCTGGAGATCCAGCAGGCTGCCGCGGACACACTCGATCTCATCCAGGCCTTTCTCACCGACTTCGACGTTGCCGCGATCGACGACAACGTCCCCGAACTTCCGCTCGTCTTCTTCCACGACGCCGCTGAACGTGACCGAGTAGCTGCGGCGTTGACCGCGGCGTTTCCCAACGTCGTCGTGCGGCCGGAAGACGTGCCGGACGAAAATTGGGCCGCGCGCTCGCAGGCCACGCTGCGCGCGGTGACGATCGGCACGCTGACCATTGCACCGCCCTGGGATGTGCCGGTGGGGTCCGGCTTTAGCCGGACCCCCATCATCATTCAGCCGTCAATGGGGTTCGGCACGGGGCATCACGCGACGACGCGCCTCTGCCTCGCGGCGCTGCAGCAGATTGATCTGCAGGGCAAGAGCGCGATCGACGTGGGCACCGGATCAGGCGTGCTGGCGATCGCCGCGCGTCGTCTCGGCGCGTCAGGCGTCCTGGCGATTGACGATGATGCGGATGCGATCGCCGCGGCGGAGGAAAACGTCAGGCTCAATCAGGAGTCGCGCATCGCGTTCGAGCTCGCCGATCTGCGCGCATCCAAGATTGGCCAGTTCGACTCCGTCATCGCGAATCTGACGGGCGGTCTGCTGATCGCCGTTGCCGATCGTCTGACATCCTTCGCGGTGGCCGGAGGACGTCTCGTCCTCAGCGGTTTCATGGATCAGGACGAAGGCGACGTTATCGCGGCGTTCGCCGGCTGCTCGGTCGAACACCGCGCGCAGGAAGATGAATGGGTCTGCACCACCCTTCATCGATCCCGATAGCGAAGCGGGGAGAACACGTGTGTGAAGCATTTGATTTCTGTGGCACTGCTGCTGACGCCGGGCGTTGCGTCTGCTCAACAATCGATCGCGCCGACGGCTCCATGGAGCGGCGCCTATGCGGGTATCACAGGTGGACTGACAATTCACCGCGCGTCAACGGCGACCGTCGTCGCCGCGCCAGGCGCTTACTTCATTACGACTGATCCCGCACAGATCGCGGAGGCTGGTCGTGGAACAATCAGCGCTGTCAGGGGTATGGGAGGCCTTCGCTCGGGATACGACTGGCATCCGTCGAGCGCGCTGATTGGCATCGCCATCGATCTCGATTGGATGCCAGCCACCGCCGCGCGTTCATTGACGACGCGCTACCTTTCATATGCGGCGTCGTTCACGACCACGCAGTCGATCACCAGCCACTGGCTGGTGACGCTGCGACCACGAATCGGCATCAGGGCTGGACGCTCGCTCGCCTACGCAACCGGAGGAATTGCCGTCGACGAGTCGAGGTACAGCAGTACGTTCACCGATCGTGCCTATGCGGCGCTCGAGCACACGGTGACGCCGCCGCGGACGAAAGGCTGGATCGCTGGCGGCGGCGTCGAGCGTTCGCTTGTAAGGAAATGGACGTGGAACGCGGAATACCTGTTCCTCAATCTGCCGCCAACATCGATGACGGGCAGCGTGACGCAGAGATACGGGGCAGCCGGCGTTTTGCTACGCGACTCTGTCGAACTGAGGCCTCACGTCGTTCGCGTAGGCGTCGACTATCACTTCTCTTCAAAGCAATGAGACGTCGCGCTGCAGTCGGCTTTCGCGCGCACGATAGACCTCGCCCATGCCGCCGGCACCAAAGGCGGATTGAATCCCGTACGGCCCGACACGAGTTCTGGGACCGAGCGCCATCAGCTATGGAAGATTGCGTGAATTCTAACGCCGAACACATGCTCGCGTTGAACAAACTGCGCACATCAACCGACCAGCGCGGTATTCCGCTTTTGATCCGAGCGGCACGCCGCCTGCTTCTCGACGATGTAGGATCGCCCCATGGCGATCTGGAAGCAGGGCGAGAAGGTGGGACTCATACACGTATCCGTGAAGGTGCTCGGCGGCACCGGGCAAAGCTATGATGCGGACTTTCTCGTCGATACCGGAGCAACTGATTCGATGGCGCCTGCATCAGAACTCGCTCGCATCGGCATCAAACCTGTCGCAAAGCTTGCTTATGAACTCGCCGATGGTCGTCTGGTGGAGTACGAGTTCGGGCTTGCGCAGATCGAGTTCATGGGCGATATCACGGCAGGACGGATAATCTTCGGGCCGGAGAATGCCGAGCCGTTGCTTGGCGTGACGCAGCTCGAATCCGCCGGCATCGTGATCGATCCCCGGACGGGGAATCTGAAGCGGCTACCGGCGATCCCGCTGAAACAATTCGCCGCCACCGCGTAACAACGATCCGAACGACCCGAACGTTCAGAATTCCCGCCACATCGTAAAGAACGCCGACAGCGCGACGACGCACATCGCGTCCGCGCGGAGCGTGCGCCCGCCGACGGTAATCAGCCGACAGACGGATGCGCCGCGCTCGATCTCGGGCGGCGTCCAGCCACCTTCGGGACCAACGAGCACCGTCGCCCCTCGTTGCGGTGAGAGATCCAGTTCGGAGGCCGGCGTCGTCTCCGTAGCAGCGCCCGGCTCGACGAGCATCAGCGCCGGCAACGGCAGCAGCATCCGGCCGAGCGACTCCACCAGCTCATCGAAGTTGATCGGCTCGAACAGGCGCGGCACGGTGGCGCGGCCGCACTGCTTCGCCGACGAGATGGCGATGCGCTCCCACCGGTCGCGCCGCGCGCCTTTCGCCAGCGCGGCGCGCGTCACCTCCGTGCGCGACGTGATCACCGGCTGTATCTCCGCCACGCCGAGCATGGTCGCGTCGCGTACGACGTCGTCCATCTTGTCGCCCTTGAGGACCGCCTGCGCGAGCGTGATGGCGACGCGCGGCTCGGGCGCCGCCTGCGCGACGGCATGGAGCCGCACGCGCACGCCGCGCGTGCCGGCTTGGTCGACGATCGCGTCGAACTCGCTGCCGTGTCCGTTGAAGACGCGCAGCGCGTCGCCCGGTTTCAGACGCAGCACACGCGTGAGGTGCTCGCCCTCGTCTTCCGGCAGCGTGACGAGATCGCCTGGCGCGTGTGCATCGGGTGCATAGAAGCGCGCGTGCACGGAGACATTATGCCTTCGGCGTCGGACGCACCCCGCACCATCGCACCTTCGTCACCATCGCACCATCACTTCGACTGCTATACTCCTGCCACTCCTCATGTTTCTCAAGGGCCAGACTGTCGGGAAGTACCGCATGCTCTCTTCTCTCGGCAGCGGCGGCTTCGGCAGCGTCTTCCTCGCCGAAGACACCTGGATCCACAAGAAGGTCGCCATCAAGGTTCCGCACAAGCAGAATCTCGATTTTACCGATCTGCTGAAAGAGCCGCGCCTGCTCGCCTCGATGAACCACCCCAACATCGTCACGGTGCTCACCGCGGAGAAGCAGGATGGCGTCTTCTTCATCGTGATGGAGTACGTGCAGGGGCAGACGCTCGAGCAGATTATCCTGCGCGAGGGTGCGCTCGACGTCGCGCGCGCGCTCGACTTCACGTGTCAGATCTGCAACGCGGTCGACCACGCGCACAAGGTCGGCGTGCTGCATCGCGATCTCCGCCCCGGAAACATGCTCGTCTCCGACGCAGCGATGCTCAAGGTCACGGACTTCGGCACGTCGCGCTTTCTCGAGATCGCGGCGCACGGCACGACGGTCATCGGCAGCCCGCCGTATATGGCGCCGGAACAGTTCTACGGCAAGGCGGTATTCGCGAGCGACGTCTACTCCGTCGGCGTGACGATGTATCAGATGCTCACGGGCGAGCTGCCCTACGCGACGCCGGCGCCGTCGGATATCGAGCGGCTCGTGCGCGGCGAGCTCGTCACGCCGCCGCGCCTGAAGAACAGCAAGATTCCGAAGGCGGTCAACGACATCGTGCTGAAAGCGCTCGCCGCGGATGTCACACACCGCTACCAGCGCGCGGCGGATGTGCTCGCGGATGTGCTGGCCGGCACAACGGTCTCCCGCCGGCCGGTCGCGGTCGCCGCGCACAAGGACGCCAACGTCGCCGAGATTCACTCGCGGCTGCGTTCGCGCGAGACGCCGCAGGCCAGCTTCTGCTGGCACTGCCGCAAACCGCTCCAGGCCCGCACGTCGAAATGCCCGTTTTGCGGCGAGCCGCAGTAGGGCGGGTTTGGCGGGTGGGGCGGGTGGGGTAATCGCGCTGCTGTCCGTGCCGTTCGCGAGCGCTCAGCACACTACGTCCAAGGTGGTCTTCACGCCGTGCTGCCCACAGACACGCGTCTCCAGGACAGATCCGAACATTGGAATTTTCTGACGAGCGTCTCTGCGTCGCCCGACGGCAAACTCGTCCTCGTCGGGTCGGAAGCCGGCTCAAGCACGTCTCACTTTGAGGACTACTGGTTGTTCGATCGAGCCTCCAAGACATGGAGGTACGCC
>Ga0066699_10000421_pt1 | contig 12081 bp, 10 predicted proteins | sample GraSoiAngelo_148_FD_66455 | JGI IMG/M metagenome (GOLD analysis project Ga0066699, IMG submission 66455) | Grasslands soil microbial communities from the Angelo Coastal Reserve, California, USA - 14_1009_09_20cm | ecosystem: Environmental > Terrestrial > Soil > Grasslands | place: USA... | reverse complement strand
GGCCGCGTCGGGAGCCTCGGCGACATCCCGGCGGACGATCGGCGGCGCGACCATCCGCGCTTCCACGACGCTCACTTCGCCAAGAACCTCGAGCTGGTGCGGCGGATCGAACCGATCGCGAAGGAGAAGAGCTGCACGCCGGGCCAGCTGGCCCTCGCGTGGCTCCTGGCCCAGGGGCGGGACATCGTTCCGATTCCGGGCACGAAAAGGAAGGAGCGGCTCGAGGAGAACGTGAACGCCGCGTCCGTGCGGCTGGACGCGCGCGATGCCGAGCGGATCGCGGCGGCGATCCCGGCCGGGGCCGCGGCCGGAACCCGCTACCCGGAGGCGCAGCTGAAGGGCGTGCACATCTAGGACAGTCGCTCGGGGTCGTCGGCCGGCGGCTCAGGACTGCCGCTCGACTTCTCGAGGTCGAGCATTTCCGGAAGGTGCCGCTGGCGCTCCGCGGGCTCGAGCCGGGTGATCTGGTTCATCCGCATGACGACCTCACCGATGCGTTCGAGCGCTTCGAGCATCGACCCGACCCGCCCGCCCCAGCGAGCGCCGGCCTCGCGGGCGAGGAGCTGAAGCTCACCCGACACGACGGTCAAGGGGTTGTTGATCTCGTGGGCGGCCGCCACGGCCAGGCTCGCGACCGACCGCAGAGTCGCCGCTTCTCGCAGCGCCGCTTCGGCGCGCTTCTTCTCGGTGATATCGCGGCCGATGGCGGAGGCTCCGATGATGATGCCCGACGAGCTTCGGAGCGGCGACACCGTGATCGATACCTGAACCCGCGAGCCGTCCTTCCGGATCCGCGTGGCCTCGTAAGGCTGGACGTGCTCGCCTCGCTTGACCCGGGCCAGGACACGGAGCAGCTCATTGGGATGATCGGGCGGGATGATGATCGAGATCGGGCGGCCGACGGCCTCCGCGGCCGAGTAGCCGTAGAGCCGCTCGGCGCCCGCGTTCCAGCTGGTGACGACGCCCTCGAGCGTCTTGCTCACGATGGCGTCGTCGGAGAACTCCACGATGGACGCCAGGTGCGCCAACGCCGCTTCGTCCCCCTTCCGCTCTGTCACGACGGCGGCGATCAAGATGCTCATCACCGCCATCGTGCCGAGAAACGCCTGCAGGAGTAGCAACGACTCGTTCGGCGGGCCGCCGGCGAAGGGGCCCAGGCCGCGGACGGTGCTCCAGATCGCCAGCCCCGACAGGATCGCGATCGCCGCCGCCGTCTCTCGCTGACCGAAACGAAATGCCGCCCAGACCAGGGGCGGCAAGCAGAGGAACGTGAGCGGCTGACCGACGAATCCGTAGAACACGAGGCCGCAGACGGCGATCACCGTCGCGAACAGACCCACGCGCTCCAGCTGACGCGTTCGGCCTCGCGGCACGGCGATGGGAGCGCTCCACAGCACGAGGACCGGCCCGACGACCAGCGCGCCCACGGCGTCCCCGAGCCACCACGTGAACCAGATCGCGGGATACTCCCGCCAGTTGGCGTTTCCGCTCAGCGTCAGGCTGCTCGCGCCGATCGTCGCGCCCACGGTCGTGCTGAAGAGCCCCGCCAGCACCACGAACTTGAAGACGTCTCGCGAGCGATTGAAGACGTCGCGGCCGTTCGCGAAGAGTCTGACGAGGTCCGCGCCCAGCCGGCCCTCGAAGGTATTGCCGAGCGCGATACCGAGCGAGGTGGCGATCGATCCGGTGGTCGTGACGTTCACGAGAAAGGCGCCGACGAAAATGGCGGGCCAGATCCGCGGGCTGAGCAGCAGGAACGAGGCGAACGCGATCCCGGTGGGCGGCCAGACCGGCGAGACGCTCGCGTTGACGACGGCCAGGCTCAGGCCGAGCTTGCCGGCGAGGAAGTAGGCCAGCGTCACGAGGCCCAGCCACCAGAGGGCTACCGGTTTTCGAGATTCGGTCATCGCCCGACCCGCTCCGGCGTCGCTCGGGCCCCAGGTAGCCCGGTCGTTCGTTCAATCGATTCCGACATCACCAGCTTAACACCCGCGCCCGAGCCGGGCCGACTCGTGTAGGCTTACTCGGATCGCGAGCCCTGTGCTCCGTGGAATCGAGGAGGAGAACACCGTGAACGGCTGGCTCGAGACGTATCGCGGGATCGTTTACCGCTGGCAGGAGGACCACAACGGCCACCTGACCGTTGCGTTCTATTTCGCCCATCTCGCCGACGCCACACGTTGCGTGCTGGACTCGCTGGGCCTCGGCCTGGCGTACACGCGACGCCGCAAGAGCCTCTGTGTGACCGCCGGTTGCTACGTGCGCTACGTCCGCGAGCTCCGCGCCGGCGACAACCTGCACATCGTGAGCGGGGTGATCGGCGTCGAGCGCGACGGCCTCGTGCTCGGACACAAGGTCTTCAATTCCGAGACCGGCGAGGTCTGCACCACGGTCGAAGAGCGTCTCCGCCACGTTGACACCCGGCGCCGCGCCGCGCGGCCCTTCACGGCAGCACAGCGCCGGACCGCGGAGCAGCGGCGTGTCGAGTGGGACGTGCCGGCGCGCGAGCGCCGCCCGCGGCCGAGCGGGCTCGAGGGCTTTCACGAAAGCTCACGGGACACGGTCAAGCCGGACGAGGTCGATGTCCTCGGCCAGGTTGCCCTGACCCACTACGTCCACCGCTTCTCGGCCGCCAACGGCCACGCGACCGCGGTGTTCGGGGTGACGCCCGGCTACATGCGCGCCGAGCGACGGGGCTTCTCGACGTTCGAGTTCCAGCTGGAGTTCGCGGGCGTGCTCCGGCCGGGCGATCCGGTGCGCATCCGCTCGGCCCTCGTCCACGTCGGCAACTCTTCGATGCGTCTCTTCCACGTCATGACGAACGAGCGCACCGGGGAGCGTGTGGCCACGCTCGAACAGCTGGGCGTGCACCTCGACATGGACGCGCGTCGCCCGACCCCGCTGCCCGATGCGATCCGGGACCGGGCGAAGGCGATTCTGGTGTCCTGAAACGACGCGGCGACTAGGCGCCTGCGGCGGGGCTGGCGCGCCGGCGGCCGCGGCCGCCACGCCGGGAGCGCCGGCGGCCTCGTCTCGGGGCCGGCGCCGGAGCCACCGTGACCTCGGCCACTTCCTCGAAGGGCTGCTCGGGCGGTGGCATCGCCTCGACGGGAATCGACGCCAACGGTGCCGTCGCCCCGTGGCCCGTCGCGCCGTGAACCAGCGAGATCATCCCGGTCGGGCTCACCGAGAGCTCCTTGATACGACGCAGCCGGGTGACGAGCCGCGGTGAGCCCGGCGGCCGGCTGAAGCCGCGCGCCTTGAGCGTTCGCGCGACGGTGTCGATGAGAACGGCGCCGTTCGGTGAGCGTTCGGCGAGCTCGCGGACGACGAGCACGAGCTCGTCATGCGGCGCGCTGTGCGCTTCGTCGGACTCCTCCTCGATGGGAGGCGGCGCGGGACGGACTGGCTCGAGCCGGCGCGGCTCGGACTCGAGACCGACTGGTCGCCCTCCGCGTCGTCCTCGGCGCCCGCGTCGGCGGCTCCGGTCCGCTCCCGATGCGGGACGGCTCGGCTCCGCGATCGGCGTGCCGGTGAGCGTCCGCGCGGTCAGCCGGTGGAAGGTGATCCCGAGCGCCGCGGCCACGTCACCCACCGCGTCGAAGGCTCGATCGTCCGATACGATTTCGAGCACGTCACCCGGCCGCGCGCCGGCGAGCCACACGCCGGCGCTCACGGCGATCCGGAGATCGCTCCAGTCGCGGACGCCGGTGGACGGGGCGCTATGGAGGAGCTGGGCGCCGAAGCGGGCGAGGACGCGCCCCGTCTCGTGGCCGATCACGCGCCAGTTGCCGACGGCGAAGAACTCGGTGCTCCGGCCGACGTGATCGATGGCCAGACGTCCGACCACGCGCTCGATGTGCGCGGGGTTGCTCGTGTTCTCGACGTCGAAGAATATCGCGTGGCGGGTCGCCGGCCGCAGACGTTCCGGGCCGGCCGGGGGCACCCGCGCCGCGAACACGGGCTCCGGTGTGACGAGGGACAGCGCGGGTCCGGGCTCGGGCTCGGCGACCGGCGACGACACGGGGATCTCGGGGGCGGCGACGACCGCGGCGGGGACGGCCGCCTTCGCGGTACGGCGTCGGCGTTTGCGAGCGGTCGTCGTTCGTTCCATGCCCGCATCATACGGGACGCGACGCCGACCGGCCAGGCGCGAGACCGGCGTGGCGGCCGAGTCGATCGACGAAGAAGACACCGGCGGCGTGCCCCTAGGGATGCCGACGAACCTGTCGGTCACGCCGGCCCGCCGCCCCGCGACCGGGCGGCGGGACCGGCGCGATCACTAGTCCTGCTGCGAGACGGGAACAGGCGGCGTCGTTTGCAAGCGCCGCGCGATATCCGCCAGGGGCCGATGCATCTGCCCGAGCATGTCCACGACGCCGCCGAAGGCCTCGGCCACCGCCGTGCGCTCGCCTCTCAATGCATCGAGCTCGCCCTGGAGGGCACCATGGATCCGGCGAAGCTCGCCGAGCTCCCCGCCGAGCCGCTCGCACTCCTGTTCCCGAGATTCGAGCGCACGACGCAGGCGGTCGCGCTCCTCGACCAGCGACGGAATCACATGGCTGAGCTGGTACTGGCTTTCAGCCAGCCACCGGGTAGTCCGCTGCGTGTCGTCGACGGTCTCGATCTGACTCATCTGGCGTGGCGCCTCCTCGTAGTGAGCGCGGGGTTGCGGGTTAGGCGTGGGGGACTCAGCGGGCACCTCGGATGCAATGGCGACGAGCTCATGCGATGCGCCGGTCATCAGCGACGACCGACGGCGGCGGCGGTCGACCGGCGGAGGGTTCTCGGACGATTCATACTCGACGGCGCCGCGCCGGTCGAGCATCACTCGGACCTTCGGGTCACCGAGGTGACGATTGCGGAGGTGCTCATAGACCGCCGGCTCCGTCCGCGCGACAACGATGAGATAACGCGTCATGCCGCCTCGGTTCGGTTCCTCCGCCGTGGGCGCGGATCCGACGAGGTCTGAGATCATCTCGCGGAACAGCGAACGGAGGAGCAAGAGATGCATTTCGGTATCGCTACGTTCTCCTCACTTCGTCGAGCCTCGTGATTGAAGCGGACTCTACACTCAGCGTCGTGAACATTCAAGAGCGAATTCGATTTTCACGTCGCGCGCGCGTCGCGAACGCGTCGGAGCACGAGAAAATATTGGTGTGGTAGCAAGTCTCGGGCGCCAAGCAGCGTCAGACCGGCGCTTCGGGCCGCCCGCAGGAACGTTTCGGGCGCGACGCGTCGCTCGAGCGGCGGGCCCACCGGCGTCTCGCGTGCGTCCCAGTCGATGTTCACGACGCGTCCGCGCGGATGGAGCGAGCGAGCGAGGCGACGCAGGAGCGCGGGCCCGTCCGCGAAGTGGTGATACGCGTTCACGATCAGCGCGAGGCGACAGGCGCCCGACGGAAGCAGCGGGTCGTCGGGGAGGCCGAGGATCGGCGTGACGTTGCGGACGCCGTCGCGGCGCAGCCGCGCGCGGAGCGCGTCGAGCATCGCCGGCTCCGGATCGACCGCGTAGACGCGCCCGGACGGACCCACGGCGCGCGCGAGCCGTAAGGTGAAATAGCCCGGACCCGATCCGATCTCGGCGACCACCTGCCCGCGCCGCAGCCCGAGCGCCTCGACGACCCGGTCCGGCTTCTGCCACGCGGCGCGCGCCGGATCGAGCTGGCGCTTGACCATGAGGGCGAGATCAGCGGGATTTCCGTGACGTCCGTGGCGATGGTGCTCGTGCGCCATGGGCCTGGATGATACTCCGGGTCCTTCGATCGATCGCCCGCTTGACACCGACCGCCCCCGCCGACTAGCCTCGACTGGCGCCCGTCATGGATTTCGAATTCGCCGCCGAGCACGAGAGCTTCCGGAAAGAATTCCGCGACTGGCTCGCTACGAATCTCCCGCCCGAGCTGTGCCTCGACGATGCGTCCGACGATCGCGTCGCGTCCGATCGCGAGACCTTCGAGCGCCGCCGTGTCTGGCAAAAGACGATGCACGCGGCCGCGTGGGTCGGCATCACGTGGCCCAAGGAATACGGAGGCCGCGACGCCGGGTTGATCGAGCGGGTCATCTGGGACGAGGAATACACGGCCGCCCGCGCGCCGGTGCTGCCGGGCAACATGGGTCTGAGCCTCGTGGGCCCCACCATCATTCACTGGGGCACCGAGGAGCAGAAGCGGCGGCACCTGCCCGCGATCCTCAACGCCGACGAGATCTGGTGCCAGGGCTTTTCCGAGCCGGGCGCCGGCTCCGATCTGGCGAGCCTCCGCACGCGCGCGGTCGACCAGGGCGACCACTTCGTCGTCAACGGCCAGAAGGTGTGGACCTCGGGCGCGCACTTCGCGCACTGGATCATCCTGCTCGTCCGCACGAACCCCGACGTGCCCAAGCACCAGGGGATCAGCTGCCTTCTCGTTCCGATGGCCACGCCGGGAATCACGGTCCGTCCCCTGGTCTTGATGACCGGGCACCATCACTTCAACGAGGTCTTCTTCACCGACGTCGTCGTGCCGAAGGCGAACCTGCTGGGGCCGGTCAATCAAGGATGGAAGGTCTCCACGACCACCCTCATGTACGAGCGTCACTCGGCCGGGGGCCGGAGCCATACCGCGCAGATCGCCCGGTTGATCGCTCTGGCGCGCCGGGTGCCGATCGACGGGCGGCCGGCGTGGGATCATCCGACGATCCGTCAACGGTTGGCTCAGCTCGCCATCGAGTCCGAGGCGCTGAAGTACACGCGGCTCCGGAGCCTGACCCGCCAGCTGCGCGGCGAGCCGCCGGGGCCCGAGGGATCCGTGCTGAAGCTCAGCGGCTCGGAGCTCGGCGTGCGCATCGCCGACGCCGCCGGCGAGCTCCTGGGCCTGCACGTCCTGGTGAACCAGACTTCGCCGACCGTCCCGGACGCGCCGCGCTGGTTCAACCGCGTGCTCGCCGCGCGGCAATACACGATCTCGGCCGGGACCAGCGAGATCCAGCGCAACATCATCGGCGAGCGCGTGCTCGGGCTGCCGCGCGGCTGAGCCGCCGGGCTCAGGCCGGCAGCGAGTCGAGGAAGCTCAGCAGCACGCGGTCGAAGGCCTCGGGCTGATCCAGGTTGGAGGCGTGGCCGGCTCCGGCGATGACCTCGAGCCGAGCGCCCGGGATCTTCTTCGCCATGTACTCGCACGGCGCCAGGAAGGGCGTGTCCTGGTCGCCGACGATGACGAGCGTCGGCACCCGGATCGAGGTCAGCCCATCGATCACCCACGAATCTTGCTGGGCCAGCATGCCCCGCGCGGCATGCGCGAGCCCCTGAGCGCTCTTGTGGTGGCCGAGCGCGTCGCGCACCTCGCGACTGCGGCCGCCGAGCGCCTCGAGCCCGCGCGCCTCCAGGGTCGCGGCGCGCTCGTTGGCGCGCTGGCTCCACGCGTTGCGCGCCTCGGCGTTCCGGTAGCCCGGCCCCGAGTCGCAGATGATCAGCGCGTCGACCATCTCGGGGTGCGCCAGATAGAACGCGAGCGACATGTAGCCCCCGAGCGAAAGCCCGCCGACCACCGCGCGACTCACGCCGAGCGAGGCGAGGAGCGCGCGCATGTCGGCCACCGTCAGCGCGGTCGAGTAGCGCGCCCCATCGTTCGGGCTCTCGGTCTGACCGTGGCCGCGCATGTCCCAGGTGATCAGCCGATAGCGGTCGCCGAGCGTTCGGCGCTGGCCGTCCCACATGCGGCCGGTAGCGCCGTAGCCGTGGCTCAGGATCACCGGGCGCCCGCGTCCGCTCACCGCGTAGTCGATCTCGATGCCGTTCAGGGTCGCCTGCGCCATTGGGTGGACCTCGGTTCTCCGGGGCTGTTCGCTAGTACCGGTTGGCGATCGGAAGCTCGTCGGCCGGGAAGAGCGTGATGATCTGGGCGCCGCTCGGCGTCACGATGACTTCTTCCTCGATGCGAGCCGCAGACACGCCGTCGGTCGCGGGGCAATAGGTCTCGACGGCGAACATCATGCCTGCCTGCAGCTCCATCGGATCGTCGAAGGAGTTCAGGCGGCTGATGATCGGCCGTTCGTGGAGCCCCAGACCGATGCCGTGACAGAAATTGAGCCCGAACGCGGCCATCTCGCTGTCGAAGCCGATCTCCTGCGCCTTGGGGAACGCGCGCGCGATCTTGTCGGTGGCGACCCCGGGCTTGATGAGCGCGATCGCCTCGTCCATCCACTCGCGCGCCTTCTTGTAGGCGGCGGTCTGTGGCTTCGTGGCCCGCCCCACGCTGAAGGTGCGGTAGTAGCAGGTCCGGTAGCCGACGAACGACATGATGATGTCGAAGAACGCCTGATCGCCCGGGCGAATGATGCGATCGGTGAAGTTGTGCGGGTGTGGGCTGCAGCGCTCGCCCGAGATCGCGTTGATCGCCTCGACGCAGTCCGAGCCCATCTCGTACAGGCGCTTCGTCGCCAGCCCGACGATCTCGTTCTCGCGCGCGCCGGGCTTGAGCGCCTCGAAGATGTCCTGGTAGACCCCGTCGACCATCGCCGCCGCCATGTTGAGCAAGGTCAGCTCGTCCTGGCTCTTCAGCATGCGCGCCTCGAGCAGCACCTGCTGACCGTCGCGCACCTCGACGCCGAGCTCCTGGAGCGCGAAGAGGAACGGCGGCTCGACGAGGTCGATGCCGAGCGGCATTCCGGCGACGCCCTCGGCGCGCAGGATGTCGCGGATCTCGACCGCCGCTTTCTGGAAGAGCCCGGCTTTCGGCGAGACCGCGCCGCGCATGCCGACCATGCCCGCGAGCGACTGGCGCGGCGGGATCTGCGGCGTGTAGAGCCGATGGTGGCGCGCCGCGGAGCCGAAATCCCACACCCACGGCTCGCCGGTGCCGGTCAACAGGCACCAGCGCGTGAGCTTGTCGCGCGCCCACTCGCCGATGACCGTGCCCGAGAGATAGCGGATGTTGTACTGATCGAACACGAGGATCGCGCCGAGGCCCGACTTCGCCAGCGCCTGACGCGCGCGGCCCAGTCGATAGGCGTGAAGGCGCCGGAAGTCCACGCGCTCCTCGAAGTCCACCTGCGTGTGTCCGGGCGCCTGGAGGGGCCGGTCCCATCGATGGCGTGGATCGACATCGGCGGCGGTCACGGGCCGGGGCTTCGGTGCGTCCTGCTTCCGGGCCATGGGTGACCTCCTCCTTTAGCTGCGCCTCGGCCGGCTGGTAAGCCCCGACGGCCTGCGGCGCGCACCACGGGGCCGTACTTTACCCCAGCTTGCGTTAGAATCCTCGCCCATGGACCTCGAACGCCCGCTCCCGACTCCGATCACGCCCGAGTGCCGTCCTTACTGGGAAGGCGCGCGGGACGGCAAGCTCATGATCCCCAGGTGCCGCGCGTGCGGAAAGCCGTTCCTGTACCCGCGCGTCGCGTGTCCGTTCTGCGCCTCGCGCGACATCGGCTGGGTGCAGGCAAGCGGCCGCGGCCGGCTCTTCTCGTTCGAGATCGCCCACCAGATCTTGAACAAGGCGTTCAAGGTGAAGACGCCGGTCGTCCTCGCGATGGTCGAGCTCGAGGAAGGGCCACGCCTTTTGACGAACCTGGTCGGGATCGCGCCGGACCCGAAGCAGATCCGCTGCGACATGCCGGTCGAGGTGTGCTTCGAGAAGCTCACGGACGAGATCAGCCTGCCCATGTTCCGTCCGGCGGGAGGTGCGCGATGAGCGACCTCGCGCGGCTGCGCGAGCTCAGCAACTCGGTCTGCATCGTCGGCGTGGACGAGAGCGACGAGATCGGCACCTTGCCGGGCAAGAGCCAGCTCACCCTGCACGTCGAGGCCATCACCAACGCCGCGCGCGATGCCGGCCTCAAAGTCTCCGACATCGACGGGATCTTCACCGCCGGCCAGCACTCGCCCGCCACCATCGGTGAGGCGATCGGCGTCGTGCCACGCTACGTCGATGGCACCACGGTCGGAGGCTGCTCGTTCATCATCATGGTCGGGCACGCGATGCTGGCGCTCCACCATGGGCTCTGTGACGTGGCCGTTGTCTGCCACGGCGAGTCGGGGCGCTCGGGTGTGGGCGTCTCGCCCCGGCGCGACACGGCGCTGCCGGGCCAGTTCGAGTTCCCCTACGGCTTCGGTGGCGCCCCGACCTACTTCGGGCTGATCACGACCCGACACATGCACGAGTACGGCACCACGCTCGAGCAGTGGGCGCAGGTGGCGGTCTCGACGCGGAAGTGGGCCGCGCTGAACCCGAAGGCCCGCAATCGCGAGCCACTGACCGTGAAGGACGTGCTCGACTCCCGGCCGGTGGTCTGGCCGTTCAACATCCTGAACATCTGCCTGGTCACCGACGCCGGCGGCGCGGTCATCCTGACGCGCGCCGATCGGGCCAAGGACCTTGCGAAGAAGCCCGTGTACGTGCGGGGCGCCGGCGAGGGCAGCGAGCACGTCATGCTCACGCAGATGCGCAACCTCACGTTCAGCGAGGCCACGAAGAAGTCCGGCGAGAAGGCCTTCGCGATGGCGGACGTGAAGCCGACCGATTTCAATCACATCATGCTCTACGACGCCTTCACCTCCGGCCCGCCGCTCATGCTCGAGGCGCTCGGCCTCGCCAAGCGCGGGGAGGGCGTGCACTTCTTCGCCGAGGGCCGCTCCACCCCCGGCGGCAAGCTCCCCATCAACACGAACGGCGGCGGGCTTTCGTACACCCACAGCGGCATGTACGGCATCTTCCCGATCATCGAGGCGGCGCGCCAGCTGCGAGGCGAGTGCGGCCCGCGGCAGGTGCCGAACGCCACGCTCTCGCTCGTGAACGGGATGGGCGGGATGCTCTCGGCGGCCGGGACCCTCGTCCTCTCGAACGACGCGGGCCGCTGAACCGGACCCCGCGCGCGCCGGCCGCTTCGACGGGCTAGAGCAGCCGGGCGGCGAGGTCCTGAACGAGGGGGACCGCGCAGGCGTCGATGTCGGGGCGTGCGGTGCGGGCCCAGTCTCGGACGGTCAAGACGGACGCGTCGTCCAGCGAGAGCCGGGGTCGGTCGGCCAAGGCGTAGCGCAGGCGGTCGGCGACGGTTTCGGGGGCGATGTCTCGAGTGATCGGGCCGCGCGCGAGCAGCCGTCCTCGTAGCGAGCCGAAGCGGTCGCGTTGCTCGTCCGACGCCCAGCCCACGTATTGCCCGAGCTCGTCGTGGGCGGCGCCCTCGAGCGCCGCTCGATAGGCCCGCTGAGCGCGTCGGTCGTCGGACAGCGCGGCGTCGAGCAAGACTTCCACGCCGATGTGGGCGACCGCGAGCGCGCTGCCGCTTCGAACCCCACGCGCCGACAGCCAGACGACCGCCTGATGGGTGAGCGTCAGGAATGCGGCGGACCGGTGGAAGACCTCGTCGGTTCGCCAGTGAAACTGCATGCCGGAGTCGATCTCGGCGTGCGCCGGACGCGGCGGGCGCGCCCTGATCATCGTGGCGAAGTCAGGCAGCATCGAGCCGAGCACGAAGGCCGGCTCGGTGCTCCGTCTGACCGCCAGCACCGTGTGACCGAAGAAATTCACGCGAACCGGCTCGCTAGAGCAGCCCGGCGATCGCCTGACCGACTTCGCTGGTGGACGCACGGCCGCCGAGATCGCGCGTCAAGGTCTTGCCTTCCTCCACCAGGCGCTCGACGGCGGCGACCACGGCGCGCGCCGCGTCCGCGTGATCGAGGTGCTCGAGCATCATCGCGCCGGTCCAGATCTGGGCGATCGGATTGGCCACGCCTTTTCCCGCGATGTCCGGGGCCGAGCCGTGGACGGGCTCGAACATCGACGGGGACTCCTTCTCGGGGTTGATGTTGCCTCCCGGCGCCAGCCCGATCGAGCCGGCGATCGCCGGACCGAGGTCGGAGAGGATGTCGCCGAACAGGTTCGAGCCGACGACGACGTCGAACCAGTCCGGATGCTGGACGAAGTGGGCGGTCAGGATGTCGATGTGGTACTGCGCGGTCTTCACGGACGGATACTCTCTCGCGATCGCGGCGAACCGCTCGTCCCAATAGGGCATGCTGTGGATGATCCCGTTCGACTTCGTCGCCGACGTCACGTGGCGGCGCGGGCGCTTCATGGCCCGCTCGAACGCGTAGCGCATGATGCG
>Ga0066699_10000417_pt1 | contig 12130 bp, 11 predicted proteins | sample GraSoiAngelo_148_FD_66455 | JGI IMG/M metagenome (GOLD analysis project Ga0066699, IMG submission 66455) | Grasslands soil microbial communities from the Angelo Coastal Reserve, California, USA - 14_1009_09_20cm | ecosystem: Environmental > Terrestrial > Soil > Grasslands | place: USA... | reverse complement strand
CGGAACGAACAACGGTCAGTGCGAAGTTGTCGACAAGCCTTGCGTCTGGGTTGCGGTTTACGAACGCGCAAAATCCGCAGGCCGCATCGCAGACCTCCAGACTTATGTCCCGCCGCCGCGCCGCGATTTGAAGCGAACCAGTTCGTGGGTCAATTATTTTCTCGGCCGCGATAGCCGCCCCGGAAATATTCTGTCAACGATAGTTCCACTCGCAGCGTTGTTGCCGCACGAAGACCTAAGTAGGGGGGCTTCCGGCTACGCACCAAAGCCCCTGTCTGAAGCGAACTCTAAGGTGCCAGCTGTCAAAATCAACGCCAACCGCGAATAGGAAGCCGCAATTCCATGTGGGAAATGCGCCCCAATTGCCACGGGATGCGAGGATGACGGGCTTAGAGTCATTTCTTGGTTCCAGGTACCAAAAATGTGCCTACTGGCAAAAAAAGAACTTTTGACTAGTATGCCGGGAGATAGCCAGGAGTAGATTGTGCCGGTGGGCAGGCTTTCGATGGCATGCCTGCTTCCCATTTTCCTTGGGGAAGCTGCCATGCGGGGTAGCATCTTCGGCCGGCGCAGTTTCGGGTTCAATTCGTTCTTAGAAGGGGTGGGTCATGGCACTGCGTTTGTGGCTTTTGGCAGTTCTTGCGATCATGATTCTTGGAACCTGGGGGCAGCCCTCGCACGCGCAAGTGGGTGCAGCGGTCGCCGAGCTCAATGGCACTGTGCGTGACGCCAGCGGTGGTTCGGTGGCCAAGGCGTCGGTCACGCTGCGGAACACGGAAACCAATCGGATCTATACCAGTGTTTCGAATGAAAACGGGCTGTACGTGCTCGCCAGCGTGCCGCCGGGGTCTTACGAGCTCACCACGGAAGCCACAGGGTTCGCCAAGTCCACGCAGACCGGCATCGTCTTGACCGTAGGCCAGACTGCCACAATCGACGTAACACTGAAGGTGGCCTCGGGCGTGGAGAAAGTCGTGGTGACCACGGAGACCCCCGTAATTGAGCCGACTAAGACGGAAATAAGCCACGTTGTGCAAACGCAGCAAATTGAATCGCTGCCAATCAGCGGGCGCTTGTTTACGGATTTCGCGCTGCTCACCCCTGGCGTCGCGACAAGCCGCACCAGCCTCGGTACCACCTTCACCGACTTTGAGACGTCACAAATCTCCTTCGGCGGCATGCGCTCGTTCAGCAACACGGTCACCGTGGACGGCGCCGATTTTGTCAGCACAATCTCCGGCGTGCAGCGTTCCACGCCGCCCCAGGAATCGGTGCAGGAATTCAGGGTGGTGAACAATAGTTTCGGCGCGGAATATGGGCGCGCCGCGGGCGGCATCGTTAATATCGTCTCCAAGTCAGGCACCAACGACCTGCACGGCTCGCTATACGAGTATTTTCAGAACGACGCCACGGACGCGCGCTTCATGTTACAGCCGGCGCCGCTCCCGCACCAGTTGCGGCAAGACCAGTTTGGCGGCACGCTGAGCGGCCCTTTGAAGAAAGATAAAACGTTCTTTTTTATGAATTACGAGGGGAAGCGGCGCGCGGAGTCTCCAGTATATCCTCCGGATCTGATCACCAATCTAGACCTGATCAACCACACCAAGGCGGTGCTGGGTCTGGCGCCAGAAGGCTGTTTTTTGGGCTTGAGCAGTTGCGGCGCGACCTCAGCAGCGTACCGGGGTTACCTTAACAGCTTCCTGAAGACGGGTGATGATGATTGGGGGTTCGCGCGGTTGGATCACCAGATTAGCGCCAACAACCACCTGGGAATCCGCTACAACATTGAGGACACGCGGTCGCTGGGCACACTGGTTGGGCAGACACTGGACGGCGGGGGCATCGGCGTGCCGAGCGGCGGGCGCAACCTCTATATCCGCGACCAGTCGCTCTTCGGCACGCTCGACACTTCGATCCGGCCCAGTCTGATCAACAGCGTGTTGGTCCAATGGGCCCGACGGCACTACAACTACCCGGGGATGACCGGCCAGCCCGACTTCAGCCTATTGAACGACTTGGAGCTTGGCCACAACTTTGGCACCGACGACCGCAAATACGAGAGCCGCATCCAATTCTCGGATTCCATCTCCTGGGTGAAGGGCAGTCACGTCTGGAAGTTCGGTTTCGACGGCAACCACGTTCTGAGCCTGGACAATTTCCCCGGCTTCACTCCCGTTCGGCTTCTCATCCCGCCCGTTGGAGCTGGGCCGATAGACTGCATGGCGAATTTCGCTGCGTTTTATAACTCCACGGTAGGTGGTCCAACACTCCCGCCGGACGTGGCGGCAGCGGCACCGGGTTGCGCGTTGCCGGCGGCCCTCCATGGCGTTGTGGTCGTGTATGCGGGCGTGCCACTGCCGACGGATCCCAACACATGCTCAACCGGCTGCGCCCCGCTCGTCACGAAAGCTAGCGGGGATACCCTGGACACTTCAACCTGGGCCAATGCGTATCAGCCATCGCTCTTTTCGCATTACAGCAAGGAGATTGATCACGGCTACTGGGCTGGATTCTTTCAAGATCAATGGAAGATCACGCGCAGGCTGACCATGAATTATGGTCTGCGGTGGGAGTACGAGTCTGGACTTTCAAACTACGTCAATATGGACTACAAGGGATGGCAGCCCCGCGTTGGCTTGGCCTATTCCCCGGACAGCAAGACCGTTCTTCGGGCGGGTTTCGGGATGTTCGATGACCGCTACAATCTGACCTTCTTCTTTGTTCCCAACACGCAGAAAGTGGTGGCAGGCTATCTGTGCGGAAATCACGCGCCAGCGTCGGTCACGGCCGCCTGCCAGGGTGCGGGGATACAAGCCCAAGTGCTGCCCAATATTCAGTCCAATCTCGGGCAGGCCACTCAAGGCTATCAACTCTTTGCGACGCCGAACGGCGCGGCGAACATCGCAGCAAGCATCATCTCCACCGGCGGGTACGATGCGTTCACCCTGCCAAATGGAAACGTGGTCATGGCTGGTACGTGTTTCACCACCGGCGCCTGCGGCGTTGGCAACGGAGGGATGGACCACAATGCCCGGATTCCTTATGCACAGCAGGCCAGCGCGGAAATTGACCGACACATCGGAAAAGGTTTTTCCATGAGTTTGAGCTACCTCTTTGTCGGAGCGCGCAAGCTGGTGCGCGGGAACAATCTGAACATCCCGTGCCCGGTGGGTACGACAAAATCGGCGGCACCAACAGACCCGTTACCCGAATGGACGCCGGGGCTCCTGGATGCCGCCGGCGGGCTCTCGGCATGTGCAGGCACCCCCACGCTGGGCACCGGCGCACTTGCCGGGCTAGGGCCCTGGTTCGGCGGCGCTCTGGGCAGTGGTCTGCAGACGATTAGCGCTGGCTTAATTGATTACAACAACAACATCGCCAACGCCACTTACCATGGCCTGACGGTCTCGGGGCTGCAGAGAATCGGACGCGTATTCAACCTGAACGCCAACTACACCTATTCGCACACCGTTGACAACGGCAACTTCACCACGTTCGTGAATTTGCCGGTGAACCAGTTCGATTACCAGATGGAACGCAGCAACTCCAACCAGGACCTGCGCCACCGTTTCGTAACCAACTTTACGGTGGACGCTCCAACGACCGGATGGTACCGGAATTTCCAGCTTAGCAGCATCATCACCCTTCAGACTGGGCGGCCCTTCACCATTTTCGCCGGAGCCAGCACCTTCAACGACCTGGCCGGCGGCGCGACCGACCGCGTGGGAGGTGCGCCGTTTTTCTCTGGTGCCACCGGTTCTGGCGCCTGTGCTTCGGTCGACCGCTGCCAAACGGTGATCCCGAGAAACACTTATTTTGGCGATCCGCTGCGCACCTGGGATCTGCGGCTAGGACGTTCCTTCTATCTGAAAGAGGGCAAGAAGCTGGATTTGATGATGGATGCGTTCAACCTCTTGAACAGGCCGAACGTGGACGAAGTAACTCCGGTGTACGGCTCGCCGGTCTTTTGCGGCGGGGTCATACCCAAGCACTACAAGGACGCCGCAACGAACGCCATCCTCGGAGGGACGGCTGCCTGCCCTGCCGGTCCCATTCTGATTCCCGGTGGGAGTCTTGCTCCCAACCCGATAGGGGGTCTTACATTCATCCCGGCTTCTCCGAATCCTAGTTTCGGTCAACCCAGAACCATGTTGAACCCGCGGCAGATCCAGTTCGCGGCCAAGCTTACATTCTAAGCTGTTCAAACAAAGAGGATTACAGGCGCAAGAAGTGCGGTTTCGTTTGAAGCAGATTCAGCCATAAACAGATCTCCAACCATAGTTTGGCGGATGGACCGACTGATCCATGCCAATGCAAGTTTGTCCGCCCTTGGCGGCGTTGACGCTAATCAGATGCGGGGCAGGCGATGCAAACGCTTCTCTAAGAACCGGCTCTAGGTCGTCCGGCCGGTCGACCTCCTGTGCCGCCATTCCATAACCCTGCGCGATCTTCACTACGTCAATTCCCGGCAGCTCCATCCCGGGAACATTCCGGCCCACATGCGTGAAATCGCAGAATGATTTCAGCGCAGAGTAATCGCCGTTGCGAAGAACGATGAAAATCACGGCGGCGTTGTATTGCACCGCGGTCCACAGCGCCTGGATAGAATATTGAATTGAGCCATCGCCCACGGGACAAACCACTCTCCTGTCGGAGTGGGCGAGTTGCAGCCCGACGGCGGCTGGCAAGCCAAAACCCAAGATGCCATTTGGCACCGAGTAAAACGATCCGGGCTGATCCAGCAAGAGATAGCGATCGAGATCTCCTTTCGATGATGGGCATTCTTCGGAGACGACGGCATTGCGCGGCATGACCTTATTAAGGACGCTGAACAAGTAAGCGGGTGTGATCGGGTATTCGGGTTTGGGCTCCGGCGGGTCTTTTCGCGCGCAGTGGAGATTGCGCTTTCTTGCTTCCGTGTGCTCGCGAAGATAGCGGGCGGCGGCGGCGGCGTTGCCCACGATGCTGGTTCCTGCTAACGCGGACGCAGCTTCACTGGGCGAATTGGTGATCTGAAAAAGTTGGGTCCCCGGCGCGATTGCGTCGCCTGGAACGTAAGCGTAATAAAGGAAGACTGGGGCGCCTAATACCACAACGAGGTCATGGGCCGCGAGCTGATTTGCAAGCGGCTGCTGAGCGGGGAGCAAGCCGCCCCGAAAGAGCGGATGCGTCCGCGGAAAAGTCCAGCGCGAAGCAAGCGGCTGCTGATAGACGTCCGCACTGAGGTGTTCCGCAAGAGCGATGACTTCGTGCCAGCCTCCGTCTTCTTCAATCTGGGAGCCGGCGACGAGGGCGGTATTCTGACTGGAGTTCAGGACGCGCACTACGACATCGAGTGCGGCGTGATCCGGCAGTGTCGTCTGGTGCACTTCTCGAACATGAAGAGGCTGGCATTCGTGCGTCCAGTCGTCCATGGGAATGGAAATGAAGACCGGCCCCATGGGCGGCTGCATCGCCAAGTGAAAGCCACGCGCGATGGCTGCTGGCACGTCCTCCGCGCGCAACGGCTCGTAAGCCCACTTTACGTAAGGTTTGACTACCTCGACGGCGCGGCTCGTCAGAAAAGGTTCTGCAAGGATGTGACGGCGGTCCTGTTGCCCCGTGGTCACGACCAAAGGTGCGTGGCAATAGTGGGCATCGACGAGGCCCGCAAGCCCGTTTCCCACGCTGGCAATCGAGTGCAGATTTACAAAGCCGGCCCTTCCGCGGGCCATTGCGTATCCCAGCCCCATGCCTACGGCTGTGCGTTCGTGTAGCGCAAGAACGTAGCTGAAATCGGAGGGCAGGTTGCGCAGAAAAGGCAATTCGGTTGAACCGGGATTGCCAAAAATCTTTGTCATCCCCAGGTCGCGCAAGACTTGGTAAGCGGCTTCTCGCACCGTGGTCAAGGACATGCTCCCGGTTTAGGAATTTCGGCGTTTGCAATGGAGAAGTTACAGCATTTTTGCGCAAGTTGCGAGTCAGCAATGGACACAGATTCTGCGGGGCTTCTTAGGCGCAGAATGGTCGTTGTGCGACGGCTGGTTATCTCTAACCGCGATTTCTTGGTCTCGCTTTTGCTCCCGCTTCCGCTGCTAACTCCACTGACCGCATCCGCGAGTTCTCTGTTGGTGAGCATTGAATACGTAGCTGTCGGGCAGCAAGCGATCTGTGCCAGTATAATAAGAGCTCGCTCGACGCTGAGACTTGACCGTGAGGATCATCGCGAGGAAGACCCTAAAGCAGTTCATTGAGCGGCTCAAGGGCAGCAAGGACCGCCGTCCCTTCCTCTGCACTCCATCCCGTTAAAAAATACAGATGCCCACCTGCAGTCAACTAAACATAACCACCTGATCGGAATCCGCAGGAACGCTGAACAATCGATGGTCGAACCGAGAATTTCGAGCGTGACCCGATGGATCCTGGCTGGCATCGATCCCGATAGCCCAGTCAGAGTGATCAACCTACCACGCATTAAATCGAGCCCGATCGACTTCGCGCGGTTCCCATTGAACAACAAATATGTTGCGCCCGTATCGACGATGGCTAGTAGATCTTCGGCGCCTTGAGGACCAATAACGCCCACTGGCAGCGCCGGAAACAGAACACTCGGATCAAGGCCCGGAACAGACCTATATTGGAATTCGCTGTCAAAGGAAACCGTAAACGGTGAGCTCATATACCCATGAAGGCTGTTTCATTTGATTCCGGGACAAAAACGATGAAGGGCCGTACGATCCCTGCTCGATTCGCTTTGTCTCTTGCACTTTCGTAGCTGGAATCATTGGCGATAAGCTCATTTCCCTCGACCACGATCCACTTCCCCGCAAACTCCTGCAGCGCGGACGTTCGTTCCTTCAACCATTGTAATTCCCGTGAGCGTAAGGAAGATCGTTTCGTAGGGTCGCCAGTTGGTCCTTCGAAGGAAGCCTTGCGAGTTAAGATCTCGCATTGATCCACAAATCTGTTCAAAGAATCCTCCGCTGCGACGACCAGCAATTCGGGAATCGGCATCGAAGGAGTGGAAATAGCCTCTTCCAATATTAGAAACAAACTGGTCAATCCGTAATCAAGATCGGTCGAGCTGCGAACCCAATCAGCGAGATTCAATTCCTCCATGTTGCCAGGGAGCTGCACTCTCTCAACATTGATTACGAATTTCACTAGCTTCGCAAACGCCGCAAAATATCCTTCGACAACTTTTTTGATTCGATGCGCCGGAATGTGCTTTGCGTCGGCCGAATGAAGCAGGCCTTCGTTTAGATGAAGTAGCATTTCACCATAAAACTTAAGGAAGGTGACGCCATCGAGAGACTGTAACAACTTTAAGTTGATATAGAGTCGATATGGTTCGAATTGGCGAGCTTGGGTCTCGAACACGACCCGAAAGTCCTTCTCATTCCGCACCTGCGAAATGGGCTTGAAGAAGTTTTCGACTACTTCCTGCGCGACTGGTATGAGGTCAGATACAACCCTTGCCAACTCCGGACGTCCGTCCTCGTGAAGAATACGCGCAAGCTCTTCGAGGGTCCGTGGAGTGATGACTGGTGCGAATTGCAGTTGCTCTATGGCCATGTACTAAGTTCCTTCCGGGCGAATACAAAACCAAATTAACACACTACTGCCTATAGCGCTTCAAATGCCCGCCGAATTGAAGAGTGTCCGGCAACTGTTCGTCAGGGCGACAGAAGGCCCAAGCATATTCGCTTATTCTTCGCTATACTAGACCTGTCGTTCGCGAAATCGTTGTGCCCTACTTTAAAAAGATTTCTTTCCACTTGACATAAGCTCATCGGTCTTGGGTTCCCAACTTCCTCAGGGCAACACTGGTCAGCGGATTTCAATTCTCAGAACGCGCTGCTTGAAAAGGCCTTGGCCACGCCGCTCAAAACCAAATACTCCAATGCAGGCATCCCGCTTGATCCGGCATTGGCCGAGGTGCTCTTGAATTGGCGGCGGAAGACGCGGTTCAAAAATCCCGAGGATTGGGTATTTGCAAGCCCATACGTGGCAGGCAAGCTGCCTTGGTATCCCTGGGGAGTAGAGCGGCGTCATCTCATTCCCGCAGGCATTCGTTGCGGTATTGGACGTATCGGCTGGCATTCGTTCCGCCACATATTCAGAACCCTGCTTGATGAAACCGGGGCTCCGATGAAAGTGCAGCAGGAACTTATGCGCCACGCCGACATCCGTACGACGATGAACGTCTACGGCAAAGCCATGGACGAAAGCAAACGCAAGGCGCACGGCAAAGTCGTCCGCCTCGTATTGCCTTCGAAGGTGGCTTAATGCCCCTTAGTGCCCCTTGAAGTTTTTGCTATCGGATTGAAAACAAAAAGATAAGTTGGTGGAGCCGATGGGATTCGAACCCACGACCTCCTCGATGCCATCGAGGCGCGCTCCCAACTGCGCCACGGCCCCACTGAACGAATGCCTGGAGTTTATCACAGTGGGCGAACGAGAGTCTTGGTTTCAGGAACGATTGAACGATTTCATGCAGAAACAAATGTCCTATAAACGTATATAAGAAAGAAGAACGGGCGCAGCAAGCTGCGCCGCTAGAGCGACTTGCCGAGGAAAACGTGAGCTCGGCAATTCCGGCGCAAAGGCTTGCCAAACGTATCCTGATCGTACTGCTTGCGGCGTTGGGGCTGGCTTATCTTGGCGACTTGCTGTGGTTTCGCGCGCGGCTCCTTCATCCCAAACCGGTGGATCCGCTGGAGTCGTTCACCGGCCCGCGCGTGCTGGCGATTCCGCAGAAAGGCGGGAAGACCAGCTACGAAATTGACCAGCAAAATCCGGTGCAGACCACCACTTGCGCACGCTCCTTGTTTCCGCACTCAGGATTTTCGCCCTGTTGGTACGTGAAACCGCGGCTAAATCAGCCGATACCGATGTGATGTTCCCCGCAGGGCGAGCTGCGCTCCAAGAACATGAGGCGCGTCTCCTAAGGGGGCCCCTACAAGAGAAGCACGGGTCTGAGACCTGTCGCTAGGGTGGGATTCACCGGCTGCCGCTTCTTTCTTTGGCGCTCTCACGACTTGCACCGAGCATTTCGCATGGCGCAGCACGGCGCGCACGGTACTCCCCAGCGCCATGCGCTCCAGCGCATTCAGCCCATGCGAGCCCACCAGCACTAAGTCGGCACGCCATTCGTCTGCGTATTTGCAGATTGCACGCCGCGGATTGCCGAGAACGACATTTATGTTCGTTCGCCAACCGGGGGCTTCGAACTTTGTGGCGGCTTCCTCCAGAAAGTCACCGGCCGCCTCTTTGGTTTCTTCAAACAGTGCGGGCGCATGCGTGAAGAAGAAAGGATCCACGACGGTGATGAGACAGAAGTGTGTGCCCCGCGGCCAGGGGCGCTCCAAGATTTCCTGGAGCACGATCTCTGATCCCTTCGAACCATCGATTGACACCAAGACTTTCATTGCCCACCTCGCTCTCCCTTCCTGTGTTGTGTCTTGCTCTTACGTGTCCACAGTTGCAGTTCAGGGTTTCGCGTTCTGCGTTTGCCGCGATCTGGGGAAGGGTCTTGCGTGCCGGGCTCGTCCGGTTCCGAAGGCTGGGGCAAAATCCCACACTTAGACCAAGACATGTTGGAAAGTGCATGACGGTGGCCGAACCAAAAGTGGGATTTCTTAGCGGGATTCGCTCATGGGAAAAGAGACAGCAGGGCGGGAGAGAATGTGAGGCTAGGATTCGTGGGGTTTTGGCCCCGCTTTTGGGTTATTCCGCCCAGCGTTGCGCGATGCTGAGCGGGGCAAGGATCAGTTCTTTGCGGGTTCCCTCGGAGGGATTTCCGCGTAGCCAGGCGCCGCTTCTTTCAGATTGGGTTCCACGTTGGCGGTAACGTCGCCGATGGCCCAGCGGATTCCTCCGCCCAGCAGATTCAGGAAAAAGTCATTCTTCCAATTCTCGGGGCGGTCTCCGATCGCGGTGTAGAAGACGCCCCCTCTGCCGTGCATCCGTGCCCATGTAGCGGGATAAGGCGCGCGCTGGTAGCACGCGCCCTTCATGCCGTGTGTGTCCAGAGTCAGGATCACGTGCAAATCCGACGCAAAATCTTTCAGCGAATACCACTCGTCGTTAAAAGGGACGGGCGAGGTCACGCCTTCCAGCCCAGGAAAGTGCGGGTCGTTCACGATTAAGTGAGTGTCCTGCAGGCGCGGCGTGCTTCCGTGAATGATGAACTCGCCGCCCAGCATCTTTAAGTAAGGATCCTGCTGCTCCCCGTGGGCGATGTAGCGGTTCGAAAGGTCTTTCGGGTCCGGCTGTGGATGAAACGTGTCCGCGGCAGCATGGATACCCACAAGTCCCATGCCTCCCTCGATGGCTTTCAGCAAGTTTTGCTTTCCGGCGGGCGACATCGGAGGCTTGCCGTCCGTGCCCATCGTCGTGAGGTCACCGGTGGTGAAAAAAACGAGGGCGGCATAGGAATGAAATTGTTTGTCGTCGAAAATCCGGCCGTCCTTCGTCACGCCGACGTGAAATCCGTGTTTATCGCCGAGAGCGGTCACGGTGTCGTCGACGATGCTGGGCTTTCCGTTGACGCGCTTCACCACGTCGTGTTCAAAACCCGAGGATTTTGTAAATACGAGGACGGATTTTTTCTGCGCGGCAGGCAGGCGCTTCGCAAGCGCCAGACCTGCGCTCGTTAGCGCCGCTGCTCGAAGAAAGTCCCTGCGTCCTGTGATTGCACTCATGATTTGCTCTCAGTGTTATTTCAAGGTTGATCTTTGTCTACCTACCGCAGGCGAGATCTGAGGAATGCGATTCCTTCTAAAAGCAGATTCCTCGCCGCGCCTGCCTTTGGAGGCAGGCTCGGAATGACAGGCTAGAGGCTTTTGCCCAAACATGTTAATGATGGTCTTCCGCATGCGCGCGGCCGGGAAACTTTTCATACACATAGTCTCCCGTCCAGCCCAATTCGCGCATGCCCACTTCCGAAGAATAATACGCTCCCCTGACCCAGGCTTTCAGATTTTCGAAGTGGGCGTAAAGCGAAGATTTCTTTTGCGCCGCAGCTTTTCCCGAATCCTCCGGCATCTCCGGTTTCGTCGAAGCATCTGTCAGGAATGCGTTTTTCTGTTCTTCATTGAGGGCAGGGAAGCTCTTCCCAAATCGTTTTTGAACCTCGGCGTCCAGTGCCGCCAGGGATTGCACGAATTTGCGCCGGTTCTCCGTTTTGTCCACACTGAGCAGAAGATCAATGAACCGGCTCACGTGCGCGCGGGTTGATTCGGGCACGATGCTCTCGGCGATAGCCGTCAATAGTTCCGCTTGTTGCGAACTCAGGAAGATGGGTTTCCAGTTCGCGGCTCCAAGCTGCTCCGCGTCAGCGAAAACCGCATCACGGTTTCTCAACAACTCATAAACAGGATGAGAAGTCGCCACGAACGGCCACGCCGCTCCCGCGCCAGCCAGCAGCCGCTGCACCATTTTCCGCCGCGTCAGCTGGCTGCTCGCCGCATTTCCGCTTTGGATCACGGGCAAGCCTTGTTCGTTATTTCTGGTCATGTTGTTGCCGTCTCTCAATGCCCGAGGATGGTATCACGGTAACGCCCGGTTCCCAGTTTTTCATAATCATCAAACGGTCGTTCCAGTATCGCTCAATTGACCCGGCTGAGGCCCCCTGCTAGCATCCGTTTTTCACTGAGACCACATGCCCCAAAGACAACACCACCTTTACGACGTCATCGTTGTGGGTTCCGGGGCCTCCGGGGGATGGGCGTGCAAACGCTTGGCGGAAGCGGGATTGAAGGTCGCGCTTCTCGAAGCCGGCAAACCGCAGTCCGACGAAAAGTTTTCCGGACACAAGCCCGCTTTCGAACTGAAGTACCGCAACAGGGCTCCGGAAGTTTTGCGCAAGACACGGCCGGTCCAGTCCAGGTTTGCCTGCAGCGAATACAACGCGGACTGGTTCGTCAACGATCTCGAGGAACCATACACGACTCCTACCGACAAGCCGTTCCTCTGGATGGGCCGCTTGCGCGTGACCGGGGGACGGACCAACATTTGGGGCCGCGTGTGCCTGCGCTACAGCGATTGGGATTTCAAAGCCGCCGCCCATGATGGTTACGACGAAGGCTGGCCGCTCTGTTACAAGGACCTCCAGCCATATTATGACCTCGTCGAGCGATACGTCGGC
>Ga0066699_10000415_pt1 | contig 12131 bp, 9 predicted proteins | sample GraSoiAngelo_148_FD_66455 | JGI IMG/M metagenome (GOLD analysis project Ga0066699, IMG submission 66455) | Grasslands soil microbial communities from the Angelo Coastal Reserve, California, USA - 14_1009_09_20cm | ecosystem: Environmental > Terrestrial > Soil > Grasslands | place: USA... | reverse complement strand
CGACGCTACAACAACTCCGCAATTTGCACTGCGTTCAACGCGGCACCTTTGAGCAATTGGTCGCCTGATACCCAGAAAGCGAGACCGTTCTCAAACGCGCAATCACGTCGGACCCGCCCGACCTGGCAATTGTCCTTGCCCGCAACATCGAGGGGCATGGGATAACGATTGCGCGCCGGTTCATCGACCAGCTCCAACCCCGGCGCTTTCGCCAGGATTTCTCGCGCCCGCTCCACCGAAATCGGCTCGGAGAATTCTGCGCTGACGGCGACGGAATGCGCGCGGTAAACGGGAACGCGAACACACGTAACCGAGGCCCGAAATTCCGGATGATGCATGATACGACGTCCCTCGTTCTGCATTTTCATTTCTTCTTTGGTGTAGCCGCCGTCCAGAAATACGTCGACGTGTGGAAGAACATTAAAGGCAATCGGATGGGGATATACCTCTGCCGCTGCCGGCCGATTTTCGGCGAACGCGCGGATTTGTCGTTCCAGTTCAGCGATCGCGCGCGCGCCGCTCCCTGAAACTGCCTGATAACTCGAGGCGAAAACGCGGCTCACGTTGAAGACCCGGTGCAACGGATAAATCGCCATCAGCGCGACTGCGGTTGTGCAGTTTGGATTGGCAATGATTCCGCGGTGGAGCTTGACGTCGTCGCCATTAATTTCCGGAATCACCAGCGGCACGTCCGGTTCCATTCGAAAGGTCGAAGAATTGTCGATCACAACTGCACCGGAATCGCGAGCGATTCGGGCAAATTCTCGCGCGACCGGCGTGCCTGCGCTGAAGAGCGCGATGTCGATTCCTCGAAAGGAATCGCGTGTCAGCTCTGCCACCGGAATTTTTTCGTCCTGAAATTCCACGGACTTACCGGCTGAACGTTTCGAGCTGAATGCGCGAATTGATGCGACCGGGAAGGCGCGCCGTTCCAGGACGCGAAGCATTTCAATGCCGACAGCACCGGTCGCTCCCACCACCGCGATATGATAGCGTTTCTTCATTCGCCGCCGCATTTTAGAACAGCAACTGCACGATGCAAAAATCTCGCCCGCATATTCAAGTTTCGGTGCATGACCAGGAATTGAAATTACGCCGCGGCCGAAAGATTATCCGCCGTTATCCAGTTTCCACGTCGCGATTCGGGGTTGGTTCGGAAGAAAACAGCCACAAAACGCCGCTCGGAAAATTTAGGATCAGCGACAAGGTTGGGGAAGCCATGCCGGCAGGGACAATTTTCGTCGGACGCGTCCCGCTCAGACCCGACGACCCCCTTCCACCGACTGAGGACTTGGTATTGTCGCGCATTCTCTGGCTCGATGGGGTCGAAGCGCACAACGTCAATACCCGCAATCGTTTTATCTATATTCACGGAACAAGGCACGAGGACAAAATCGGCGAACCCGACAGCCACGGATGTATCCGGATGCGAAACGCAGATGTCATCGAGCTTTTTGACCTGGTGGACGTGGACACGCCGGTAACGATCAGGAAATGATCAAGGGAAATTGGATGCGGCGGAGAAATTCGTTGCGTGGTGGCCGTTCGCTTATATAAGCTCGACAGCAACCAGCTACGAAAGGGGTGAAAAATAGAATGAGAGTTTTAAAAGCAATCATGATTGTGGCCGTTTTGGCCAGCGCCTTGAGCCTGGGTGCCTGCGCGCAACACAAGGAGGCGACGACCACCGGAACGGCAGCGTCGACGCGTACCTACTCAAAATAAGCTTCCACCTGCGGACAGCTTTAACCTAGAGGCCAGGTCGTTTTCGGCCTGGCCTTTTCTTTGTGGCGTCTACACCAGTTCGCCTCGGAGCCTCTCTCGGGTCAAAGGGCGTCTCGGCCTTCGGCCCTGAGCGCTTTGTCATTTCTTATGCAAGCAGCTAAGATCGCGCTGTGGAAATTGCTGGACGCCCGATTTCGCTCGCGCAATTGAATGCCATTGCGCTTGGCGACGAACCGATCGAACTGACCAGCAAAGCACGCGACCGAATTCACAAATCTCGTGACGTCATAGAAAAAATTCTCGACCACGGTGATGTCATCTACGGAATCAGCACCGGATTTGGCAAACTTTCCGATGTCAAAATTGAACCGGAAGCGTTGCGGGAATTGCAACTTAACCTTGTCCGCAGCCATTGTTGCGGGATTGGCACGCCGCTGGCGATTCCGGAAGTGCGCGCGATGATTTTTCTGCGAGCAAATGTCCTCGCGCTCGGATTTAGCGGTATGCGACTCGAGGTGGTTGAGTTGCTCTGCCAAATGCTGAATCGCGGCGTTTATCCGGTCATTCCCGAACAAGGATCGGTCGGCGCCAGCGGCGATCTCGCCCCGCTCGCGCATTTGGCTCTCGGCATGATTGGTGAAGGCGAATCGTTCTTTGGGGACGAGCGTCTCGCGTCGGCTGAGGCATTCTCCCGTGCAAGGCTAAAACCCATCGTGCTGGAGGCGAAAGATGGTCTTGCCTTACTGAATGGCACCCAGGCGATGCATGCGGTCGGCGGCCTCGCCCTCTTTCGTGCGAAACGGCTCTCGCGGGTAGCTGATGTTGCCGGTGCCATGACGCTCGAGGGTTTGATGGGAACACCGCGTGCGTTCGATTTGCGGATTCAAAAAGCGCGACCTCATCCCGGCCAAATTGCGGTTGCTGAACACTTGCGTGCGTTGATTCGGCATAGCGAAATTCGCGAATCGCATCGTCAAAATGATCCGCGAGTTCAGGATGCCTATAGTCTCCGTTGCATGCCACAGGTGCACGGCGCGGCACGTGACGCCCTGGCCTATGTGGAAAACACCATGGAAATTGAAAGCGCTGGAGCGACCGACAACCCCCTCGTGTTTGCGGAAAACGGCGAGGTTATCTCCGGTGGCAATTTTCACGGGGCGCCTCTCGCACTTGGGCTCGATTTTGCAGCAATTGCACTCACCGATCTGATGAGCATCAGCGAACGGCGAATCGAGCGCATGGTAAATCCTGACTTGAGCGAGGGCTTACCGGCGTTTCTTGCACGCAAACCTGGATTGCAATCCGGCATGATGATTGCGCAGGTCGCCGCCGCGTCGCTTTTGAATAAAGCCAAGGTGCTAGCGCATCCGGCAAGCGTCGACAATGTTCCGACCTCGGCGGGAAAGGAGGATCATGTCTCCATGGGAATGACGTCCGCGGTCAAATTCCGGTCAATCGTGGAGAATGCGGAACATTTGCTTGCGATCGAACTGCTGGCGGGGGCAGAAGCGCTGGAACATCGGCGTCCCCTCAAAGCTGGCGCAGGGGTGGAGCGGGCCTACGCGATGGTTCGGAAATATGCGGCACCACTGTTGCAAGACCGTGCACTCTCTTCAGATATCAGCGCGATCGCGGCCGCGATCCGCGCCGGAGAACTCGACAGCGAACACGAAAAGTTATGAGCGGAAAACGATCCATTCGGGCCCCACGCGGAGCAGAACGCAGTTGCAAAGGTTGGCACCAGGAGGCCGCCATGCGGATGCTGATGAACAATCTCGATCCCGAAGTGGCGGAGGCGCCGGAGCGGTTGATCGTTTACGGCGGCACCGGACGCGCGGCACGAAATTGGGAATGTTTCGACGCCATGGTGCGCTCTTTGCGCGAGCTGGAAAACGACGAAACGCTTCTCGTTCAATCTGGCAAACCGGTCGGAAAATTCCAGACTCACGACGAAGCTCCACGGGTATTGATCGCGAATTCAAATCTGGTCGGCCAGTGGTCAAACTACGAACAGTTCAATAAACTCGAGCGGCTTGGCCTAACGATGTATGGACAAATGACCGCTGGCTCCTGGATTTACATCGGCAGCCAGGGAATTGTGCAGGGCACATACGAAACCTTTGGCGCAGCGGGGGAGAAACATTTCGGTGGGAATCTCAACGGCAAACTCATCGTTAGCGGCGGCCTCGGTGGTATGGGTGGGGCGCAGCCCCTGGCCGCGACCATGAATGGCGCCTGCTTCATCGGCGTTGAAGTGGATCCAGCGCGGATCGAGAAACGGCTCGCAACCGGTTATTGTGATCAGCTGGCGAATTCTCTCGAGCAGGCGTTAAGGTTGGTTAACGAGGCGAGGAAGGCAGATCGCGCCGTCTCTATTGGCTTGGTCGGCAATTGCGCCGACGTGATACCGGAAATGGTAAAGCGAAATTTCGTTCCGGATTTGTTGACCGATCAAACCAGCGCACACGACGCGCTCAATGGTTATGTGCCCAACCAAATGTCGTTAGCTGAGGCCATCGCGCTGCGCACAAAAAATCCAGATGAATACGTGAAGCGTTCGATGCAAGCGATGGCTGAGCACGTCAGCGCGATGTTGGAATTGCAAAAGCGCGGTGCTATCACCTTCGATTATGGCAATAACATCCGCACCCAGGCCAAAAAAGCCGGTGTCGGGAATGCCTACGATATTCCCGGGTTCGTTCCGGAGTATATCCGACCGCTTTTTTGCGAGGGGAAAGGTCCATTCCGCTGGGTTGCTTTGAGTGGGGATGCCGCGGACATCGAGCGCACCGACGCTCTGGCACTCGCACTCTTTCCGGAAAACGCGATTCTGGCGCGCTGGATGAAGCTGGCGAAAGAGCGGATTCATTTTCAGGGATTGCCGGCGCGTATTTGCTGGTTCGGCTACGGCGAGCGGGCCGAGTTTGGCGTCGCCATAAACGAGTTGGTACGGCGCGGCGACATCAAAGCGCCTATTGTAATCGGTCGAGATCATCTGGATACCGGTTCGGTGGCATCACCGTTTCGCGAGACGGAAGGAATGGTCGATGGCAGTGATGCCATCGCTGACTGGCCGCTGCTTAATGCGCTTGTCAACACCGCCGCGGGCGCGTCCTGGATCTCTATTCACAACGGCGGGGGCGTCGGCATCGGTTATTCCCAGCATGCCGGCATGGTCGTGGTTGCGGATGGAACCGAAAATTCCAAGCGTCGTTTGCAACGCGTCCTTACCAGCGATCCGGGCATGGGCATTCTTCGCCATGCTGATGCCGGTTATTCTCGTGCCATTGAATTCGCCAAGGGTAACCAGATCGAGATTCCCGTACAGCCAACGCCGCGCGATTAAAGATGCGTTCTCGATTTTTGCTGGGGAGCGCAGGCAGCTTGCCTGCGGTGTTCGGCAGCCTGCCGAACACAAATTTCGTCGGCAAGCTGCCGCCGAATGCAGGCTAGCAGCCTGCGCTCCCCGGAATTACTGTGTCCGCTTTATGACAATGGCCAGCGCTCTGCTCTTGCAATCCCGTGAATCCCGTAAATCCTGTTAGGTTCCGTTGCCATGCAAAAGCTGATCGAATGTGTGCCAAACTTCTCGGAGGGCCGCGATCCGCAGATTATTCGGCAAATCACCGATGCGATCGCGTCCGCTGACGGAGTATCTCTGCTCGACGTGGATCCAGGCGAAACCACCAATCGTACCGTCGTGACCTTTGTTGGCACGCCGAAGGCGACAGTCGAAGCCGCTTTCCGCGGGATCAAAAAGGCCGCGGAATTGATCGACATGCGCAAACACAAAGGCGCGCATCCCCGCATGGGAGCGACTGACGTTTGCCCATTTATTCCGATCGGCGACGCCGATTGGGATGAAGCGATCGCCTGCGCCAAGGAATTGGGAAAACGCGTAGGCGAGGAATTAAAAATCCCCGTTTATCTCTATGAGAAAGCGGCCAAAGATGCATTCCGGGCGAATCTTGCGGTGATTCGAGAGGGCGAATACGAAGCTTTCTTCGACAAAATTAAGAAGGCAGAGTGGCACCCGGATTTCGGACCTAACGAGTTTAATGCAAAGGCCGGTGCAACGGCGATTGGAGCGCGGGAATTTCTGATCGCCTACAATGTAAATCTCAACACCAAATCGGTGCGACGAGCGAACTCCGTCGCCTTCGATGTTCGAGAACAGGGCCGGGTCAAGACGCTCGATGGCACGCCGGCCGGGAATCCGATGGTCGACGAAAAAGGCGATCCGATCCGGGTTCCGGGAATGTTGAAACATGTGAAAGCGATCGGGTGGTACGTGGAAGAGTACGGCATCGCCCAGGTTTCGATGAACCTGACAAACATTAAGGAAACACCGCTCCATGCTGCCTTCGATGCCTGTCATGAATCCGCCACCAAGCGCGGCCTCCGCGTTACCGGATCGGAAATTGTTGGTATGATGCCGAAAAAATGCCTGGTCGATGCCGGAAGACATTTTCTACAGAAGCAAAACTGGTCGGAAGGCGCCGCGGAAGAAGAGCTGATCGACATCGCTATCCGCACAATGGGGTTGAGCGAGCTGAAGCCGTTTAATCCGAAAGAGAAAATTATCGAGCTAAAGGTTGAAGCGGCGAATCGGAAAAAGTTGCTGGTGAAGATGGATCTCCGCCGGTTTTGCAATGAAACGCTGAGCGATTCTCCGGCGCCTGGGGGCGGTTCAGTCGCCGCTTTAATTGGCGCGCTGGGCGTTTCGCTAGGCGGCATGGTGGCCAATTTGTCGGCCGGAAAACGCGGTTGGGAAGAGAAGCTCCACTATTTCAGCGATTGGGCGGTTAAGGCACAGGGATTAAAGGATGAGATGCTTTCGTTGGTCGACGAGGACACCGTTGCCTTTAACAAGGTCATGGCGGCATTCGGTTTGCCCAAGGGCACGGCCAAGGAAAAATCAGCGCGATCGGCTGCGATCGAAGCGGCCAACAAGCTGGCGGCGGAGGTGCCGCTTCGAGTGATGCAGACCGCGGCAAAGGCTTACGATCTTCTTGCCGAAATGGCCGCTCGCGGAAATCCAGCGTCTATTTCAGATGTCGGTGTCGGCCTTCTCGCGGTGCGCGCTTGCATTGAGGGAGCAGGGATGAACGTGAGAATCAATGTGAAGAATCTGAAAGACGAAAAGAGTAAGACATCCCTTTCGAATAAGGTCCACGTATTCGTTGAAGAATCTGAAGCGCGGTTCAAAGAGATCAGCAAGCTGGTGGAGAAGAAATTGAAGGGGTAACGTTTAAACGTTAAACCGTTAAAGGGTTGAAGCGTTGAAGCGACGGAATACCGGGCGTGGATTTACGCTTTTGGCTTTCGCGATGCACAAACTATCGATTTTTTCTCTGACCGCTTTAACGCTGTAACGCTTCAACGCTTTAACGATGCCTTCTCTTGCCATTCTTCATGCATCGCAACTGGTGACACTGGCAGGGCCAGCGCGAGCGCGATACGGTAAAGAACTTGGCGGACTCGGAATTATTCCTGACGGGGGTCTGCTTGCGGCTAATGGCAGGATCACGCACATCGGAAAAACTCCTGAGATCGAGAAGCTTTGTCAGCGCGACACCGAAGTCGTCGATGCTCGCGGCTGCGCGGTCTTGCCAGGATTCGTGGATGCGCATACCCATCTCGTTTTCGCCGGAAATCGGCTCGAGGATTTTGAATCGCGCGCACGCGGCGAGACCTACGAACAGATTGCAAAGCGTGGCGGGGGAATCCAGACGACGGTGCAGGCAACGCGCGCCGCGAGCGAGGAGGACCTATTCGCGCTCGCAAAAGGGCGTGCGAGCTGGTTTTTGAAAAATGGAACGACAACCATCGAAGCGAAGTCAGGCTATGGACTGACGCTTAAGGACGAGCTCAAAATTCTTCGGGTGATTCGGCGTGTGGGGACAGAAACACCGCTGGAAACGGTTCCGACATTTCTCGGCGCGCATGCTTTCCCGGCGGAGTTTCGTGAGAATCATGGCGGATACACTTCCTTGATCATCGACAAAATGTTACCTGCGATTGGGGAGGAGAAGCTCGCAGAATACTGCGATATTTTTTGCGAACAAAACTACTTTGATGTCGACGACAGCCGTCGCATTCTGACCGCCGCGAAACAGCATGGATTGAAATTGCGAATGCATGTCGACCAATTGACTAACAGCGGAGGAGCAACGTTGGCGGCGGATTTGGCAGCAATTACCGCCGATCATCTAGAACAAACGGGCGCAGATGGTATCAGCGCATTGGCCAAGGCCGGCGTGCAACCAGTGCTGCTACCGGGTTCGGTCTATGCTCTCGGTTCAAAAAAATATCCCAAGGCCCGGCAAATGATCGACGCCGGACTAGCCGTGGCGTTGGCGACCGATTTCAATCCGGGTTCTTCACCCAGCGCGTCGATTCCCATGATGCTTTCACTGGCCGTCACGCAAATGCGGATGAGCCCGGCCGAAGCGATTACAGCAGCGACAATCAATGCTGCCGCCAGTCTGGGGCGAATCGAGAGCATCGGATCATTGGAAGCCGGGAAACTGGCAAATTTCGTGATCTATAATTGCGACGAGTATCGCGAACTCGCCTACTGGTTTGGAGTTTCGCTGGTGCGTGACGTTTTTGTGCGTGGCAAACGCACGTGACCATCATTCCGAATCCAGCGGTCGCGGGACTGAAAGATTCAGTTGCGAAACGGCTTTCATCGGGATCCCTCGACTTCGCTCGGGATGACTCATGTGTGGGAACAATGTTTTGTGCGAGCATTGAAGATCTGAATTGTAGGGCGGGCGCGTCGCCTGCCATCTAACACGCCGGCAAACCGGCGCGGTTGCCCTACAAATCCGCACAGCGTAACGTCGATTCCTTCATGAAAGTTGAGGTCGAAAAGCAACCGGATTTCGTTTCCACTTTGCAAATTGAACTGCCGCCAGAGCAGGTGGCGAAAGAGTGGAACGCCATCGCCGACAACTTCGCGCGTCACGCCAAAATTCCAGGGTACCGCCCGGGCAAAGCGCCCCGCAAGGTGATCGAAGCGAAGTTCAAAAAGGAAATCCAGGAAGAGGTTACAAAAAAACTCGTCTCAAAAAGTTATCGCGACGCGATCGCGGAGAAACAGTTGCGAGTCGTTTCGCTGACGAATCTGGAAGACGTCCAAATCGGGGACGACAAAACGATGCGCTTCCGTGCGACGGTAATCACGGCCCCGGAATTCGATCTCCCCGATTATAAAAATATCACGGTGCAACTGCCGCCGCTGGAAGTGACGGACCAGGAAATCGACGCCGCCATGGAACGGTTGCGCGAACAATCGGCTGACTTCGTAGAGATCGAGCCGGAGCGCCCGCTGCAAATGGACGATTTTGCCGTGATCGATTTTGAAGGCACGATGGAGGGTCGGCCGATCCGCGAGATCGCGCCGGACGCAAGCAAGAATCTGCAAGGGGGAAAGAAATTCTGGCTGCACCTGGGTCCGGGAAATTTCCTGCCGAAGTTTTGCGAACAATTAATCGGACAGAAAAAAGAGGAGACACGATTGGTAATCGTGAACTTTCCGGCAGATCTGCCGGTAAAAGAACTGGCGGGCAAGAAAGCGGATTACGCCGTCACGCTGCGCGAGATCAAACAAAAGGTGCTCCCGGAATTGGACGATACTTTCGCGGCAAAATTAGCGAAGGACAAAACGCTGGCGGAATTGCGCAAACTGGTGGCGCACGATCTCGAGCACGAGAAAGAGCATGCCATCGAGCAGGCGAAAGAATCGCAAATCATCAAAGCTTTGCAGGAGCAGACCCAGTTCGATTTGCCGCCGCCGCTCCTGCGAAATGAAACAAGGCGCGCCCTGGGCGAATTAGTACAACAAAATCGTCAGCGGGGTGTTCCGGATGAGATGCTGAAAAGCAAAGAGAAGGAACTGGTGCAAGGCGCCGGTTCGCTCGCGGCGCACCGATTAAAAACGAATTTCATTCTTCATCGCATTGCCGAGGCGGAGAAAATTCAGGTCACGTCGGAGGAAGTCGAGGAGAGGATTCGGAAACAGGCCGCGCGCTACAATGTTTCGGTCGAAAAAATGCGCAAGGAAATCGATCAACATGAAGGAATTAACAGCCTGGTGGAAGAGATCCTGCTGGGTAAGACCATTGATTTTCTTGAGGCGAATGTTAGCATAAAAACGACGACAGCCAGAGACCAGGAAGGCCGTCCGTCGAAGGAAAATTCATGAGCGAACTAAGCAAAAATATTTCCCAAAGCGTGTTGGTTCCGATGGTGGTGGAACAGACCGGCCGGGGCGAGCGCGCTTACGACATCTATTCCCGGTTGCTCAAGGACCGGATCATTTTCATTGGCACACCGGTCGACGATCACATCGCAAATTTGGTCATTGCCCAGATGTTGTTCCTGCAAATGGAGGACGGCAAAAAGGATCTCAATCTTTACATCAACTCGCCCGGTGGCTCTGTCACCGCCGGCCTGGCGATTTACGACACCATGCAGTTTTTGACCTGCGACGTGACCACGTACTGTCTTGGCATGGCCGCAAGCATGGCGGCGGTGCTGTTGTGCGCAGGAACCAAGGGGAAGCGTTTCGCCCTCCCCAATTCCGATATCATGATTCACCAGGTTTCCGGCGGGGCCCAGGGACAGGCCAGCGACGTCGAGCGACAGGTCGATTACATGTTCAAGCTGAAAAAGCGCCTGATCAAAATCATCTCGCAACACACCGGGAAATCCGAAGAGCAGGTTCGGCTGGATTCGGACCGCGATTATTACATGTCGGCGGCTGAAGCGAGAGACTACGGGTTGGTCGACGAGGTCATCAAATCCCGCAAGGAAGCGAAGCTGATCGACGGTGCTGGCGGTGATGGAGCGGACCGAAATGTAGCCGTGGCGGAGGCCGCGTTGCCCCGGAAACTCGGGGAATAGAAGCTGCTTAAAGACTGGCACTTTTATGGCACGGGCTTCAAACCTCACCATGTGCTCTTTCTGCGGGAAGAGCCATGCCGAAGTCCGCAAGTTAATTGCAGGTCCCGGGGTCTACATCTGCGATAGCTGTATTAACGTTTGCAAGAGCATTCTTGATAAGGAGCTAAACGAAGACGCCCGACGGCAATCATCGAGCATTCGCGTGCCGAAACCGGCCGAAATTCGCCGATCGCTCGATCAGTACGTAATCGGGCAGGATATCGCGAAAAAGACGCTCTCCGTTGCGGTCCACAACCATTTCAAGCGGGTGATGCAGGCGAGCGCACCGACCGATTCATCGGCGGCGTTTCAGCCCGATCCGTTTGCTGATGTTGAAATCGAGAAGAGCAATATCTTGCTAATCGGACCGACCGGATCGGGCAAAACTTTGCTGGCGAAAACGCTCGCAAAAATTCTCGATGTCCCATTTTGCATTGCCGATGCGACAACCCTGACTGAAGCGGGCTACGTGGGCGAAGACGTTGAAAACATCATTCTGCGTTTGCTGCAGAATGCGGACTACGACGTGAAACGCGCGGAGATCGGCATCGTTTACATTGACGAGATCGACAAAATCGGGCGTAAAACGGACAACGTTTCGATCACGCGCGACGTGAGCGGCGAGGGGGTGCAACAGGCGCTGCTGAAAATTCTCGAAGGTAGTACCTGCAATGTTCCGCCGCAGGGCGGGCGCAAGCATCCGCATCAGGAATACATCCAGGTGAATACCGAAAAGATTTTGTTCATTTGCGGAGGCGCATTCGTTGGTCTCGATAAAATTGTGCAGAAGCGGATCGGCCAAAAAGTGATGGGCTTCGGCAGTCCGACTTTGGAGGTGGAAGCGGCGCTGGCGCGCGAAGCGGTGCGAAGAGTCGAACCGGAAGACCTGCTCGCCTTCGGAATGATTCCGGAATTCATCGGCCGTTTGCCTGTGGTCGCTGCCTTGGACGCGCTAACCGAAGAAGAAATGGTCGCGATTTTGACCGAGACCAAGAATGCGATGGTGAAACAGTACACCAAACTTTTTTCGATGGAGAATGTGCGTTTGTCGGTAACAAAAGACGCGCTCAAGGCGCTCGCAGCCCAAGCTGTGACAAAAGGCACGGGGGCACGTGCGCTGCGCTCAATGCTCGAGCGCATCATGCTCGATATCATGTATGACGTGCCGAGCCGCGAAGACATCGCTGAAGTCACGATCAATCGCGCGGTGGTTGAAGGGAAAAAGCTCCCGCTTATTCGCAAGAAGCAGGATAAGGATGCGGCCTAGCCATCAGCTAGGAAGTTAAAAGCGTTATAGCGTTACATCGGGTAGTCGCGAAGTTCCCAACGGTTATCATTCAGCCGTTACGTTTGTGCGCTACAATGACGAGCACGAATGAATCGGAGCCGGACCGGCGTCAATGACGAATGAAGCCCGAATAATCAAATGAGAAAATGACTCCTCCTGCAGTTTT
>Ga0066699_10000413_pt1 | contig 12147 bp, 9 predicted proteins | sample GraSoiAngelo_148_FD_66455 | JGI IMG/M metagenome (GOLD analysis project Ga0066699, IMG submission 66455) | Grasslands soil microbial communities from the Angelo Coastal Reserve, California, USA - 14_1009_09_20cm | ecosystem: Environmental > Terrestrial > Soil > Grasslands | place: USA... | reverse complement strand
GGGGACCGATGAGTTTGCCCGATTCGAGCAGTCTTATAGTCAGCAAAAGCCGGCGGATCGTGAGCAGGGGTATGTGCGCATGAGCAAGGTACGGGTCCTTGTCGGTACTCGGAAAGGGGCATTCGTCCTGACCTCGGACGGCGCTCGCAAGAAGTGGGACGTCGAGGGTCCGCACTTCGCGGGCTGGGAGATCTACCACGTGAAGGGCTCGCCGGCCAACCCGGACCGGCTCTATGCGTCGCAATCCAGTGGCTGGTTCGGCCAGGTCTTGCAGCGGTCGAACGACGGTGGCAAGACCTGGGAGGCGGCCGGCAACCAGTTCCAGTACGCGTCAACACCAGGCACGCACACCTGGTACGACGGCTCCCCCCACCCGTGGGAGTTCAAGCGTGTGTGGCATCTGGAGCCCTCGCTGACCGAGGCGGACACGGTGTTCGCAGGCGTGGAGGACGCCGCCATCTTCAAGTCCGCCGACGGCGGAACCACGTGGAGTGAGCTGCCAGGGCTGCGGACTCACGAGACCGGGCCCTCGTGGGCTCCCGGTGCCGGCGGCCTGTGTCTCCACACGATCGTGCAGGACCCGACCAACGCCGACCGCATGTACATCGCCATCTCGTCCGCGGGTGTTTTCCGAACCGAGGACGGCGGGCAGTCATGGACGCCCGCCAACCATGGGCTGCGCTCCAGCTACATCCCCGACCCGGATGCACCGGTCGGCCACTGCGTGCACCGAATCGCGATGCACCCCTCCCGACCGAACACCCTCTTCATGCAGAAGCACTGGGATGTGATGCGCACCGACGACGGCGCGAAGGAATGGCGCGAGATCAGCGGCAACCTGCCCACCGATTTCGGCTTTGTCATCGATGTGAACGCGAACGAGCCGGAGACCATCTACGTGATTCCAATCACGAGCGACTCCCTCCACTACGTGCCTGAGGGCAAGCTGCGCGTCTACCGCAGCAAGTCCGGTGGAGAGGAATGGGAGCCGCTCACCAAGGGCCTGCCGCAGCAAGACTGCTACGTCAACGTACTTCGCGACGCGATGGCCGTGGACGGGCTCGACCCGTGTGGCGTGTACTTCGGCACGAGCGGCGGCCAGGTGTACGGGTCCCCGGATGGCGGGGACAGCTGGACCCCGATCGTCCGCGACCTGCCTGGCGTGCTCTCAGTCGAGGTGCAGACGCTGGGTTGATAAGGGTCCAGTTGCCCGCAAACCTGCAGACCCTGGCCGGGGTCGGTCGCGAGATCCAGCTCGAGGTGCCGGCGCCGGTCACCCAGCGGACCGTGCTCGACATCCTCGAGGAGCAGCACCCGGCCTTGCGCGGGACGATCCGGGACGTGGTGACGAAGAGGCGGCGGCCGCTGCTGCGATTCTTCGCTTGCGAGGAGGATTGGTCGGATGCTTCGCCCGACGATCCTCTTCCCGACGAGGTGGCTGCGGGCAAGGAGCCGCTGCTGATCATCGGAGCGATCGCCGGGGGCTGATCCGGCTCGTGGCCTCGGCTTGACTTCGGCCTTGCCGGTGCCAGACTGATGCCGCCGTGACGCAAGGAGCCATCGCGTCCGCCGACGGCATTGCCGTCCGTCCATCCTGGCGCGGCTGGTACGCGCTGACGGATGCGAGGGTCTTCGAGAGGAGCGTGGTCGTTCTCTCGTGCCTGTTCGCAGGCGCCGCGTACTTCGACGCCTGGACCTACGTAAACAACGTGAATGGAATCAGCATCCTGGAGCCGTGGCAGGACTTCCCGCTCCACGTCGGGTGGTTCCTGTTGACCGCGTACCTGACCGGCGTCATGGCGCTCAACGTCCGCGGCGGCGCCCCGCTGACCCGATCCCTGCCCAGCGGCTATGGCTGGTGCATGGTCGGCTGTCTGGCTTTCAGCGCGTTTGTCGTCATCGACCGCTGGGAGCAGGCGGCTTTCGGGACCGAGAACTCCATGGCCGCCCTGATCAGCCCGGCTCGCCTCGGCGAGATCGTCGCCGGCGGTCTGATGGTCACCGGCCCTCTTCGAGCCGCGTGGCGCAGGCAGGACGAGCAGGCCGCGCTGCCGGCGGTGGTGGCAGCCGCATTGCTGCTGTCGGTGGTCACCTTCGTGACGCAATTCGCACATCCGTTTCGCGACCCATGGGCCGCCGTGGGCCAGAAGCTCCCAGGGGTCTATGTATTCGTGGGAGCGGATCTCGGGGTCGCGAGCCTGGTGCTACAGGGCGCGTGCTACGTCGCAGTTCTCCTGCTGCTCATGAGGCGTTTCAAGATCCGGACCGGCAGCTTCACGCTCATCTGCACCCTGAACGCCGTCCTCGTCGCCGCCCTCAAGGCACGTTGGGAGATGGTGCTCATCGGACTGATCACCGGCTTGACGGCCGACGGGCTCGCCTGGTGGCTGAAACCTGATCCGAACCGGCCCGCCCAGCTGCGCAGCTTCTCGTTTCTGGTGCCGGCGGTCTTCGCCGCGTCGTACTTCGCCGTCGTCGCGGTGACGTACGGCCTCTGGTGGGGGCCAGATGTCTGGTCGGGCTCGATCCTTGTGACAGGGCTTGCCGGCTTCGCGGTCAGCTACCTGCCGTTCACGCCGGGCGGGCGCAGCTCGACCGCCGCCCGTGAGGTCCCGGCCCCGGCGCGGCCGGCCCACTGGCCGGAGATCTCGGTCGGGTCGGTCAAAGAGGCCCTGGAAGCATTGTCGGACCGGCGGTTGCTGGCGTTGACACCCCTGACCAGGCTTCCGTACCTCGGTCGGGGCGGCGACCCGGCGGCCGAGCTCGATGAGCTGCTTCGCGACGCAGCGCGCGAGCTCACGCGCTCGACCGACGTCCGCGACGCCCAGGCCGGTTACCTGATCGTCGAGTACTACGTGAAGCGCAGCGGCACGCATGAGCAGATCGCCGAGCGGCTGCACCTCAGCCGCCCGACGTACTATCACCGGCTGCAGCGCGGCTGTGAGCTGCTGGCGGAGCGGCTTGACCGGCTGGCGAGTTTTACCGGTGACTAGCGTGGACCTCAGGCTCGAGCTGATCTCTTGCCGGTGACCGATTCTCCTTTGAGGATACCGACGGCAGCCACCTGGCTAGTTCAGGAAGCAGGCCGCAAGTAGCCCCCTCGAGGGTCCGGGACGATCCCCGGAATCCAGATCCGGGATTCGCCGACCTGTACGCGGCGCTGCCCGAGCCCGCCGACCTCTGGCCGTGGCTGGATTGGTGCCGTGCCTCCAGGCCACCTGTGCTCTACCTGGGCATCGGTGCGGGCCGGCTGGCGGCTCCGCTGCACCGGGCCGGGATCGAGCTGGTCGGTGTCGATGCGCATCCCGGCATGCTGGCGCACGTCAGGCGGCGCGTCCCCGGCATCGAGGTTCACCAGGCGCTGATCGAGGACCTGCGCTGGAAGCGGAGGTTCGACCTCGTGGTCGGGCCGTCGAGCATCCTGGCCGAGGACGCCAATCTCGAAGTGGCGGCCAGGCATTTGCGAGTGGGCGGGCGCGTGGGCATGGAGCTCATGAACCCTCACTGGCTGGCCGGAGGCGAGCATGAAGGGGTACGCCTCCTCGGTGCCGGCAGCGGCATGGAGGTCGACTACAGGCTGCCCGATGGTTCGGTCGTCACGCAGGTCGTGGATGGTGTCGAGCATTCAGCCCCTCCGCCGGAAGAGGTCGAGGCACGTCTCGAATGGTTCGGGCTGCGCCTGGAGTGGATGGGTGGCGTCCCGGACCATGACCTCAGCGAAAGCCCGGTTTACTTCGTCCTCGCCTCCAAGCGGCGACCGCGACGGCGGCTTCATACCAGTTAACCGGCCCGGCTCAGGCGTTTAGCTGGAGATGGCCAAGCAGGTCTCTGCCGATCGTTCACGCCAGGTCGCCGAGTCCGCCCGCGAGCGCGGCTGGGCCCGCCCCAGCTTCGGCCGCGAGCTCTTCCTGGGCCGGCTCGCCGTCGATCTGATCCATCCGTTTCCCCGGCAGCAGCCCGCCGACATCGAGAAAGGGGAGGCGTTTCTGAAGCGGCTTTCCGTGTTTCTCAGCTCGGCCGTCGACCCGCTCGAGATCGAGCGCAAGGCCAGGATTCCAGATGCCGTGATCAAAGGACTTGCTGATCTGGGCGCTTTCGGCATGAACATCGCTGAGGAGTACGGAGGCCTAGGGCTCAGCCAGGTCTACTACAACCGGGCCCTTCAACGCGCCAACTCCGCACACTCCGCGATCGGCGCCCTGCTCAGCGCCCATCAATCGATCGGCGTGCCGAAGCCGCTGAAGCTCTTCGGCACCGACGAGCAGAAGCATCGATTCCTACCCAGGCTGGCCCGCGGCGAGGTTTCCGCATTCGCGCTGACCGAGCCCGACGTCGGCTCGGACCCGGCGCGGCTTCACGCCACGGCCGTCCCGACCGACGACGGGTCGGCATACATCCTCAACGGGACCAAGCTCTGGACCACAAACGGAACCATCGCCAAGCTGCTGCTCGTGATGGCGATCGTCCCCGAGGGCGATGGTCACGCAGGTGGAATCACCGCATTCATCGTCGAGAGCGACATGCCCGGTTTCGAGGTCGAGCGCCGCAACTCGTTCATGGGCCTGCGCGGAATCGAGAACGGCGTCCTCGGCTTCCACGACGTGCGCGTGCCCAAGGAGAACGTGATCGGTTCCGAAGGCGAGGGTTTGAAGATCGCCCTCGTGACCCTGAACACGGGCCGCCTCAGCCTGCCCGCCACCAACCTCACCGCCAACAAGGCAGGACTGCGGATCGCTCGCGAATGGGCAATGGAAAGGGTTCAGTGGGGCCGGCCGATCGGCGAGCACGAGGCGATCTCGCAGCTCATCGCTGACATGACGGGCTCGACCTTCGCGATGGAGGCCGTGGTCGAGCTGTCGGGTGCGCTTGCGGATCAGGAGCGCAACGACATTCGCCTCGAAGCCGCGCTCGCGAAGTTGTGGGTGTCGGAGACCGCGTGGCGCAACGCCGATCAGCTCATGCAGATCCGCGGAGGCCGCGGTTACGAGACCGCAGAGTCGCTGCAGGCGCGAGGCGAGAGCCCCATACCCGTCGAGCAGATCATGCGCGACCTGCGCGTAGCGAGGATCTTCGAGGGCTCGTCCGAGATCATGCGGCTGTTCATCGCGCGTGAGGCGCTCGATCCTCACCTGGAGGCGGCCGGAGGCCTCATCGATCCCAAATCGAACCTCAAGGCCAAGTCGCGAGCCGCTGCAGGCGCCGCCCGGTTCTACGCCCGATGGCTGCCAGGACTGGCCGCCGGCAAGGGCCGGGTGCCTTTCTCGTATCGAGACTTCGGGCAGCTGGCGCCTCACGTCCGCTATGCGGAGCGGACGGCGCGCAAGATGGCGCGCTCCATGTTCATGGGCATGTCGCGATACGGCGCGCGACTGGAGCGCAAGCAGGTGTTCCTCGGCCGCGTCGTCGATATCGGCGCGGAGCTGTACGCCCTGGCGGCGGCCTGCACGTACGCGGTCATGGTCAGTGCAGAGGAAGGCCACGCCAACGCGATCGAGCTGGCCGACCTCTTCGCTCACCAGTCGCGCCGGCGCATCGATCACCTCTTCCACGACCTATGGCACAACGAGGACGTTCGCAACAATGCGGCCGCAAGGCGAATGCTGGAGGGCCACTACTCCTGGATGGAGGAGGGCCTCGTAGAAGCGTGGCGCCAGGCGCCGGCTGAGGAACCGCTTCGTAGAGCTGTTTAGAATCCTTGTGTGCACGAAACCACTGTCGCCGTCGCGCCTGTGTTCGGCGAGCTGGAGCAGTACCGCTCTGAGCTGACCGCGTACTCGTACCGCATGCTCGGCACACCGTTCGATGCCGAGGACGCCGTCCAGGACGCATTTGTGCGCGCGTGGAGGAGCCGAGATCGGTTCGAGGGTCGCGCGGCAATGCGCTCGTGGCTTTACCGCATCGCCACCAACGTCTGCCTCGACATGCTCAAGAGCCGCGAGCGTCGCGCCCGGCCGATGGATCTCGGGCCTTCGTCCGAGCCGATCGAGGCCAATCTGCACACGCGGTCCGAGACCACCTGGATCGAGCCTATCCCGGAGCTTCAGGTCGCCCCCGAGGGCGATCCCGCCGATGTCACAGTGGCCCGTGAGTCGATCAAGCTGGCCTTCATCGCCGCGCTGCAGCGACTGCCCGCCAAGCAGCGGGCGGTGTTGATCCTTCGCGAAGTGCTGCGCTGGGAGGCGACGGAGGTCGCCGAGCTGCTCGAAACTTCGGTGGCGTCGGTCAACAGCGCCCTGCAGCGCGCACGGGCGACGCTCGCCAAGAGCAACGTCAGCACCGCCGACCCCATGCCCAAGCTGAGCGACGCGGACCGCAAGCTGCTGCAGCGTTACGTCAAGGCCTTCGAGGAATACGACATGACTGCGCTGACCTCGCTAATCCGCGAGGATGCCTTCCAATCGATGCCGCCTTACGACATGTGGCTCAGTGGTCGCGACGACATCCTGGCCTGGTGGGTTGGCCCGGGCATTGGCTGCAAGGGCTCGCGCGTGATCCCGACCAGGTCTGCGAACGGCATGCCCACCTTCGGTCAGTACAAGCCGAGCCCGAACGGTGGCTATGAGCCCTGGGCGCTCCAGGTGCTGGAGTTGTCAGACGGGCGGATCGGGGAGTTCACCTTCTTCCTCGACACCGCCAGGCTCTTTCCACTCTTTGGCCTCCCGCTCCGTCTCGACGCGTAGGACCTCGCTCAGGCCCGCAAACGCGAGCAGCGCCAGCAGCTCATCGCTTGGAGCGCCAAGACACAGCTCGCAGCCACCGCGCTTGAGGCCGACTTGCAGGCGGGCGATGTGCTCGATTGTGGCCAAACTCGGGCGCTCGATCGATCGGCAGTCCAGCGCCACGCGGGCACCCGTCATCGCTGTTTAGACCGCCCGGCGCTTAGAAACTAATCGGGAATTCGGCCCTGAGCTGAACCGCCGCTAACGGCCGTTTGGGCACGAATGGTTGGCGACGTGCCTGCGGTTGCAGCCATTTCGGCCCGAATGGTCGCCGCCTGAGACGCCCGCTGCTTCGACCCGAACACCGGCGAAAGCTTCCTACTCGAAGCGGATCTCCGAGTAGGGCGTATCCGCCGGCGGGCCGGGAGCGAAGTGCAGCACAGGTTCCGCCGAGAGCTCCATCACCAGCGAGCCCATCGTCATCCAGTCGGACCCGCGCGGGACGCACACGGGTACCTCGCGATCGGAGAGGGCCTTCTTGACGTCGTCGGCGGTGACCCGATCGCCCAGTTTCGCGAGATCGCCGCGAACGCGGGCGAGGCGCTCGACGGTCGTCGACTCGGGGTCCTCGCCGATCTGGTCATCCAGATCGTCGTTCACCAGCGCATGGTTGGTGTGCGCAACCTGCGCGCCTTCGCGTGGCAGCTCGCGCACCTGGCTGGGCGATGCTTCGAAGTCGTACACGTTGGTTGGGTCGCCGACGATGTAGTTCTGACCGGTCGCGTGAGGCACTGTCTTCAGCAGCGCCACCGCATCCTCGGCCGAGCGGCGCCCGAGCATGGCCCGGACCACGAACCCGACAGGCAGCCCGCTCGTCCGGTGCTGGAGCTGAAACAGCGCGTTGCAGCAGACCGCGACGCCTGCGCTGTTGAGGCCGGTGGTGCCGATCATGCCCGCCGGCCCAAAGATCATCACCGTGGGCGCGTCCTCCGGATGGAGTCGCAACACCACCTGAGTGCCGTCGTAGTGGCTGGGCAGGTCCATGTTCTGGGCCACCAGCGAGGAACCTTCTCGCACCACGCCCACCGCGCTGCAGGCTTGAATTGAAGCGCGCCGCGCCCGCGTGAGGACGACGCGATACGCCCACTCCTCATCCATCATCTGGTAGGCGAGGATCACCTCGAGCTTCTGCCGTGCGCCTTCGGCGATGCCTTTGACCTCGTCCATCAGCTCAGGCGTGTAGGCCTCGATGGCGCGCGTGTAGCTCGTGGACGAGATGAAGCCGGCGGCGTAAGCCTCGCCGGCATGGCCGGTCCGCCGTTGGACCAGCTCGAACCACCGCGAGAGACCGTCGGCGATCGTCGTGCGCAGCTCCTCGCCGTGTGCGCGGCCCATCTCTCGAGGCGACCCGATCAAATCGACGACGCGCAGGCCCGTGATCATTTCGCCAGCGCAGCCCGCACCGCCGGCCGGCGCTCAGGCGAGTCGAGCCACGGCTGAACCTTCTCGAACGCCCGCCCGATCTGGAACACCGTGAGGTCATCGTAGGTCTTGCCGACGATCGACATACCCGTCGGCACGCCGTTGCTCGCTCGGCCGGACGGGACGCTCATCACCGGGCAGCGGCTGCAAACGTTGAACGGGACCGTCATCAGGATCTCCGCCCAGTTCCGCGTCGTCCGCCCGTTGATCAACTGGGGCTCCCGGTTCCATTCGGCCGGCAAGGCGGGCATGGGAAAGGTGGGGCAGAGGAGCGCATCGTGCTGGTCGAGGATATGGCCGAGCGGCTCGTAGATTTTTGCCTCGAGCATCAGGCCCTCGATGAAATCGTCCTTACGGATCTGCTCGCCATCCTCGTAAAGCTGCTTTGCGTACGGCGTCAGAAGGTCGGCGGACTTTTCGTAAACCTCCTTGATCGACGGGCCGAAGATCATCCCGAAGTGGATATCGCACGCGCGTGAGATCTCCTCCATCTTCCACGGCAGCGAGACCTCCTCCACGATTGCGCCGGCGTCCCGCAGCTTTTGCACGGACAGGCGCAGGTTGGCGACGACTTCCTTGTCGACGTTGTAGCAGCCAAGGTCGTACGAGACGGCGAGCCGCATACCCTTGACGCCGGGCTGAGAGTCGGGGATCTCGAGCTTCGGGCGCAGCGAAGCTATATCGCTCGCGTGCGGGCCCGCGATCACGTTCTCGAGCAGCGCGGCGTCGTCGACCGTGCGCGCGAGCGGGCCTTCGTGGCAGTAGTGGTCCAGATTGAAGATCTCGACCTCGGGCACTCGGCCGTATGGAGGCTTGAACCCAACGACTCCGCACATCGACGCCGGCATGCGTATGGAGCCGCCGATGTCGGAGCCGGTGGCCAGGGTCGTCGTTCCGGCCGCAAGCGACGAGGCAGTGCCGCCGCTCGAGCCTCCGGGCGCGAAGTCGAGGTTCCACGGATTCCGCGTGACGCCCCACAGCCTCGACCACGTCACCGCGGTGCAGGAGAACTCGGGCGTGGTCGTGCGAGCATGGACTATTCCGCCCGCGTCGAGGATGCGCTGTGCGAACACGGCGGTGTGGTCGGCGATCTGGTCCTTCAATGCAAGGGAGCCCAGCGTGTTTTTCTGACCCTTGATGGGGGCTTCCTCCTTGACAGCCACGGGGATCCCCTCGAGCGCTCGCGGGGCAGGGTCACGCCTCGCGTAGGCCACCTCGGCGGCCTTCGCCTGCTCCATGGCCGACTCGTAATGAGTCTCAGCGAAGGCGTTGATGCTCGGCTCGACCTTGCCTGCCTGGTCGATGACCGCCTGCAGGAGCTCGACCGGCGACAATTTCTTGGCCGTGAAAAGCCGCCGAGCCTCGGTGGCGGACAGGTAACAAAGCTCGTCCATATGACGCCTCCTCCCTTGAGCCCCTGCGACCGGGCGACTATAACATCGCCGGAACGTCGTCACCCTGCGAGCGATCTCGTTTGACTTCTGCCAGGGACGCGCCGAGAATGCCACCCATTGCCGCGATTCCGCGGCCATCGCAGGGGAGGATGTCAGTGATACTGGGCCAGAGGTGGCGCGTAATGGTCGCCATCGTCACCGTGCTTGTCGTGGCCGTCTCGGCGTGCGGGCGGTCGTCGGGAACGAACACCACTGGCGCGACTCAGCTCGCGGTTACGACCAAGGCAGGCACCAAGCCGGTCGATAAGGTCGTGTGGGCCGTCTACCGCGACGTCAACTCGCTCGATCCTATCTACGCGTTCGACTACCCCGAGAACACGACCGACTCGCTCCTGTATGAGTCGCTGCTCCGACAGGGGGCTGACGGTTCGGTGGGGCCAGGGCTGGCGACGCTCACGTACACCAACCCCACGACGCTGGTCTTCACCCTCAAGCCCGGCATCACGTTCTGGGATGGCAACCCGGTGACCACCGACGACGTCGTCTACAGCCTCAACCGCAACACCGACCCCGCGCTTGCAGGCTTCTACCCTGCGGTCTTCAACCGCGTCCAGTCGGTCACCGCCACCGCTTCGAACCAGGTGACCATCACCATGAAGCAGGCGGACTACTGGTTCCCGCCCGAGATGGCCTCCATCCCCGGCATGATCGTCGAGAAGAAGTTCACCCAGGCCCAGGGCAGTAGCTACGGCACCCCTGCCGGCAAGATCATGGGCACCGGCGCCTACAAGTTCCAGTCTTTCAATCCCGGCGTCGCAGTGGTCATCGTCCGCAACGATTCCTACTGGAACTCCGCGGTCAAGCCGCTGGTCCGGGAGATCGACATCAAGGGCGCCCCGAACGACGCGTCGCTGACATCCGCTCTGCTGACGGGTGGCATCAACGGGGTCTACGCACAGTCCCTCACCACCCTCGACCAGCTCAAGGGCAACAAGGCGGTCACGTTGACCTACGGCCCCGGCTGGTACACCGATGCGTTCATCGTCAGCAGCCTCAAGGGCGCCCTGGGTGATGTACGCGTGCGCCAGGCGCTGTCACTTGCTCTGGACCGCAAGGGCCTCATCGACGCCATCTACCACGGGACCGCGCTCCTGCCCAAGTGGATCTCCAACCAGGGCACGTTCGGCTACGGCAAGAGCGTCTTCCAGTCGGCATACAACTCATCTCCTGACATGACCCAGGACCTCACCAAGGCCAAGCAGCTCATCACGGATGCGGGCGCCACCGGTAAATCGATCACCATCGGCATGTCAAGCGAGCTGACCGGCATCTCCATCGAAGCCGCCGCGCTCAAGGCCGCCGCCGAGGCGATCGGAATGAAGGCGACGCTGCATTCGGTCTCGGCCAACAACTTCATCAACTTCTTCATCGATCCCAAGGCAAGGGCAGGGCTCGACGGCTTTTTCACCCTGAACTACGGCGACTACGCGGGCCCGGAGGCGCTGCCGGCTACGTTCCTCATTCCGGACGGCTCACAGAACTTCGCCGGCTACGGAGTCCAGGGCTCGGACCCGAATGCGACCGAACACGCAAAGATCTTTGCCATGTTTGACGACGCGCGGGGCACGGCCGACGACAACGCGCGGGCTCAGAAGGTGGCCGACGTCGAGAAGGCGATGGCCACCGACCTGCCGTGGATCCCGGTCTTGCAACCGCTGATCGTCCTGATCACGAGCAGCAACCTCTCTGGGACCTACTCGTCGTTCGCGTACATGTTCGCCCCGTGGGCAGACAACCTGGGTGGGATCTGACGTCCCCCTAGCGTGACACTGGGCTGAGAGCGTGCACCTGCGATTCGTGCTGCGCAGGCTGGCGATGCTCGTTGTCAGCCTGCTGGTGGCGAGCTTCGTCATCTTCAGCGCCATCTTCCTGGCGCCGGGTAACCCGATCGCCGCGCTCTCGGGCGGCCGTTCGCTGCCACCGGAGAGCCTCCGAACTCTCGAGGTCCGCTATCACCTCGATCAACCGTTCCTGGTCCAGTATTGGTACTGGCTCAGCAACGCAGTGCATGGAAACCTGGGGCTCTCGATCACGCTGCGCGAGAACGTCTCCGACCTGATCGCCTCGCGGATCTCGACGACGGCGGGACTGGTGCTGTACTCCTCAATCCTCATCATCGTGCTGGGCGTCAGCCTGGGGATCCTCTCGGGCTTCAGGCCCGGCTTGCTCGACACGAGCACCCTCGTCGTCACCGCCGTCTCGGCGTCTCTGCCTGCATTTGTGGCGGCCATCGTCCTCATCCTCGTGTTCGCGGTACAGCTCCAGTGGTTCCCGTCGTTGGGAAATGGGGTTGGGTTCGTGGACCAGGTGAAGCACTTGACGCTGCCTGCCTTTGCGCTTGCCGTCTCGTCTCTCGCCATCGTCGCGCGGGTGACGCGTTCGGCAATTCGCGAGGAGGCTCGTCGTGAGCACGTGCAGACAGCCATCAGTCGCGGCATTCCCACCGCGCAGCTCATCCGCCGGCATGTGCTGCGCAATGCGGCAATACCCATCACGACGATCTCCGGGATCACGGTGGCATCGCTGATCGCGGTGGCTGCCGTCGTCGAGGT
>Ga0066699_10000411_pt1 | contig 12155 bp, 10 predicted proteins | sample GraSoiAngelo_148_FD_66455 | JGI IMG/M metagenome (GOLD analysis project Ga0066699, IMG submission 66455) | Grasslands soil microbial communities from the Angelo Coastal Reserve, California, USA - 14_1009_09_20cm | ecosystem: Environmental > Terrestrial > Soil > Grasslands | place: USA... | reverse complement strand
AGGGGCGCTTGGAGATAAACGGTAGCGCGCGTGGAACGGGAGTTGAGGAATGCGTCGTCGGCGAAAGAGAGAGGTTCGGCTTTGCCTTTGGACACCAGGGCGAGCGAAGATTTCGATTCGTCCACTTGAAATTGGTTGAAGTGCACGGGCTGATAAAAGCCGTTGACGCCGGCGGGCTCGAGGCCGGCTTTCTGGAACTGTTCGACGGCGTAGGCCTGGGCTTTACGGAGACCTTCGCTGCCGGTATTGCGGCCTTCGAGGGAGTCGTCAGCGAGAAATTTGACGTGCGCCCACCAGGAGTTGCCGTCGAAATGGGATGCAGGCGATGCCGCGTGGCTGTCGCCCTGCGCAACAGAAGTTTGCTGGGCGGTAGCGGCAAGGGAAACAAGCAGTGCGGGCAAAAAGAGTAAGACAGATCTGCGCACGGAATTCACCTCAGAGCGAATTGGGGATAAAAGGATAGCAGGGAGTAAGCAGCAGAGTCACGTCCAAGTGGCTCTCGTCGCTTCTAGCTACGGAGTCATACCGTGAAAACTTAACGGTGTTTACTGGGGGAGACGGGTCGGGTAAAATGGGGTGCATGAGTTTTGTTCTGCGGTAATGGATTTTGCTGTGCATTGCGACTCACCTTTTGAGTAAAAACCCCAAAACACGGGTCCCCAACTAGGAGAAATCAAGATGGCCACCGTGACTCTGACGAAGCCTGCAGCGAAGGGAGGGAGCTTCCTCCTGGAAGCACCGCAGGCGAGCGATATATTTACTCCCGCAGATTTGAGCGACGATCAGAAGCTGATCGGGCAGACGGCGGAAGAATTTGTGGTGAAGGAAGTGTTGCCGCTGGTGAAGGACCTGGAGAACAAGAAGCCCGGGCTAATGCCGGAATTGGTGAAAAAAGGCGGCGAAGTGGGCCTGATGGGCGGCGGCGTACCGGAAGAATTCGGCGGCGCGGGGCTGGACAAGATCGCGACGACCGTGCTGACGGAAAAGCTTTCGATTTACGGCGGGTTTGCGGTGACGCATGGCGCGCACGCGGGCATCGGGACGCTGCCGATCGTGTACTTCGGCACGGAAGCGCAGAAGAAAAAGTATTTGCCGAAGCTGGCGACGGGCGAGTGGATTGGCGCGTATTGCCTCTCCGAACCGCAAGCGGGATCGGATGCGCAGAATGCGCTGACGCGCGCGGAACTGAACAAGGACGGCACCCACTACATCTTGAACGGGCAGAAGATGTGGATCACCAACGGCGGGTTCGCGGACGTGTATATCGTCTTCGCGAAAGTAGGCGGCGAAAAATTCACGGCGTTCATCGTGGAGCGCACGTTCCCAGGATTCAAGCCGGGCAACGAAGAGCACAAGATGGGGATTCACGGCAGCTCGACGACGCCGATTTTCCTGGAAAACTGCAAAGTGCCGAAGGAAAACGTGCTGCACGAAATCGGGCGCGGGCACATCGTGGCGTTCAACATTTTGAATGCGGGACGGTTCACGCTGGGCGCGTCGTGCGTGGGCGGTTCGAAACACGTGCTGGCGACGGCGTCGAAGTACTCGAAGGAGCGCAGGGCGTTTGGCAAGCAAATTGGCGACTTCGGGATGATGAAGGAAAAGCTGGCGGAGATGGCCGTCCAGATTCTCGCGGTCGAGTCGATGGTGTACCGCTCGGCGGGGAATATCGAAGGGGCGATGCACGCGGCCGCGGGCTCCGGCGATAAGATTCAGAACACGATGAAAGTGCTCGAAGAGTACGCGATTGAAAGCTCGATTGCGAAGGTGTATGGCAGCGAAATGCTGGATTTCGTGGTGGACGAAGCGGTGCAGATTTTTGGCGGCTACGGGTTCCACGAGGAGTATCCGGTATGCCGCGCGTATCGCGATTCGCGGATCAACCGCATTTTCGAGGGGACGAACGAAATCAACCGCATGCTGATTATCCAGATGTTGATGAAGCGCGCGATGGGCGGGCAGTTGCCGCTGATTCCGGCGGCGATGAAACTGGCCGACGAAATTCTTGCGGGGCCGTCATTTGAAGAGACGCCTGAAGGCGTGCTGGGCGATGAGGGGCGCGTGGTGGCGAACGCAAAGAAAATGTTTTTGCAGGCGGCAGGCGGTGCGGTTCAGAAATATCGCGAAAAACTGGCCGACGAGCAGGAATTAATCGGCGCGCTTTCGAACGTGGTGATGGAGATCTACGCCATGGAGTCGTGTTTGCTGCGCGCGCAGAAATCTGCAGCGAGCAAGGGCGAAGCGGCGTCGCAGACGATGATTGATGCCGCGAAAGTGTTCATCAACGATGCGGCGGAGCGCGTCGAGCGCGAAGCGCGGCGGGCCATTGCCGCGGTGCATGAAGGCGATATGCTCACTACACAAATGGCGGTGCTGAAGCGCTTTGCCAAGCGCACGCCGGTGAATACCATCGCGCTGCGGCGGCGCGTGGCCGCGGCCGTACAAGCACAGGACCGCTACCCGTTCGAAGGGCGCTAAAGCCAGTCAACAGCTTACAAACTTGCAATAGCACTATCTCGTGCTGGCGCTTGAACCGATTCACATCCCCGTATCGGCCAGAGCACACCCGCTAAAGGTGTGTATAAATGCCGCACGCCGCCCTCATAAAATAAATTTAAGCGAGAAATTCAGAATCGAACGCGAGAGTGCGACCAGGTATGCGCCGGAAGCCCCTGATCCTTGCCGCTGTCATTGTCGCGCTGCACCTTCTTGAAGCAGCGACACTGGGAACTTCCACGACGGGATCCTTTCTTGCAAACCTCCTGCAGATCTTTGCCTGCGGCTTTGCTGCGGTCATGGCCTTTGGAGCGTCCCGCCGCGGACGTGGCCTGAGCCGACCCTTCTGGCTGCTTACCGGAATGGGCATTTCAATGTGGGGCATAGCGAACCTCGGTTGGATGTACCACGAGGTGGTGCTACACAGCGAACCTCCCCTGACCTCTGGCGTGCGATTTCTGTTTGGCTTCGAGGACGTGCTCATCGCCATGGCCTTGTTTTTGGACCAGGGCAAGGATTCCTCGCGGATCGATGTGGAAGCCATTCTCGACTTCGTTCAAATTGGCATCGTCTTCTTTTTTATTTTTGTGGAATTTTATTTCTTGCCTGCGCATCGGCTGGACGAACACACGGCGTTCCTGCGGGAGATGCGCGTGGAGAACCTGGAAGATGTGATGGTCGCGGCGCTCGCCGGCTTTCGAGCTCTGACGGCGCGGAAACAACTTCTGCGGAAACTCTACGGAGGCCTGGCCATTTATTTGTCGTTCGTGACGGTGTTCGCAGTCATCGCCCAGCATCTGCAGAGTGTTCAGTCAACGCCGACGGGGACACTGCGAGACCTACTGTGGACTTTGCCTTTTCTCGCAGGAGCTTTGTGGGCCGCACAATGGCAACCGAGCACCAGCGAGGGGAGCGGGCCGCAAGTGCCGCGGAAGTCCCTTAGCGAACTCCTGGTAACCAACGGCACACTGGCCCTGGCCCCGTTGATCATCCTCTTCGAAGTATCGCAGCTACAAGTGGAGTGGCGGCTGCTTCGTTTTTCGCTCCTCGGACTTTCCATCGCTTGTTTCGCGGCGCGGCTGGGAATCAGCCAATTCCGCGAGGTGACAAGCGCAAACGAAGCGATGATTCACGCGCTGGCGATGGATTCTGCGGTGGACGGAATATCGATCCTGGGGAAGGAGGGCGAGCACCTTTATGTGAATTCGGCATTCGCGAAGATGATGGGATTTGAGCCGGCGTCCACAATGGTAGGGAAGAGTTGGCGTGAAGTCTATGACGAGAGAGACGTCGCGCTGCTCGAAGATCATATTCGAAACTCGCTGAAGCAGATGGGCAAATGGTCGGAGCAAGTTTCCCTGAGCCGGCAAGACGGCTCGCGAATTCCCGTGGAGATGGCGGTTACGGCGATGCCTCAGGGCGGGGTCGTGTGCGTTGCCCGGGACATCAGTGACCGCGTGAGAGCGGAGAGGGCGCACTCCGAGACCGAAGCCAAGTACAAAATGTTCGTAGAGCAAGTAGCGGCGGTCAGTTATATCGCGGAAGTGGGCGTGCACGGCAAATGGCATTACGTAAGCCCGCAGGTGGAAACGATTCTGGGTTATACCCAGGAGGAATGGCTGGCCGGTGCAGAAAATTGGATTCTTCATGTATGGGAAGAAGACTACCCGATCGTCGAAGCCGCGGAAGAGAATTTCATGCAGGCCAGGTGTTTTCAGGCGGAGTACCGGCTCAGGCACAAAGACGGCCGGATCATTTGGGTGAGCGATAATGCGGTTTTCGTGCCGGGAAGCGAAAGCCATCCGTTGATGGAAGGGATTATCGTCGACATAACGGAAAGGAGGTTGCTGGAGAACCAATTACAGCAGGCGCGGCGAATGGAAGCGGTGGGCCGGCTCGCCGGAGGAGTGGCACATGATTTCAATAACCTGCTGACCATCATCAAGGGCTACGTGGAGCTGACTGTGAGCCGCGTGGCGGCGCATCCCGAGCTTCGCGGAAACATTCAGCAAATCGCGGACGCTGCCGACCGGGCCGTGACCCTGGTACGGCAACTGCTGGCGTTCAGCCGCAAGCAAGTCTTGAAACCCAAGGTGCTGGACTTGAACAGCATCGTTCTGAACATGGATAAGATGGTGCGGCGTCTGATGAGTGAAACCATCGAGATAAGAACCCAGGTCGATAAAAACCTAGGTGCGGTGAAGGCGGACCCGGGCCAAATTGAGCAGGTAATTTTGAACTTGATCGTCAACGCGCGCGACGCCATGCCCGACGGGGGCAAATTGTGGATTGAGACCAAGAACGTCGAACTAGACTCCGCTGTTACTCACGACCAGGCACCTATTAAACCCGGACCTTACGTGATGCTCAGCGTAACGGATACTGGCGTGGGAATCAGCGCCGACACGCTCCCGCATATCTTTGAGCCTTTCTATACGACGAAGGAGAGCAGCCGCGGGACAGGGCTGGGCCTTTCGACGGTATATGGCATCGTCAAGCAGAGCGGCGGGCACATCTGGGTCAACAGTGAGCCGAGGAAAGGCGCTACGTTCCAGGTGTATTTGCCCCGCGTGAAACATCCCGTGCAGGCTCAACAGAAAGTCGAGTGGACCGAGCCAGTCAACGGAAAGGGCAAGGAAACGATCCTGCTTGTCGAGGATGAACCGGCAGTGCGCGAACTCGCCCGCATAGTCCTTTCCGAGCAGGGTTACACCGTCATGGAAGCGGAAGATTCCGCGGAGGCCGTGCGGCTGGCGGGAAGGCACGGCTCGGAAATCCATCTGCTTTTGACCGATGTAGTTATGCCGGGAATGAGCGGTCACGATCTAGCCAAACATCTGACGGCGCTTTACCCGAACCTTCGTGTGCTTTACATGTCGGGCTATACGTACAACGTGATGGGGGAAAACGGTGCGCTCGAAGAAGGGCACTTTTTCCTGCAGAAACCTTTTACTCCCCGAGCCCTCTCGCAACGCGTGCGAGAGACACTCGATCGGCCGGTGCCTGCGGAGTGAAACGCTACCCTGCGGCTATTGCGGCTTGATGGGAGTTTCCGGAGCCGCCTCCGCGCCTCTAGGTTTTGCGATGGTCGAAAGCGTTTCCACATTGAATGTTCTGTAATCGGAGTAGCGCGTTGAGAAGCTCATCTTGAAACCCTTGAGCAACAAGACCCGGGCGCCAATGTGAGCTTCCATATAGGTCGGCAGCCATACTTCGTTGTTGATAAAGGCCTGTTCGAAGACAAAGCTGGTTCCCTTTTGTAAATTGGCGAGCAAACCCCCTGCAATTTTCACGTCGCCAAAGAAGTACGCTTCCAGCCGTGCGACGTCAGGGGCTTTCTCGTCGATCCAAACCACGCCGCGGAGTTTCTGGACAACTTTTTCTTCCAGCTTGTGCGGCCTGAACTCGGGGATTGGGCTCGAAATCGGAAACCAGGACGTCCTGGCCACGAAAGCGCTCGCGGCGCGGATTCACGAACTGGCACGCTCGCAGAAAGACCTCAATTCCCGGCTCATCTCTGTCCTCGTTCTTTCCTTGCTCCTTGGCTTTTTCCTTTTTGGCTTCCTTTTTGGCCTGCCGCTTCTGATGCTCCGCGATGCGCTTCTGGACGCGTTCGTTTTCTTTTCCTGCTCTTTTCCGCTGAGGGGCTTGCCGTCTTTTTTCACCAGTGTGGTGATTTCATCGCCGTCCAAATAGAAGAAAGTCGATTCACGCGTCTCGCGCTTCTTCACTCTTCCGTCGCCATCGTATTCGGTTTCTTCTTCTGTTTCCGTGCCGGCGTAGTTTCCTTGATTTTGTCGATGACCTTCTGATTGTCGTCAATTTCTTTGAAGAGGGCTTTGACGTCTGGCAGTTTGACCTGGGACTTGATCGGGAAATCGAAAACGCGCTCGCCGATCGTGCCATTGATGATGGCGCGGGTTACAGTAATGTTGTACTTTGCATCGCCGCGGTGCAATTCGATTTTGTTCGGAAGCTTGACACCCTCCAACGCTCGGTAGTCGTCGCAAAGAATTTCTTCTTCCACACCGCCACGGTAGCAGTTTCTTTCACGATCAGGTGGCTCTGTTAATCGAAGAATACTTGCCGTTTTGTGTCATTCGTACTGGTCAACTCGAGTTCGAAGGGATCTTTACCGCGGACATGCGCATTGCCCACAAAGGCTAGCACGATCTTTTCCTTCTTTGGATTCACGAGCCGCGAGTTGTAATCCTGGGCCGCCGCCTCCAGTTGCATGCCATCGGAGCCGACCAATGTTGTGAGCTCTCCCATCGCATCCCGGTTCCAGGCGGACTTACCGTTGTAGGCTTCAATAAAGTTTTTGATGGCCCACCAGCAATTCCATGTAGTAGCGATTTGGCACTTTGCTATCCCGTGTGCAGGTGCCGGATTTTCCGTCGTCCGTGGTAAATGTGCCTTCCAGCGAAAGGGTGCGGATCTTAGACAGTGCGTGGCCGCCGCCCTCTGCGTTGACATACTATTCCACGATTTTCACCGGCTCTTGGGCGCAAGCAGGGTAGGGCGCGGGAAGGAAGCAAGCAAGGAAACGCTGCGCCTAGGCCCTAGGAGATGGACTACGTAAAGGCGACGAGACCTAAGTGTTCCCATGGGATTCTTTTTATACAACGCACTTTGCCCCAAAAAAGTTGCTGAAAAATGGAGGAATTCCCTATTTGTCCCACAATCGGAGCTTAAGGAACCGGTTGCCAGGTTGAAAACGGTGAAATCGCCAAAGCGTACAGGAAGGGAGGAGAGCATGCCAAAGGGCCAGAGAGTCGATCCTTACTCGAATTTCCGGTTCCACGTGGAGATTGATGGTATCCGGCAGGCCGGGTTCATGGAGTGTACAGGCCTAGGTTCGCAGGTCGAGGTCGTTGAGTATCGTGAAGGTGGCGACCCGGCCTCGGTTCGCAAGCTGGCGGGGAGGGTTTCTTACCGGATATTGTTCTGAAATGGGGCACCACCGACTCGCAGGAGCTCTATCAGTGGCATTTACAGGTGATCCAAGGAAACCTAGTGAGGAAGAATGGGTCCGTTCCGTCGTGCTTCTGGACTCCCAGGGAAACGAGAAGCTGCGTTGGAACTTCTTCAGTGCTTGGCCGAGCAAGTGGACAGGTCCAACCCTCAACGCCAAAGGGAGCGACGTGGCGATCGAGGAGCTGACGCTTACTTGCGAGCGCCAGGAGCAAGCCTCGTAGATGCGGCGCCACGCCTGCATGCTCTGGTGAGACACTAGTTTCGGCTATTCAATTCGAGGCTTTCGGCCGGTTCAAATACTTCTCATACAAGCGACGGTGTTTGTTTTCCAGCGGAGTGAGCTGGCCTTTGATGAACAAATACTTCACGTCAGTCGTCAATTCCAGTGGGTCGCCGTTGGTAACGATAAGGTTGGCGATTTTGCCTTGCTCAAGTGTGCCAATCTGGCTCCCTAATCCCAAAATCTGGGCCGGATTAATGGTGACGGAGCGTAGTGCTTCCTCATAGGAAAGGCCATGTGCGACTGCGTTGGCGGCATTTTGTCCCAGACGGCGCGCGAAGGAGTTATCGAAGCTGGCGATGGCAAATTTCACGCCGGCCGCCGCTAGTTCGGCGGGCTGCGTAAGTTCGCGGTCGTACGGATCGTCCTCGTCGGGAGGAAAGGAGAGCATGGGACGAAGAACGACGGAGATATCCTTTGAGCGGAGGACGTCCTTCGCCTTGTAGGCTTCTTCCCCTCCGGCTAGGATCATTTTCAACCGTTGCTTGTCGCAGAATTCGACGGCGTTGCGAATGTCCCGCGCGCGATTGGCGAACACCAGGACGGGCAATTCGCCGCGAATGACCGGGGCTAGAGCTTCGAGCTTCAGGTCGCGATCATATTTCGAGACGGAGCCCTTTTCCATCGCTTGCGCGTAGTGGCGGGCGCGATCCAGCCAATCGGTGAGTTCCTTGACCTGCCTATCGTATTCCTGCTTGGCTTCGGTGTACGGTTTTTCCCTGCGCGAGAAGGTGGCGAAGTCAAAAGTTTCAGTTTGGATTTGCGGCCAATTGAGCACCATGGCGGCGCTCTTCTTGATTAGCATTTCATCGATGGTCCAGCCAGCCAGATGAATCGCGGAAGCCTGGCCACCGGGCGTTCCCGGGCCGCCGCCAAAGTCAAACCCGCCGCTGGCAGGAACGGCCAGCACTTCGGTGATGCCGGAAGCGCGGGTGACGGGAATGTGCTCGCTCGAAGGCGAAACAGCGGTTGCGGCGACGACATCGGGATTGTAGCTCCCGGTTTCCGCAGAGTCGACGGTGGCGTTGACCGCGCTGATTTCGCTCAGACCCATTTGCGTCACGGCATCGAACAGCCCCGGATAGACTTGCAGCCCTTGGGCGTCAATTACTTGCGCGCCAGCGGGAACTTCGACGGCCGCGCCAACCGCAGCAATCTTGCCGTCGCGCATGACCAAAGTTCCGTCTTCAATCGGAGAGCCCGCGAGCGTGAAGATCTTGGCGTGTGTGATCGCGTAGACGGAAGGCGGCTGCGATTGCGCGCCTGCAGCAGGGGCGGAAAACAAGCAAACAAAACAAAGGAAGTTGAAGAAGTAAAGGGGCGTGCGGAGACGCGTGGCACTTCTTTTTCTCACCGCACACCTCCTTGAGTGGCCGCCCCTTGGGCGGCCGTGGGAGTTGGAGTGGGTGCAGGCGGCTTGGGCTTTTCTTCGGGCTTTTTTTCTGGTGCCTTCTTTTCTTCCGGTTTCTTCTCGGCTTGCTTCAGCTTCTCGGTGAGCGCCTTCTTCTCTTTCTCGATTTCGGCGCGGTTTGCAATATCTTTTTCGCGATCGAAATAGACGCGGCCGTCGATCAGCGTTTTCTGGACCACAGCGTACGCGCTGAGCGGATCGTGATTGTAGACTGCCAGGTCGGCATCTTTGCCGACGTCGATGCTTCCGACGCGCTTGTCGATGCCAAGCTGAATCGCCGGATTCAACGTGACCAGTTTCAGCGCCTCGTCGTGCGAGAGGCTGCCGTACTTCATGCTCTTGGCCGCTTCCTGGTTGAGGTGCGTGGCTTCTTCGGCATCATCCGAATTGATGGAAACAATTACGCCGCGACGGGTCATCAGCGCCGCGTTGGACGGGATGGCGTCGTAGGCTTCGACTTTGTAGGCCCACCAGTCGGAAAACGTGGAAGCACCAACGCCAGCCGACGCGAGCTCATCGGCGACTTTGTACCCTTCGAGGACGTGCTGAAAGGGGCGGACTTTGAAGCCGAATTCCTTGGCCACTCGGAGAAGCATGAGGATTTCGTCTTCGCGGTAGCAATGCGAGTGCACGTAGCGCTTGCCTTCGAGTACTTCGACAAGGGGCTCGAGTTTCAGATCGCGGCGCGGCGGAATGAGATTTTTTTCGCCCGCGGCAACGCGCTTGTTGTAATCGTCCCAAGCCTTCTTGTAATCGCGGGCCTCGCTGAACGCGGCACGAATGGTTTCTTCGACGCCCATGCGAGTGGCGGGATAACGCCGAGGCTGGCCGGGAATGCTGAAGTTGGAGCGCTTGGGGTTCTCACCGAGGGCGAACTTGATGCCGGGCATAGCGCCTTCAAACGGAAGCTTTGAGGCAGGCTGACCCCAGCGGAGCTTGATCACCAAGGTCTGCCCGCCGATGGAATTGGCGGAGCCGTGAAGAATGTTGGCGGAAGTGACGCCGCCGGCAAGATCGCGATAGATGTCTATGTCGTCGGGATCGAGAACTTCCTCCATATTCACCATCGAGGAAACCGAGACGCTGCCTTCATTGATGGCCTCAGCGGCAATGTGCGAATGGCAATCGATAATTCCGGGAATCACGAACTGCCGCGAAGCGTCGATGACCTGGGCGCCTGCCGGAGCTTTGATGGATTGCCCGATTTCGGCGATTTTTCCATCCCTAATAAGGATGGAACCATGCTCGATCGTTCCGTGAGAAACGGTTAGTACGGTAGCGTTTTGAATCAGGATAACCGGTGCAGCGTCGGGTGGAGTTGCTGCAGAAACGGAAAAAGGGAGGTAAAGGACGCAAAGGAATCCAGAAAGAGTTCGGCTTAGACTGTGCACGCCAGGAGTTCTCATTGCGCACCTCCGAGGGCGGCCGTGGTAGATGCAGCATTACCGGGTTTGACGCCGGTGAAATCGAGCGACATGCCCAGCACGGTGATGGAGCCTTTCAACGAATTGCCGTCAAAGGTGCCGGTGAACATGACGTCGGTGGGGCCCTGGTCGAGAACGATGTTGCTGGTGAGGCTGAATTTGTCGGCGCTGAGGTAGCCGCTGATGATGTTGGCGGTGCCACGATGGCTGGTGATCGTGCCGGAAATCGTGCCGTCCTTGTCCATCATGAGGTCGGCGGTGGATTCTTCAGGGCCTTCCGGGGTGGTGTAGGACAGCTTCCATTTTCCAGTGATGTCTCCCTCCGACGGATACTTGGGTTTCTCGGGTTCGTGCGCTTCAAACAGGCGGCCGTCCACGAAAGCCATTTTGATTTTGGTTTTTTCCCCGAAAAGATCGCCGTCGGTTACCACGAGATTCGCAATTTTGCCGTTCTCGATGGAGCCCAGGCGGTCGGCCACGCCAAAAATCTCTGCTGCGGAAAGTGTGAACGCGCGTAGCGCAACATCAGGAGAAAGCCCCGCGTCAATAGACTTCTTGGCTGCCTTGAGAATGTTTTTCGGAGCCGTAATACTGCTAGAATAAAAGGCGAACTTCACCCCCGCCTTGGCGAGCGCCGCCGGCGTAGAAGGCGAGCGGTCGCGGAACCGCAGCGTGCGCAGTGATGGCTTGGATTCCGGATCGGCGTCTTTCTCCGCGTCCGGCCACTTCAAATCAACCAGCACGGGAAGTTTCTTTGCTGCAATTTCCGGAGCGACTTCGTAACCCATCTGGCCGCCGTAAATGGCGCCCTTGACCTGCCAGCGTTCAATGAGCTCAATCGCGCGGCGGAGCTGCACGGTGTTATTCGCCGGAATGAGGACCAGCGCGTGGTTCTCGAGTGCCTCCGCAAGGGTCGCTTCGGTGCGGTCATAGCGAGGCCGAGCCACGCCGCGGGGATTCTTTTCGTAAAGGGCCTGTGCCTTTATGCTCCAATCCGTGTCGAGCCAGACCTGGTGAATATAGGCCAGCACGCCGAGAAGAGAATCCGGGAAGCCGCCGCCAAAGCCCCCGGACGTCTGGAACGAAAGAGGAATGGCAACAGGCGATTTGACGACGAGATCCCCGGCACGTTCTCCTGCGAGGTTCAGAACCGCGGCCTCCCCCGGAAAGAAACCGCCTTTCGGAGCGCAAATCACAGTGGTGAAGCCGCCGTTGCGCCAGCTTTCAATGCGCTTGTCACTGAGATTGACTTCGTCGGCGCCGCTGCGCCAGGGAGTGGAAGCGGGACGATCTTGCGGACCGCGCGCTTGTTCCTGCGACCGGCGCGGGCCACCGCCTTCCCCGCCGGAAGGTGGCGCAGCGGGAATGCCGACATCGGCAAAGGCATCCACGAGTCCGGGGTAGACGGTCAGGTCTTTTCCGTCGATCACGCGGGCTTCGGGCGGGATGGCCGCGTCTTTCGCGACCGCGGTGATGATGCCGCGAGAAACGACAATGGTCGCGTCTTCGATAGGCGGTCCGGAGACGGGCACGACTTTTGCGCCGCGAATGGCGAAGTATTGCGGCT
>Ga0066699_10000410_pt1 | contig 12158 bp, 8 predicted proteins | sample GraSoiAngelo_148_FD_66455 | JGI IMG/M metagenome (GOLD analysis project Ga0066699, IMG submission 66455) | Grasslands soil microbial communities from the Angelo Coastal Reserve, California, USA - 14_1009_09_20cm | ecosystem: Environmental > Terrestrial > Soil > Grasslands | place: USA... | reverse complement strand
ACAGCGAGAGCAGTCGCGAGTCGGAGGACACCTTCGTCGAGAAGACCGGCTTCACGAAGGCCGACCTTGAGGGCAGGCTGGTGCTCGACGTCGGCTGCGGCATGGGCCGCTTCTCGGACGTGGTCTCGCGCTGGGGCGCCACGGTCGTGGGCATCGACCTCACCACCGCGGTCGACGCCGCCAACGCCAATCTCGGCGCCCGGCCCAACGTGCACCTGGCGCAGGCCAATGTCTTCGAGCTGCCCTTCCGCGAGGGCACCTTCGACTACATCTTCAGCATCGGCGTGCTCCACCACACGCCCAACACCAAGGAGGCCTTCGACCAGCTGCCGAAGCTGCTCAAGCCGGGCGGCCGGATCGCCATCTGGCTCTACAGCACCCGGATGCTCCGCTGGTGCTGGACCTCGGACTTCTACCGAATCTTCACCACCCGCCTGCCCAAGAAGACTCTCCACAGCCTGTCCCGGGTCGCCGGCCCGATCTACCGGCTCCGGAAGTGGCTGGGGCCGCGAAGCAAGCGGCTGGACAGCCTGGTTTTCCTGCTCCTCCCCTGCAGCAGCCACGACAACCCCGAGTGGCGCGTGCTCGATACCTTCGACTGGTACTCGCCGAAGTACCAGTGGAAGCACTCCGACGCCGAGGTCCGGGACTGGTACCAGGCCCACGGGCTCACCGAGCTGAAGTCGCTCGAGGTTGAGACCTCTCTCCAGGGGCGGCGTCCGCTGGAGGCCTAGAAGGCTCCGGCTTCGCGCAGCACCAGCAGGCCGAGGCCCAGCGCGATCGCGATCCCATAGACCCACGGCCAGCTCTTCGGCCAGGGCCGGCTCAGGCCCAGCGCCGTGAAGAGGAGCGTCGGCGGAAAGGCCATCTCCCGCTGGCGAAAAACGCCCGCGTAGAAGAAGGACAGGCCCAGCCATAAGCCTGCCGCCAGGAAGACGAACGAAAGCACGTAAGGGTCGCGCGAGCGGATCCCCCGCCAGAGGCCGAGGAAGGTGAAGGGGATCAGCGGGAGCCAGACCAGCAGGCCCGGGTACATCCCACTGTCGATGGTCGGGTGGACGATGTCGTGGATCGAGAGCCGGGGACCGAGGACGGTGACGGCGGTGCCGACGACGAAGCGGGCGGCGATCGGTCCAGGTCCTTCGCGCAGGATGGAGCTGACGTCGCTGCCACCTCCCTCGACCTTGGCCGTGCTCTGGCCGCTGACGTGGAAGAAGCGCCGGATCAGCTCATCGACGCTTCCCTGGGAGGACTTGCTCCCCGGTTGCAGGATGAGAGCCTGGCCGTTCCCGGTATAGGGCGCCGACGACCAGACCGGGGGATGGATCGCGAAGGCGCCGAGCAGCAGCTGGCTCGCGACCAGTGCGGCTCCGACGGCGACCAGGCCCTTCCAGTCCCGGCGCAGCGCGGCCGACAGTGGCAGGAGGATGAAGAAGCCGGCGCCGACGTAGGAGCGGACGAGCACCAGGACGACGGTCACCAGGACTCCCAGGAGCACGAACCGGACCCGGTCCTTTTGGACCAGAGCCAACATCCCGAGGGCGATCAGGAACCAGGTCACCGGGTCCTTGATCAGGTCGTAGCCCGACCAGTAGATGGTCAGCGGCCAGAGTGCCATCAGCCAGGCCGCCCGCCGTGCCACCTGCTCGCCGAGGCTGGTCGCCCGGCCGGCGAGGTAGGCGGCCGGCGGCACCGCTGAGGCCAGCAGCGCGTCGACGACCCGCGGCACCTCCGGGTGGTGGCCGGCGAGGGCGTACCAGAAGCCGACCCAGTACTCGAAGCCGACGTCATACGTTCCCGCCAGGTAGGAGGGGGTGATGTTGATCCAGGCGCCGAGCCGGAAGCCCTGCGCCACCAGCCAGGCCCAGTGGTCGTAGACGACCGGGTCGCTGTAGTCGACGTGGCCACCGTGGCCCGAAAGGACCGAGGCGGTGTAGAAGACTGCGACGGAGGCCAGGCGGACGAAGGCCGCGACCAGGAAGAGGGCGACGGGCAGGGACAGCCGCCGGGTGAGGGCCTGCCAGCCGGCACTCACCCCGAGGGCGGTCGGCCGTCGGAGCTGGGCGTCTCCGCTCACGGTTCCAGGTCCAGCTGCGGGCCGAGGCGGTACCAGTCCGCCAGCCGGCGCACCGACGCGTCGAGGCTGAAGCGGCTTGTGACCCGCTCCCGGTTGGCGGCGCCGACGGCGGCAAGGCTCCTGCGGTCCGACGACAGCTCCAGGATCCCGGTGGCCAGCGCCTCGGAGTCCTCGGGCGGAACGATCCGCCCGCCCTCCTCTCCGACCGCTTCCCGGTTGCCGCCGACGTCGCTGGCGACGACCGGGAGCCCGCTCGCCATCGCCTCGATGAGGGCGTTCGAGAAGCCCTCCTGGCGGGAGGGGAAGACGAAGAGGTCGGCTGCCTCGAGGAAGGGTCGAGGGTCGAGCTGCTCGCCCGCGAACTCAACCTGGTTGCCGACGCCGAGCCGCGCCGCCTGGGCTTCGAGGGCCGGCCGGTCGGGTCCGTCGCCGACCAGGACGAGCCTCGCCTCGACCCCCGCGGCGCAGAGCTCGGCCAGGGCGCTGAGGCCGTACTCCTGGCCCTTGCGGGGCGCGAGCGCGCCGATGTTCAGCAGCCGGAGCGGGCCCTTGCCACGACCCGGCGAGGCGGGCCGGTAGTGGTCGGTCTCGACGCCGTTGTAGACAACGCCCCGGGCGCGGGGCAGAAAGCGCTCGTGTCTCTCGGCATCCTCGAGGACGGTGTGGGAATTGGCGATCAGCTCATCCGCGACGAGGTTGGTGCCCAGCTCCAGCCAGTGCTCGTAGGGGGCGGGACCATGACGCCAGGCGTGGAGGGCCCGGCGGCTGGTGATGATCCGTTTGCAGCCCGCGAGCTGGGCCCCGGCCGTGCCCAGCAGGTCGGCCAGGAAGAGGTAGGTGTGGACGGCGTCGTAGCGCCCGCCGCGCACCAGCCTCCGAATGTCGCCCACGGTCCGGAGCAGCGCCGGCGCCAACCGGGGCAGGCCCGACGAGCGGCGGCGGAAGATGAAGCGCGTCCCATGGACTGTCACCCCGGCGGCCTCGGTCTCGGCGAGCAGTGCGCCGGTCTTCTCGAGGCAGCAGATCTCGACCTCCACGCCATGCTCCCGGAGGCGTGGTGTGACCCGTGAGAGGTAGCGTTCAGCGCCCCCCACGCCGAGGCTGCCGATGATGTTGAGAACGCGCACGTCAAGGGCCGGCCGGGAGGGTCGCGTCGCCTCGGGGCAAGCCGCAATTATACTGAGCGGCTCCCTTGGGACCCCTCGCGACGCACCCCTACGCCCGGCGCCTGGACACCCTCAAGGACCTCTTCGGAAGACCGGACGTGGAGCTGGTCGAGGCCGGGCTGAAGGTCGGTGAGCGGGTCTATCCGGTGCTCGACGGCGTGGTCATCCTGCTGGACCAAGACCAGTATCCGGACTCCCTCCGCCGGCGGTTGGGCGCGGCCCCGAATGCGGTTGCCGCCGGCGACTACGCGCCTGACGTCCAGGCCACCTTCGGCGCCGAGTGGCGGGAGTTCTCGGAGATCCTCCCCGAACACGAGCGCGAGTTCGCCGAGTACTTCGACCTGGTCCCGCTCGAATCGCTGCGCGGGGAACGGGTCTGCGACCTCGGCTGCGGCAGCGGGCGCTGGAGCCATTTCCTGCGCGGGCGCTGCCGGGAGCGGATCCTGGTCGACTTCTCGGACGCCATCTTCGTGGCCCGCCGCAACCTGGCAGGCGATGAGGACGCGCTCTTCTTCATGGCCGACCTGACGCGGCTGCCCTTCCGCGACGGTTTCGCGGACTTCCTCTTCTGCCTCGGCGTCCTCCACCACCTGCCCACGCCGGCACTGCAGGCGGTCCGGGCGCTGGCGCGCTGCGCGCCGCGGCTGCTCGTCTACCTCTACTACGCGCTCGACAACCGGCCGCCCCACTACCGCCTGCTTTTGAACGTGGCCACCGCGGTCCGCCGCCTGACCGCGCGGATTCGTGGGGAGCGCGCACGCGAGGCGATCGCCTGGGCGGGGGCGGTCGGGGTCTACCGGCCGCTGGTGGCAATCGGTTCGGTCCTCGAGCGCGGCGGCCACGGTAGTGCGGTGCCGCTCTTCGAGACCTACCGCGGCAAGAGCCTGCGGCGGATCCGCCAGGACGTCTACGACCGCTTTTTCACCCGCATCGAGCAGCGGGTGACCAAGTCGGAGATCGAGACGCTGGCGGATACCTTCGCCGAGCTGCGGGTGTCGCCCGGGCCCCCTTACTGGCACTTCCTCTGCGAGAGCTCGGCCGCCGCGGGAACCCCGGAAGCTCTCCCCTAGAATGGGCTGAAGTGTGCGGGATCGCCGGCGTTCTCAGCTGGGAACGCCCTCCCGAGCTGGCGCCGCTCCGAGCCATGAACGACGCGCTCAAGCACCGGGGCCCGGACGCCGAAGGGATCATCAGCAGGGGGCCGGTCGCCCTTGGCCATCGCAGGCTGGCGATCATCGAGGTCAGCGCGGCCAGCAATCAGCCCCTGCGCGACGAGAGCGGGCGCTACTGGATCGTCTTCAACGGCGAGATCTACAACTACCGGGAGCTCCGGGCGGAGCTGGTCTCGCACGGCGCCGAGTTCCTCACCAAGAGCGACACGGAGGTGATCCTGGAGGCTTACAAGCGCTGGGGCGAGCAATGCACGGAACGGCTCAATGGCATGTTCGCGTTCGCGATCTGGGACGAGCCCAGGCGGCAGCTGTTTCTTGCCCGTGACCGGGTCGGCAAGAAGCCGCTCTACTACCACCCGCTGGGCTCGGGCGGCGTCGTCTTCGCCTCCGAGCTGAAGGCGCTCCGGCTCCACCCGGCTGTCGGGACCGAGCTCAGCCCGAGGGCGCTCGGCCAGTACCTGTCGCTGAACTACAACCTGGGCACGGATTGCCTGCTCGCCGGCGTCAGCAAGCTGCCGGCGGGCCACAGCCTGGTCGTCGACGCCGACGGGATCCGCAAGCCCGTCTCCTACTGGGACCTCGCCGCGGCCTTCAGAGCCAAGCGCGACTGGCGTTCCGAGCAGGACGCCGCCGAGGAGTTGGCGGCGCTGATCGACGACGCCGTCCGGCTGCGCCTGATCTCGGACGTGCCCTTGGGAGCCTTCCTGTCCAGCGGCATCGACTCCGGCGCCATCGTGGCCTCGATGTGCCGCCTCCGCCCGCCGGAGGAAAACCTCACCTTCAGCATCGACTTCGAGGAAGCCGGTTTCTCCGAGAAGGAGGGCGCTCGAGCCACCGCGCGGCAGCTCGGTGTCCGCCATCACGACCGCACCGTCGACGTCAACCTCGCGGCCTCTCTGCCGGAGATCGTGCGCGCCGCCGACGAGCCTTTCGCGGACACCTCGATCATCCCGACCTATCACCTGGCGAAGTTCGCACGCGAGCAGGTGACGGTTTGCCTCTCGGGGGACGGTGGCGACGAGATCTTCGCCGGTTACGAGACCTACTCCGCGGACCGGATCCGGCACGCCACCAGCTGGCTGCCGGCGCCGCTGATCCGCACCGCCGAACGCGCCGTCGCCGGCGCCTGGCCGGTGAGCCTCGGCAAGGTCAGCTTCGACTACAAGCTGCGTCACTTCCTGGCCGGCCATTCGGCGGACCACCGGCGCGCGCACTACAGCTGGCGCGAGATCTTCAGCCGCGACGAGAAGAAGAGCCTGCTGCGCGACGGCTGGCAGCTCGCGGACAACGACACCTTCGCTGACTTCGCACCCCATTTCGAGGAGGTCGCGGGCTGCCACTATCTCGACCAGGCGATGTACGTCGACATCAAGACCTGGCTCGCCGACGACATCCTGGTCAAGGTCGACCGGGCCACCATGGCGCACGCGCTGGAGGCACGGGCGCCGCTGCTCGACCACCGGCTGGTCGAGTTCGCGGCCGCGCTGCCGGTGGACTGGAAGCTGCGCCGGCTGCGCAAGAAGCACCTGCTCCGGAGAAGCCAGCGTGGGCGCCTGCCGAGCGCCGTCGTCAACCGCCGCAAGCTGGGCTTCAACGCGCCCGTCTCCCAGTGGCTGAAGGGAGGACTGGGCAGGCTCGCGAACGAGGTCACCCGGGACGGCGCGATGGACGACTGGTTTCAGCGGCCGGCCATCGACCGGCTCTGGCGCGACCACGAGGCGGGCTCCGCCGATAACGGCCTGAAGCTCTTCGGCCTGACCTGCCTGGGCCTCTGGCTGGAGGCGCCGAGGTGACAGACCAGCCGGGGGCCGCGGTCCGGCCGACGCCGGAATGGCGGGAGCAGTGGACGCTCTTCCAGGACTCTGAGCGCTTCCTCTTCGAGGAGTGGATCGCGCCGGTCAACCTCGAGGACCTGCGCGGCCGGACCGTGCTCGAGGCCGGCTGCGGCGGCGGCCAGCACACCGCCATGATGGCCGAGGTCGCCAAATCTGTGACCGCGGTCGACCTCAACACCGCGGATCTGGCGCGTGAGCGCAACCGGCGCTTTGACAACGTGCGCTTCGTCTCCGCCGACCTCGCGTCGATGGACCTCGGCGAGCAGTTCGACGCCGTGGTCTGCGTCGGCGTCATCCATCACACCGACGATCCCGACCGCACCTTCGAGAACCTCTACCGCCACCTCCGGCCCGGAGGCTTGATCGTGATCTGGACCTACAGCGCGGAGGGAAACGCGCTCGTTCGTCACGGTGTCGAGCCGGTGCGCAAGCTGCTGCTGCGACGCCTGACCCGGCCGGCGCTGGTGTGGGTGTCACGCGCGATCACGGCAGCGATGTACCCGGTCGTCCACACCGTCTATCGGCTGGCCTTCCTGCGCTCGCTTCCCTATTACGAGTATTTCGGCAACTTTCGCCGGCTCTCGTACGCGCGCAACGTGCTCAACGTCTTCGACAAGCTCAACGCGCCGCAGACGGTCTTCACGACCGCCGCCAAGTGCCGGGAGTGGATGAGCGAGGAGCGTTTCGAGCCCGGCTCGATCTCGATCCGCCCCTACAAGGGCGTCAGCTACAGCCTGAGCGGCGTGAAGCAAGGTGAGTAGCACGCGCGCGGCGGTTCGCCACGCCCCGGCGCACTCACTACCGGCCGCGAACCGCGTCTCGGTTGTGATCCCAGCCTTCAACGAGGGCGACCACATCGCGGAGACCGTCGCCCAGCTGAATAGGGTGTTCCGGGAAGCGGGTCTCGAGAACGCGGAGGTCATCGTCGTCGACGACGGTTCGCACGATGAGACCGCGGAGCGCGCCGAATCGGCCGGAGCGCGCCTTGTTCGGCACCCGCACAACGCCGGTTACGGGCGTTCACTGAAGGACGGGATCACCTCCGCCGGGAACGACACCATCGTCATCGCCGACGCGGACGGGACCTATCCGCTGGACGCCATTCCCCGCCTGCTGGAGGAGTACGCCAAGGGCTTCGACATGGTGGTGGGCGCGCGCACGGGCAATACGTACCAGGGCCCGTTCGGGAAGCGGCTGCTCCGCGTCATCCTCAAGTTCCTGGTCGAGTTCACCGCCGGTCGCAACGTGCCGGATGTGAACTCGGGTCTGAGGGTCTTCAGCCGGGCAACCGCGCAGTCCTTCTTCCCCCACCTCTCGGAGGGTTTCAGCTTCACCACCTCGATGACGCTGGCCTACATGATGAACAGCAAGTTCGTCACCTACCTTCAAGTGCCCTACTACGAGCGCGTCGGGCAGACCAAGGTCCGGCTCTTCCGGGACTCGCTGCGAACCCTGCAGTTCATCATCGAGGCGATCGTCTACTTCAACCCGATCAAGATCTTCCTGCTGATCAGCCTCATCTGCCTGGTGTTGATGCTGCTGGCGCTGGCGATCGGGTTCGCCACCGAGATCGGCGGCCTGGTGGTCATCGGCGCCGGCCTCGGCGTGTGCGTCGTGCTGGTCTTCTGCCTGGGGCTGCTGGCGGTGCTGCTGAAGCAGATCATGGACACCAATCGGAGATCGTCGGCTGAGTAGCACGGCCAGGACCTCACGGCCGGAGCGCAAGGAGACCCCGCCGCTGACCGACCCGGTTTCAGCCGCCGGCGCGACCCGCGCAGCCGGAGCCGGCTTTACCTCCGATCGGCGGCTGGGTCTCTTGCTGGCGGCCTTCTTCGGCCTCGCGACGATGATCCGCGACGCCACGCTGACCGTCATCTTCGGGTTTTACGTCACGCCCGACACCGGCAGCTACCTGCTGGGCTCGTCGATCCGCTCGCGACCCTACCCAGTCCTGATGTGGCTGACAGGCGCGTCCCAGCATCCGTTCCTCTTGATCGGCGTGCAGATCGCGCTGGCGGCGCTCGCCACAGCAGCTCTCGTGTACGTGGTCGGCCGCCGGAATCCCTGGCTGGCGGCCTTGATCGGCGCTCTGTTCGTCCTCGACCTGGACTGGTCGCTCTGGAACCGGTACCTGATGACCGAAGGGCCGTTCATGAGCTTCAGTGTTCTCTCGCTGGCGGTTCTCGTCCACCAGTACGAGCAGCGGGTGCGGCTGCATCCGGCCTGGCTGGTCGGAGCCGGCGCGCTCTTCGCCTGGACCTGCACCATCCGGCCCTCGAACCTCTACCTCCTGGTCCCCATCGTCCTGCTCTACCTGCTCTTCACACGCTCCCTGCGGAAGTCGGCCTGGGTCGCCGGCGGGATGGCGGCCCTCCTGGTCGCCTCCGGCTCCCTGACCTGGTACCAGTTCGGCCGCTTTCGAATCAACGCGGAGACCGGCTACTACCTGGCCTTTCCGCTCTTCGCGTACCACCTGTTCAGCCCCGGCAACGGACCCGATTCGGCCCGGATCGACCACACGCTGCGAATTTGCGACCCGGGTGTGGACTACTCGCAGATCACGATCGAGACCAGCAACAAGTACCTCTGGGGAGAATTCTTCAACTGCCTCTCCACCCACGGCTGGACCACCGATCAGATCGAGTCGAGCATGACCGCGGCCTATCTGGAGGGAATCCGTGCCCGCCCCGGGACCTGGCTCTACAACTGGCTGGGCTACAGCCTCATCGAGCTCGGCTACCCGGTCGTATACGAGGGCGAATCGCCGCCAGGAGATTGCCCGGTCGCCGTCGTCCAGGTGTGCCGGGAGCTGACCGCCTACGATCGCAACCTGCCCCCCGCCAGTGGCAGCGTGGCCTCCTGGGAGACGTCCTGGGAGCACCGCACCGCTCCTGCGCGACAGGTTTACCTGCTGCCGTTCCAGCTTCGCCAGCCCTCGGTGTTCGCGGCGCCCTATGCCGTGATGGAGCAGCACGCCCTCTCCACTTCGTACGTCTTGGTCGTCTTGCTGCTCCTGCTCGGAACGCTGGTGTTGCTGTGGCTTCGGACCCGCGGCTCGCCGCGACTGCTAGCCCTCTCCGCCGCGGTCATGATCGGCTACGTCTGCCTCACCATCCCGGCCGGCCACGTCTTCCTGATCCGCTACCTCGAGCCTTTGAGCCCGATCTACGCAATCGTCTCCGCGGTGGTCATCTTCGCGATCCTGCGCCTCGGGGCGCTGCTCGTCGGAGGCGCGACGCTGCTGATCACACTGCTTGCGGTACTCCCCGTCGCGGCGAGCCTTTACCTGCTGGTCCCACCGCCGGTCATCGACCTATTGGCCCCCGGCTCCCAGCAGAGCCTGAGCCTGTCCGGGCCCTACTCGGCGGAGGGCGGCAGCGCGTTTTCGGCGGCGCTGCCGAACCTGGCCGGAAGCGCCGACACGACCGACGCCCCCCTGCAGTCGACCCTTCGCGCCTACGAGGACGGCCGCCCCCTCGGGCCCGCCCACGCAACTCCCGCCCAGGTCCGGGACCTCGGTCGCGGCCGCTTCAGCCACTCCGGCTCAAGTCTGGTCTTCTCGACCTCCGACAACTCCGATCCGAACCTCAACGGCAGGCGCTACACGGCGACCTACCTGGTCCAGCCGTCGTCCACCCAGCGACTGGCCGGTTACGCCCTCGTCGCGTTGATCTTGAGCGGACTGGGCACGGTGGCTGTCCGCCGGTGGCGGAAGCGCCGCGGCAGCCCGGCGCCCCCGGTTGGGCTGCCGGCCTGGGCGTGGCCGCGGCCGCTGGATGAAGCCGGTGTCTGAGCTGGACTCCGAGCCCCTCGGAGCCGACACCTTCTCCTCGGCCATGGCCGGCGCCAACCGCTACAACCGCTGGGTCGTGGACGCCTTCTCGCCCTTCGTCGGGTCGTCCCTTCTCGAGGTCGGGGTCGGCCACGGAGGGTTCCGCGACCTGCTCGGGGTTCCCGACTACGTCGGCGTCGACATCGATCCCGAGCTGGTCGAGCGCCTGCGCCGCGAGCGACCGGACGTCAGCTGGCTGGTCGCCGACCTTGCCGACCCGGGCTTCCTCGAGATGCTCGCCGGGAGGAGGTACGAGACCGTCCTCTGCGTCAACGTCCTGGAGCACGTCGCCGATCACGTCGCGGGCGTGGCCAATCTCCTGGGTGCGCTCTCTCGGGGCGGCCGGCTGCTCCTCTTCGTGCCCGCCTTCCAGGCGCTCTACAACGATCTGGACAGGCTCGCCGGCCACGTCCGCCGCTACCGCAGATCCGAGGTCCGGAGCCTTCTCAGTGCGGCGGGCGCCGAGGTCCTGAAGGCGGATTACTTCAACCCCGTCGGCGCCATCGGCTGGTGGCTGAACCGCTTCCTCAGCCATGACACCCTGGAGTCCGGCTCGGTCGAAGGGCAGGTTCGGGTGTTCGATCGCTACGTCCTTCCCATCTCACGCGGGGTCGACCCGGTGACAAGAGGATTCTTCGGCCAATCCGTCATCGCGGTGGCGCGAAAGACCTAGTAGGCGATCAGCAGGGCGACTGGGGTTCCGTTGCGAACCTCCAACACCCGCAGCTCGAGACTCGGCGTGTAAGGCTTGCCACCAAGGTCGGTGCCGGGCTCGGAGGTCCGACCGGGAAGGGGCGCGGTCTGCCAACCGCCCAGGAAGCCGTCCACGATCGTCCCCTCGAAGGTGAGCTCGCTCGACTGGCTCGAAGCTCGGACGAAGTCGTCGATGTTGACCGCCCAGTCCTGGCTGCTGCAGCACTTGGCCGCAAGCTCGGTGGCTGGGAGCGTCGCGCCGCCGAGGGTTACATGGACGTCACGGAGTCCCTGGCTGCGGGTGAAGAGCACCAGCTTGAGATCGGGGCGCTCCTCGTGTAACCGTTTGACCGTCTCCACCACAGCTGCCGAAAGCTGCACGGTCTGCCGCACTTCCTGCGGCCCGGCGACCAACGTCACCTGGTCGGGGTTCGCCACCGACAGCACCTCCCGCTCGTACGTCACTCCCAACCCGGCCAGCCCGACGGTGCCCACCAGCCAGGCCGCCAGGCCGGCAGCGACGGCCGCTCTCAGTTGCAGCCGGCGGCGGACCGTGAAGTAGAGCAATCCGACGGCCGGGGCCAGGACGAGACCTTTGAGCAGCAGGGCAAAGCGGAGGCTGTGGCGCGATAGGTCACCGGTTGTCAGCGAGCCGGCGGCCAGGCCGCTCGCGCCCAAGTTGCTCGCCCCGGTGATGCCGGAGGTTGCGCTCTGGAAAATGGTCGCCAGGGCTGGCTCAGGAGCGCTCGAGTAGCCGACGTAGAAGGCGAACAGCGGGAAGTAGTAACCGCGTAGATAGGCGAGGCTCCAGGCGAGCTGACCGAGAAGGAGCACGGCGATCAGCGCCCAGCCGGCGAACAGCGCCAAGCCCTTCCTGGTCGCGGTCAACCAGGCCGCCACCGACGCGTAGAGGATCAGCGATGACCCGTAGACGATGTAGCCGCGGGCTTCGGCCTGCTGGCTGAAGACGAACATGCTCAGGTAGGGCGCGGCGAAGAAGACCCCGAGGAACCAGAGCAGGCGGCGGGAGCCGCGCGCCATCAGGAGGATCGCCACCAGGCCGGCGAGCGTCACCAGTGGGAAGGCCACGAAGAGGCTGTCCAGCAGCAGCGCGCCGATGCTATGGAGCAGGTGGAGCGGGCCCGATTGGGCCAGAGCGAGCCATTTGCCGGCGCTGGCGAAGAAATAGGGCTGGTCGACGCTCGCCAGAGAGACCTTTCGTCCCCAGACGTTCGCGGAGAGCGCCGTCAGGAACCAGGCCAGGACGGCCGGTGTAAGCAGTCCCAGGGCGCCGGCCGCCGCCGCGTGCGTCCAGCGAGACCACGGCAGCGCGGTCAGCAGGTAGGCGATCGCCAGCGTGATCCCGGTCGGGTACTCGAGCGA
>Ga0066699_10000409_pt1 | contig 12179 bp, 10 predicted proteins | sample GraSoiAngelo_148_FD_66455 | JGI IMG/M metagenome (GOLD analysis project Ga0066699, IMG submission 66455) | Grasslands soil microbial communities from the Angelo Coastal Reserve, California, USA - 14_1009_09_20cm | ecosystem: Environmental > Terrestrial > Soil > Grasslands | place: USA... | reverse complement strand
TGCTGACTGCTTCCTCACCCCTCCCACACAAAGGCATCAAACACTCGATTCGTCGTGAATCCCAACTGTTTGTAGAGTTCCACCGCGCGCAGGTTGGCCTCAGTGACGGTGAGTGATAATAGCGAAAAACTTCGCTGTCGCAAGTTGCCCGCGCTGGCCGCAAGCAACGCTTCGCCGATTCCGCGGCAACGATGTTCCGGAAGCACGCATACCTGGGTGACGTGTCCTACATCGTGCCGCACGCGCGAACAGAGGATCAGGCCGACTACCGTGCGCGAGTTTTTGTGAACTGCCACGAACGAGGAGCCGGCATCAAACAGTCCGCATCCCGGAAAGCGCACGATATTGTTCAAGAAGCGCAGTGAGCCGCTCAGCGTGCGGTACTGATCGTTGATTTGAGAATCTACGTGTCCACGATAGGCCGCGGTGATCGCCGCCGCCGCCGCCTGATAATCCTGGTCTGACCAGGGTCGGATTTCCACGTCGGCATGCAGCGAAGGCGATGGTCTGGCCGGTCTGTTTAGCGGTGTTGACATGAACAACCGCGGATGGCGCTGAAACCCCTGTTCCAGAAAAGGCCGCGCCACTACGCCGGTTTCGTGGACCAGCAACTGCGCTTCAATTCGGTGCACTCCCGGAGATTGCTGAAGTGTCTCGATGACGTGAGTAAGTAAGCGAGTCTCGATTTCGGGCGCATTCGGATTACGACTTCCATTCGCCACAAACAAATCGCCAATCACGCCTTTGCTGCCTTCGTAAACGAAAAACGCGTAACCGAAAATTCTGCCACGCTCGATGGCGGCGTATCCCGGAAGAATCTTGCCATCCACATAGCGCAAAATCATGTCAGCCGAGCCGCTGTAGTCCCATGAAAGTAGCCGCGCCCACACTTGTGTCTCATCTTCCAGCAGAGGACGCAGATCGACGGAAGAAAAGTGCCTCAGATCGAGGATTTCCACGGGACTCCTCTGGCGTAGATGACCGGCAAAGTGCTGTAAGGCCATGCGAATGGGAAGTCTAGTGCGTCGTGGCGTGATAAGGCAAACGGCGAGAACATGGAAAGCTAACAGAAGTACGCCAGCTCAGTCCTAATAGCCGGCTCTGTGTCCCATTCCTGGCGGAGATATCCAAAAATATTCCAGATGTTGTGCGCCAAAATTTCCTAAATGCGAGACGCGGCAATCTCCGGTAAGTTTTGTGATTTGGGGCTGCGACCCTTCTACGGCAACGAGCAGGTGCTCGCCAGGGGGTATCTCCCCCAATTCATAGCGGCTGATCACCTGATTGCGGTAAAAGGCGAGGCCGTACTCCGTTTCCCTCGAAACGCCCAGCACCGCGGTGGGCAGAGCCCTGGTTTCCATGCGACCTATCTCGGTTGCCACCGGACGCGCTGAGAGTGTGGCGTCCAGCGATGGCCCGCCAACTCGCAGCGCCCACGCAACCACCAACACCACCGGCACGAGCGTGACAAACCTGACCATGCGTAAACCCAGTCTGCTGACGAGTGTTGCTCCCATTCCTGCGGCGAAGACCAATGCCACTCCCGAAGCCAGCATGGTCGCCTTTCCCCACGGTACCCGGTGCTGCAGCAGAATGTATTGGATCATCAGTGCGGGAATGATTGGAAGTGCCGCCGCCAGCGAATGCAACACATTCAGCCATGGTGCGGCAGGTCGGTCATCAATAATGTGGCGTCGAATGTATTCTGCGACCAGCAAAGTTCCTGCTGGGACCGCAGGCACAATATATCCGGGCAGTTTTGATTGTGAGAAAGAAAAGAACATCAAGGGCGCGAGAAGCCAGATGACCAGAAATACGTCCAACTGGTCTTCAGCCGGAGCCTGCGGTTGCGATTTGGCTCCCCGCCACCACGAGCGGGTCGTTTTGAACACGGCGGCAACCACAATGACAGTCCAGGGCAGCAATCCCAGCAAAGTCACCGGGACGTAATACCAGAAAGGTTGCTGGTGACGGTACAGATTCGTTCCGAAGCGCACTAGGTTATGTTCGAGAATGAATATCCGAAAGAATTCTGGATTCTTTACCTGCACTGCGACGTACCAGGGCAGAGCGACTACGCAAAACAGCAGGATTCCAGGTAGCCACAAAGTCCGCCAAACTAGAGGAATGTCTCGCTTGCAAAGGGCAAAAATAGCGATGATTAAACTGGCGAGTACAGGCGCGACCGGACCCTTCGCCAGCGTCCCCAATCCAAGACAAAGATAAAATCCCGCAAGATAAGCCTTGCGCCCACTCTCGTACCAGGCATACCAGCCTAGCAAAGCGATGGTAAAGGCGGCGGCCAGTGGCATGTCCATGGACGCGGCGCGGGCATAGCCGATCACCGCCGTGCAGGAAGCCGTCATCAATGCTCCGTCAAGGTGAAATCCCGGGCGGAATCGCCGCAGGAACAAATAGATAGCGACGACCATAAGAGTCGCGTCGAAAGCGGAAGGCAAACGCGCCGCCCAATCACTGACTCCAAAAATGCGGTAGGCAAGGATGGCCTGCCAGTAATAGAAAACAGGCTTTTCAAGCCAAGGTTTGCCGCCAAGGGTGGGAGTGACCCAGTCATGGCGCGCGAACATTTCGCGCGCCACCTGCGCGTAGCGGGGTTCATCGGCCCCGACGAGACCAAAATAATTCAGCCCCCAGAAAAAAAGAAAAGTACAGAAACCCGCCAACAGGAGCCAACCGGTCCGCGCGCGCTGATCCAGGCGAACACTGTTCAAGGAAGAATCCTGACGGCATGGGCAAGAATCAGCACAAGAAGATTTTTCCTGTTCGCCGATTGATAGTCATATTGGGACCGGATTTCATCTTCAATTCCAATCCTAAATCCTCGATCTCCTGGAAACTCCGGCACAATCATTTGAGTGCTTTCGTCAACGCGTAAACGCTAATCAATGCCCACGTAATTTCCAGGACCACGAATCCAATCTGGAATGGATGAAACGCGATGTACGCCAGGATGGCGGAGCCCACGGCGTTAAGAACGTTATATGCGGCCCTGCGTTCGTCCATCCACTTCATCTGGTGGCCGGCATAGGCAACAAGAATCATCAGCGCACCGGCGAAGGACGCCATCTGTCGCGCCAGAACAATGTTCATAGAATTATTATTGTACGGAGGAACCCTTATCCGAAGACGACCCGCGCCGCAACTGTGTGATCACGCGCTTCACCGCGACCGATAGTGGCCCCTCCAGCGAGCAGCCGCTGGCGCATTCATGGCCTCCGCCCCCGAAGCTTTCGGCAACGTCGGCGACATTCAGTTCTCCTTTGCTGCGGAGGCTGACGCGGTAACGTCCGTCAGGAAGCTCCCGGAAAAACGCGGCGACCTCGACATCCTGAATAGCCAGGGCATAGTTCACCAGGCCTTCACAATCTTCTTCTTTGGCCTCGCATTGTTCCATCTGTTGTTGCGTTACCGAGATCCAGGCGAGCTCCTCATCACGATGCAGATTGGAGAGGGCGGCGCCCAACAAGCGCATCTTCGCGGTGGAGTGTGCGAAATAAATGTTGCGCGCGCATTGCGCCGGATCAGCACCCGCCAGCACGAGGTCGCGCGCCAGCGCAAAAGTACGCTCGTTCGTTCCTTGGAACATAAACGATCCCGTATCGGTGAGCAGCGCGGTGTAGACACAAGTGGCGATCTCCGGTGTGACCTTCACACCGGCCTGTCGCGCCAAGCGGTAGACCATCTCGCCGGTAGCCACGGCGTCGGGATCAATCCAATTTACATGGGCAAAAGGCCGTCCCGTTAAATGGTGATCTATATTGATCAGGAAGCGTTCCTCCAGACCATCCAGCCGTGTGCGTTGAATGCTGTCACACTCCAGGATGATAGCCGCCTCGTAATCTCCCTTCACACGCTGTGAATGTAAAACTTTGTCGGCAAAAGGCAGCCGTTGATAAATGCGCGGTACGGGATCATGCATCACTACTTCAGCCTTTTTCCCGAGGGAGCGCAAGATCTGTCCACAGGCGAGAGCCGATCCGATCGCATCGCCATCCGGCCGGGCGTGCGACGTCAGCACAAAATGCCGGCGTTGCTCAATCTGCTTCAGGACCTCTTCAAGCATGTTTTACGTGTACTCTGCGATCTCAACGTTGCGGACTCGATCGTTTCCTGTTTCGACCCAAAAGCTCATCGATTCTGGCGACGTAATCCTGCGAGCGGTCCAATTGAAATATCAGTTCCGGGGCACGGCGCAGGCGCAGCCGTTCAACCAGTTCACGCCGCACAAATCCTACGGCCGCAGACAGTCCTTCCATGGTACGCGCGGCCTCCTGATCGTCGCCTTGAACCACCACGAAAACCCGCGCTGAACGCCCGTCTCCAGCAAGTTGAACTTCACTTACATTCACCAGGCCGATGCGTGGATCTGCCAGTTCACCCTCGAGAATGGTCTCAATCTCTTCGCGCAACGCTTCGGCCAAACGCCCGCGATGGTACTTCACGCCACGCTTTTCCACCCCACCACCTCGGAGTAAAACGGATGAGAATATCAGAAAACTTTCTTCTGGTCTTGTTACTAAATTGCAATTATGAGGATTCCAGCTTGCCAGGGGTAAGTTCAGGAATGGCAATAGAATACAAGTGGCTACGTCATCACAGGAATTCGAGAAATGAGTCCGTAACTTCCGCGCCGCCATTGTTGGCGATGCGCATAGCCTGGCGCTCTACGTTCTTCATCAGCCCATCAAGATAATCGCGGGAATCGGAAACGCTCACCACACCGAGCGTAGCCCGGTTCCATAAGCCACTGGAATCCAACTCAGCCACCGCCACATTGAAGTGCGTCCGCAGCCGATCTTTGAGGCTGCGTACGACCTGGCGCTTGTCTTTCAGTGACTGTGCGCCTTCGATATGCAATTCGAGAGTAAGAAAAGCAATCGGCATCAATTCTCAGTTGCGAGTTGTCGTCCTCAATGCGCAAAATTATCAACTGAGGAATGAGAACCGAGAACTGGTATTAGGCAATCACTTCGGCCGCGATGCGCTCAGTCACGAATGCTTCGATCACATCACCAACCTTAATGTCGCCGTAGTTGGCGATCGAGATGCCGCACTCCATGCCATTGCGCACCTCGCTGGCATCGTCCTTGAAGCGGCGCAGAGAGCCGACTTTGCCCTTGAAGATGACGACATTATCGCGCAGCAGCCGCACCTCGGAATCGCGCTTGATCAGGCCGTCGACGATGTAACAACCCGCAACCGTTCCAACCTTGGGGATGCGGAAGGTATCTCGGACTTCGGCACGACCCTGATAATTCTCTTTAATGGTCGGCTCGAGCAGCCCGCTCATGGCACGCTTAATTTCGTCCTGCAACTCGTAAATAATCGAGTGCAGGCGGATGTCCACTTTCTCCTGGTCCGCGAGCTCTTGCGCTTTGCGCTCCGGCCGCACGTTGAAGCCAATGATGATGGCATTGGAGGCGGAGGCCAGCAGCACGTCGGTTTCTGTGATCGCTCCTACTCCCGAGTGCAGGACCTTCAGACGTACTTTGTCGTTCGATAACTTCGACAAAAGATCGCTGAGCACTTCGACTGACCCGCCGACATCGGCCTTGAGGATGATATTGAGTTCTTTTGTGCCGGCCGTCTTCAACTGCTCAGCCAAACCCTCCAGAGACACACGGGAACTCTTGGCCAGTGTCGCTTCACGCGCTTTCTGCTCACGGTACTCGGAAATACCGCGTGCCTTATCACGATCCGCAACAGCTACGAACTGATCACCCGCCTGCGGCAAACCTTCCATACCGAGAATCTCGACGGGAGTTGAGGGCGGCGCTTCTTCCAACTGATTGCCGCGATCGTCAAACATGGCGCGAACTTTGCCGTAAACATTTCCCACTACGAAGTTATCTCCCGTGCGCAGCGTGCCGTTCTGCACCAACAGTGTCGCAACTGGTCCACGTCCCCGGTCGAGCTTGGCTTCCAATACCACGCCGGTTGCCGGACGATCCGGAGTAGACTTCAGTTCCTGAAGGTCTGCTACCAGGCAAATCATTTCCATCAGCAAGTTCAAGTTGGTTTTCTTCTTCGCCGAAACATCCACAAACACCGTGGTTCCGCCCCAATCTTCCGGCATCAATCCCCGGTCGGCGAGTTGTTTCTTGACCCGATCCGGAAGCGCCTCGGGCTTATCGATCTTGTTCACCGCCACAATGATCGGCACTTCGGCGGCATGAGCGTGGTCAATGGCTTCCAGCGTTTGCGGCATCACGCCATCATCCGCCGCTACTACCAGCACCACGATGTCTGTTGACTTCGCGCCTCGAGCGCGCATGCGAGTGAACGCCTCGTGACCGGGCGTATCAAGGAACACAATCTCGCGTCCGTAAGCAGGCGAATCCTTATCCGAGACCTTTACCTTATAAGCACCGATGTGCTGCGTAATACCGCCGGCTTCGCCTTCTGCCACACTGGTCGAGCGAATGGAATCAAGCAAGGTCGTCTTGCCGTGGTCAACGTGGCCCATGATCGTAACCACCGGCGGACGCGTTACCGTTTCAATAGCGCCATCCTCGCGGCTGGCAGCAGCGTCTGACACTTCCTTCGCTGCCTGCTCTTCGAAAGTGATCACGTTGGTATCAGCACCAAAGAAGCGGGACATGTCACTGGCCAATTCCGCGTCGAGGGTCTGATTGATCGTGGCAAACACGCCGCGAGCCAGCAGACGCGCGATCAAATCCTTGGCTCGCACGCCGAGCTTCTCCGCCAGATCTTTTACGCTGATGCCTTCCGTGATCGTGATACTGCGCGTGATGGGTTGCGGTTCATTAGAAACTACGAGCCGCGGCGGCGGCACGTAGCCCTTCATCGGGCCTTCTTTGATACCGCGAGGAATGTAACGCTGTCCCGGCCTGCGAGATGGTCCGCCAGGACGGCTACCAGGCCGCGTCGGTCCCGGTATGGTCGACGCACCCGGACCTACGCCCAGCGGACGCGCACCGGCAGGTGATTGCCGCGTAGGATGCATTGGCCGGCGCTCACCAGGACGTAGCGTGGGACGCGCCCCCCCGGGCATCGCGGGACGTGGTCGTTGGAAAATTGGTTGACCAGGCACGGGCCGCCCAGGGGACGGTCGCGATGCCGGAGACGCTGCCTGCGGCGATCTCTGTTGAGATGCAGGCGGTGCTGGCGCTTTGTAAACCGGGCGCGGCCCGGTCTGCGGTGTAATCATGCGCGGCTTCGGCGCAATTGGCTGTTGTGACACCGGAGGTGACGCTGGTTTTGTTGCCGCGGCAGACATCGTCGGCGCGGCCTGCGATGGAACGGCGGGCGGCGCAGGGCTTGGACTCGGTGGGGCAGGGCTGGCCGCCTTCGCAGTTGCAGGAGGCGCCGCAGGCGATTGCGTCGCCGGTCGAGCCGGCGGCATTACCGGTGGAGCTATCGCAGCCGGCGGAGCAGGCGGAACGGCTGACGCACTCGCGCTGGTCGTCGCTGGCGGTCTTGCCGCTGGCGGCACTACCACCCTGGGTGCGGCAGGCGCGGACGCTGCCGCGGTGACCGGAGCTTTCGCAGCCGGCGTGACCGTTTTGGTTTCTGTGGGCGGATGCGGAGCGGTTGGTCGAGCCACTGGAGCGGCCGTGCCGGGCTGCTGCCGCGTGATCGCCTTCAGCACGTCTCCAGGTTTTGAAATGCGGGACAGGTCAATCTTGGTCTTGATTTCGTCGGCATCGCTCCGAGAGCTGCGGGATGGCTTGGAAGAAGTCTGGGCTTCAGCGGCGGCGCGAAAACGAGCCCGTACTTTTACCGCCTCATGTTCTTCAATGGAACTGGAGTGCGTCTTCTTCTCGGTGACACCGACTTCCTCGAGAACATCGAGAATAGCTTTGCTTTTAACTTCCAGCTCCCTGGCCAGATCGTTGATTCGAATCTTGGTCATCCGCTCTTTCTCTCCTCCGCCCTGTCCCGCTAAGTCTTCATGTCAACCTCACGGAGTCAGTATGTAGTTCGCACATGCACCGCAATAAGCCAACCCGTCGCAAAGTTATTCTTTCGTTTCGGGCATTTTTTCTCCCGAACTGTCTTCCTCGGCAACTTCCCCGGCATCCTCCGCGTTCGCGGCGATGTCCCCGGCAGCAGCGTTTTCTGCCGGCTCTGCTTCCGAAGATTCCTCGGCAGGGATAGCCTCTTGTACGGCTTCACCTGATTCGTCAACGTTCTCGCTGCCTGCTGGAGTCTCTTCAGTGACTTCGCCGACGGTAGCTGCTGAGGACACTTCCGCTTCAGGCGCTGCCGCTGTCTCCGCACCTTCCAGGCTGGAGAAATAATTATTAACCGCAAGACTGATTTTTTCCACTGTCTTGGGCCCAATGCCTTCAATTGCCTCAAGCTGCTCCGGCGTCATGTCTGCGAGGGCTTCCACCGTCGTGATACCCGCTGCGCTCAGCTTCTCGATGAGACCTTCGCCCAGTCCGGGCACGCTCCCGAGCGGCGTTGCAGTCTGACTGACCAGCGCTGACATCTGCTGCTCGACTTCCTGCCGCTTCTCTTCCTCGCTCTTGATGTCTATTTTCCAGCCCAGAAGCTTCGCCGCCAGCCGCACATTCTGCCCCTTCTTGCCGATGGCTAGCGAAAGCTGGCTGTCATCTACCACGACTTCCAGGTGCTTGTCTTGGCCGTCGAGAACGGTCACTCGGCTCACTTTTGCCGGCTGTAACGCTTTTTCCGCAAAGGTCACGGAATCTTCGTGGTATTCGATAATGTCAATCTTCTCCCCACGAAGCTCGCGAATGATGGACTGGACACGCATGCCTTTCATACCGACACACGCGCCCACCGCGTCCACATCCTTGTCCTTGGACATCACTGCGATCTTGGTGCGCTCACCCGCTTCGCGGGCGATTGCCCGGATCACGACTGTTCCGTCGTAGATTTCCGGCACTTCCGTCTGGAACAGGTGCTGTACCAGTTCTGGCGCGGCGCGCGAAACTACCACCTGCGGGCCCTTCGAAGCCTTTTCCACGCGCGAGATCACCACCCGTACCCGCTCCCCGATGGCGAACGATTCCAGCCGGGACTGCTCTTTGCGAGGCATCCGCGCTTCCGCCTTACCCACATCAAAAATCACATCCGGCCCTTCGATGCGTTTGACGGTGGCGTTGACAATTTCATTCACCCGGCCGATGTACTCGTTGTATACAGTGTCGCGCTCCGCTTCCCGAACCTTCTGAAAGATTACCTGCTTCGCCAATTGCGCTGCGATGCGTCCCAGAATTCCTTCAGTGACTTTCGGGATCTGCAGTTCCCCGCCCGGCTCCACCGTGGGATCGAGCTTGCGCGCGTCTTCCAGGGTCACTTGCAGATTCGAATCTTCCACCTGCTCCGGATTTTCTACCACTGTCTTCACCGCGAAGGCACGGATCTTGCCCGTTTCCTTATCCAGTTCGGCGCGAAGATTTTCCTGGCTCTTGTAATACTTGCGGGTCGCGACCACAATGGCGTCTTCCACTGCGCTGACGACGATGCGCGGATCAATCCCTTTTTCTCTGCTCAGCGCATCGATAGTGTTGTAAAGCTCGCTCGCCATATGTATTCCGTTAGAAACCTGTATAAGTTAGTCTTTCAGTGCTCTCGGGCCGCTGAAGCGCCAGCCCTAGATTTCCGGCACCAGGTTCGCCTTCTCGATATTTCCCAGTTCTATTTCCAATTTCTGGGCCGCACCCTCCACCGGGCGCATTTTCTTTTTGCGCGCGGCGCTCAGGTCTAGAGTCAGGCGCCCATCGCGAAAACTTTCCAGCCGCCCCTCGAAGTGGCGGTTCCCATTGACCGGTTGATACGTCGTGAGCTTCACTCGGCTTCCAGTGAAGCGCTCGTAATCGACAGGGCGAACCAGCTTCCGATCCAGGCCGGGCGAGGAGACTTCCAGCAGATACGATCCTCCCGGCACCGCATCCTCGACGTCGAGGATCGTTCCTACCTCCCGGCTCATGTTGGCGCAATCTTCGTGGGTCACGCCAACTTGCCCTGGGGTACCGGGCTTATCGATCACTATCCGGAGCATGCGGCTTTTACCACCGCCGCGAAACTCCACTTCGACCACCTCCAGCCCGCTGGAGGCCGCAACCCGCTCCGCAACTTCACGCACCCGATCGGCGTCAAATGCCATTAATCCAATAACTTATTAGCTAGCCACCAGTCACATTCAAGCGCAAACTAAAAAGTGGGCTTGCGCCCACTGGTGTGCTTCGCCAAATGCTGGTACTACACAACAGTTTCCAAACACAAATATACGCCGCTCAATCGGAAAAGACAAACCCGCGACAATGACACGTTATAATCTCAGCCCTACGTGAGAGGACCAAGATGTTGCGCAAGCAGCTAATGATTTTGATGCTCGTGGCCGGGGTCTGGTCGCTAAGCGCTTCGGCGCAAAGACCCGGCGGGGGCGGGAGCGGAGGCGGCAAACCTGGTGGAGGTCGACCCGGTCCGACGCCTCGGTCAACGCCTTCCACTGCCCCGAGGCCGAATCGCACTCCCTCCGCGATGGGTTCTCCCAGCAGCGCCGACCTTCCAAGCGCGCCGATAACTCAGCACGCCGACCAGGAGTCCAAGGTCGAGTTTCGAACCGAGACTGTGCTGGTTCAAGTGCCGGTGGTCGTTACGGACAAATCCGGCAACCACATCCACAGTCTCACTAAGGACAGCTTCCGGGTATTTGAAAACGGTAAGGAACAGAAAGTCGCTGCCTTCGAGGAAATAGTCGCCAACAACTCCCGCGTTCTTTCCAGCCCTCCGCAACCCGGAGAATTCAGTAACATTTCGCTCGATTCGCGGCAGCCTCGTAGCGTCACCGTGGTTGCCCTCGACACTGTCAATACTCCATTTCTCGACCAAGCCTACGCTCGCAAAGCACTCGTAAAGTATTTGGCTAATAATGTGGACTCTTCGCAGACACTTGGGTTGGTAATCATCAGCAGTAAGGGATTGAGGGTGGTGCAAGGACTTACTTCAGATCCAACCGCGCTGTTGCAAATTCTGAAAAAACTCAGCGGCGATCTTCCTGAAATGCACAACCTTGACACGGATGTAGAAGCTGCCGCAGCAGCCGGCGACGGCAGCGGACTTCTAATGGCTTCCAATCCCATCACTACTCAAAGTACGCTGAGTGATTTCATTTCCCAGGGAGACGTCCTGTATGCGCAGTTCAAGCAGGAGAACGCCATTGAAACCACCATGCGCGCATTCCTTGGCATTGCTTGGTCGTTATCCGGCATCCCTGGCCGAAAATCGCTGATCTGGGCTACTGGCGCATTTCCCTTCTATCTGGATTCTCCATCGACGGTGCCCGGTGGCCGCCTCTCTGTCTTGTATGAGCGAGCAATGCAAGTGCTGAATGACGCTGAGATCTCCGTCTACCCGGTTGACGTACGAGGTTTGGTGAACTACTCCCCCGCGGCGGACATCACCGCAAGACGCGCCGCTAGTGGACCGGCGGCCATGCAGCAGCTGATGTCGCGGAGCTGGTTGCAAAACGCCAAAATTGATACTCTTCGGGACTTCGCCGAAATGACCGGCGGTCGCGCCTTCTACAATACCAACGATCTGGCGGGCAGTTTCAAGCGCGCTGCCGATGACTCTTCGTCTTACTACATGCTCGGCTACTATTTGGATACAAAGAACGACATGCCGGGATGGCGCCAGCTCAAGGTCAAAGTTGACCAGAAAAATACCGAGGCGCGGGCGCGCAATGGTTTCCTGGTTACCAATACCACTATGAATCCCGAACTCACCCGTATCGCTGATATAGGTTTCGCCCTTACTTCCCCATTCGGCGCCACTGGTATCCCGGTCGTGATGCGCTGGCAAGAGGCGAAACCGGAAGAAATGAAGAAATTGGATGCCAAGAATGGTGAGAAGAAAGATCCCAATAAAAAGGCAGTGGGATTTGCTTTGCATATGCCGGGCGAAGCACTCACCGTTGAGGGAACAAGAAATCAGCTGGATGTCGACTTCGTGGCACTAGCTACTGCCGCGGCCGCCAAAGATGGAACAGCGGCGGACGAGATCAAACAGACATTGAAAGGAAGTTTATCTGCTGAAAATGTCGCGAAGTTACGAGGCCACGGCATGTCTTACAGCAACGTATTCGAACTCGCCCCGGGCAAATACCAGGTTCGCTTCGTAGTCCGCGACAATCTTAATGGAAGAATCGGAAGTTTATC
>Ga0066699_10000400_pt1 | contig 12228 bp, 10 predicted proteins | sample GraSoiAngelo_148_FD_66455 | JGI IMG/M metagenome (GOLD analysis project Ga0066699, IMG submission 66455) | Grasslands soil microbial communities from the Angelo Coastal Reserve, California, USA - 14_1009_09_20cm | ecosystem: Environmental > Terrestrial > Soil > Grasslands | place: USA... | reverse complement strand
GTCACGGCGGCCAGGAGGACGATCGTCCGCCTGTCCCCGGCACGCATCGGAGCCGCCCCTAGCGGAACACGCCGTTGTGCCCCAGCGAGTACCTGCCCGGCTGCGGGAAGACCGCGAGGCCGTGCGGACCGCGTCCGACCCTGATCCGCTTGATCAGCCGTCCGGTCTTCGTGTTGATCGCGTACACGACTGCGTCGTAGCGCCCGGCCAGCCACAGTACCTTGCCGTCGCTCGACACCCCGCCCATGTCGGGGCTGCCGCCACCGGGCAGCTGCCACTTGCGGACCTGCCTGCGGGTCTTGAACGAGATCAGCGAGATCGTGCCCTCGCGCCGGTTGGAGACGTAGAGCAGGCGCGAGTCGCGGCTCGCGTACAGGCCGTGCGCTCCGAATCCGGTGTGGACGAGCCCGCGCTTGCGGAACTTCTTCGCGTCGATGATCCACACCCCGTTCGCCGCCTGGTCGGCGACGTAGAACACCCGCCCGTCCGGAGACAGCTTCACGTCCTGCGGCATCGCCCCGAGGCCGAGCCAGACCGAGCGCACCACGCGCTCGCGCTTCACGTCGATCACGATCATCTTCCCGGCGAACTCGCACGAGGCCAGCGCGAAGCGCCCGTTGGCCGTGTAGTCCATGTGGTCGACGCCCGGACAGGGCACGTGCAGCGCGTGATGCATGCGCATCGTGATCGCGTCGCGGAAGTCGAGCCGCTGCAGCGCCTCCGCCACGACGATCGCGTACAGCCCGTTGGGCGTGAAGTACATGTTGTACGGGTCGGCTACGCGCACGGGCTTTCCGCGCCGGCCGGTCCGAGGGTCGATCGGGGTGAGGCTGTTGCCCGCGTTGTTGTCCACCCAGAGGGTGCGGAGGTCCCACGAGGGCGTCACGTGCTGAGGGTTCGCACCCGTTCGGAAGTGGTCGACGACCTTGTACGTGTGCGGGTTGATCACGTCGACCGTGTTGCTCTGCGAGTTCGGCACGTAGATCCGCTCGGGGTCGTCACGGACGGTGGGCGAGAGCCGGTTCGGCTGGTCGGCGGCGTACACGTCGTGCTTGTTCAGGAGCTTCGGCATCACGCCGCGCTTGAGCGGGTGCGCGAGCTTCCGCTTGAGCCAGGGCAGGTGCGACGCGTCGTCCTGAAGCTCCGAGATCGGCCGCAGGCGCGGCGGCTGCGGCCGCTGGGCGGGGCTGTCGGCCGACAGGCCGCACCCGGACGAGGCGAGGGCCAGGCCCGCCGCCGCCACCAGGCCGATGACCGCGCGCGGGATCACCCTGCCGGCTCCAGGACGAGGACCTCGCCGCGCACCCCGCTGGTGTCGCGGCCGCCCACCACGTAGATCCGGAATCCGTCGTCCACCGCGGCCGCGTCGCTGAGCGGCCCCGGCAGGCGACCGGCGCTGTAGACGCGCCCCGTCCGCGGGTCCACCGCGCGGATGAAGCTGCTCTGTCCGGTGTCGCTGTCGCTCCGCCCGCCGATCACGTAGAAGCTCCCGTTCAGCGAGGCGCCGGCGGCGTGGGTAAGGGCGCGGGGCAGGTCGCCGATGTGGGTCACGGTCCCGGCCGTCGGGTCGAACGAGTACACGGCGCGCTGTGCGGTGACGCCCGACGTGCCGCCGGCGATGAGGAGGCGGCCGTTCACCGCCGCGACCGCCGCGTAGCGAAGCGCCACCGGCAGCCGGCCGACCACGCGCGCGCCGCCGCCCGGGCGGAAGGCCACGATGGTGCGAAGCGGCGCGCTGCCGGTGTATCCACCGACCACGTACGCGGTGCGGCCGATCACCGCCGCGCCCACGTCGGACGCCGGCACGGGAAGGAGGCCCGCGGGGGTGGCGCCGCCCGCGGAGTCGACGGCCGTTATCGAATCGCTTCCGCTCTCGCCCGTCCCGCCGCCGAACACGTACGCACGGCGGCCCAGCGTGACGGCTGCGGCGTCGTGGATCGGCTGCGGGAGCTGGCCGATCGTGCGCTCCTGGGAGCCCACAACCTCCACGATCGAGGACGCGGAGACGTCCGTCGAGTCGAGCCCGCCCATCGCCAGGAGCCGCCCGCCGGGCAGGATCGCCGCGGCCGGGAGCTGGACGGGGGAGCTCAGGACCGTTTGGACGCGGGCTCGCAACGGCCCCGGCCGCGCCGGCACCGCGGCGCGCCTGCGCAGCTCGTGGGCCCGGCGGTCGCCCGCCGAGGTCGAGCTCTGCGTCCCTCCGCCGCACCCGGACGCTGCCGCCGAACATGCAACGAACAGCACAAGTCCCGCGGTCGGACCGCTCATGACGTGCATTTCGTGCAGCCCTTCATTAACTGCGCGTGAACGGCGCCAGGCATTCAGGAACGTTTAAGGCCTTTGCGGGAATCCTCGCTCCATGCACTGCGGTAGGGGCGCTCACGTGTGGCTTGCCCTCCTTCTGATGGCGCTGGTGGTTGGTGGGTGCGGTTCCTCCAAGAAGTCCAGCTCGTCCGCATCGGGTGGCGCGGGTGGCGCGAATTCCCCGGCTGCCGAGGCGCAGGCCGCCGCCACAGGCGACATCCCCGACAACCAGGTGTTCCTGACGTTCCGCAACCCCTCGAGCGGTTACTCGATCGTATATCCCGAGGGCTGGGCGAAGACGGGCTCGGGCGACAAGGTCACGTTCCAGGACAAGAACAACGTGATCTACATCGCCGTGCAGCGCGGGTCGAAGCCGACCGTTTCGAGCGTGGAGGCGGGGGTGGCGAAGCTGAAGGCCTCGACCCCGTCGGTGAAGGTCAGCTCCGCTCAGACGCTGACCATCGGGGGCGAACAAGTGGTCAAGGCGACCTACTCCAGTGAGAGCAAGCCGAACCCGGTGACCGGCAAGCGGGTGCGGCTGGTTGTCGATCGCTATGCGTACTACAAGGCGGGGCGCGTCGCGCTCGTCGACCTCGGGACGGCGGCCGGCGTGGACAACGTGGATGCCTACCGGATGATCTCCAGGAGCTTCAAGTGGCAATGAGGAGCCTCTACCGCGAGCCCGAGCAGGCGCCGGAGGCTCGGCGGATCGAATGGCCCGCCCTCGAGTTTCACGACGTCTTCAAGATCTTCCACTCGGGGCCCGTGGAGACGGTCGCCCTGCGCGGGGTGAGCTTCAAGGTCAACGTCGGCGAGCTCGTGGCGATCCTCGGTCCGTCCGGGTGCGGGAAGAGCACGCTCCTCTCGCTCGCCGCGGCGCTCGACCAGCCGTCGGCGGGCGAGGTCCGGTCGCACGGCGCGTCGCTCGCCCGGCTCGACGAGGACGAGCTGGCCGAGTACCGCGCGCGCGACCTGGCGGTGGTGTTCCAGAGCGACAACCTGTGGCCCGTCCTGTCGGCGCGCGAGAACGTGGAGCTCGGGCTGCGGCTGGCGGGGGCGGAGGAGATCCGCGGCCGCGCGCAGTCCGCGCTGGCCTCGTTCGGGCTGGCGAAGCGCGCCGACAACCGGCCGGCGGCGCTGTCCGGTGGCGAGCAGCAGCGCGTGGCGATCGCGGCCGCCGCGGCGCGGGAGGCGAAGCTGCTCTTGGCCGACGAGCCGACCGGCGAGCTCGACGCCGGGAACGAGCAGTCGGTGCTCGAGGCGCTGGAGCGCCTGCGGTCGGAGCACGGCGCGACGGTGCTCGTGGTCACCCACTCGAACGTGGTGGCCGACGCCGCGGACCGTGTCGTCGAGATGCGCGACGGGAGGAGATTGGCGTGAGCGAGCGCCTGCTGGAGCTCGACGCAGTGGTGGTGGCGCACGCGACGGCGGGTACGGAGGTCCGCGCCCTCGACGGCGTCGACTTCGCGCTCGACGCCGGCGAGTCGGTCGCGCTCTGGGGCCCGTCCGGCTCCGGCAAAACGACGCTCCTGCACGTGCTGGGCGGCCTGGTCCCGCCCACGCGCGGCCGCGCGCTCTGGCGGGGCGAGCCGCTGCTCCCGATACAGACTGTGGCCGAGCTCGGTCACCGGACCCAGCGCGTCGCGTACGTCTTCCAGGGCAGCAAGCTGCTGCCGACACTCACGGCCTACGAGAACGTGGCCTTTGCGCGCTGGGCGTCGGGCACCAACGGCCACCGCGCGCACTCCCCCGACGAGCTCCTCGGCATGGTCGGGCTCGCGGCGAAGCTGGACGCCCTTCCCGGGGAGCTCTCCGGCGGCGAGGCCCAGCGCGTGGCGATCGCGCGCGCCCTGGGACAGACGCCGGAGCTCCTCCTCTGCGACGAGCCCACCGGCCAGCTCGACTCCGACACCGGCACCCGCGTGCTGGACCTGATCGATGCCCTGCGTGAGGAGCTCGGGTTCACGCTGGTCACCGCGACGCACGACATCGGCGTGGCGCGGCGCTACGACCGCATCGTCGAGCTCGAGGACGGACACGTCCTGGCCGCGGAGGCCGTAACCGCGTGAAGGCCGCCGCGCGCTTCGTCCTGACGGGGCTCCGGCGCCAGGCCGCGAAGACCTCCACGCGCGTTCTCGTGCTCTCGGTGGCCGTCGCGCTGATCGGCGCGATGTCCGTGTTCGTCGCGCACTCGCTCCGGACGATGACCACGAGCGCGGTGCGGAGCGTGCCGCTCGACTGGCAGGGGCCGGTCGGCTCGTACGCCAAGGCGGGCGCGGTCGCGGGCGGCGTGGCACGGCAGCCGGGCGTGGCCTACGCGGCGCCCGCCGCCACGGCCCCGTTCGCGGGGATCTCGCACTCCGGCCCGGCCGGGCAGTCCAACTCGGCGAACGGCTCGATCCTCGCGGTGCCGCCGGATTACGCACACCACATCGGCAGCTTCCGCTTCCTCCAGGGCGGCCTGAAGGAGGGCTCGGTGGTGCTCGACCAGCAGCTCGCGGCCACGCTCCAGGCGCGGATCGGCGACACGGTTGCGATCACCGCGCGCAAGGGGGCGCCCGCGCGGAAGCTGACGGTTAGCGGCGTCTCGCTGGTCACCGCGCCGGACGTCCTGTTCCAGCCGCTCAACCCCCTCCTCGGCCCGGCACCGGCGCAGCCCCCGTCGGACATCGCGGTCATGCCCGTCGCGACGTTCGCGAAGAGCTTCTCGCACGACCTTCCGGCGATCCCCGCGGGCAGCGCTGGCTCGGCGGCGGTCCCTGGTGCGCAGAGCGGCGTGCAGTGGCAGGTCCAGGCGCAGATCGCCCCGCACGCGCTTCGGGGTACGCCGAGCCACGCCCTCACGCAGGCCACGCGGCTCAAGAACAGGGTGGAGCGCTCGCTGCCCGGCCAGGTCCAGTTCGTGGACAACCTGTCGGACAGCCTCAACACCGCGAGCGGCGACGCCCTCTACGCCGACACGCTCTACATCATGCTCGCGGTGCCGGGTGCAATCGTGGCGCTCGGGCTCGCGTACCTGGCCGCGCTGGGCAGCGCGGGACGCGACCGGCACGACCTGGCGCTCCTTCGCGCGCGGGGGGCAAGCCGCCGCCATCTGGTCCTGCTCGCCGTTTCGGAGAGCGCCGTGCTGGGCGTAGTGGCGGGCGCCCTGGGCACCGGGCTGGCCATCGTCGCCGCGCGGGCCCTGATCTCCGGCGACCTCGGGCTCACCCCTGCGCGCGCGATCATCACTGCGGTGGTGTGCATGGTCGTGGCGGCCGGCGGCGCCGCGGCCGCAAGGCTGGGCGCCAGCGGGTCTGCCCTCCGCGCGACCGTGGCCGAGGGGCGCCGGGGAACCGAGCGCCCGCGGCGCCCGCTGTGGCAGCGGCTCTACGTGGACGTGGCGTGCCTCGCGGTCAGCGGACTCATCTACTGGCTCACCGCCCGCACCGGCTTCTCTGCAGTGGTCAACCCCGACTCGAACCCCACGCTCTCGCTTTCGGTCTACATGTTCTTCGCGCCGGCGCTCTTGTGGATCGGGGCCACGCTCCTGCTCGTGCGGCTGCGCGGTCGGCTGTTCGTGTGGGCGGCGGGGCGCGCGGTGCCGGGTGGCCGCGCCGATTCCGGGCGGGGCTTCCTGCTCGCCAGCGCCAGCCGGCGGGGACCTGCGATCAACCGCGGCCTCCTGCTGGTCGGGCTGCTGCTGGCGTTCGGCGTGAACCTGGGCCTCTTCTCGGCCACCTACGACAAGCAGTCGAAGGTGGACGCGAACCTCACGCTGGGGGCCGACGTGGTGGTGCAGGCGCCGCCCGGACTGGCGGCCTCCCGCGACCTCCCGCACAAGGTGGCCCGCGTGAACGGCGTCTCCGCCACCACCCCGGTGGACCACTCGTACGCGTACGTCGGGCCGGACCTGCAGGACACGTTCGGGGTCGACCCGGGCACGATCGGCAAGGCCACCACACTCCGCGACTCCTACTTCCTGGGCGGCACGGCGCGGTCGAACGTGCAGCGGCTGCGCGCCCACCCGGACGGGATCCTGGTGAGCAAGGAGACGATCAGCGACTACTCGCTGCGGACCGGCGACCTGCTCAAGCTGCGCGTGCTCGACCACCGGACGGGCAAGTTCCATGTGGTCCCGTTCCACGTGGCCGGGATCGTGCAGGAGTTCCCGTCGGCGCCGCGCGACTCGTTCATGGTCGCCAACCTCGGCTACCTCCAGGCGGCCGACCACACGGGCGGCCCCAACGTCGTCTTCGCCAGGTCGAGCGGCGACCCGACCGCGGTGGCACAGCGCGTCGCGGCGGCCACCCGCCAGGACGGGACGATCGTGAAGAACATCAGGGACCAGGTGACCCAGACCGTCAGCTCGATCACGACCGTCGACCTCACCGGGATCAGCAAGATCGAGGAGGCCTTCGCCATAGCGCTGGCCGCCGGTGCGATGTGGCTGTTCGTGAGCGTGGCGCTATCCGAGCGCCGCCACGAGCTCGCCACGATGGCCGCGGTGGGCGCCTCGATCCGCACCATCCGCTCCTTCCTCCGGAGCGAGGCCGTACTGGTCCTGCTCGCAGGCCTGGTGCTCGCGGCGGTCCTCGGCTTCGTGCTCGCGGAGATGCTCGTAGCGATGCTTCAGCACGTATTCGACCCACCACCCGATGCGCTCGCGGTACCTTGGAGGTTCCTGGGTGAGTTGACCGCGGGCGCGGTCGTAGGAGCCGGGCTCGCGCTGCTCGCCGCTTCCCGGGCCGTGCGGCACCTGCCGCTGGGCTCGATTCTGCGAGAGCAGTGAGGAGCGTTTGACAGAACCGCGGGTCCTGATCCTCGAAGACGACGTCGAGCTCGGCGGTCTCCTCGAGCGCGGGCTGAAGGAGGAGGGGTTCGCGCCCGCGCTCGCGACGACCGGCGCGGACGCGCTCGACCGGGTCGCGTCGCAGCCGCCGGACGCGCTGATCATCGACATCGGGCTGCCCGACGCCGACGGCCGCGACGTGTGCCAGGCGCTTCGCGCGCGGGGCATCGCCGCGCCCGTCCTCTTCCTCACCGCCCGCGACGCGCTCACCGACCGGCTCGCGGGCTTCGGGGCCGGTGGCGACGACTACCTCACGAAGCCGTTCGCGGTGGAGGAGCTGATCGCCCGGTTGCGGGCGCTGGTGCGGCGCGGCGGGACCGACACCGCCATCGAGCTTGGCGGGTTCCGGCTCGACCCGACGACCCACGCGATCCACTGCGGCGGCGTCACTGAGGCCCTCACCCCGACCGAGTTCCGCCTGCTCGCCGCGCTGGCCGGCCGGCCGGACGAGGTGCTGCGGCGCAGGGAGCTCGTCGAGGCCGCCTGGCCGGCGGGCGCGATCGTGCACGACAACACGCTCGACGTCTACCTCGCCCGCCTGCGACGCAAGTTGCGGTACATCCCGGACTCACCCCGTATCGCAACGATCCAACGTGTCGGATACTCATTGAGGTGGCCAGAATCGGATTAGGTGGCCTGAGGGGCCGGCTGTCCCTCGCGGTCGTGCTGGTGGTGGCGCTCGCGCTCGCGGCGATGGCCGCCATCTTCAACGTGGTCCTCGACAACCGCCTGTCCGCGGACGCCAACAGCGTGCTCCGCTCGCGCGCCACGGACGAGCTCGCGGCGCTGACGATCGTCGATGGGAAGCTGCACGTCCGCGAGAGGCCCGAGGACGCAGCGCTCGAGACGCGACTGTGGGTGTTTGCGGGCCGATCGCAGGTGGAGGGCCCCGCTCGCTCGCCCGCGGCCGTGCAGCGTGCGGTGGTACGCCTGGTCGGCGGCGCGAGCAGGAGGGTCGAGCTGACCGCTCCCGACATGCGGCTGCTGGCGGTTCCCGTGGAGCTGCGCGGCGCCCGGCTCGGCACCGTCGTCGCCGCCATCTCCATGGAGCCCTACGAGCAGACCCGCCGCACCGCGCTGATCGCGTCGCTGATCCTGTGCGCCGGCGTGCTGGCCGTCGTGCTGTTCATGGCCCGCTGGGCCGTGGCGCGCGCGCTGCGCCCCGTCAGCCACATGACCGCGCAGGCCGCGAAGTGGAGCGAGGCGGACCTGGACCGGCGTTTCTCCCTCGGTGACCCGCGCGACGAGCTCACCCAGCTCGCGGCCACCCTCGACGGCCTGCTCGAACGCCAGTCCGCGGCGATGCGCCACGAGCAGCGGTTCTCCGCGGAGATATCGCACGAGCTGCGCACGCCGCTCGCCAAGATCCGCGCGGAGGCGGAGATCGCGCTCCGTCGAAGGCGCACCCCGGCCGCCTACCGCGACGCGCTCGCGACCGTGTTGAGCAGCGCCGAGCGAATGTCCGCGGTGGTGGACACGCTCCTCGTCGCTGCGCGAGCCGAGGCCGAGGGCGGGCACCGGACCTGCGATGCCGTCCGGGCGGCAGCCGTGGCCGCCGACACGTGTAGGGAGCTGTCGGCGCAGCGGGGCGTCACGCTCACCGTGAACGGCTCGGATGATCCGATCAAGGTGGCCGCCGACGAGGACGTGGTCGAGCGGATCCTCTTCCCGCTGATCGAGAACGGCTGCCGCTACGCGTCCGGCGCGGTGAGGGTCGACGTGGAGGAGGACGGCCGCCACGCCGTGATCCATGTGGTGGATGACGGCCCGGGCGTCACGCCGGACGAGATCCGGAGGATCTTCCAGCCCGGGGAGCGCGGGCAAGCCGCGGGCGACGGCTCCCCGGGAGCCGGATTGGGCCTCGCCCTGGCCCGCCGCCTCGCCCGCCAGGTGGGCGGCGAGGTGATGGCCGAGGCGGCTCCCGGGGGCCGCTTCACGGTCGAGCTGCCGCGGTCGGACTAGGCCGCGAGCTGCGCGGCGTGGCCGGCGCAGTCGTACAAGGTGCTTTGGCCGAACGGGCTGAAGCCGCCAGGGCCGCTCCTGCTGCTCTGCCAGTCGGCGCTTGGGACCCTCGTGCAGTAACGCTGCACCGCCGCGGTCGCGGAGTTGGCTCGGCGGCCCGGGAACGCGCCGCCGACCTCCACGTAGCGGGCTTCGCCGCGTGCCACCAGCCTGGCGAGCCCCTTCGCGCTGAGCGCCGGATCATCCCCGTTGAACCCACCCATCGAACCGACCTTGAACCCGTCGAGGATGAGCGAGCTCGCGCTCATCGAGCTCTGCGTGAGCAGCTGGAAGCGGCTGCCCGAGGGGTGGGTCCGCAGGAATCGCTCGAGCCCGGCCGGCGCGCGCTGGCCGAAGGGGCCGCCCGCGGGGCCGGACCTCGTGCGGCCACCGAGGCCGGGCGGTCCCGGTTGCTGGCTCTTGCCGGCCGCGGGGAAGATTCCGCTGACCGGTGAGCTCCATGTGGTCGAGGCGAATGCGACCGGCGTGACGAGCAGCAGGCCGACCGCACCGATCACGGCGGCCCGGGCCAGGTGCCGGCGCACCACGATGAGAGCGATCGCGGCGGCGCCGCCCGCCACGAGCACCGGCACGAACCAGCTCATATAGCGCTGCTGACCGATCAGGACGATCTCGACCGCCACGGTCGCGCCGATGGCGACCGCGGTCAGGGCGATTCCGCGCCCGGAGCGCCGCGCGAGCCCTGCGAGCGCCACCGCCCCGGCCCCGACCATCGCCGCCAGGCCCGGCCCCATTGCCGAGACGTAGTACGGGTGCACGATCCCGCCGGAGACGCTCAGGATGACCGCCTCCGTGAGGAACCAGCCGCCGAGCACGATGAGGGCCGCGAACCGGGGATCGCGCCTTCGCCTGGCCGTGAGGGCGATGCCGCCGGCTCCGAGCAGGGCGAACGGGATGAGCCATGCGCCCTGGTCGCCGAGGCTGTCGCTGAACAGCCGCAGCGGGCCGGTGGGGCCGCCGAAGGCCCCGTTCCGCGACCCGCCGGGACCGCCGGGCGGCCCACCGCGGAGCCCTGGCGGCGGACCGCCGGCGGGCGCCTGCTGGGGCGGACCCGCGCCGGGCGGCGGCAGCGGACCGCCTGCTGCGCGCCCGCCGGCCAGCGGCCCGAAGCCGCCGTAGGGTCGGCCGGTCCGCCCCGGTCCGCCCTGCTGCCCAGCGACGCGGCCGAGCCCGTTGTAGTTGAGCGCGAGCCCGAGCTCCGAGTTGTCACGGGTGCTGCCGACCCAGGGCCGCGCGGAGGCCGGGGTCAGGTCAACCGCGGTGATCCAGACACCGGAGACGACGACCATCACCAGCCCTGCCGCGGTCAGATGCACCAGCCGCCGGCGGACCGAGCCCGGGGCGCACACGACGTACGCGACCGCGATGCCCGGCACCACCAGATACGCCGCCAGCATCTTCGTGTTGAAGGCGAGTCCGACAAGGACCGCGCACCAGACCAGGCTTCGCAGGCGCCCGGTCTCCACCGCCCTGAGCGCCGCTCCGCACGCCAGGACCATCAGCAGGACGAGGATCGCGTCGGGGTTGTTGTCGCGGGCCACGGCCACGAGCGACGGGAACCCTGCGAGCGCGGCCGCGCTCAGAAGGCCGGCGACCGTGCCGAAACGGGGCGCCACGATCCTGTACAGGGCCGCCACCGCGAGCACGCCCGCGATCGCGCTCGGCAGCAGGAGGCTCATCGGGCCGAAGCCGAAGACCTTCGCGCTGATGGCCTGCGCCCAGAGGGCGAGCGGCGGCTTGTCGACGCTCACGAGCCCGCCCGGGTCGTACGCCACGAAGAAGAAGTTGTGGAGCGAACCGAGCATCGACTTGACGGCCGCGGAGTAGTAGGTGTTCGCGTAGCCGTTCTGCGCGAGCCGGTTGACGTTCAGGACCGCCGAGCCGGCGAGGATGGCCCCGAGGGCCAGATGGCGCGGCGCTATGCGCCCGAGGACCGCGCGCTGAGGCCGGGCCAGCGCCGCGGCGACCGCGCCGTTCACGCGGTCCTCGGCTGCTCGGCGAAGACCCAGGCGCGCATGAGGACGAAGCGCACGGCCGTCGCCACGAATCCCGCGGCGACGGCCGCCGCCGTATCGAGGGGCCCGCGGGGATGGCCCAGCAGCGCGAGCAGCGTGGTGAGCGCGGCGCTCGACGCGGCCAGTCCCAGCAGGTAGGCGAGCGTGTAGCTCGCGAGCTGGCGCCGCAGGTCGCCGTTGCTGGCGGCGAACGTGAGACGCCGGTTGGCGGTGAAGTTGATGCCCATCGTCGCCGCCAGAGCGAGCGCATTCGCGGCCAGCGACGGCAGGCCGGCGTCCCGCAGCCCCGCATAGAGAAGCGCGAACGCTGCGGTGCAGGCGATGCCGACGGCCACGAATGAACGGAGCTGGCGCGGGAGGTCTCCGGCTCGATGTCGCGTCGCGATGGGCACACCGCGAGTCCACACGACGAGAGTGAGAGCACCTTCAGGGATGCGTATGGAACGTGTAAGAAACTCGACCTACGTTCCGCTTACGAGCCCGGCCGATAATCGCCCCATGCGGATACTCGTCGTCGACGACGATCGCGCGCTGCGCGACGCGCTTCGGCGGGCCCTCACCCTCGGCGGATACGAGGTCCGGCTCGCCGACGGCGGCTACGAGGGTCTCGCTCAGGTCGCGGAGTCGCGCCCCGACGCGATAGTGCTGGACGTGCTCATGCCGGACGTCGACGGGCTCCAGGTGTGCCGCCGGCTTCGCTTGGACGGGGACCGCACGCCGATCCTGATGCTGACCGCGCGCGACGCGGTGGACGACCGGATCGCGGGCCTCGACGCCGGCGCCGACGACTACCTGGTGAAGCCGTTCGACGTGGAGGAGCTGAAGGCGCGGCTGCGCGCGCTGCTCCGGCGGAGCAGCGAGAGCCCCGGCGACGGTCAGCTCAGCTTCGGCGACTTGAAGCTCGACCCTGACCGCCACGGCGTGCGTGCCGGCGAGCAGCTGGTCGAGCTCACCCGGACGGAGTACCAGCTGCTCGAGCTCCTGATGCTCAACCCGCGGCGGGTCCTTCCGCACGGCCTGATCTACGAGCGCGTGTGGGGCTACGACTTCGGCCCC
>Ga0066699_10000399_pt1 | contig 12232 bp, 14 predicted proteins | sample GraSoiAngelo_148_FD_66455 | JGI IMG/M metagenome (GOLD analysis project Ga0066699, IMG submission 66455) | Grasslands soil microbial communities from the Angelo Coastal Reserve, California, USA - 14_1009_09_20cm | ecosystem: Environmental > Terrestrial > Soil > Grasslands | place: USA... | reverse complement strand
CTCGCGGCGCTCACGGTGCTCCTCGGCACGGGCAGCGCCTGGACGAGCCACGCCGCCGGTCGCCTCGGTCCCAGAGCGGTCCTGCTCGTTCTCGACGCGCTCCATCAGCTCGCGGCGGGTGTCTGGATCGGTGGCCTGCTTCATCTCACCGTGCTGGCCTCGTCACGCTCGGAGTCGGGCTGGTCCCCGATCATGCTCAAGCGCTTCTCGACGACGACGTTCGTGTCCGTGGTGGCCCTGGTCGTCGCGGGGGTGGGGCTGACGCTGGCGTACGTGGACGGCCCGGGCGCGCTCCTCGGCACCTCGTACGGCAGCATGATCCTCACGAAGGTCGTCGTCCTCGGCGGGCTCGTTCTCCTGGGCGCGGCGAACTTCTTGGCGGTGCGACGTCTGCCCGAAGGAGCCGGCGCCTCGGTCCCACGCGTGCGGCGCTTCGTCGAGGTCGAATTCGGCCTGGGCGCGACGGTGTTGTTCATCGCCGCCTCCTTGACCTCGTTGCCGCCCGCGGGGGACGTCGTCGCCGACCGCGCCTCGCTCGCCGAAGTCGGCGTGCGGTTCTCGCCGCGCTGGCCCGTGCTCACGTCACCGAAGATCACGGAGATGCCCGTGGACGATCGCAACGCGCCGCGCACGGACGCCGACCGGGCGTGGTCGGAGTTCAATCACCACTGGGCGGGTATCTTCGTGCTCGTCATGGGGCTCCTGGCCGTCGTGCACGCGACGGGGCGAGCCCGGTGGGCGCGCCACTGGCCGCTGGTGTTCCTCGGGCTCGCGGGCTTTCTGCTCGTCCGCAACGACCCCGGTGCCTGGCCGCTCGGCCCGCTGGGTTTCTGGGAGAGCATGCGCTACCCCGAGGTGCTCCAGCATCGGATCTTCGTCCTGCTGGTCATCGCCTTCGGCATCTTCGAGTGGCTGGTCCGGACCGACCGGGTCCACCTTCACGGCGCGGCGCTCGTCTTTCCGCTGCTCTGCGCCGTCGGCGGCGGGCTGCTCCTCACCCACTCGCACGCCGGATTGAACTTGAAGCAGGAATATCTGATCGAGGTCACACACGTTCCGCTGGGCGTTCTGGCGATGGTCACTGGGTGGTCGCGCTGGCTCGAGCTGCGCTTGCCGCCATCCGCCGGCCGACTTCCGGGTCGCGTCTGGCCGATCGCGTTCAGCTTGATCGGCGTCGCCCTCATCCTCTATCGGGAAAGCTGAGCTGACCTACCTCCGCGTCGCCCTGCTCGTGCTCGGTGTGGCGCTGCTCGCGGCGCTGGTTGCCCAGAACGACCCCGCCGCGGTCCTCACGTCGATCACGGACCTCTCCTGGCGGCTCGGCATCGTCGTCTTCTTTCCCGCCGTCCTGGTCGCGCTGTTCGACACGTTCGGATGGCGCTACGCCTTCCTCTCCGGGGCCGTCCCGTTCGGGCCGCTGGCCGCATCGAGGCTCGCCGGAGAGGCCTTCAACATGGCCACGCCGACCGCCGCGGTCGGGGGCGAGGCGGTCAAGGCCTGGCTGCTCCGCGGTCACGCGCCGCTCGACGCGACGCTCGCGTCCGTCATCGTCGCGAAGACGACGATCACGCTGGGCCAGGGCCTCTACTTCCTCCTGGGCGTCGTGGTGGCGTGGCGAACGGGTCTGACCGGATCGGCGCTGCTCCACGGCATGCTCTGGCTCCTCGGCATCGAGGCGGTGGCCCTGGGGCTCTTCGTGCTCGTGCAGACCCGCGGCATGCTCGGCTGGACGCTGCGGCTGCTCGAACGGTTGGGTGTGCGTCCGCCGCGCGGTCAGGCGACCCTCGGGCGGGTCGACGACGCGCTCGAACAGTTTTACCGGACGGCGCCTGAGCGCCTCGGCCTCTCGATCGGGTTCCACTTCATCGCGTGGGCCCTGGGCTCGGTCGAGACGTGGCTGATCCTCAAATTCCTCGGGAGCGAAGTGTCGCTGGCGACGGCCACGGTGATCGAGGCCTTCGGCACTGCGGTCAAGGTCGCGACCTTCCTGGTTCCGGCCAGCCTCGGGGTGCTCGAGGGCGGCTTCCTGGCGACGTTCGCAACCCTAGGTCTCTCGTCCACCACGGCGATCTCGTTCAGCCTCGTCAGGCGGCTGCGCGAGGCCGTCTGGGTCGCGATCGGACTCATCGCGTTCGCGGTGATGCGGCCCCGAGAGCCCAGGACCACCGTGGACTAGCCGCGGTTCAGGCCCCACGCCGGGGCCCACATAAAGCCTTTCCCCGGCACGTTCCGTTGTTAGAATTGGCTCCCGATGAGCGCCAGATTGCTGGCCGGCACCCTGATCGTGCTCCTGCTCGCCTCGACGGGCTGGGCGGTGCCGCCTCTGCCCACCGTGACCCACGACGGACGCTCGTACGTCGAGTTGACGCGACTGGCTGCCTCGATCCAGACGAAGGGCTCGAGCCCGGCGAAGGTGGTCGCGACCCCGGCGAGCACGCGAGCGCAGCTGCGCGCCGGCGGCAAGGTCGTCACCCTCACGCGGAACTGGGCACAGGTGCTCGTCGACGGCAAACCCGTCCTGCTCGATGCGCCGGTGCGGGTCAGGCAGGGGGTGTGGCTGGTGCCCGAGTCGTTCGTCGGTCGCGTCGTTCCCACGCTCATCGCGGCGACGGCGGCGGGGCCGACATCCGTGCGCTTCGCGGCCGCGCCGGCCGAAGTCGGCCTCGAGGATGTGCGGGTCAGATCGTATCCGTCCTTCACGCGCATCGTCGTCGAGACATCGGCCGCCGTGACTTACCGCATCGAGTCGAGCGGGCCCAGGGAAGCGCGGGTGCGGCTGATCGGGCTCGGGAGCGGCGCCCACAACCAGGAGATCGGCGACGGGCTCATCGCTGAGGTGCGCGTGGATCGCTCCGGGGCCGACGGGGTCCTGCGCGTGGTCTACGAGGGCACCGCCGGGACCATCCGCGCCATCACCCTGGCCGATCCGCCGCGCATCGTGCTCGACGTCGCCCCGCCCGTGGATCCAGGCCAGCGCGAGAGCCGTGAGCAGCTCGCCCCGTTGAAGACGATCGTGCTCGACGCGGGCCACGGCGGCCACGACTCCGGCGCCACCGGCCCAACCGGGCTCATGGAAAAGGATCTCGTGCTGGACGTCACGCGCCGCGTGGCGAAGCTCGTCGAGGCCCGTCTCGGCTTGAAGGTGCTGCTCACGCGGGACTCGGACAACTTCGTCACCCTGCGCGACCGCACGAGCTTCGCGAACCGCCAGCACGCCGACCTCTTCGTCTCGATCCACGCCAATGCGCACCGCGAAGCGGCCGCCGACGGGGTCGAGACGTACTTCCTGTCGTCCGAGGCGACGGACAGCACCGCGCGCCAGGTCGCGGCGCTCGAGAACGGCGTCGTCCAGCTCGAGCAGTCGACCGGCCGCGCATCGGGGCTGGGCCAGGTGGACATCGTGAAGGCAATCCTCTGGGACCTCGCGCAGTCCGAGTTCCAGGTCGAGTCCTCGCGCCTGGCCGAGGTGGTCCACGACTCGATGACACAGTCGCTGCGCATCTCGAACCGCGGCGTGAAGCAGGCCGGGTTCTACGTGCTGGGCGGCGCGGCGATGCCGGCGATCCTGCTCGAGATCGGCTTCGTCACCAACCCGCGCGAGGAACGCAAGCTCAAGGACACGAAGTACCGGGACGAGATCGCGCGCGCCGTCTTCGCCGGCCTCGCCGAGTACAAGCGTGCCTGGGATCAGCGGGCGCGGGCGGCAGCCGAGACGCCGACGGTCACGCGGAAGCGATAGCTCGATGCCGCGCCCGGACGGCCGCGCCGCCGATCAGCTCCGCCCCGTCACCCTCACGCGCGAGTTCCTGCTCCATCCCGAGGGATCGGTACTGGTGGAGTTCGGCGCGACGAAGGTCATCTGCACGGCGTCGGTCGAGGACAAGGTGCCGCCCTTTCTCAAGGGCCAGGGCCAGGGCTGGGTGACCGCCGAGTACGCGATGCTCCCCCGATCGACCAACACGCGGACGCCCCGCGAGAATCGCGGCCCGAGCGGGCGCTCGCAGGAGATCCAGCGGCTGGTCGGCCGAGCGCTCAGAGCCGTCATCGATCGGAGCAAGCTCGGCGAGCGCACGATCTGGGTGGATTGCGACGTGATCCAGGCCGACGGCGGTACGCGCACCGCGGCGATCACCGGCGGCTTCGTCGCCGTGGCCGACGCGATCTCGCGGGTACCGGGTCTTCAGCCGACGGCGGCGATCCGCGACTGCGTGGGCGCGATCAGCGTTGGCGTCGTCCACGGCCAGGCCGTGCTCGACCTGAACTACGTCGAGGACTCCAGCGCCGAGGTGGACATGAACATCGTCATGACCGGCGCCGGTGAGTTCGTCGAGGTGCAGGGGACAGCCGAGCAGGTGCCGTTCGGCCGCGCGCGCCTCGACGCGCTCCTGGCGATAGCCGAGGGCGGCATCCGCCGTCTCGTCGGGCTCCAGCGCCGCGCTCTCGAAACGCGTGCCGAGCGAGTCTTCACCCTCTAGACCTGCTCTCGTCCTGGCCACGCTCAATCCCGCCAAGGGGCGCGAGCTCATCGAGCTGCTGGGCCTGGTGCCGTTCGAGATCCGGCTGCTGGCCGAAATTCCCGGCGCCCGGCTGCCCGAGGAAACTGGCGCGACCTACGCCGAGAATGCGCTCGTGAAGGCGCGCACCGCCGCGGAGCAGACGGCTGCCTTGGCGCTCGGCGACGACTCCGGGCTCGAGGTGGACGCGCTCGGCGGCGCGCCCGGACTGTACTCGGCGCGCTTCGGCGGCCCGGGCCTTGACGATCGGGGGCACCTCGAGCTCCTGCTCGAGCGGCTCCGCGGCGTGCCACCCCCGCGGAGGACCGCGCGCTTCCGCTGCGTGATCGCGCTCGCGGGCCCGTCGCGCGCGGAGAGGGTCGTGGAGGGTGTGGCCGAGGGTGTGATCGCCGACGCGCCGCGGGGCAGCGGAGGCTTCGGCTACGATCCAATCTTCTTCTATCCGCCGCTCGGCCGAACGTTCGCCGAGCTCTCGGACGGGGAGAAGGCCCGCGTGAGCCACCGCGGCCTGGCGCTCGAGGCAGCCCGCCGGCTTCTCAGCGAGTAATATAGTCGGAGCCGAACGGACTCGACACGCGGCCGGCCGACGGGGTGTGGCGCAGCCTGGTAGCGCACCTGCTTTGGGAGCAGGGGGCCGGAGGTTCAAATCCTCTCACCCCGACCATTTCTTCCCGGCTCACATCACATTGGCCTCATGCGGCCTCGCTTACCCCGTCGGGTACACTCCTCGGGCCGGACGGGCACTTGGCCCGCGCCAGATTTGTCAAGAGCGCGGCCCGGCCCGGCCTCCAACCTATTGATTGTCCGAGATCTATCGTTCTGGCCGGCGTCTTGCTAATCCGGTTGCGGCAGGAGGTATCTGCCAATCAAGCCTCTTATTGGGCGCTTCACGCAGACGCTCTGCGCGACGGCCGTCGCCGTCGCAGTCCTCGCCGGAGAGGCCCTCGCTCAGACCAGTGGCTGGGTTCTGGTGACTCCGCCGCCCGTTCCCGAGAAGCGAGCGCTGATGAAGGTGTACGCCGCGGGCTCGGAAGCCGAAGTCCAGGCGGCGGTCGCCAGCCTGCCCGGCGACGATCAGATCCGGCTGGTCAGCAAGATCTACGACATCCTCACGATGCCGACGCTCGCCGCCCGAACCGAAGCGCTGCTCGACGCGCTTCAGGATTCGTCCGCTCCGGTATCCCGCTGGCGGCCCATCGATGTCTTCGAGTCGGCGACTTCGTGCGAGCATCAGCGTCAGCACGCCCTTCAGAGCTTCGAGCGCGCCGCGGCAAAAGTGCGCACCGCGTCTCCCGATGGCGACGAGCTCGCGTTCGAGGAGTGGACGATCTTCGAAGGATTGGCGGCTTGCCGAATGAGCCGCTGCGTGCCGGAGTCGGCAGTCCTAAACCGCTGACGCGGTCGTCACCGTCGCTCGTCGCGAAACAGATCCCAAGGCTCAAGAGCTCGACATCCTCCCCGCAAGACGCGGCAGAGCGCCATTCACGCCGCGATGAAGACGAGGCTCACCGGCAGGGGTCTACCCGAGCCGACCAGAAGCGTGAGGCCGTGGGGCGGCGCGGGCTCTCGGAGGCAAGCGGCTAGGGCCGGAAAAAATCTAACACTCGGCTCAAGACGGCCCGGATCAGGCTAGAATGCCGACGGATGAGGATTTTCGTCGCCCTGGCTTTGACTGCTGCGGTCGTCCTCGTCGGCTCCCCCTCCTGGGCTTACAACTGCCCCGTCGTGATCAAGCAGGCCGAGGACACCATCAAGAAGGCGGAAGCGGGTAAGGTGAGCCCGGAGACCCGACAGCTCATCGACGAAGCCAAGAAGCTCCTCGCCGAGGCCAAGGCCCACCACGAGAACGCCAAGACGAAGCGCGACCACGGCGACTCGGTCCGCAAGGCCAAGACCGCCATCGCCTACGCCGAAGAGGCCATCATCCTCCAGAACCCATAGCGCGCCATTGGGGCAACGTCGCCAGCGCTTTGCCGGCAACGCGGTCTTCATCACGGGCGCATCGTCGGGCATCGGCGCCGCCCTGGCCCGCGAATTCGCCCGCGAGGGCGCTGACGTGGCGCTGGCGGCGCGCCGGCTCGATCGGCTCGAGGCGCTGGCGGCCGAGATCGCGAAGACCGGGCGCCGGGCCGTGGTGATCGCCTGTGACGTCACCCGGGACGGCGACCTCGAGCGTGCCGTCGACCGCACCCGGGCCGCGTTCGGCAAGCTCGACGTCGTCGTCGCCAACGCGGGGTTCGGGGTCAGCGGGGCGCTCGAGAGCCTTGCGCTCGACGACTACCGCCGCCAGCTCGAGACCAACGTCTTTGGAGTTCTCCGGACGATCTACGCGACCCTCCAGGACTTGAAGAAGACCCGCGGCCGTCTCGTCCTGATCGGCAGCGTCAGCGGCCACGTCGGCGTTCCCGGCTCGTCGGCGTACTCGATGAGCAAGTTCGCCGTGCACGGGCTGGCCGCGTCGCTCGGCCACGAGCTCGCGCCGTACGGGGTCGCGGTGACGCTGATCAGCCCGGGCTTCGTCGAGTCGGAGATCCGCCAGGTCGACAACCGAGGCGTCTGGCACTCCGAGGCGCCCCGGCGTCCGATTCCCCCGTCGATCGTCATGGCCACGCCGACCGCGGCGCGAAAAATCCTGAGCGCGGTCGCTCGACGGCGTCGAGAAGCCGTGATCACCGGTTTCGGGAAGACCGCGGTCTTCCTCCAGCGGCATCTGCCGGGAGTGCTCGCGGTCACCATTCGACGTTTCGGTATCAAAGGACGAAGAGAACCGCGTTAAGATGAGCCGACGGCGCCGAGGCGCCGGGAGGGAGGAGAATGCTCCACTTCACGATCGACGGGTTTCGGGGATTCCGCTCGCGCTTCGACGACGCGCATCTGATCCAAGAGGTGCTCGAGGACGCCCCGGCGCAGCTCGGACTCAAGCGAGCGATGCCGGCCTTCGTGCTGCCGTACTACAACGGAGTCGTGCCCGAGGATTGCGGGATCAGCGCGTTCGTGTTCCTGGCGGGGGGGCACTTCACGCTCCACACCTTCTCGTTCCGCGAGACGTACTTCGCCGATCTGGTGGCGCCCGACGAGTTCGACCCGGCCAAGCTCCGGGCGTTGCTCGAGGCCGTCTTCCCGTGCGCGCTCACCAGCGTCCGGACCGTCGAGCGACAGGACCTGAAGGACTCCGAGCCGGACGTCGACAATGACTTCGGGCCACACCTCTTCCTCAACATCGACGCCTACCAGGGCCCGCGGGACCTCGACTCGCTGTTTCAGCTCTTCGATCGGCTGCCGGCCGAGATCGGGATGACCCCGATCATGCGGCCCTACGTCATCCGCGACACCACCGCCGACGGGCAGCCGGTGCTGAGCGCCCTGACGATGATCGCGGAGAGCCACGTGAGCCTGCACGTGTTCCCCCGCGAGGAACGCGCGTACTTCGACATCTTCTCGTGCCGCTTCTTCGACCGGTCGTTCGTCGTGCCGCGGCTTCTGGCGCAGTTCCCCGGCGGTAGCGTCCAGGAGGCGCTGGTCGCCCGGGGCAGCCGCTACCGTTATCTCCGGACCGAGCGAGCCGACGAGCACGCCAAGTCGCGCACCTGGCTTCCTCAGCGATAGGAGCGAACATGACTCGCGAGCCGCGTTTCGACGACCCGAGCCTCGTCCGCGAACCCATGACCGTGACCGAAGACGGTGGGCGGGGGAGCGTGCTCTCCCTGCTGGGCCGGATGGGGAAGTCCGCCTTCCAGGGCCGCAAGCTCGGTGAGGCCTTCGAGGCCTGGAAGTCGATGATCGAGGGCGACAGCCTCATCTGCCTCGGCTACGCGGCGTCGATGTCGAGCGCCGGGATGTGGCCGCTCATCACGTGGCTGGTCGAGCGAGGGTACGTCGATGTCCTCGCGTCGACCTCCGCCAACATCACCGAAGACCTGCTCGACATGATGGACGGCACGCGCGTCTACCGCGTCGATCCCGAGCACGTCGACGACGTCGCGCTGGCCGAGAAGGGCTACTACCGGTTCTACGACCACATCGTCTCCTCCAAGAAGTACGACCAGATGGAGACGGTGGTCACCGGCCGGTTCTTCGACGAGCTCGCCGACACCTGGCGCAAGCCCACGATCCCGACGGTCCGCTTGCTCTTCGAGCTGGGGAACTGGCTCAACGCCAAGGGCTTCGAGAAGTCGATCCTCGCGACCGCGGCGCGCGCCCAGGTGCCCGTCTTCTGCTGCGGGCTGCCCGACGGGCCGATCGGCGAAGGCTACAGCACCTCGCCCAAGGCCGAGCAGGCGCCCGTCGTCGACTTCTTCAAGGACTACCGGATCGCCACCGACATCATGGACAACGCCATGATGTCGACCCGGGGCACCTCGGTCATCTTCCTGGGCGGCGGGGTACCCAAGGATTTCTTGCAGATCACCGCGACCAGCGTCCGCACGCGCCACGGCAACGTGGACCCCACGCCGCACAAGGCCTCGATCCAGATCACGACCGACAACACGGTCTACGGCGGCCTCGGCGGCGCCACCCTCGCCACCGAATGCATCTCGTGGGGCAAGGAAGCCCACGGCAGCGCCAACGTCATGTGCTTCGCCGACGTCACGATCGCGTTGCCGATCATCTGTCAAGGGCTGGCCGAGCACTTCGGACGCGGGCATCGGCGCGAGCGGCCCAAGCCGTTGAAGCTGTCCGAAGTCTTCTAGAGCCCATCGCGATGCGGCGACGCGCTCTGCTGGTCGTGATGGCGATTCTCGTCGTCGTCGCGACCGCGCAAGCGCAGGGGACGGGGCGGCCGACGCCCGAGTCATTCCGGATCGAGTGGGTGCGGCGCCCGCCGTCGATGCGGCCTGGCGTCGACGGCTACATCTACAACGATTCGCGCTGGCGGGTGACCAACATCCGCGTCCGCGCGGTGGTGGTCGACACCACCGGCGCCACGGTCCGCGAGAGTATCGTCTCGGTGTGGGGCAACGCGGTCCCGGGCACCCGCACCTTCTTCGTCCTGCCGTCGATCGGCGAGGGCGAGGTCTATCAGCTGACGGTCACGACCTTCGATCTGATCTCGGAGCAGACCCCGTAACGCTCGGCCGGGGAGCGACGGCTCACCGCGGTCGGAATCGCACGACCGTGTAGCCGAGCGAGGAGGCCTGTCCGAGCCTGAGGCGCCGCCGCAGGCGGCGGCGATCAGGCGCCCGTTGACCGAGCGCGTGGCGCCGGTCGCTGACGCGGCGATCGAGAATGACCTTCACGCCGCGGACTCCGTCCAGTCGTCGCTGGAGATACTCGAACAGCGTCACGTCGTGCCGGCGGACCACGATCAAGAGCTCGACGTCGGGGAACGAGAGCGACGGAAGCGCCGCGAGGAGTAGCGCCGCGTGGCGCGGACAGTAGCCGTGGGTTTCCGCGGGATCGTCGAAAGGAGCTTTCTCGCCCAGGTCTCCGGACCGGCCCTCGACGCGGCACGACGCGCAGATGACTCTCATGTCGATTCGAGGACCTCTGCCTCCTGCCCCGACGGGGCATACCGCCTATAATTCCGGAAAAATCCAGCGCGGCCGCCGCACGGGCACGACACTGTAGCACCTTCTTGCGCCCCATTCGAGCGCGGTAGCCCGCCGAGCCGGCGCGCGCGGGGTGTACCATGAAGCGAGAGTGCAGAGGCGAGCGTGATCGACGCGAGATGGATCTCGGGGACGGCGCTGCTGCTGCTGGCGTCGTCGGTTTCCGGCGCATGGGCGCAGGACATGGAGCGGTTCGCCATGAGCCAGCTCCGACTGTCCACCGATCCCGGCATCGCCACTGGCTGCGCCCGCATGGCTCGAGTGAGCGACGACTCGCTCAAGGACCTGCGCCGGAAAATCGTGCGATCCGGCGGCAACACGGCCGTGCTCTCGTTCGCGGCCGACGATCTCTCGATGATTCTCGCGGATGTCTACCGGTGCCAACCGCCGGCGCGCCGACCGGCGAACGTCCCGCCGCCTCCCGCAGGAGCGCCGCCGCCTCCGCCGCCCCCGGCGGGCACCTCACCGGCCCCGCCCCCCGCGGGCACTCCGCCGTCTCCGCCTCCGACCGGCAGTCCGCCGCCCCCGCCGCCGCCTCCGTCCCGGTAACACTCGACGCTCGACCCGGCGAGCCTCCGGCGCTATCCTAGTGGTATGCGTGGTTGGCCACGACTGACGAGCACGACGGCCTCGAAGAGGCGCGCGTGGGTCGCGCTGATCGTGGTGATCTTGCTTCTGGTGGCGATCCCCCTGAATCAGGCTTGGGCGGGCGGCTGGCGCCACGGAGGAGGAGGTCACGGAGGCCACGGCCGCGTGTTCATAGGATCCTCCTTCTGGTGGGGACCGCCCTACCCTTACTACTACCCCTACTACTACCCGTATCCCTACACCGTCTACGCACCGGCGCCCGTGATCGTCGAGCAGCCCGTCTACACGCAGCAGCCGGCCGCCGCACCGGAAGGGTACTGGTACTACTGCGAGAGCTCCAAGGCCTACTACCCGAGCGTGCCGATGTGCGCCGAGGCGTGGATCAAGGTCCCGCCGAGATCGGAGTAGCGCGGTAGATCAGCGCGCTGCGCCGACCAGCGTGGCAAGCGCCCGGTCGACGCCCGGAGCCAGCACGTCGGCCGCGCCCACCGCCCAGAGCGCCGTCACGATCGCCGCGAAGACATCCATCGTGTAGTGTGCGCGGAGCACCAGCACCGTCGTCGCCTCCACGAGAGCGATGACGACGCCGAGAACCGGCAGAATCGGCCCGCCCATCCGCGCCAGCTCGATGCACCCGAAGACCGCGATCGCCGTGTGGCCCGAGAAGAACAGATCGGTCGCGGTGCCGTAGGTGACGAGCAGCGACGGGATACTCGGGCGGCGCCAGATCATTCCCTCCGGCGGCGGCAACGCGCAGAGCCCCTGGCAGATCTGCCTCAGCGCATAGAGGATCAGGAGCCCGAGGAACGGGCGCACGGTCGGTCCAAAGATCGAGCGCGCGAGGATGAAGAGCCCGAGCGCGTCGATGATCGCCGAGGTCGCGACCAGAAGCGCGTCGGCGGCGCGAGGGTGCACGTGGAGATACCGGTTCAGCGGCGCGGTCAGTTGATGGACGCCGTCACCGATGTTGCCCGCCGGCCACGCCCGCTGGCCGATGAGCCGTTGGGTCCAAAACCAGCTCGCCAGACCCGCGATGACCAGACCGAGCCGTATCGCCCACAGCGCGGGCGTCGCTTCGCTCATCGATCGCTCCTCTACTGCGCCTTCGCCGCGTTGAGATCGGCCTCGAGGGTTGCGCGGCCCGCGAGGAGGATCGCGCCCGCCGCGGCCAGCAGACATCCGGTGACGAGGACGGGTGTGAGCAGGCCGATCTGGTCGGACACCTCTCCGATGAGCCAGGGAGAGGCGGCATCGCCGAGCAGGTGCATCAGCAACGTCGTGACGGCGAATCCGCGCGCGCGAAGCTCCGCCGGCAGGACGTTCGCCATGGCCGCGTTGAGCGGACCGATATTCACGAAGACCAGGAGCAGGGTGACGAACATGGCCGGCCAGAACACGGCCGGCTGCGGCGCCAGGATCGCGAAGCACGTGAAGACGATCGATGCCGCCAGCGACCAGCCCGACACGATGAAATCGGCACCCGGGTACCGGCGCGCCACTGCGCTGGAGATGCGGCCGCCGAGCAAGGTTCCGGCGAATCCGGCAACCACCAGGAGCAGCCCGAACGTCGTCGACGCGGTT
>Ga0066699_10000397_pt1 | contig 12241 bp, 9 predicted proteins | sample GraSoiAngelo_148_FD_66455 | JGI IMG/M metagenome (GOLD analysis project Ga0066699, IMG submission 66455) | Grasslands soil microbial communities from the Angelo Coastal Reserve, California, USA - 14_1009_09_20cm | ecosystem: Environmental > Terrestrial > Soil > Grasslands | place: USA... | reverse complement strand
CGCATGCCTACGACACCGTCAAGGGGTCGGACTACCTCGGCGACCAGGACGCCATCGAGATCATGTGCCGGGAGGCCCCCGCCGAGATCCTCGCGCTGGAGCACCTCGGCGTGACCTTCCATCGCAACGAGCAGGGCCGGCTCGGCACGCGGGCCTTCGGCGGCGCCTCTGCTGCCCGCACCTACTACGTGGCCGACATCACCGGACAGGCGATCCTGCACGTGCTTTACGAGCAGCTGATGAAGCACTCCGAGGTGTACCGCTACGAGGAGTGGTTCACAACGAGCCTCGTGCGCGACGGCGACGGCCACATCGTGGGCTGCGTGGCGCGCAACATCCGCGACGGCGCGATGGAGCTGTTCGCCGCCAAGTGCGTGATCCTCGCCTGCGGCGGCAACGGCCAGATCTACAACCCGACCACCAACGCCCTCATTTGCACCGGCGACGGGATCGCCATGGCCTACCGCATCGGCGCTCCGCTGATGGACATGGAGATGGTGCAGTACCACCCCACCACGCTCGCCGGCAACGGCCTCCTGATCACCGAGGGCGCGCGCGGCGAGGGGGCGCACCTCTACAACGCGCAGGGCGAGCGCTTCATGGAGAAGTACGCGCCGAACAAGATGGAGCTCGCTTCGCGCGACGTGGTCTCGCGCGCGGAGCAGACCGAGATCAACGAGGGGCGCGGCTTCCCCGACGGGACCGTCGCGCTCGACATCACCAAGGTCCCGCGCAAGCGCATCCACGAGGCGCTGCGCGAGATCGTCAACGTCGGGCGGGACTTCGCAGGCGTCGACATCACGCGCGAGCCGATCCACATCAAGCCCGGCAACCACTACACGATGGGCGGCGTGAAGACCGACGTAGATGGGCGTACCGACATCCCCGGCCTCTACGCGGCGGGCGAGGTGGCGTGCGTCTCGGTGCACGGCGGCAACCGCCTGGGCGCGAACTCGCTGCTCGACACGCTCGTCTTCGGCCGCCGGTCGGGCAAGCACGCGGCCGAGCACGCACGCAACCACAAGCTCCCCCAGGTCTCGAACACGGTTGTCGACGACGAGGAGCGCGGGATCCGGGAGATCGTGGGCCGCGACAGCGGCAACGGCCGCCGGGTCGCTCAGATCCGGGAGGAGCTGGGCCGCGTGATGGACGAGCACGTGGCCGTGTTCCGCGACGAGGACGGGCTCCTGAGGGCGGGCGAGACCGTGCAGCGACTCAAGGAGGAGGCCCGGAACGTGACCATCGACGACAAGGGCACGGTCTTCAACCAGGACCTGCTGGGCGCGATCGAGCTCGGCTTCATGCTCGACAACGCGGAGTGCGTGGTGGTGGCCGCGCTCGAGCGGAAGGAGAGCCGCGGTGCGCAGTTCCGGACCGACTACCCCGAGCGCGACGACGACGATTGGCTCAAGCACATCGACCTCTCGCTCGACGGCGACAGGCCGGCCGTCACGTACTCTGAGGTGACGCTCACCCAGTGGGAGCCTGAAGAGCGGAAGTACTGACTACCGTGCCGGACTACAGCCTCAAGATCCGCCGTTACAACCCGGAATCCGGGCAGCCCGCCTACTGGCAGCAGTTCGAAGTGGACCTGCCGGCCGAGCGCTCGGTGCTGGACGGGATCCTGCGCGCCAAGTACGACCAGGACGGCTCGCTGTCGATCCGCTGCTCGTGCCAGGCGGCGATCTGCGGCTCCTGCGGCGTGCGGATCAACGGCATGTCGCGCCTGGCCTGCAACACCAAGCTGGGCGAGGCCGCGGAGGACGCTCCGAACGGCGCGATCGTGGTCGAGCCGATGGGCAACATGCCCGTGCTCAAGGACCTCATCGTGGACATGGACGCGGTCCACTGGAAGAAGGTCCAGCGCGTGGTGCCCTGGCTCCTACCGGAGGGCGACCCGCCGGACCGCGAGTACATCGTCGACCCCGAGTCGATGATCGACATCACGCAGTCGATGGCCTGCATCCACTGCGGGGCGTGCGTGTCCGCCTGCCTGTCGATGGAGGTGGATCCGGAGTTCATCGGCCCGGCCGCGCTGGCCAAGGCCTACCGCTTCGTGGGCGACCCGCGCGACGCCTTCACCGAGGACCGGCTCCTCGACCTGGCAGAGGACCCCCACGGCATCTACGACTGCACCCACTGCTTCGCGTGCATCGAGGTCTGCCCCAAGGACGTGGCCCCGATGAACCAGATCATGCGGCTCCGCCGGCGGGCCACGAGCGACTACGGGATCAAGGACGGCAACAACGGCTACGGACACGAGAAGGCGTTCAGCGACCTGATCGAGAAGTACGGACTGCTGTCCGAGGCGCAGCTCCTGCCCAAGTCCTACGGCGACGGAAGCCTGATCCGCGCCCAGGTGAAGCCCGCCGCGCTCAAGGAGCTCACCGCCAAGCTCCCCACGGTCATCCGCGGCCTGCGGTCGGGCAAGGTCTCACCGAAGACCGCCCTGATCCACCGCAAGCTCAAGGACCAGGACCAGATCCGGCGGATGTACAAGGAGGTCGAGTCGCACGAGGACCGGCTCGAGCTGAACCTCTACATCGTCGGCGACTCGGACGCGGAGGAGGAGGGCACGATGGCCGAGGGGGGCCAGGAGGGATGAAGCTCGCCTACTGGCCGGGGTGCGTCTCGCGCGGCTTCACTCCCGAGCTGCACGGGGCGATGGCCGCCGTGGCCCCGAAGCTCGGGCTCGAGCTCGTCGAGCTGGACCGCGCGAACTGCTGCGGCGCCGGCTTCATCTCCGAGCACAACCAGGAGCTCGCGGACACGCTCAACGCGCGCACATTCGCCCTGGCCCAGGGCGTGGACGGCGCCGCCGGAATGGTCAACATCTGCTCCACCTGCCAGGGGGCGCAGTCCGAGTGCCAGGAGCGGCTCGATGCGGACGCCGCGTACCGCGCCCACATCAACGAGCACCTCGAGCCCGAGGGCCTCGAGTACGAGAGGGGCGGCGCCTGGTGGAACAAGAACCTGCTCTGGCTGCTGGTCGAGGAGATCGGCCTCGACGCGCTCCGCGAGCGGGTGGTCCGGCCGCTGGAGGGCCTGCGGGTGGGCCCGTTCTACGGCTGCTACATCGTGCGGCCCACCCGCCGACTGGGCTACGAGCTCTATCCGGACCGCGACAAGTACCTGGAGTGGGTGATCGAGGCCTGCGGGGCGGCACCGGTCAAGTACGCCGGGAGCCACAAGTGCTGCGGCTTCCCGATCGTCACCACCAACCGGGAGACCTCGCTGCGGCAGGCCGGGCGGCACATGGCCGATGCGCTCGATGCGGGCGCCGACTGCGTGGTCACACCGTGCCCGCTGTGCCACCTCAACCTCGACCTGCAGCAGCCCGAGTCGCAGGCGTTCGTGGAGCGCGACCTGGGGATCCCGGTGCTGCACCTGCCGCAGCTGATCGGGCTGGCGCTGGGCCTGGACTTCAAGGAGTTAGGCCTACACCGCCACGTAGTGAAGACGGACGAGGTCCAGGCCAAAGTGGCCGCGCTAGCGGCCGCATAGCTGCCCCGCCACACAGCTGTGAGAGGGGCGGGCGGCGAGCGTTCCCCGCTGCCGACTATTGCCGTTCAGGAGGCAGTGGGGAATGCGCGCCGCACGCCCCGTCCCCATCAGCCCCCAAAACAGCCCCTAGAACGCGAAAAACCGGCCAGCGGACTGGCCGGTTCTCGCGGTGCGGCGTACCCCTACGCGCCCTGGGAAAGTCTGTAGGGATAGTTCCCGATGCAGCCGGATTGCTCATCCCCCCGGCCGCGTGAACTTCGGGTGATCTTCGGAGGGCGCGAAGGGTTAGGGTTAGGGTGAGGGTAAGGGGAGGGCAGCCTCCCCCCTTCTCCCCCGAAACATGTAACATCCCTGCACATGCCGGCACCCGTGACCCTGGTCTCCGCACGCTTCGAGGACCTCGTCTCGATCGGCCTCATCACGCTGATCGCGGAGGATCCGAACCTCGAGCAAGTGGCCAGCGACGTCGATCTCGACCGCCTCGAGGGGGTGCTCGACGAGCATCACCCCTCGGTGGTCCTCCTCAACTTCGGGTCGCTCCCCAACCCGGCGATGATCTACCAGCTCCACCAGAGCCATCCGGAGACGCGTGTGGTCGTGCTGGCCAACCGGCCGTCCGCGGCCGAGTGCAACCAGATGCTGTCGTTCGGGGCCACCGCCTGCATCTCGAAGGAGACGCAGGGCCGCGACATCATCAACGCGATCCACCTCGCGTCCCGGGGCATGCACGTGCTGCCGCGCTCGGCAGCGGCCGACGCGGACCAGGGCGAAGAGATCGGCATCCCGGCGCCGGATCTCCTGACGCCCCGCGAGGCCGACGTGCTCGAGCTGCTCCAGGAGGGCATGACCAACGCCCAGATCGCGCACTCGCTCTCGATCGGCATCGAGACCGTGCGCACCCACGCGCGCAACATCTACGCGAAGCTCGGGATCTCCACGCGCCGCGACCTGGCGCGCATCTCGCGGCCCCGACCACACGGCGCGCGCGAGCCGGTGGCGGCTCCGCGGTAGGCGGGTCCTAGCGCCGCCCGAAGAGCCGCCGCACCGTCGCGATCAGACCCTCCCCCTCGCCGCGGGGCCGGTTGCTGCGGCGCCAGCGCCCGGGCTGGCCTCCGGTGCTGCCTCGGGAGATCGCCTTGAAGATCCGATCGGCGTTCATGCTCGATCGGTACCCGGGCCCGCGCTCGTAGAACCCGGTGGCGACGCGCCCAGCTAGGCCGCGCGCCGCTCGCTGCCTCGCAACAGGCCGCGGGCCACCAGCAGCTCGGCCACCTGCACCGCGTTCGTGGCCGCGCCCTTGCGGAGGTTGTCCCCGACGATGAAGAGGTTGAGGCAGCGCTCGTGCGAGGGGTCCTCGCGGATGCGGCCGACCAGGATCTCGTCGCGCCCGGCGGCGTCGAGGGCAAGTGGGTAGACGCCGTCGGCCGGGTCGTCGAGCACCGTTACGCCCGGCGCGGCGGCCAGCAGCTCGCGGCAGTCCTCCGCCGACAGCGGGTCGCGGGTCTGGACGTTCACCGACTCGGAGTGGCCCGTGTAGACGGGGACGCGGGTGCAGGTGGCCGACACCCCGATGTCGGACCGGCCGAGGATCTTGCGGGTCTCGTTCACGAGCTTGAGCTCCTCGTCGGTGGAGTCGGAGTCCGCGGGGAAGCTGCCCGCCTGCGGAATCACGTTGAAGGCGATCTGGTGGGGGTAGATCGCGGGCGACGGGATCTCGGCGGCCTCGATGACGGCGCGGGTCTGGTCGTGCAGCTCCTCGACGGCTCGCTGCCCGGTTCCCGAGACCGACTGCATCGTGGTGATCACCAGCCGCTCGATCCCGGCGGCGTCGAGGATCGGCTTGAGCGCGACGACCGTCTGCATGGTCGAGCAGTTGGGGTTCGCGACGATGCCGCGGTGGTCGGCCAGGTCGTCGGGGTTGACTTCGCTCACGACCAGGGGAACGCCCTCGTTCATCCGCCAGCGCGACGAGTTGTCCACGACCACGGCACCCGCCTGGGCAAATCGAGGCGCCCACTCGCCGCTGACCGCGGCGCCGGCGGAGAACAGCGCCAGGTCGAAGGGCTGAATCGCCTCCTCGGAGAGCCCACGCACCTCGAGCTCCTGGTCGCCGTAGTCGATCACCCGCCCCACCGACCGGTCGGATGCGAACGGGACCACCTCGTCCGTCGGAAACTTACGCTCGCGCATCACGCCGAGCATGGTCGAGCCGACCGCGCCCGTGGCTCCCACCACCGCGACCCGCATCAGGCCGCCCTCGGACGGTGGTCGTCACCACGCGGATCCTCGCGGCGGATGCTGTCCTCGCCGAGCTCGAAGGCCCGGTGCAGCTCGCGCACCGCGGTCGGCACGTCGTCCTCGTGCACGACGCACGAGATCTTGATCGGCGACGTGGAGATCATCTCGATGTTGATGTCGGCGTCCCCCAGCACGCTGAACGTCTTGGCCGCCACGCCGGGGTGTGTCCGCATCCCGGCTCCCACCAACGACACCTTGCCCATCTTCGGGTCGGTGGCCACCTCGCCGATCCCGAGCTCGGCGATCAGGGGCTCGAGCGCCGCGCGCGCCGCGTGGAGGTCGTCGCGCGGCACCGTGAACGACATGTCCGCGCTGTGGCCCTCGCTCTCCGGCTCGTTCTGGATGATCATGTCCACGTTCACGTTGGCCGCGGCGAGCGCGGTGAGCACCCGGCCGGCCACGCCTGGCCGGTCCGGCAGCTGGGTGAGCGTGATGCGGGCGTCGTCTGTTGAATGGGTGACGGCTGTGACCAGCGGGCGTTCCATCGTCTCGTCCTCCGTAAGGACGAAGGTACCCGGTCCGTCGTCGAAGCTGGAGCGGCAGTGGATCCGGACGCCGTGGTTCCGGGCGTACTCGACGGATCGCAGCTGAAGCACCCCCGCGCCTGAGGCGGACATCTCGAGCATCTCCTCGAACGAGAGGATCGGGAGCTTCGTGGCCTCGGGGACCAGGCGCGGGTCGGCGCTGTACACGCCGCCGACGTCCGTATAGATCTCGCACACGTCCGCGCCCAGGGCGGCCGCGATCGCCACGGCGGTTGTGTCGGAGCCCCCACGGCCGAGCGTGGTCACGTTCCCGTGCAGCTCGTACTCCCCGTCGTCGGAGCGAATCGACGCCGAGGTGCCCTGAAAGCCGGCGACCAGCACGATCTTTCCCTCGTCGAGAACGCGCTCGATCCGCTCCGTGCGGACGTCGATGATCCGGGCCTTCGTGTGCGACGTGTCCGTCACGATCCCGGCCTGTGACCCCGTCAGCGACTCGGCCTCGTGTCCGAGGTCGTTGATGACCATCGCCGCGAGCGCGCATGAGATCCGCTCGCCGGTGGAGAGCATCATGTCCATCTCGCGCGGATGCGGCTGGTCCGAGACCTCGTAGGCCAGGGAGATCAGCTCGTCCGTGGTCTTCCCCCGCGCCGAGAGCACGGCGACCACGCGGTTCCCGTCCTCCTTGGCCCTCACGATGCGCTTTGCGGCATTGCGGATGCGGTCCGCGTCGGCCACCGAGGTGCCGCCGAACTTCATGACGACGGTCTGCGAAGCGGGGCCGCCCATCGCGATCCGAGGATAGCTTTCGGTCGTTGACCCCGCGCGTACTTCGACGGTCCTCCGCCGGCCGCCGCCCGGCCGCGACGGCACTGGTCGCGATCGCACTCGCGGCGGGCCTCTCCGCATGTGACTCGGGTGGCGGCGGAGCGGGGAAGGCGAAGGCTCCGGTGACGCCTCCGCCGCCGGCGGTCCGGGCCGCGCCGCCGCGGTCGTTCCTCGAGAAGCTGATCCCCCCGCCCGGGGGCATCCTCCCCGCCGCTCGGGTGCCGGGCCAGATCCGACGGCTCGTCGCCGCGCTGCCGGTGGACCGCAAGGTGGCCCAGCTGCTGCTCGTCGGCTTCGACGGGCGCGACGCGAGCGCGCCGTTCTTCTCCACGCTGCGGGGGATCGATGTCGGCGGCGTGGTGGTGGAGCAGAGGAATTACAACGGCGCGGCCGCGCTCGGGTCACTCACTGGCGCGATCCGCAGCGCCACCGCCGGACGCAGCCACGAGGCGCCGCTGATCCTCGCGCCTCAGGAGGGCGGCCAGTTCTCAGCGTTCCCGGATCTCCCGCCGCAGACCGCGGCCGGCGACCTGAGCGGCGTCCTGGCCGCCGCGGCGGACGCCGCGCGCGCGGCCCGCACGCTCAAGCGACTCGGGTTCAACGGCGTGCTCGCGCCGGACGCCGACGTTGGCGCTTCGAGCGGCACCGATCCGCTCGGTCCACGCGCCTACTCCGACGACCCCCGCCAGGTGAGCGCGTACGTGGCCGCGGTGGTGGCCGCCTACCGCAGCGCGCGGATGCTCTCCGCGCCGCTCCACTTCCCGGGAATCGGCGCGGCCACCGGGTCCACCGACGACGGCCCAGCCGAGGTGGGCCTCGACATGCGCGCTCTCGGCCGTCGCGACCTGGTGCCCTTCCGGGCGGCCGTGCAGGCCGGCGTGCCCGCGATCGTGGTGGGCCACGCCGGCTACGCCCCGGACTCGTTCGTGGTGCCGGGCTCGCTCTCCCACGCGATCGAGACCAACCTGCTGCGATTCGAGCTCGGCTTCCGCGGGGTCGCGATCACCGACGACCTCGAGGCGGGCGCGATCGTGGCGGGGAACGCGATCCCGACGGCGGCGGTGCAGGCGGTGCGCGCCGGCGCCGACATGGTCCGGATCTCGGGCCCGGCCGACTGGCCGACCGCCTATCGCGCGCTGCTCGCGGCGGTCAGGACCAAGCAGATCCCGGTCGCGCGCCTCAACGACGCCGTCACCCGGATCATCACGGTGAAGCGCGAGCTGGGGTTGCGGACGCGCTGAGGGCCGGCGCTAAAGCGCCCGGCGGCCCTGGAAGGCTTTCCCGAGCGTGATCTCGTCGGCGTACTCGAGGTCGGCGCCTACCGGCAGCCCGCTGGCCAGCCGGGTGACCGTGACGTCGGGAGCGCGCTCCCGGAGCATGTCTGCGATGTAGAGGGCGGTGGCCTCCCCGGTGGTGGTGGAGTTGGTGGCGACGACCACCTCCCGGATGCCGCCCTCCTCCACCCGCCTGATGAGCTCGGCCAGGCGGAGGTCCTCCGGATCGATGCCGTCGATCGGCGAGAGCGCGCCGCCGAGTACGTGGTAGCGGCCGCTGAACTCGTGGGTGCGCTCGATCGGGATCACGTCGCTCGGCTCCTCCACGACGCAGACCACGTCAGCGCTGCGGCGCCCGTCCTCGCAGATGCGACAGCGCGGCCCGACCGCCAGGTTGAAGCAGATCTCGCACTGCCCCACCGTCTCCTTCACCTCGCGGATCGCGTCCGCGAGCGGAAGTGCCTCGTCGGTGGGTGTTCGGAGGATGTGGAAGGCGAGCCGCTGTGCCGTCCGCTGACCGATGCTCGGCAGGCGCGCGAGCTCGGTGATCAGCCGGTTGACAGGCGGCGAGAACACCCGCGCGAGGTTAGCCGGGCGTCCGGCGGCCGCAGCCAGGCTCCGCGCCGGCGGCAGCCCTATGCGGTCAGCGACGGCGCGTCGTCCGCGAGCGGCAGGCCGAGGCGCGGCTGCTCGCCGACCTCGATCGCGCCCTCCCGGATGAGCCGGGCCATGGTGCGGACCGCCTCCGCGTCGAACTGCGTGCCCGCGTGGGCCTCGAGCTCCTTGACCGCCTCGTGCGGGTCCTTCGGCTCCCGGTAGATGCGCGGGCAGGTCATCGCTTCGAGCGCGTCGGCCACGTGGAGGACGCGGCTCTCGATCGGGATCTGGTCGCCGCCGAGCCCATCCGGGTAGCCGCGCCCGTCGATCCGCTCGTGCAGGTGGCCCACCCAGTCGGCGATCTCCGGCATCCCGGCTCCGGCGATGATCGTGCGGCCGAGCTCGGCGTGCCGGCGCATGACCGCGAACTCCGGCTTGGTGAGTGCGCTGGGCTTGAGGAGGATGGCGTCGCGGATCCCGATCTTGCCGACGTCGTGCAGCAGGCCGGCCATGCGCACGGCCTCGATCCGATCGTCTGACATCCCCATCGCGCCGGCGAGGGTGGCCGAGTAGAACCCGACCCGCTGCGAGTGCATGTGCGTGAACCCGTCGCGCGCGTCGACCGCCCGCGCGAGTGCGTGCACCGTGTTGAAGAGCCCGCTGCGGCGAAGGCGCACGGTCTCCTCCTCGGCCGAGAGCGCGGAGTCGTCCGTGTCCGAATAGTGCGAGGTCTGACCGGTGCCCGCCGTCTTGGACCAGTACATGGCCCCGTCGGCGAAGCGCATCAGCTCGGCGCGGCCGATGGCGTGCCGCGGGAACTCGGCGATCCCCACGCTGAGGGTCACCGCCTCCACGTCGGCCGCCGCGGCCCGGGTGTCCACCGCCGCGCGCAGCCTGTCCACGACCTCCTGGGCCGCATGGGTGTCGCAGCCGCTGAGCGCGAGCATGAACTCGTCGCCGCCCACGCGCCCGCACAGGTCGCCGGGCCTAAGGTCGGTGGAGAGCCCCTGCGCCACGGCCGTCAACACGGCATCGCCGTACTCGTGACCGCGGATGTCGTTCAGCTGGCGGAAACCGTCCACGTCGGCACCGACGATCGCGACCGACCAGTTCTCCCGGCGGGCACGGCGAAGCTCGACCTCGAGAGCGTCCTGGAAGCCGCGGTGGTTGAGCACGCCCGTGAGCGGGTCGCGAAGGGCGAGCGCCTCGAGCTGGCGCTGCGTCTCCTCGAGCTCCGCCGCGATCTCCTCCGGGTCGTGGCCGTCGCGCGCGCTCCGTCCAAGGACGAGCCCGAGCGCGAGCGCCGCCGGCACCGCGATGGCGAGCGGACGCTGGCCGAAGGCCAGGATCCCACCCGCGCTCGCGAGCGCCAGAAGAGCCATGACCGTCCACAGCCCACGCGAGCCGGGCAGGGCTCGCGCGCGCGTGAATTTGCCGGCTCGCCGGAACACCTAGGGCTCATCGGCAGTCGCAGAGCCCCGCTTGAGGACCGGAGACCGCTACAGGCCGGGCAGACCGAGGCCGCCGAGCCCTCCCAGGCCGCCGGCGGCCGCGCCCATGCGGCTCGCGGCGAGCTCCTGGGCGGAGCGGAGTGCTTCGTTCACCGCCGCCAGGACCATGTCCTGGAGCATCTCCGCATCCTCCGGATCGATGGCCTCGGGATCGATGCGGATCTCCTGGACCTCGAGACCGCCGGTGACCTTGACGGTCACCATGCCGCCGCCAGCGCTGGCCTCCACGACCTCGGACGCGAGCTCCTGCTGCGCCTTCGCCATCTCCGCCTGCATCTGCTGAACCTGCCTCATCATCTGGTTCAGGTTCGGCTGCTTCGGCTGCTTCGGCACGTCAGCCCTCCTTCCCTCCGGTGGGCTCGTCGTCGAAGACCTCGGTGGCCCCGTAGTCGCGCTTCAGGCGCTCGATCAGCTCCTCTTCGCTCAGCGACGCGTCCCCGGCCGGCTCCATCGGCTCGTCGGTGGCCGTGTACTCGATCGAGAGCGTCTGCCCGGTGACCGCGCGCAGCGAGCTCTGGAGGATCTCCCGGTTGCGCTCGACGGTCTTTCGCGAAAAGCCGGCGAAGACAGGGAAGGCGATCGTCACGCGATCCGGCTCGAGCTCCGCCGGCCGTGCGCCTTCCAGGCAGGCGCCGACCATCGCATTCTGCGAGCGCACCGCGTCCACGACCGCGGGCCAGAGCGACTGCAGCCTCTCGAGATCCACGGCCGCCTGCGGGTCGGCCTCGGGATCGGCAGCGACGGCAACGGCGGCCACCGCGGCGGCGGGCGCGCTGCGCTGCGCCGGCGCCTTCGCGCTCGGCACGCCCGGCCGGCGGCTCGCCGGGCCACTCTCGCCCGGCGCCGGCGCCCCGTCGGGCTGCTGCTGCCGGCCTGATGCGCTCTCCGGCGCGCCCGGCTGAGCGACGCGGCGCTCGAGCTGCTCGATCCGGAAGAGGAGGGCCTGCAGCGACAGGTCCGACTGCGGCTGCGCGGCCTTCAGCAGCGCGAGCTCGAGCTGGATGCGGGGATCCGATCCGTCCTTGATGGCGGACAGGGCCGCGGCCACCAGGTCGCTTGCACGCAGGATCTCCCCCTGGGCCAGCCGCTCGGCCTGCGCGGCTACCCGGTCCGACTGCTCCGCGGTGACGGCGAACGAGTCGGGCACCTCCCCCAGCGTCTGTACGACGAACAGGTGGCGCAGGTGGGCGGCGAGATCGCGGATGAACTGGGTGATGTCGCGCCCCGAGGCGGACAGCTTCTCCACCGCGAGCAGCGCGGCCTTCGGGTCGTGGTCGGCCAGCGAGTCCGCGGCCTCGAACACCAGCTCGGCGTCGGCGACGCCGAGGATCTCGAGCACGTCGTCGAGCTCGACATTGCTGCCGCCGTAGGTGACCAGCTGCTCGAGGGTCCCGAGGGCATCGCGGAAGCTGCCCGTGGCCGCGCGGGCGATCATGGCCCCGGCCGCGGGCGGCAGCTCGATCTCCTCGGCCGCGGCGACCCGCTCGAGCACCCCGGCGATCTGGTCTAGCGAGGGCCGGTGGAAGTCGAACCGGTGGCAGCGGTCCACGATCGTTGCCGGCACCTTGTGCGCTTCGGTGGTGGCCAGGACGAACACCACGTGCTGGGGCGGCTCCTCGAGCGTCTTGAGGAACGCGTTCCACGCCGACGTGGAGAGCATGTGGGCCTCGTCCAGGATGTAGACGCGGCTGCCGCCGCCCATCGGCGCGAGCGCCACGTTCTCGCGCAGCTCGCGGATGTCGTCGAC
>Ga0066699_10000396_pt1 | contig 12262 bp, 5 predicted proteins | sample GraSoiAngelo_148_FD_66455 | JGI IMG/M metagenome (GOLD analysis project Ga0066699, IMG submission 66455) | Grasslands soil microbial communities from the Angelo Coastal Reserve, California, USA - 14_1009_09_20cm | ecosystem: Environmental > Terrestrial > Soil > Grasslands | place: USA... | reverse complement strand
GCTCGCACGCCGCGGCGTTTGACGATCTGCTCTCCGGCATCCGCCGCCGCGAGAGCCTGAGCGTGCTGAGCGGCGACATCGGGACCGGCAAGACGACGCTCTGCCGGACCGTGCTGCAGAATCTGGATCGGAAGACGTTCAGCGCGTTCGTCCCGGATCCGTTCGCCACGCGCGAGGATCTGCTGAAGGTCGTCCTCGTCGACTTCGGCGTCGTCTCGGCGGAGGATCTGGCGACGGGCCGGCTGCGCGGCGCGTCGCGCACCGAGCTCAGTTATCTGCTCTACGAATTCCTCGGCACGCTGTCGCCGCTGCAGGCGTTCGCGGTGATGTTCATCGACGAAGCGCAGAACCTGTCGCTGCCGCTGCTCGAGGAGATCCGCATCCTGTCGGATTCCGACGGCCGCGAGCGGATGCTGCAGGTGGTCCTCGTCGGGCAGCTCGAGCTGCGCGACAAGCTGCGTCTGCCCGAGATGCGCCAGGTGGCGCACCGCGTGTCGCTGCACTGCCGGCTCGAGCCGCTCGATCGCGACGGTGTCGACGGCTACCTCGCGCATCGGCTGCATGTGGCAGGCGGAACACCGGATCGTGTGCGCTTCTCGCGCGACGCGATCGATGCGGTGTACGACGCCTCGCACGGCGTGCCGCGGCTGATCAATCGACTCTGCGACCGCGCGCTGCATCACGGGCATCAGCGCCGCCTCGCCGTGATCGACAGGCCAACCGTTGCGCTCGCCATCGCGGAAACGGAACCGCTGGTTCCGACGCGCGCGGACGAACCGGCTCCCGTCGTCGAACCTAAGGAACCCTCTGCACCCACTACACCCCCTGAACCTTCTGAACCCAGCACGGAGGAGTGGTTCGCGAAGATCGACGCGACGGTCAAGAAGGCCGCCGAAACCGATCCCGTAGAGATCGGCGCGGTGCACCCGCTGCCGATCGCGCCGCCGCCGACGCGCCGCGGCCGCAAGGGAACCGCGGTGCCGATGACGCACATGGAGATGCTGCAGCACGTCTGGCTGCGCCGCCTGAAGATTGTCGTCCTGCTGCTCGTGATTCTCGGCGGGGCGGGCCTGGGCCTGTCGATCGCGGTCAACATCCTCGTGGCGCAGCCCGTGACCTCGCCGAACGTTGAAAGCCCCGCGCCGCCGGTGATGCCAACGCCGCTGTACATCCCCGATCCACCGGAAGACTCCCTTCCCGCGCCCGCCCTCACAGACACCGAAGACACGACTCCGTGAACGGCGCCGCGTAACTCGATTCGTGTGCAACTCGCCGAACTGGACGATCACGACCGTTGAGACGAGCCCCCAATACCTGCAGGCTACGTCCGGGCAGAACCGGACCGCTCAGGTTGGTTTTCGTCTGACGTTCTGACCGCGGCGCCCGTCACGGGCGGTGGCGACGTGATCCTCGACGCGTCGCCGCCTGTCTGCCCGCTCACATTGCGCCAGATCGCGCGCATGCACGCGCGAATCCAGCCGTGGCCGCCGAGCGAGCTGCTGTCGCTGTTGCGCAGCGCCTCGCGCGCGAGACGATTGTCGAGCCAGTGCGGGCGCGGCACGCCCAGCGGCTGCGGGTGTGGCGGCAGGAGCTGCCTCGCGTGCGTCCGAACGGCCATATCGGCAAGCGTGTATCCGTGGTTCTCGAGGATGGCGGCTTCCGCGTCGGTGAAGGCGTCGTACTTGAGGCGGATGGGTGCGATGCACTGCAGCGCCACGTCCGCCGCGTAGCCGGTGGGATGAACGACCGGGTCGTGGGGGTAGTTGTCGGCAGCGCCGCCGACGCTCCAGAACGTGCCATCCCGCTGCTTCGCCTGCCACAGCGTGACCAGCCACCGCTTCTGCATTTCATTCATCTGGCTGATGATGACGGCGGCCGAGCGCTCGAGCGCCCACGTCAGCGCCTGACTCCACCCGGGACGAAGGACATCCCCGCCGTCGGAGACGAGCAGCGTATCGTGCGTGCGCCAGACCGGCTCGATGCCGCGGTTGTCGGCGACGCCGCCGTCGACGAACCTGGCGAACGGCCGATTCCGGCGGTACGGCCAGAAGATGAGCGGAAACGCGGACGAGATCGCCACCGCCTTGCCCACGTTTTCCACGTCCGGACCGCCGATGTTCGTCCGGTCGAACACACACGGTACGCCGTTGACGAGCTCGGTCGCGCAGAACTGGAAGTTCGGCGTGTGCGGCAGCGGCTGATCGGTCGGGTACAGCTCTCTCGTGCACGCGCGCGCGAAGGAGTTCAGGCCGGCATTGCTCCACGGCCGCAGGTACCCCCAGAGCACCGACGGCGTGCTGAAGTTTCGCGACGTGAACTTCCGGAACGGCGCGGAGATTTCCCGTTCCCATTCGTCCGTGGTGCATCCGCCCGGCTTGTTCCAGATCATCTCTCGATAGGCGAGGAACGCGGCGATCGTCGAGCCTCCGGATATGGAGGTAATCGTGTCGACTCGATGCAGGATACCGAGCTCGTTCAGGCGGCGCAGCGCGCCGAGATGGAAGAGCGCCGCGCGAAAGCCCCCGCCGGAGAGGCAGAGCGCGATGCCCCTGGTCGGTTGCTGATCCGGCGTGAAGCGGTTCGGAATCCTCATGTGACGTTTCCCGACTGAATGTACGGCTGGAGCCTGTCCCACGATCGATGCTGGACGCCGGGCATCGCCGCCGCGTCAATGTGGTTGGCGTCGCGGCGGAACCGGGCGATGTCGCGGTAGACCCACCGGCGCGCGGTGTTGATGCTGCCGAGCGGCTCGTGATCGATGAGGCCATGCCACGGATTGAAGGACATGTTCTCGCCGAGGCTGACGAGATCGCTCGTCGCCTCGAACATCTTCCTCGGCAGCCCCGATTGCGGCCAGAACGTCTGCGACGGGATGCGGAGCGTCGCCACGGGCTTGAATGGGTGCGCCGACTCGTCCCACCGCAGGCACGCATTGTTGAGATCCGCGTCGCCGATCGTGTTCCACTCCTGCGCTTCGAGCACGAAGGTCATGTCGCGCACCGCCAGCGTGTCGATCATCGCCAGGCGCAGGAAGTCGCGGTTCACGAAGTGGTAATCGCAAAACCGCTCCGCCCAGGCCTTGCCGCGTTTCGTGATCGGCTCGAGCACGAAAAAGACGATGTTGGCGAGCAGCAGGATGAGCAGGAAACCCGGACGCAGGTACCAGCGCAGCCGCGGCGGATCCGCGGGCCGCATCCGCAGCTTCACGATGTTGCCGCCAAGCCTGTACGGCGTCTGGCTGAAGTAGGTGAGTGACAGCGGGTTCGGCGTCGCGCCTTTGACCTGGCTGACGACCAGCGCGACGAAGCCGCTCCAGAGACGCGGAAACCGATCCCGGTAGAACGCGAAGGTGCCGCTCGACGCCCTGCGCACGCATTTCAGGAAGTCGAGATACTCGCTCGGGTTCGGCAGGAAGAACGCATCGTGCGTCGCGAAGAGAAAATCCTGCGTGTAAGACGGAGTGTCGCGGACCTCGATCCTCTCGGCCTCCGGCAGCGGCGTGCCGGTGACGTCGAGCAGCTTCACCGCCATGCCGCGCGTTTCAATCTCGAGGTCGTGTTGAATGCGGAACGCGTTCGAATAGCGAACCCATGCCTTGTAACCGGTGTCCGGAACCGATGCGAAGACGCCTTGCTGCAGGGTGTCCGGACAGTCGGGGTGCAGCGTGAGCCTCGCCTGCACGCAGCCATGCATCTTCGGATGCGCGTCACGGTGGAGGCGCGGCGGCGTGTGCTCGGCTTCGATCTGCCGTCGCGTTTCGGCGATCACCTCGGTGAGCTCCGGCGGAACGGCCGGTTCGTCGCGCACGATCATCCCGCCAACTCCTCGAGCGCTGCCAGGCCAGGCAGGAAGAAATACTCGCCGCCGCGCACCCGGACAAACGACGGAAGCGTATCGATGCGCGCCGGGAGCGGCAGCGCCGGAATCGTGAAACAGTTGCGCCGGCCGCCCGTGACGCCGCGCGTGCCGATCAGCGGATCGCATTCGCCCGCGACGCCGAGGAACTCCGCGCTGTTCACCCAGTTCTGCTGGATGAACTCGAACTGCTGCTCGATGCTGGCGTTGAGGCAAACAAACACCAGACCGCGTTCGGCCGCCGTCGGGTCCTTCCAGTACGGAGCGCCATAGGGGCGGCCGCGCCGCAGCAGCCGATGAATGTTGGCGGAGATCGCGGCCTTCGCCGGCTCGTTGGTGTCGTCGAAGGAATCGCGCGGGTTCGCGCGGCGTATATGCGAGCCCATCGGGCAGCCGTAGCCGTGCGCGTCCTCGGCGAACCCGAACTCGTTGTCGGTGGGGCCCGTCATCGGCACGAGCGGCTTGCCGTCGAGCCGCCGCCCGATGACTTTTTCCGCGAGATGCTCGCCGAGCGACGCGTCCCCCTGCGCCTGCTGATGGAAGTACTTCCAGAAGCCGGCGTAATCCTGCTCGAGTTGACGCAGGACCAGGTACGAACCGTTGCGCCCGAACGACGCGCATCGCGTCAGCAATGGCACCTGAGGAGTAATGTCCGCGGCATTGGGATACCCGAGCACGAACTCGCCGAGCGCGGTCAGATGTCTCGACTCCGGAAACCGTTCCGCGGCGTCGGTGCCGGCGAGCATCGGCTGTGAGACGCCGTCCACGAAGCCGAAGTGCTCGCGCCCTTCGGGGCTTCCCGGCAGCTTCATGTCGCGCCGGTTGACGCCGACGATCGCTCGACGGACGCCGATCGAGCCGAACGACCCGTCGATCGCCGCAATCCATTGCCCCAGCCTCGCCGCGTCGGGGGCAAACACCATGACGAGCACATCGACGGGATGGGGATGACCGCCCCACCTCCAGGTGGTCGAATCCGCGCCATCGACGTCGCCGAGGATGCGGCATCGGTGTTCGTTTCCGTCGATGCCTTCACTGAAGGCGGCGCTGAAGCCGACCGGCCGCTGCCCGCTCAATGCGGCGAACTTGTCCAGTCCTGTAAACGTGAACGCGATGTTCAGGGTGACGTCGCCGGCGCGCCGCGCTCTCTTCTCCACCGGCGTGACGTGCGGCAGAAGGTTCTCCCGCATCCAGTGCTGTGCGTCCATCTCGCGGCCCGGCGCGATGCGAAACAGCAGGTACGCCGATTCAGGGAGACGATCGTAGGCGCTGAGGATCAGCCCCTGCATGTCGTACCACTCGGGCAGCAGTTCACTGGGCGGCGGCATGGGTGATCCCCGGTACAAGTTTCGGCGCGCCGCCAAACCGGCGCAGCGTCGCAAGCATCTGCATCTCGTCGCCGTCGTCGAACGCGAGATTGCCGCGGATCTGTTCGTTGTTCCAGATCTGCCGCAGGCTGACGTCCTCGTAGGCGCGGTACCACACCTGATGCGGCACCATCGCCTTGCGCACGAACAGCTTGAATCGCTCGACGTCCTGCATTCCCGGATTGCCTGCGCAGGTGCCCCAGATTTTCTGGATGCCGGCAGGAATCTGCGTCCCGAAGTCGTTCAGGTACGTGGTGAAGCTGTGATCGTAGTTGGAGAGAAACAGGAAGCGGCCGTCGTCGAGCAGCACCCACTGCGCGCTGTGCACGGTGGGGATGCCGAACAATTTTCCGCGCCAGACATCCGGCAGCAGCGCGCGATAGAAGATGCGGTCGAGGGTCCACAGAAAAATCCGCAGGCTGATGGTGCGGACGAACGAGGTGCCGACGGAGGCGGCGAGCGCCATGTGGTTCTGCACGCCGTGATCTTCCTGCTTCATGACCTCATGGATCGTGTCCTGCTCGTCGTTGTTCGGTGGCGCGACGTCGACGTCCGGGGCCGGCAGCGTGACTGCCTGCAGGCCGAGCCCCGCGCCCAGCAGCAGGATGGCGTAGATGAAGGGGTACTGCAGCGTGAGGATCCTCAGCGACTCCAGCACGAACCACGCGGCCGCGATCGCGGCGAAGATGAATGACGCCCGTGTGCGGCTCCAGATCGAGTACGGCGGCCAGCCGACCAGAATCGTCAGCCACCACGCTTCGACGGCGAACGCAACGAGCAGTCCCCACTGCAAACGGTCGTAGAACTGATACCGTTGTGACGCCGCCACCAGCGCGGTCGTCAGCGCCGGAAACAGAACCCAGTATCGCCAGTTCCAGAGGTGCTCCGACCAGGACCCGCGTTCGGGATCATAGGGACGCGTCGATCTCTTCGCGTGCTCGTTCTGCAGATCATTCCAGCGGTCCACCGCCTGGACTGCCGATACCGCTTGGCGCAACGCGGCGACCTGCTCGCGCTTCCAGCCCGCCACGGTGCTGACAAGCGACAGGCTCATCGCCGCGGCGATCGCGAGCAGTACCAGCGCGCCGATCCAGTGCGCCGTGCCGGCATACCAGGTGAGGCCGAGCGATACGGCCACGGCGACGGCGCGCGTCATGGCGGTGAACGCTCGCACGCGAAACGGCCGCGGTGTGGTCCGCCACATCTTGAGCAGGAACAATCCTCCGAGGACGAGGGGAAGACCGATGTCCGCGGCGAGCACGGCGTTGTCCCACCTGAGCCACGGCCGGTGCACCAGCGCCCAGACGTAGGCGATCCCCAGGAGCAACGCCAGGAACCCGGCGATCGACACATACGGCTTGACGATTTCCCAGTTCCAGCTGTCACGAATCGCCGGCACCTGCGCACGGGGATCGGGCAGCGCCGATGGCCGCAGCAACGCCAGCGGCTCGAGCTGCCGGCGCACCATCTCCTCGTCTTCCTTGATCGACGTGGCCGTGCGATACGGTGTGCTGACGTGCTTCAGGTTCGGCCTGCGGTAGTACTTGCGCAGGTAATCCAATCGCTGTTGCGTCTTCGGCTGCGGCGGATAGTCCTCGCAGTATTGATAGATCTCGTCGAGGCCGGCGTTGGCCGCAAGCGCCTGCAGGTACTCGTCGCGCGAGCCGCTGACGCTGTTTTCGAACACCAGCCGGTTGTCAAAGATGATGAAGCTCGCGAAGTGCACCTCGGGGAAGCGGCGGAACACGATGACGTTGTTGGCATCGAGCCCGTTCTGAATCCCGGCGAGGACCCTTTCGAGCCCCGGCCTGCCGCCCTTCGCGATCGCCGTGACGATGGTGAAGACGTGTCGCGCCATGGGGACGCCCTATCTGCGCCAGCCCATCTGGGTCATGTCGCGTTCGTGCCGGGGATCGGCCTTCATGTTGTCGATGAGCGGCGAGTAGTAGGTGAACGGCGACGCGCCCTCGTCCGCTGCCTTCGCCTGCCATTGAAAGGCGCGATCGAGATCGTTGAGGCCGGCGTGGATGAACGCGTGCGCGTGCGGCGGCACGTACCCCGGTTTGACCGCGAGCTCGTTGAGCAGCCTCTGCGCATCGGCGGCGCGTCCCGCGCGTCCGTACAGGTTGCCGAGAATCGCCAGGTAGAACGGTGCACGCACTGACTCCTGGGCCACGACCTCCTCCATCAAGTGGATGGCGTCGCCGAGGCGACCCATCTTCGCGAGGCACGCCGCCTTCACGTACTTCGCGACGAGGCAGCCTTCGTCGAAGTGCAGGGCATCGTCGCAGTGCTTGATGGCGAGGTTGTAGTCGCGGCCGATGATAAAGACCGTGTGGCCGGCGCCGGCGTTGACGAGCGGCGAATCCGGCTCGGCGTCCTTCGCCAGCTGCGCCTCGCGCAGCGCATCGTCTTCGTCGTGCTTGCCGTCGAGGACGTAGGTCCACGAGAGGTAGATGCGCGCCAGCGGATTTTCCTGCGACTTGTCGAGCTCGATCGCCTTGAGGAAATCGAGCGCGGCTTCGTCGAAATCCCAGTCGTTGCCCAGTTTGACGAGGCCGCGCGAGGTGTACGCCTGGGGCAGGTAGTGATCGAGCGCGAGCGCGCGGTCCGCGGCGATGCGCGCCTTCGCGAAGGCGTCGCGCGGCTTGCCGATGGAGTAGAAGCCGATGAACGCGTAGGTATCGGCCAGTCCGGCGTGCGCGTGCGCATACGCCGCGTCCTCCTTGATGGCCTCCTCGAACTGCTGCAGCGCATCGACGAATCCACCGTCGTAGCGCTTCGCCCAGCTGTGGCGTCCGCGCAGGTAGAAGTTGTAGGCGCGCCGGTTGTCGGTGTGCTGCCGTGTCAGACGCGTGCCCGCGAGATCGCCGAGCCGTACCTTCATGCCGCGCACGACGCGCTGCGCGATGGTTTCCTGCACGTCCCCGAGGTGCATCTGTTCGTCGAAGGCGTCGGCCCACAGCTGCTGGCCGTGGGCGCCGCTGACCAGCTGCGCCGTGATGCGCACGGCGGTGCCGGTTTTTCTGACCTGTCCCTGCAGGACCGCATCGACCTTGAGCGCCTCGCAGATGGCGGTGGCATCCGGATTGGCGGCGTGTTGCCGAGCGAACGACGACACGCGCGGCGCGACACGCAGCCCCGGCAGCTTGCCGAGTCCGGTGATGATTTCCCACGCGACGCCGCTGCAGATGTGATCGACGTTTTCGTCCGAGCCCGAGTTGACGAACGGGAGCACGGCGACCGACGGGATCTCGGGGATCACCTCGCGCGGGAACCTGGCCGCGGCGGTCTCCGCGAGGTCCGACGCCATCGCCGCCGCGAGGTCGTCCTTCAGCTCCAGCGCGCTGCGCTGCCGCCGCGCCGGATCGGGATCGATGGCGCGATCGACCACGCGGATGAAGCGGCGCGGAAGACTCGACTGCCGTTTGGCGAGCGAGATCGGTCCGCGCGCGTGCGCGGCTTCGACCTCGACGAACGTCTTGCCCGGCACCGGGTAGTCGTTGGTGACGGCGTGATAGAGCAGCACACCCAGGCTGTAAATATCCGACGCGATCGTCGCGGGCTGGCCGCGGAGCAGCACTTCGGGCGCGAGGTAGGCCGCCGTGCCGATGACGCGGCCTGCGCCCGGGCGGCCGAGATCCTTCCGCTCGCCCGCGCCGAAGTCGGTCAGGACGTAGCGATCGCCGCGGGCGCACCGGATGACGTTCTGCGCTTTGATATCGCGGTGCAGCACCTGCGCGTCGTGCACCGCGTCGAGCGCGAGACAGATGTGAAAGCCCATGAGCGCGGCTTCACGCCACCCCATCGGCCCGTTCTGCTCGAGATAGCGCTCCACCGTCGGACCTTCGATGTAGTCCATCGCGAGCGCGAACACCCCATCGTCTTCCTGCACTTCGAAGGCGGTGACGACGTTCGGATGGTTGACGGCGGCGAGCGTCCGCGCTTCTTCGATGACGGCCGCCGGATCGTTCGCGTCGTGCAGCACCTTCAGCGCGACCAGCCGGTTCATCAGCGGATCGAGCGCGCGATAGACGGTGCCAAACGCCCCCTGCGCGATCACGCCGCGCAGCTCGAACCGGCCCCATCGTTCGCGCTGCTGCTCGACGCGTGGAAGCGGCGGCGCGTCTTTGGCCCGTCTGAGCACGGCAGACCAGTGCTTCCGCGAGCGCCAGTTCGCAGCTGCCGCCGAGACGCTTGCGAGAAGCGGACGTTTCCGGTACGCCATGCGGACGCGGAGCACCTTTCCCTCTTCCCCAGCGTGCGGAAGAGGCTCGATTCGGTTGATCGGTTGTGAACGAGGCGGCCGATTATATCGGAACAGGTGCTCAGACAAGCGGTTGCTGTGCACACAATTAACGACGGGAGCAGCTCGATCTAACGAGGGAGGCCCAGAAGTTACTTCCGTTGATCGTGGGGCACGAACACGGCGACGGTCGAGGTGGTCGAGTTCCCGCCCGCATCCGTGGTCTCAATCGTCAGCCTGTAGGTCCGTCCGCTGCCGCCTCCTGTGCGATCTGCACGAATCTCCGCGGTCAGCGGTCCCGTGATCGTCCAGTCGGCGGCCGTCGCGCCATCATTGCCGGCGATGCTCACGATGTGCGAGGTGGTGGTCGTCAGATCGAGCGCGTTCACTGTGACGATCACCCCAACCATCTTCTTGTTGGGCGGCCAGACGCCTGCCGGCGTCACCGCTGCCGTCACCACCGGCGGCGTGGTATCGACGACGTGGAACGTGACGTCGGCCGTGCCCTGGCATCCGTTGGTGTCGGTCGCCTGGACGCTGAAAGTGAAGGTCCCGAGCGACGAGGGCGTGCCCGTGAGATGGCCATCGGGCGCAAACGTCAGTCCGGCAGGCAACAGGCCGCTGGTCATCCCGAACAGGTACGGCGCGAACCCGCCGCTGGCGGTGAACGCATCAGAGTAGGCAACCCCGAATTCGGCTGACGATAACGGCGCCATGACAGCGATCGCGGGACAGACACCCGCGCCCGCCAGAGTCACCGTGCGTGTGCCGCCGGTGGGGCTTGTCACCGTCAGCAACGCGCTCTTCGCGCCGAGCGTCGACGGCGTGAGCGTGACGTCCACCGTCGTGGAAGAACTTGCGCCGAGCGAATTCGTCGCGGGCGCGCCCACGCTGAACTGATCTGCGTTCGTTCCCGTGACGCTGAACGGCGTCGTCAAGGTCAACGAAGCCGAGCTCGAGTTGGCGATTGTCACCGTTGTCGCTGCCGATGCGCCGAGCGCCACCGAGCCGGCATCATCCAGGTCGGGCGAGACCGTGAAGAGCGGCGGCACGATCGCGCTCGCGAGATTCTGCGGATCGTCCGGCGATCGCACGACAAAGTCGGTGCTGTTGTCACCCGTATCCTGCGTGCTGCCGCCGGCACCACCGGGTTTGCGCTCGTAGCCTTTGTCGGCGTTCGTGCTGCCGAAGCTCGCCAGCGTGATCCCTTCCTTGTAGGCGGAACCCACGCTCACGCCTACTTGATCGAGCAGCGTGCCGTCAGGGCGCGCGATTGCCGCGCCGCCGTCATCCGTGATCCCCGTCGTGTAGGTGGCGTTGCCCGGCACGGACCCCGAATAACCCGTGGTGGCGGTGCTGTTGGTGAAGAGGAGGTGGCCGTGCGCGGGCAGCATCGTACCCCCAGCAACCGTGGCGCGAACGCCGACCGTCCCGGCGTTGTTCGATCCGCGCAGCGTGTAGCCGCTGATGTCGATTGGCAGATCCGTGTTGTTGTAGATCTCGACGAACTCGTCACTCGCGCCGTTCGGCCCACGGAAGCGGAACTCGCTGATGAGCACCGTGTGGCCGACGCTGACGTTGAGGCCCGAGCCGTTCAACGTCAGGCTCGTCGATCCCCCGGCGGTGCTGGTGATGTTCAACGTCGCGGTCTTCGCGCCGAACGAGGTCGGCGTAAACGTCACATCCGCGGTCGTCGATGCACCAGCCGCCAGTGTTGCCGTGGCGGGCAGACCGGCGGAGAACTGCGCCGAGCCGGTCCCTGTGATCGAGAACGGCGTGCCGAGCGTCACGGTGAAGCCGCTGTTGTTGGTGATTGTCACCGTGCGCGACGCGGGCGATCCGTTCGGCACGGCGCCGAAGTCAACCGGGTTCGGCGTTGCGGTGACCTGTGCCGCGAGGATCGGCACGGAGTACGACGTGGTGCCGGCGCAGCCGAGCGCATCCGCCGCCTGGACGGTGAAGTTGAACGTCGCGGCAGCCGTCGGCGAGCCCGAGAGCACGCCGCCCGTCGAGAGCGTCAGCCCTGTTGGGACGGCCCCGGCCGAGATCGAGAACGAGTACGGCGACACACCGCCGCTCGCGGTGATGGTGCGTGAGTACGGAGTGTTGAGGATGCCGGCCGTCAGGTTCCCGTTGATGGTGATGGCGGGGCAGGCCGACGAGCCCGCCAGGCTCACCGTCCGCACGCTGCCCGCGGTGCTCGCGATCGCCAGCGTCGCGAACTTGCCGCCCGCCGCGTCCGGCAGGAAGCCGACGGCCACTGAGGTCGATTCACCACCGGCCAGCGCCGTCGTTCCCGGGACGCCGACGCTGAAGTCGCCGGCATTGGCCCCGCTGATGGTGAACGGCGTCGCCAGCGTCACCGGCGACGATTCGCTGTTCGTGATCGTGACGAAGCTCGTCGCGGAAGTGCCTGTATCGAGTGAACCGAAGTCGATCGACGTGGGATCGACCGTGATGCCCGGCGTCGCCGACCCGCTCAGCGGCACGACCACTCCGCCGCCACTGCTCGTGACCTTGACGCTCGCCGCCTTGGGACCCGCGCTCGCGGGAGTGAACGTGACCTGGAACGTCGTGGATGCCCCTGCCGCCAGCGAGCTGGCCGCCGGCATTCCGATGGTGAAGTCGCCCGCATTCGATCCAGCGGGCGTGAACGGCGGCGTCAGCGTCACGGCAGCCGCCGCGATGTTGGTGACGGTCACTGTCGCAACGCTGCTCGCACCCGCCGGCAGCGATCCAAAGTTCAGCGACGTCGGCGACACCGCGATCGACGGCGTGATCGCGCTCGCCAGGT
>Ga0066699_10000395_pt1 | contig 12269 bp, 5 predicted proteins | sample GraSoiAngelo_148_FD_66455 | JGI IMG/M metagenome (GOLD analysis project Ga0066699, IMG submission 66455) | Grasslands soil microbial communities from the Angelo Coastal Reserve, California, USA - 14_1009_09_20cm | ecosystem: Environmental > Terrestrial > Soil > Grasslands | place: USA... | reverse complement strand
TGGGTCAGGTTAGGTGCGTCGAAACGGGCGCCTAGTTCATGCAGGGAGCCTTGCAGGCGGAGCTCAAGAAGAGAGACGACTTGGATGTCGTTTCCGAGCCTGTGTAGGCTCGGCGCAAAGCCGGGCCTGCCCAAGTCAAAGTCAAACCGGCGGAGTTGAGGTGCGACGAGATCATCCGCGACGAATTCAAAGAAAGCCGGAACCGCAATGCTTCGGACGTTTGGCATGCTGATGTTGGCTCCAAACGAACTCTTGCCCGCAAAGACTTCGTTGGCCAATTGGCTCGTCACCCACCCCAGTCTGCTGAACTCCGCCTCAGTCACGTTCCCGGCTCGCGTTACACGTTCAACCCCAGTAGTAAAGTCAGGAGCAGGAAAGTCCGGGGCAGGCCCATCCAATCGAATCTCGGCTCCGAAATGACCTCGCGCGGCCTCCTGCTTCGCTTGCCATGCCGCCCTGAGTTCTGCACGTTCAATCGAGCCGCGTGACGGGACAGGTCGTTGTGAGTCGTGGCGGTCGCAAACCGCGGAAGATCGGTCGATCGGCGTCCCTTGTGCTGCAGCAACGGAGGTGGCGCGCAGCCTTGCGTCGCGTATGCGCACCGATCTGCGCTTCCCCTCGGCGGCCTCGGGCGGTGGTGTCACACGTCGACGCTTGGTCGATCGCGCCCGATCGCTTTGCCCGTGATCCTCAGGTCGGACCGCAGGGTTAGCGTTAGCGCGCGCCGGCAAACCGCTACCCCCGATCGACACCGTCGCCTGGACCGCCGAGGAGTTGCCAACGGCCGGGGCACGTGTGTTGCCGATGTCGGGGGCGATCGACCCTGCCGCCTGCGCCCGGATCGAGGGTGACCCTGGCCTGCTCAGCGTCGCCTGCCTGTCCTGCAAACCCGAGACACTATCACCCGGAAGCCTCTCGTTGTCGCGACCGATATTGTTCATTGATTGCTCTTCCTCTTTGGGGTTTGTAAGCGCAAACCCGATTTTTCCGACGACAGAGGACCCCGCAGCCGCGTCACGAAGTCAGGTCGGCGATCGCCAACTGCCACTCGAGCGCCACATCCGCGCGCCGCTCCAGCGCCAGCAGTCGCCGCATCACGTCGCGCGCTCCCGGCGCGGCGGAGAAGTCGCGTTCGCCGTAGTACAGGCGGCCGTGCGCGTCGACCGCAACGCTGTCGATGCGCGACTCGTCGAAGTTCACCGCCGAGAAGACCACCTCCGCGCCGAACCGGTCGCAGGCGGCCAGCGCCCGCCGCGCCGTGCTGCGCGAGCCGCCGACAAAGGACGCCTCCAGCCGCTCGCAGTCGCGAAACGGCGCGAACAAGGCCGCCAGGGCCTGCTCGGAGACGAAGTCGTCGTTGTGCGTCATTGCGATCCGCGCGAGCCGTCCCTGGGCGTCGAAGCCGTCCACCTTGAGGACCAAGCACGGCCCGGCCCCGAAGGTGAACAGCCCGTCAGGCGCGTCCGGCGACGACGGCGAGAAGTGGCAGGCCTCGCCCTGGATGAACACGTGCGTACGCTCCGGGCGACCCGGATAGGCGTCGATGGACGACAGCTGGTCGACGCGGTTGAGGTCGAGGCGTTGCGCCAAGGTGTCGCCGGCCGCGTGCGACGGTGGAATCTGGCGCGGCGGGTCGGAGGCCGGTGTCACCACAATGTCGGGGATGTCTGTCGACGTTGCTGGTGAGACCACGATCTCCGGCACGGCCTGCGCCGGCTGCCGCCCGTCCGTCGCCGGGCTGGGCTTGGCGAGCATCTCGGAGTCGACGCGCGGCGGCGACGCCCCCCGCTTCTGCCCGGTGGCGAGAGCCATCCCCTCGACAGGCGACTGCGGCGACGACCCCGTCGTAGGCGGGGTGCCGGACCGCGGCAGCACGCCCTCGCGCGCGCCATCGGTCGCGGCGGCAATTCCTGTGCGTTCAATCTGCACAGGAGGAATCGGCAGCGTTGGCGCAGCGGCTTGCTGCGGAACAAGCCCTGAAGGGGATTGCACGGGTGCGCCACCGGCGCTCAACTTGATCGGCAGAATGTTGCGCGAAAGCCTGCCCGTACGCAATCCAGCATGATCCTTCTTTCTGGCAAGTGGTACATGAAATCTAAGCTGGTACTGCTTGCCTCCGATCCAAACCTGCGCCCGGCGCCCAGACGGACCGGCCGGCGACGGAGCAGCGCGGACTTGATTCGGAGGCAGCACTTCCGGCGCTTTCCCGCCGATGAGAGGATCGAGTGTGGCCGACACCGACGCCCGCGCGATGGGGTTTGTCGAGCGAACCTCAGAACGGCTACCGCTGACCCCGCTAGCGGTACCTGCCGAGTCCGATGAACGTGTGGGACTAATCATACCCAGGAAAGTGAGAATTCATGCGGGTTGGCGGGACCGGGGCCGTCTCAATAGGGCCCGAAAGCACCCGATTTATGCCAATCGATAGACCTGATTGGAAATGAAATCAAGCTGACTTTTGATTTCCAGAAGCTGGGCGTGAAGCATCAGATTGTCCGTTCGGGCCTCGCTCAAGAGTTCTGCCATCCTCTTGAGCCCGACATCGTCTTTCGCCGCAGTTGCGCTGGATACACCCGGCGCTCCCCATAGCTGGAGCGCGGGCACCATCAGCGTTGCGTCAACGGGCGAGTGAACTTTCTCCCCGAAGACCTTAACTACGGCATTCATCATCTTCTTCTCCAAACTTAGCTGCGGTTCCTCCCCCATTTTTTTAAGCGCCATGTCCGCCATATCGACCGCCATTCTGATGATCGAGCTCTCCCGTGGCGACTTGCCGTGGGTTCCACTAATAAAGTCGATACGATGCAAAATTGAATCAGCAATCTTTCGCCGGCGACCCGATGCTAGAAGTTCGTCGAGTGCGCCCTCGGCCATTAATGCTAGTGCGCGGGCCAGAGTATTCGCCAGTCGCTGAACATCAGCGACGGTAGGACTCTCTTTGATGTTTCGAAGCATCCTGATTTCGTTCGCCTTCATGCGAACGGCAAACTGGTTGGCGACTCCCTGTAGCGCGCTTGCGGCGACCGATCCCACCAACGGGAAACCACCCAATGCGAAGCCCGCTCTCATGCCTCCTTGCGCCACCGCGATGCTTCCGGAAGCACTGACCGGCAGTGAAGGCTGCGCTAGCCCCTTCATTCTTGGCTCAATGACGATAGCCTGCATGTAGATACTCGTGGCGGCCGCCAAGGCGCTCGAAAGGAACAATTTCACATCAGGGTTTGCTTTTAGCTGTTCGATCTGCTTCGTGATCTCCTTCCAAGCGATTGCGTCGCTCGAGGCCAGATCGGAGGGGGTCACAGCTCGTGAAGCGCTCGGCGGTAGTGCACTCAATGGTCTTAGCAAAGGCGACGTCCGCTTTTCCAACCCAAAGCTCTCCCAGAGTTTTCGTGCACGAAAGTCAAGGTTGAGGTCGGCGTACCACTTGAGATCGTCTTCTAAAAGACCACAGATCATTCCATTATCTTCATCGCGCACGCGTTCAGGCAGATTCGCATCCGCCTTGCACATTATTGTCTCGAGAATTTCATTGTGATGAACATGGCGCGTATTCGGATCCGCTTCGTATTCCTTGCGGACCGCCGCAACGTACGCAGGGATCCACTCACTCAATCCATCTTGTGGGTAGCCTTCATTCAAGAACTGCTCGAAGGTCTTAAAAGAGACCAGCAGCGGATCCGCCCCCAAATTCAAAAGTGTCTTGACGCAGGGAGTATCACTTAACAAGGAGTGGCCGAGTACGGACATACCATTCGCATCCCGCAGATTGATGTCTGCGCCGGCATTTACCAAGGCCACCATAATATCTTCGCAACTGCCCTCCGCTGCGACGTGTAGAGCCGTTCGGCCGCTATCCCGGTTAGTCTTGTCAACCTCTGCGCCATGCTTCAAGAGAAGCATCACGGCGTCTAGGCGTTCTTTTCGCGCTGCCAAAATGAGTGGGAACGTGCCGCGAAGGTTTGTGTGGTTGGCGTCCGCGCCACTGACTAGCAACAATTCCATGGTTTCCAGCGCAGGGCCTGAAGCCGCCCAGTCCGCCTTGCGCAGTAGCATGCCGTGGTCGGGCCCACCAGATCCTTGTTTTAGGTTCTCAATAGCAAGCCCGAGCGGGCTCCACCCGTCAACATCAGGCCAATTGACATTGGCGTTCTTCGTAAGGAGCAGCTTGACGACTTGTATGTTGGCATCTAGTGCCGCGCATCCCAGAGGCGTGTGACCATGCCAGTCGCGCTCGTTGACGTTGGCGCCGAGTTCAAGAAGCCGTCGTACCGCTGGCATGTTCCCCATCTTTGCCGCCACCGCGAGTGGGTTCCCAAGAAGGGGGCTGGCGCCACGGTCCAAAAGAAACGTTACGGCCTCACCATCGCTTTCGAACGCCAAGACGAGCGGTGTTTCTCGCCTCCCCGGACCTGTCGCGTCAATGTGTGCGCCTGCGTCCAAAAGCTTATTGATCAAATCGCAATCGCCAACGCGTGCGGCGTAGTGCAGCAAAGTTCTCCCGGCGAACTCTTGGTGCACAGGGAGAAATCGCTCCACTCCGTTCTTAATATCCTTCAAGATACTTCGCGCCTCTTCGATCTCGGCGCGCTGCTTGTTCACTTGCGCGGACCCGATGACGGGGCGGCGCGCCACTGGGAGGGGGCTATTTCTCGGCGACGATCGCGCGGACGTGACGGCCGATAGTGTTGGCGGGTGCAATGAAGAGCCAGTCGATTGCTCGGGCAATCGCTGTCGCTTAGCAGCCCTCTGACCCGGTTCTAGTTCTGGCTGTCCCAGTAGACCCAGTTGGCGCGCTCGGCTTCTTGTGATCGGTCCGGTCGCCGGCCCAGGACTCCCAGGGCTTGCCATCGACAAAGTCGCGAGGTGAGGAGTCAGCAACGACCTTGCCGAAGGGGATGAACTGTTCTCCCGGGGCGGCACAATTGCAGGCGCGCCGGCCGCGCTCATGATTCGGTTGCCCGCCCTGGATGACCGCGAAGGAGTCGAAGGGCCTGCTACTGGGGGGAGTTGTTCGCTACGGGAATAGATGGGATTCATGGAGTTCTGTAAGAAATCAACTGGAATGCTTGGTTGGCGCGCGCTTTTGAATTCGGTCGCATGCGACTACGTGGCCTGCTTGGCAGTTCTAGTTCGCCGACATTGCCAACTTGTTGGAGCGGTGCGTTCGCGAAGCGATGCTCGGTACCGCCAGGCTACTCTCGTACGGCCATGTGGTTGATCAAGACAATGTCTTGCTCGTCGATGCCGTCGGCACGCGGTGGTACATCAGCGAGCAATTCAGTATCGAGTTTTAGATGCTGATCTCTGAATACGACCAACTTCACCATCAGCTCACGATATTCACCGCCGCCAGCCTCGGATTCTGCCTCTTTATTGACCAAGGCTTCGATTGCTCGATCAACACCATGCCGCGCATCGTTGACGGGCATCTGCGGGGCCGATGTAATCTCCGACATCAGTTCGTCACCCAATTTTCGGAACAATGCAAGCTGATCTTCCGCCGGCTGCATGGCGATATATTGCTTGGCGAATTCCAATCCAGCCGTCGTCAGAAGGGTCCTCTCGCAATTGGATAAGAAGTAGTCTGCAATGAGGTCATCAAGGATGCACCTTCGAATCGCGGCGGGCATGCAGGCAAGGGGAATGTCAGCACGTTCTGGGCTGACGAACGATTCTGTCGGCTGCCTATGCGAGCCCCCTTCGGCGGTAATCTGCGCCGCCCTCAAGTACATAGCTTCGGCTACGGTTGCATGTGGCGCCGGGGATGGAAGTTCAACAAGAGCGTCGAAAGCAGCAGCTCCAGGAGACACTTCCCGCATTGCTTGCGCAAAGGCTGGCAGCCTATTGGGTGCGAGTACTGGACGTCTCATCTGCTACGCATACGGCACTAAGCCCATTCGGCGGGTCGCCCCCATACCGGGGCGATGATCTTCCACAACTCACCGCGCTCGCCTTCGAGGTGCGCACCCACCTCGAACTTACGAGGCGGCGGCATTGTGACTACCCCCAAGATCACCCAGCTGTTTTCGCCGCAAATGATCAGATCCGGGCGTACGATGTGTCCTGGAGCCAATAGCACCTCTTTTTCGTCGCGGACATCCGTATAGGCATCCAGTGCGCATCCCTTGGCCCCGACCGTTCGCAGGGCCAGCATGATAGAAGGCGAAGCCTGCGACTCATTCAGCTCCGCCAATGCACGTTTGCGCAACTCTTCTGCTTCAGGGCTTTTGTCGGCCAATGAAATGGCATAGCGAGCCCCATCACGGACGGGATCGATTGTTGCGAAATCGACAGCCTCATCCCAGTCGAGGCTTGTGCTCAAGAAGCTTTGGTATTGGATCAAATGTCCTCCCAGTGCCGCTCGAAGATAATCTTTCGCGCACACCGCCGTGCTCATATATTGCGCCTCGGGCTCAAATGCCTTCAGGCCCTTGAAGAGCGTGAGTTCTGGCAAAGTCTCAGCTGAACGAAGGAAGTCGCCTAGAAGTCGGGCATCTTGCTGAAGTTCGTCGGCGGCCGAAAACGAATGGCAAATGCGCTCTTTCGACCCATCTACCTCCGTCATATTATATTTTTCCGCGAAATCGCGACAGAATTCTTCAACTTTCTCGGGCGTTGAAAACATGCCCGGGGCGACAGCAGCCAGAAAGCCCTCCAGTGTCTGATGCCCCTGCAGAATCGCATTCATCAGGACATGTACGCCACCGGACTGGTACCTTGTCATCGCGCGGACGACCTTGAAATAGTGCCTGCTTTCCAATTCTGAGGCGGTTCGGCCCGGATCATTGAGCCTCTCCAAGGCATCAGGTTTGTTCTCCCACGTTGAGATGCGTTCGATCAACGAGGTTGCTTCATCCGCGTCCCCCGTGCTTGGGGCAAAATGCAGGTGGGGCACCGACTCTTGCGCAATGCCGTCGAGGGAACGGCAAAAAGCCAGCGGCGACAAATTCCGGGGTCGGTGGATGGGCGATCGCTGATAGGCGGAGATCGTCATTCCTTGAACTAGTGATATGGCCGCAAGCAATGATCCGGGCGCATGGATTTGCGGTGAACTTGAGCGAACGATACGGGGCGCCTGTCCATACTGTTCCGCAGCGAGACTTTCAGCTGCAGAAGTTGGAGTGCTCCTGGTTTGGGTGGCTAGATTCGTGATATCCATCGGATTGGGATTGGATTAGACTCTGTAGGGGCGTGATTCACCATGCGTCATACGCCAGAAGACGCCTTATTCGTAGCGAGGTGCGAATTCACTGGCGGCAGCCGTGACGGCTTCTGGATCAACCAGGCGCCGCAATTTGTCAATATTGTCGGCGTCAGTAATGCCGTATTTGTTCAGAACGTACTGCACGCTTTGTCCAGAATTCACTTCGGCGACGGCAAACTTGTCGATGGCGGCCCATTCCAAGGTAGCAATGGTTTCCGGCATGGTAAATCCATATAGCTTCACCAGGGCTTTCACGTTCTTCTCGGTCTGCAAGCGAGGAATGGCACATGCCGACAGTACCGCATTTTCCAATTGGGCGATGGCCGCCGAGCCGGCGATGCCGAGTCGCTTTGCGATCCAGTCCACATTCTTGCCGTCCCCCACGAACTTCAACACAAGTGAAGAGCGTGCCGCTGTGTCTTCTAGAACGGCGATGCAATCCAGATCGCTGATTCCATGGCGGGCGGCAACGACCTGAATATGCTCGCCGCTTTTCGCTGCCTTTTGAGCCGCGTTCGAACACGCCGCCTCCATCTCCATGTACCTGTTTAGCGTGATGCCGCAGGCCTCGGCGACGGTCCTCGCATTCTCGCCACGCTTCACGGCAGGAATCGCGACAGCCTCGAGCGACTTCTTCATCAGTAACTTGATGTTTCGCGCCTCCAAGATTCCGTGGTGTTGCGCGACGACCCGGACGTTCTCGCCGCGTTCAACGGCGAGGCCAGCGGCGGTATTGACCGCGTACTTCTCCATCGCGTAAAGGTCTGACGCGGGTCTGCCGAAAAAGGCGGCGGTACTGCGAACGTTCTCGCCGCCTTTCAACGCGTCCTTAGCCCCCTCGTAGGACGCCAGCCGCTCAAGTTCTACCAACCCTGCGGTTCTATACTCCTTTCCCAGCGACCCTAGGGCATTCCTAAGTTCTTGCTTCGCAATACGACGATCACTCGCTTTTTCCACAAAGTGAATCCGCCCGCCCAACAAAAGCAAGGGCTCTTCGCGAAGACTGGGGCGCAGATTTGCAATGGCAACGTCGCCGGACGCGCCCAATAGGCTTCGAATCTCATTGAAAGAGCAGCCTGCCGCGACTTCAGCGATACGAGCACACTTCGCCTCATCCTGAAGTGCGTTGGCAACGGCGACGTCGGCGCTAAGCAGATTGAGCTTATCTGGGTGGGAGAGGTGGGCCGCAACCTGCTCGAGAATCTCTTTCGGCAGGTATGCCAACCGCGTCGGGACGTGTGTCGTCCGTGTCGGGTTGCGGGTCAATCTGATGGGCGCGAACCCTCCTGGCAAAGGTGATGCCCTAACTTGCGCAAGGCCCGATGGCGGGTCAATTTGGACAAGGCCGGTGGCCCTGCGGATGCCACCCTGGGCTACCTGTGCTGCGCAAGACGTGGACTGCTGAAAGGTCGTACCGTGAATACCTGTGGATGGGCCCATGAGCGTAGAATCCTTCTTGTTGAAAAAGCTTGAGTGGCGCCGATCCGCAGTGCGGTTCCAGTGATTCTCGTCATGCGGCAAGGGGTTGTAATCGGCCCAGGGTAAGGATTCGTGCGTAAATGAGAACAGCGCCGCGACCGGTTGGTTTTACGCAGCAGGCGCATCAAAATGCCGATACGCGTCGGTTTACGTCGTCCAGAAGCTCGTACAACTGGTCCCGCGTCATGAGCCCTCGGTGCACGTCAGGCCCTTTCTCGAGCGCTTGGGCTGCGTTCTTGAGATGGCCTGTCCGAGCCACCGCGTTTTCGTCCGGGCTGCTGCGGTGCACATGGAGCTCCGCACGGCGCCATGTAGACGAAGACTTGTCCTTGAACCAGAGCTCGTATACGTCCAGGAAATCTCCTGGCGCCAGCGCCTTGCGTGTCTGCGTCTTACGCACGCGCAAGTCGACGTTGCCATCCTGCCCTGTCTTCGATGCGAGCTCCTTGTAATCCTCGTATTCCGGCAGCGCCAGGAATGCGTTGATCTTCTGCCGGGTGACCAGTTCTTGCTTCTCCCGGTCCAGATCAGAAAGATCTCGCCGCAGGGCGCCGGCCTGCTCGCGGGCGGCCGACAGCTGTTCCCTCACCTCGTCGCGTTTCCCGTCGGCGACCGCCTCTGGCGACTCGGCGCCTCCCCGCGCCTCGAGAGCGTCGCGGGTCGCCTTCTCAATGAGCTCGATGGCCAGCGCAAGACGATCCCGGGCCGACCTCACCTGCTTCTGCACGGCTGACACCGAGGGCTTCTCGCCCGGTTCATCCACCATGCCCCGCGCAGCCACGAGTGCTTTGCGCGCGTTCTCCATGATGGTCTTGACTTGGAGCTTTTTAAGGCGACCGAGCGCGTCAGCGAGCCTTTCCTGCTTGCGCAGCTCCTCCTGCGCGTGAAGCTCCGCCTGCTTGCGCAGCTTCGCCTCGATTTCCCGGCCAGCCTTCGCGTCCATGGACGTCTGGCGCTTGCCTTTCAACGTCGGTCTGACGTTCCGTTGGGTCCCTGAGGCGCCAGGCTTTGCGTGGGGGGCGGAGGGCATCTCGCCCAAGATGAACTGTTGCAGCTTGTTCTGGTCCGCCGGGGTCAGCTCCTGTTGGGCATCGTAGGGGACCGCTTCCAGCGCATCCTTCAAGTCCTGCACGGCGTTGGCGAGCTTCTGGAGCACGTCGCGTGCTTGATCGGGCAATCCAAGGCGAGATTTCTTGCGCGGTCCAGAAACCGAGCTCTCCGGTAAGGCATTGCTCGCGGCGGCCACGATGGTGCCGGCCTCCTCGATAGGTTCAAGGGCTACTTTGCGAACCAAGCGACTGAACAGCGGCCAGGACGACTCGCTGCTTCTCCAGGCGTCACTTATGGTCTGCACCGCACGCATCGCAGCGGGCCCCACTGCGTCGAGCTTTGCGCCGCCTCCCATCCTGTTGCTGATGAACTGCAGCCGCTCCAAGCTGGCCGCCACGGCATAGCAGGCACCGTCGATTTCGGCCCGGAGCGCGGTTTCCTCCAGCGCCTTCAGCGCTTTGTGGGTCACGCCGGATCGCACGTGGATCTCGAGCGAGGAGACGAGGCGCGCGGCGCGTGGGAACTCCTTGCACGCGGTGGTCAGCGCGAGCAAGTGCTCGTACATGGAGGCCGAGCGGGAATTCCACTCGCTCCATTTCTCGGCCGCAGATTGCCTGTACGGTTCCTTCACCCACTCGGCCGTGGCCGCGCGCATCGTTTCAAGACGCTGTCCTGCCAGCTCCGCACCTTGCGCCAGGTCGCGGCGCAGTGAATCGGCCACACGGCGGGCTCCCTCTTCCATGACCCGATGCAGCATCGAGACGATGCGCTCGGGCAGCTGGATCACGTCGGGCCTGGTTTCAGTCAGGGCCAGCCGCTGCAGCCTCGTCACCGCCTCGCCGCACCACGTCGCTCGTTCCTCACGAGCCCGCGCGATGTCGGCCGCACCCCGCCACGTTTCCCACGCCGAGGCTGTGGCCGGGCCTTCGAGGCCGGCGTGAACGAGGCTGCGTGGGAGCAGAAGATCCTCGCATCCTTCCACGATGCGATCCATTGCCAAGGAGCCCGCGGTCTCTCGCAACTGGCCCGGCTTCTCGACCATGTCGTCAGTGTCCTCGCGCAATTGCAAGGCGATAAAAGCCGCCGTGTCGACGTCGCGCTCGACGCAGCCCAGGAACTGCTCTGCCAAGGGGATGAGCTCCGCGCCGGCCCGCTCGAGCGCTTCCTCGGAGTCGGACGGTTCGAGACTAGGCTTGAAGAGCTTCCTGCGCACAAGCTCCAGGTTGGCCTGGAGTCGAGCGGACAACGGGCTTTGCTGCCCGAGGTCGGCCAGAAAGAAGCTCTTCCGGTCGTTGCACGCATCGGCCGCGACCGTCATCGCCCCAGAAATCAGACTTGATTCCGTCGCCAGTGGACACTTGCTCGATTCCCTCAGCGAGGCTTCAGAAGCTTCCAAGTGGGAAACGAGTGTTCGGAGGACTCCTACCCGGATAGCCCGGTCTCCGCTGTGGCCTTGCATGAACTCGAATGCGCTGTCGATCATCCGTGCCGTGTCCATGATTTTGGCGGCAAGTCTTGAAAGGTCTCTCCTCTCGCGGCTGGTGCTCTGTTCGGTTGCGGTCACCAACCGGAAATGCATCGCGGTCACGTCCAGCCAGTGCTTGGTAACCGTCAACCCGGCATTCGAGACCACGTAGCCCAGTGCTTTGGTCACTTTGAAAGTCCCGTCCACGCCGTTCGGCGTCGTGCCTTCAATGCACTGCTCCATGGACAACGCGTCTATCACCTCCCGCGAAAACTTCCGCCACTGCTCCAACTCTGTCCGCGCAGTCACTACCACTTCGACTCGAGCAATGCTGTCGGCCCTGATGTCATCGGATACCGGCTGTTGCCGCTGCAACAGTTCGAGGTAGGACTCGGCCTGACTCCTGCAAAGTTCGCTCGCTCGCGATAGACGCGTCACGAGGGCGGTGATGGTTCCGCTCAGTTCGCTTGCAAGGTGATCCAAGCCGATCTTGCCGAGCCGAGTCATCGTGGTGATGATCGTCTCCGGAAAACGGGACCATTTGGCATCCTCTTTGGCCTTGGACAGTTGCTGCAGCTGGTTCATGGTTGGCTTGATCCGGATCTGCCATGCGCTGAGCTCGAGCGGCGCATGGGCCGCGCGCTGCCCGCTGGAGCAACTGCTCTCGAGGAGCAGGCAGACGCCCTCGATGGCGTCCAGCGCCTTGAACAAGCCTGGGGACTCGGCTCTGGGACAGAAAGCTTCGATTACGACATTCTTACCAGTCTGGAAGTTCTGCAGATGAAGTGCAGCTGAACCGCCCTTGCTGAACGCGTCCAGAAAGCTGTTGACCTGAGCCATCGACATCGTCTCCGCGTAGCGCAATGCCTTGGCGGCAACCCCATCACGCGACGGCGCGCTGCTGCTCTTTGACGAGTACTGAACGATCGGTGGAGAGGCAGGACCGCCACCGCTACCGGGTGCGGTCGCGGTGGCATGTCCGAGTAGCGACGCGCGGGCCGTGGCAAACCCGGCGGGGTCGATTCTTTGCCCCTTGGACGGCTGAATCCCCTTGAGCTCCGGGGCTTTCGT
>Ga0066699_10000392_pt1 | contig 12322 bp, 11 predicted proteins | sample GraSoiAngelo_148_FD_66455 | JGI IMG/M metagenome (GOLD analysis project Ga0066699, IMG submission 66455) | Grasslands soil microbial communities from the Angelo Coastal Reserve, California, USA - 14_1009_09_20cm | ecosystem: Environmental > Terrestrial > Soil > Grasslands | place: USA... | reverse complement strand
GCCGTAATCGCCAGCGCTAGCGAAAGTAAAACGAGGCCAAAACGGATCGCGCGTCGTGCGCGATCGACATTACCGGCAAGTTGTGGCAGCAATCGCGGCGAAACAAATTCGCGCAGCTGCAATGCGCTGCGTCGTTCTGCTCGAATGTAGAGGCCGACTAATAGCGGCAGAACGGCTAAAGCCCAGAACCATTGCGGCGCCCCGAAGCTCATGGGTTCGTTAAAGCGGGGAACGGCTGAAGCGTTGGAGCGGGAGACCGCTTTAACTCTTCAACGCTTAAACCTTTCAACGTTCCCCTCACGGCAATCGCTTCCAAATTGTTTGCCCGAGCAGGAGCTGCCCGATCAGCAATCCGCAACCAGCCGCAATGCACGCCGGAAATAGATCTCGATACTGCTGGTATTTCCGGGCGCTGATCGTTGTTTTTTCCAGCTTGTCTATGTCTCGATAGATCTCCTCCAGCGATTGAGTATCGGTTGCGCGATAAAATTTTCCATCGGCGATGCTCGTGACCTCGCGCAATCCCTTTTCATTAAAAGAGACCTGCGCCCTCTGATAATAAACGTTGCCTCGTCTGTCGGTGACTACCTGGCCGGTTTGTTCATCCATCACCGGAAACGGCGCGACCCCGTTAGTGCCGATTCCGATCGCGTAAAAATGAATGTGCAGCGCTTTCAGTGCTTCGGCGGCGGTATTAGGCGGAATCTTGCCGGCGTTGTTATCGCCATCAGTCAGGAGAACCATAACGCGACTCTTGGATTGTTTGTCATTTAGCCGATTACCAGCGGAAGCCATGGCCGAGCCGATCGCGGTGCTTCCTTCCACCAGGCCAATCCGAACCCGGTCGAGATTTTGCAGCAGCCATTCGTGATCGAGTGTCATCGGGCTAACGATATATGGACGTGTCCCGAACGCGATCATACCGATTCGATCATTCGGGCGCGCCTCAATAAACTTTCGTGTGACTTCGCGAACGGCATCCAGGCGCGTTGCCTCCTCCCCGCCGATGGTGAAATCCTTTGCCAGCATCGAATTGGAAACATCGAGCACCAGCATGATGTCGATGCCGCTGGCTTCAACGTGCGTGAGCGACTTTCCAAGCTGTGGTCGCGCGACGGCAACAATGAATGCCGCTAGGGCCAGCCAGATTAATGCACGCAAAATTTGCCCGGGACGGCTGCCACGACTCTTCCCAATCGCACGAAACGGCGCTGTCGCCGAAAAGACAACAGCTGCGCGCGGACCGAATCGTCCTCGCAGCCAGGCCAGCAACGGAATCAATAGCAATAACAGCAGCAACCACGGCCGCGCAAACGTCAGCGTCTGCCCCGCGAGCCAGTCATGCGGTGACAAGGGCTCCTCCTTTCACGAATTGACGCGCTTCATCCAGCAAAAGGCGGCTGTCGGAAGGTGTTGCTTCATAGCGCGCGAACTTGATTAAGTCACAGCGATTCAAAAAATCGGCCAGCAGCGCTTTTTCCTCGTCCCCGAAACTGGCGGCCGAGCCAATGACATTTAAAAATTCGACCGATGTTTGCCGTGTCATTGGCAGATCAAATTGTTCCATGACGTAGCGTCGCAAAATGTCGGAAACACGAATGCTGAATTGGTAGGGATTTATCCTTTCAACATCCTTTTCGATTTCGCTTAACGCCGCCAGCGCGCACTCCCGCGGAGTGGGGACTGGTTTGTCCTTTTGGAACAGCTTCCGCCCATACCAGATCGCCAGTCCAATAATCGTTAGCGCTAGCAGGCTGGCGACGAAGATCATCCACGGCGGCACCAGCGAATAGTTCACTGGCGGTACGATGTCGGTAGCATTCTCGGCTATCAGTAGCATCATATCAACGGTGCACTCCCATCCTATCGCACCATCAAACGGCGCTCGCGTTGTTTGAAAAACGAGCGTAATGCCGGCAGATAATCGTCCCCCGTACGTAGATCGATTCGATCGATCCGGTTCCGTCGCAATACCCGCATCGTTTCCGCCAACTGCGATTGGGCCAGTTGCGCAAAATGTGCCCGCACTCTGCTGTCGGCGGCATTGATTTCAATTTGATCGCCCGTCTCCGCGTCCTCCAGTGTAATGAGTCCAATCGGCGGAAGAATGCTTTCGCGTTCGTCTTGAATCCGGATGGCAATTAGGTCGTGCCGCCTCGCCGTGACTGCAAGCGCACGCGAAAAATCCGGCGCTTGAAAATCCGAAATCAGAAATACGACCGCGCGACGGATAATTATTCTGTTCAGGTGATCAAGAGCGGCCGCCGCATCCGTCCCGCGCCCAATCGGGTCGAAGAAAAGAATTTCACGGATGATTCGCAACGTATGAGAGCGCCCTTTCTTTGGCGCGATGAAGAGCTCGAGCCGATCGCTGAAAAGCAACAGACCTACTTTGTCGTTGTTACGAATCGCGCTGAAAGCGAGAAGGCAGGCGACTTCCGCCGCCATTTCGCGCTTAGATTGTGAAGTGCTGCCAAAATTCCCCGACGCACTCACATCCACGATCAGCATCACGGTGAGTTCGCGTTCTTCCGTGAACTTTTTCACAAAAGGACTGCCCAGGCGTGCGGTCACGTTCCAGTCAATCGCCCGGATCTCATCCCCCGGCTGGTACTCGCGCACATCTTCAAAATTCATCCCACGCCCTTTGAAGACACTGTGGTAATCACCAGCGAACGCCGTCTCCACCAGCGCGCGAGTCTTGATCTCCAAGCCCCGGATTTTTTTCAGGATCTCCTCCGGATCGGAAAAACCTTCAGGGTCACGATGCGCCATGCCACTATTCACTAGTCACTCATCGCTCCTCGTCACGGCACCGGCAAACCCGCGAAGATCCTCTCAATAATGGTCTCGCTTGTGATCGACTCCGCTTCCGCTTCGTAGCTAACGATAATGCGATGGCGCAAAACATCGGGACCGATGCTCTTGATGTCTTGCGGCGTGACGTAACCGCGGCCATTCAGGAACGCATGTGCGCGTGCGCCCAGTGCCAGGTAGATAGTCGCACGGGGCGAGGCGCCGTAACGAACCAGACCTTCCAGCTTCAAATTGTACTTGGCCGGCTCACGCGTCGCCCAAACAATATCGACGATGTAATCCTTTACCCGATCGTCGATGTAGACGCTGTTCACCACTTCGCGAGCAGCGATGATCTGCTTTGGATCGACTACCGATGAAACGCTCAGGTCCGGTGCAGACGTCGCCATCAAGTCCAGAATGCGGCGCTCTTCAACTTTCTGCGGGTAACCGATGTTCAATTTGAACATGAACCGGTCAAGTTGAGCTTCCGGCAGCTGATAAGTCCCTTCCTGTTCGAGCGGGTTCTGTGTCGCCAGAACAAGAAATGGATCGGACAACGCATAGGTTTTCTCGCCGATCGTGACCTGACGCTCCTGCATCGCTTCGAGTAAGGCACTCTGCACTTTCGCTGGCGCACGATTAATTTCGTCGGCCAGGATTAGATTCGAAAAAATCGGCCCGAACTTGGTCGTGAACTCGCCGTCGCGTGGATTGTAGATGAGCGTGCCGATCAAATCCGCCGGCAAAAGATCGGGAGTAAATTGGAGTCGTTGGAATCCGGTTTGGATAGTCGACGCAATGGTCTTGACGGTGAGTGTTTTTGCCAGGCCGGGAACGCCTTCCAGCAGAACATGGCCGTTCGCCAGCAACCCGAGTAACAACCGATCGACCAGATACTTTTGCCCGACGACGACATGCCCCACCTGCTCGCGCAGAGGCGGGATCCATTGGCCGAGTTCCTGCACTTGTTGTGAAATTTCCTGAGCTGATTTCATGAGCTTTGTAAGACAGAAAAATAAGCCCGGACGTTCGATCAAGTTCGCGGAGTTGTAGATAAAGCTGTCATCCCGAGCGGCAGTCGCCTTCCGTGCCGAAGCTTCTGCGGAGGCTGGGAGGGATCCCGCTGCGATCACTTTAAAGGTAATCTCCTCGGGATCCTTCGACTTCGCTCCGTTTCGCTCAGGATGACGCCGTGGTGGTGCGCGGCCGCGCCGCCATCAACACCGGCAAGCCCAGGTACGGCTCAATTTCCCGAATCTTCGCTTCTAAGAACCGCGCATACGGCTGTGCCAGCAGGCGAGGGGAATTGACAAAAAGCAGGAACTCCGGCGGCGCAAATGGGCGCGATTCGTCCCCGCCTGATTGAGTCGCGTAAAACAATTTCAGCCGCTTCCCTTTCACGATTGGCGGCGGATTCGCGGCAAAGGCCGCTCGTAGAACGCGATTCAATCTGCCGGTTCCAATGTGTTTTCGTGCCGCGCGCCGAATTCGTTCGATCATCTTGAAAATTCGATCCGCATGCTCGCCGGTCAGCGCGCTTGTCACCAACACCGGTACATAATTAATAAAGAACAATCCCGCGCGTGCATTCGCGATCGCGTTTTCCATGATTTCCCGTTGCTTACCATGTCCGCGAAGCAAATCCCATTTGTTGAGGGCGATCAGACACGCTTTGCGTGCTTTCTGAATCGACGCTGCGACCCGACGATCCTGCGCCTTGATTCCTTCGGCCGCATCAACCACTAACACGCAAATATCGGCGCGCGAGATCATCCTTTCCGCCCGCATCACCGAAAAAACCTCGACCGAGCTTGAATGCTTGCTGCGCTGCCGAATTCCGGCCGTATCGATGAACAAATACCGTTTCCCGTCGCGTTCGTACTCGATATCGATTGCATCCCGTGTCGTGCCCGGAGTTTCACTTACAATCGTCCGCCGATCCCGCAGCAATGCGTTAATTAGCGACGACTTCCCCGCGTTCGGTCGCCCCACGATCGCAATCGCCGTCGGTTGTTCCGCGCCTTGCTCGCGAAACCCTTCGTCGTTGGGCGTTGGGCGCTGGGTTTTTCCACAGGAGGGAAGGAACGTCCCAATTTTTTCCAGCAACTCCTGTATTCCCCGCCCATGTGCCGCGCTGATTGGAAGCACATTTTCAAAGCCGAGGGCCGAAAACTCGTCGGCCCGCAGCTGATGCTTCGGGTCATCAATTTTATTAACTAGAAGTAGGACAGGTTTGCGCAATTTCCGAACAATGCGAGCCAATTCCCGATCCATTGGGTTCAATCCATCCTGTCCGTCCGCGACGAACAGAATGAGATCGCTCTCTTCCATCGCGCGAGCGGCTTCCGTCTGGACATCAGCCGTCAATTCCGTTTCACCCGTGCCCACAATTCCGCCCGTATCCCAAAGTCGGAACGGTTGGCTGCGAATTTCGCACTTGGCTGAGATCCGATCCCGCGTAATCCCCGGTTGCCCATGTACGATCGCGATCCGGCGCCCAGCAATGCGATTAAACAGAGCCGATTTCCCAACGTTCGGCCTTCCCACGATCGCGATATCCATCGCAAAACGTAGCACAGACATGATCAAAAATGACGAATGACGAAGCTCGAATGACGAATGTCTGCTGCTGACGCTTTACCGATTACAATCGCTTCACCAATCACTTCTAACCGTTCGCCGCGTCAGCGGCTTGCATGTGCGTGCCCTTCGGCCTGCAACTGCCGCACGCCTTCGATCACATAAATCATTCCCGAAACCGCGGTGAAAACTCCCGCGACGGCTACGACGAACCACAGGGGCAGAAAGCGCAACTGCAACATGACCCACCCGACCGCGCACATCTGACAAACTGTCGCCACCTTGCCAGTCCAGCTCGGTTTCACCTTCATTTTGTTGCCGATGAAATAATGCAGGATGGCTGCGCCCACCAGAATGACAGAATCGCGTGTGATAACGAGAACGGGAAACCAGGGTGGGAACCGTCCATATTCGGGATCCACCTCGCTCCAGTTGCTGATGCTCAGAGTAATGATCCCGCTCAGGAGCAAACCTTTGTCCGCGATCGGGTCGAGGACAGCGCCGAGTGCGCTGCGTTGTTTGTAGCGACGCGCCACGTATCCGTCGAGACCGTCGCTCGCGGCCGCGAGCAGGAAAACAGTAATGGCGGCGAAGCGTTGCCATTCCAGCGGCGTCCCGCGCTGGATACTTTGACCATAATAGATCGCCAGCGTTACAAACACCGGAATCATTAAGATCCGGACAATGGTGATCTTGTTTGCGGTCGTCACTCTCGGAAAGAGTAGCGCAAGCCCTTCACGCGCGAACAATTTTTATTTCGTGCGCGTGGCATCGACACGCACGGTCATCCCGGACGCAAATCCGAGCCTCCCTTTGATCGAGAACCGCGCCACGAAATCTTGGTGCCTTAAGACTTGACGGCTTAAAGCCGTCAAGTCTTTCATCGGATCCAATTCTGTTAGCTTACTATTCCTTTCTGGCGCTCCCGCCCCGCACCTGCGAACTGCACCTGGCTCGCATGTTTTCCTTCGCAGAATTCCTCAATCACCTTCTTGTTGAAGGCGGGAATGTCGTCGGGTTTGCGACTAGTCACTAACCCATTGTCGACCACTACTTCCTCGTCGACCCAATTGGCGCCCGCATTTTTCACATCAGTCTTGATCGCAGGCCAGGACGTCAACGTGCGTCCACGCAGTACACCAGCATCGATCAGCACCCAGGGGCCGTGGCAAATCGCCGCCACCGGTTTGTGCTCTTTGAAGAAATGTCTGGTGAACTCCAAAGCTTCAGGTGAGGAACGAAGTTGATCCGGGTTCATCAGACCGCCGGGAATCATCAGCGCATCGAATTCCTCCGGTCGCGCTTCATCCAGCGCAATATCGACATGGAACTTGTCGCCTTTATCGGCATGATGCATTCCCTGAATTTGTCCCGACTTTGGAGAGACGATTTGAGTTTCCGCGCCAGCTTCTTCTAGTGCCTCGCGCGGCTTGGTCATTTCCACCTGCTCAAAACCGTCAGCCACAAGTATCGCCACTTTCTTCCCATCCAGTTTGCCCATAAAACCTCCTTAATTGAATTAACGTTGTTTGGTTGATTACCGCCTGGTGTCACCGGTGAATCGCCCGCTAAAAAATTTACGCGCCCGGTTCGGGCGTTGGTCGTAAATCGAAAACCGCTTGGTCTGTTTGGAGGCGCGAGTAAGATTTCGCCTGTGCGCCGATGTGGCGAAATGGCAGACGCAACGGACTTAAAATCCGTTGGGCCGTAACAGGCCCGTGCCGGTTCGAGTCCGGCCATCGGCAATGATGATAGATTTTGCCAGCGAAAGCCTGCTGCTTGTGAGATCGATCGGCGCAGAGAAGAGCTCGGAATTCCAGAAGGAAAGGTAGTAGCGTTGCAGGAAGAAAAATCGAAAGATAAGTTCTCCGGTATGTATCACGTTGCTTCTAGCGTCCTTACTATGCGAAGAAAGGCTACACTTAACTCATGACTGTTGGCGCGGACGCGCGACGCCAGCGAAAACGCATCGTTCTCAAGTTTGGTTCTGGGATTTTGACCCATGCGAATACGGCCAGGCTCGATCCCAAACAAATTTCGCGCCTCACTGCGGAAGTCGCCGCCCTGGTTCAGAGAGGGCATCAGTGCATTACGGTCACGAGCGGTGCGGTCGCCGCCGGAATGGGCGCACTTTCGCTCAAGGAGCGTCCACTTGATCTCGCTACCGCCCAAGCCAGCGCGGCGGTCGGCCAATCGAAGTTGATGCGCGCTTATGAGACAGCTTTTGCACGTTACAAGCTGAACGTCGCCCAGCTTTTGCTCACGCACAGCGACCTGGATAGTCGGATTCGGCGCGGCAACGCTAAAAATACGATCGAGCGGTTACTCGCTACCTGTAACGTGGTCCCAATCATTAACGAGAACGATTCTGTAGCGGTAGAAGAATTAAAGTTCGGCGATAACGACCGGCTTTCCGCCGAAGTTGCAATGCTCGCCACCGCTGACCTGCTTCTCATCCTCACGCAGGTGGATGGACTTATGGACCAAAAGGGAAATGTGATCCGGCGAGTGCGGGACATCGATCGTGTCAAAGCCCTGGCAACCGAGGGGAGAGCTCGCTTTGCGGTTGGAGGAATGATCTCAAAGCTGGAGGCTGTCAAGATGGCGGTAGAGGCAGGAATTCCCACGGCGATTATCAACGGTCGCCAGCCTGATCGGATTGCTGCGATTGTTGCGGGAGAGCAAGCTGGGACACGGTTTGTTGCCAGGCAATCGGTGTCCCGCACTCACAAACGAAAGAGGCAATGAGCCTGCAACAGGAAATTCTCGACTTGGGATGTCGCGCTTGCAAAGCAGCGCGAGGTTTGGCCAGCCTTAGCACCGAACAAAAGAACTCCGCACTTCTGGCAATGGCGGACGAAATCATGGCGAGCAAGGGGGCCATTCTTTCAGCGAACGAAAAGGATTTAGCGAGGTCCCAGGCTCTTCCTTCTGCCATGATTGAGCGGTTGAAATTGAACATGGAGCGCGTAACCGCGATGGCGGACGGCATTCGTCATGTCGCGGCCCTGGCAGATCCTGTTGGCGAAGTGATCCGGGAATGGATGCGACCTAACGGGATACGGATCTCCAAGGTGCGCGTGCCCATCGGGGTGATTGGATTTATTTACGAATCGCGCCCTAATGTGACCAGCGATGCGGCGGGGCTCTGCATTAAGACGGGCAACGCTATCATTCTACGCGGCGGGTCTGAGGCGATTTACTCGAACGTTGCGATTGTTGGAGCGCTTCAGCAGGGCGGGCAAAAGAGCGGCCTGCCAGTGGGTAGCATCCTTCTTATCGCAAATACTGACCGCGAGGCGATCAAACACCTCGCGGAGATGGATCGCTATGTCCAGTTGATTATCCCGCGCGGTGGCCACGCTTTAATCGAGTCAGTTGTGAGTGCCGCGCGAATGCCGGTGATCAAGCATTCCCATGGTCTCTGCATTGTCTACGTGGATCGGGAGGCCGATCTCGACATGGCCGTCGAGATCGTGATCAACGCAAAGACACAGCGTCCCAGTGTATGCAATGCAGTCGAGACGGTGCTGGTTCATGCTGAAGTGGCGACGCCATTTTTAGAAAAACTCGCCCCACGGTTGGCCGGGAAAAAAGTCCAATTGCGTGCGGATGACAGCGCCTTCGCACGGCTTTCGTCCCTCCGCTATGCGCCGTTACAACGAGCGAGTGAGGCTGATTGGTCGACGGAATTTCTCGATCTGATTCTGGCTGTGGGTGTAGTCGACAGCGCTGGGAAGGCGATCGAGCACGTCGAACGATTTGGTTCGCACCATAGTGATTGCATCGTGACAGCCAACGCGCGAACGGCAGAACAATTTCTTCGCGAGGTTGATTCGGCGACAGTTTATTGGAATGCGTCCACCCGCTTTACTGATGGCGGCGAGTTTGGCTTTGGCGCAGAGATTGGAATCAGTACCGATAGACTTCATGCGCGAGGGCCAATGGCGCTCGAGGAATTGACGAGCTACAAGTACGTCATCCGCGGCGCCGGGCAGATCAGAACCTGAGTCGACATGCCGAACCCGCTTTTTATTCCGGTAATTCTGGGGACTACGCGCAAAGGACGTCGCAGTGAACACGCGGCACGCTTCGTCTTTAAGGAAACAAAGAAACGCGCTGGAGTTGAAACAGAATTTGTCGACATCTGCAAAATCCCGATGCGTCTGGACGACGCGGGCGAGCAGATGAAAGATCAAGCGTTCTCCGACTTGGTGAAGCGCGCGGACGGTTTAATCCTGGTGGTACCGGAATACAATCACGGGTATCCGGGTTTGTTGAAGCATGCGCTGGACATGAATCTGGAGGAATACATTCACAAGGCGGTCGGGATTTGCGGGGTTTCGGCGGGTCCATTTGGTGGCACTCGCGTGATTGAAGGGTTACTGCCGGTCATGCGCGAGCTCGGTCTCGTTACGATTTTCAATGACGTGAATTTTGGAAATGTCGGCAAAATCTTTGGGGAAGATGGAGAGCTCCTCGATGAAGGTTTTGTCAGACGGACGGCAAAATTCCTCGATGAATTGATCTGGATGGCGCAGGTGTTGCGCCATGGGCGGGAGAACGTTCCGCCGGCGTAGCTCGCTCCAGAGCGGGCCGCCCATTTCGCCGGTGCGGACCAGCGAGTTGTAGGCGGGATCGATGATCCCGCGTTGGTTTAGGTGGGCGACTCGGCAGTCGCCCCTCCCAATTAGGTAAGTGGCATAGCTGCTTGCTTGAAATCGGCGTTCACGCGGAACGCATTTGGGTCCGATTTGGTTTGGCGCATTTTTCCGGGTAGCGCACGCGTCTCGCGTGTTGGCGATTGCGTCTCGCAATCGCGGACTTCTTTGAAAGATTGTTTCGGCGAGACGGCGAAACCAACACGCGGAGACGCGTGCGCTATCCGGATTACGGCGCGATCGGGACGTCGAGGACGCTGGCGTGTTGGCCATCGTGCAGAATGCGGACGTGTGCGGTGCGCGCGTCTTTTGCGCTCTCATTCGCGACCACTCCGCCGGAATTGTAATTCTTCTCGAAGAAAATGGAGTTGGGCGCGCTGACCACCAGTCTTAAGCGGCTTCCTTTTGCCATTCTGCGAGCAATAAAAAGTCCCGGATTAAAATCGCAGCGCACGGTTTCGCTGGGCTTGACCAGGCTTTCCTGCCGGACCGACTCACGATAGCGCAATCGTCTCACATCGCTCCAAAGGGCGATGCTGGTTCCGTCGGCCAGAATTTCATCGAGCTCGACCGCGATATCGGTATCGGGAACATCGGGAGAGACCCATAGCGTTAACTTTGGACAACCGATTAGCTCCGTTTCCTGTGTAACCGGTTCGCTGTGATAAACGAGACCGTCTTTGCCGATACTTAGGGCACGCCGCTGATCGATTCCGGCGGTCTTTTCGTTGTCGACGTTATCGACGTCTTCGCCACGGCGAGTATCTAACGGATCGTAGATGTATTCGTCGGCTCCAGTGCTCGCCGGTTTTTCACTCAACACACCAGAATGAAAGACGCCATTTCCTCCGCTACCACTGGCATCGAGATAAAGTGGATGATGATTTGCCGTCAGCTTTTCGAAGTCGTCGGCATATTTCCATTCGCCGTTTGCTCCACTATTACCCGGAGCTAACAGGTAATAGGCAACACGCTTCTTCAAGAATTCCGGTTTCGGTCCGGATTTCATCGTCCAATCGTACCATTGACGGTGGAGATCATTCAGATCGATCACGGCCGCGCTGCCAAACTTTATTCCGGCAGCTTCGTCGGTCGGTGTCCGAGTACCGGCGTGATCCCACGGGCCGATAATCAGAAAATGCTTCGCTTTTGTTTCAGCGGAAGCGGCGTCGAGATGGTCGCGATAGTAAGCCAGCGCGCCAATTTCGTCGCCGTCATACTGGCCGGTGATGGTGAGAATCGGGAATATGATTTTGGTAAACTGCTCGCGGGCCGGCACCATGGCGTCGTAATAGTTGTCGACCATCGGATGCGCGACCACACGCTGAAAATTCGCCGACGGATTACCGACGATGCGATCCAAGTTTTTGAACGGAATATATTGCTTGTAAGCTTCGAGAAATTTGGTGCGCCAGAACTTCGAGTCGGCGAATAAATTTTGTTGGCTGGCGCGACCGCTCGTAAGCGTGAACCATTGCATGTCGTAGGGAATTCCGACGTTGTTGCTGAAAGGAAAATCCAGTCCAGGATGAGCCGCCGCGGCCGGCACGATGGTGGCGAGGTGCGGCGGCAATTCCTTGGCCGTTGCCCATTGATCGAACCCGGCATAAGAACCGCCCCACATCGTAACTTTGCCGTCACAAAATGGCTGTTTTGCGAACCATTCCACGATGTCGTAGCCGTCTCGTGCTTCGTTAGCGAACGGCTCGAACTCGCCGCCTGAATTTCCGCGGCCACGAACATCCACAAGAGCAAAGGCATATCCGTGTGAAGCGAAATAAGCGCCGCGGGCGTGGTAGCTATCGGAAATATAGGGTGTGAGAGTAAAAATGACCGGTGTGCGGCTGGCAGTAGTGCTATTCGATTTCGGAAGGTAGAGCGTGGCATTCAATTCCACTTTGTCGCGCATCGGGATTTTTACACCCCATTGCAGTATGTAATCGCTAGGAGGCGCGGACGGGCTCGGTTTGGCGACTGGCTCAGGTGTGGGCGAAGTTTGCGCACTACTGGGGCGCGAAGGAAGCAGAAGGCAAAATAGAACGACGAAGAACGCACGACATTTCATAAGCAATTGGCGTATCGAATCGAAATGGCGAGCTGATGACAAGCCCGTGTCGCGAATTTGGGTTTTGAAGCGACCGAAATAAATGAAGAATGACGGATGACGAATCACGAGGCAATGGCGAAGCTAGTCGCAGCGTCAATGGGATGAAGGACAATTTTCACCTTACCGAAGCGGATTTGGAGGAGACGTTTGCGCGGTCATCCGGCCCGGGCGGTCA
>Ga0066699_10000391_pt1 | contig 12328 bp, 7 predicted proteins | sample GraSoiAngelo_148_FD_66455 | JGI IMG/M metagenome (GOLD analysis project Ga0066699, IMG submission 66455) | Grasslands soil microbial communities from the Angelo Coastal Reserve, California, USA - 14_1009_09_20cm | ecosystem: Environmental > Terrestrial > Soil > Grasslands | place: USA... | reverse complement strand
CGAAGCCGTTCGTCCATCTGGTGACACTCCTGCCACGGCATCTGCGTACCCCCCGCAAATGCCGAAAAGTGTCACCTATGTCTCCGGAATAAACTGTCACCCATCAATCAGGAAGGGCACCTTGAGAGACAACGGAATGCAAGCTCGCATTACTCACCAAAGACCTTAGAAACAAGCATTGCATGCATCCATTGACCTCCACCGGCGTCCATCGGCGTAGAGGCCCGAAAACGGTGGGTACGACTTTGGCGGCGACCGATTTTCTGACCGAGTCGCGAATTCGCAGCGCACGACCGAAGGCACGTCCGTACAAGCTTCGTGACGGCGGTGGCCTTTATCTCCTCGTCACTCCGGCGAACGCGCGCCTTTGGCGGCTGCGTTACAAGGTGCGCGGACGCGAGTCCATGCTGGGTCTCGGCACTTACCCGGCGACTTCGCTCAAGGCCGCACGCGATCGCCGCACCGAGCTGCGCGCGGCGCTCGAGGCGGGCCGGAATCCCGCCGCCGAGCGGCGCGCCGAGCGCGCGAGCGCCTCCAATACGTTCGAGGCGATCGCGCGCGAATGGCTGGCGAAGCAGCCCTTCGCCCCGAAGACGCTGAAGAAGGCGGTCTGGACGCTCGAGGACCTGTTGTTCCCCTATATCGGATCGCGACCGGTTTGCGGGCTCACGGCGCCGGAGCTTCTCCATGTGTTCCGCAGGCTCGAGCGGCGCGGCAAGCACGAGACCGCTCACCGTGCCCGGCAGCGGGTAGGGCAGGTCGTGCGCTACGCGATCGCGACCGGCCGAGCCGAGCGGGATCCGACGGGCGACCTGCGCGGTGCTCTGACTCCCATCAAAGTGACCAACCGGGCAGCCATCACCGAGCCGCGCGAGGTCGCGCAGCTCCTGCGGGCCATCGGCGGCTATCAGGGTCACCCCGTGGTCGAAGCGGCTCTGCAGCTCGCGCCATTGGTTTTCGTTCGTCCCGGGGAGCTTCGGGCCGCGGAGTGGTCAGAGTTCGATCTCGGTGCGGGCGAATGGAGAGTCGCCGCGAGTCGCACCAGGATGCGGCGGCCGCACCTCGTGCCGCTCGCGCGCCAGGCCATCGCCATCCTGCGCGAGATTGAGCCACTGACTGGGCGCGGACGTTACGTGTTCCCGTCGCCGCTCACCTCGCGGCGGCCACTGAGCGACAACGCGATCACCGCGGCATTGCGGCGCATGGGGTACACGGGCGAGCAGATGAGCTGGCATGGGTTTCGCGCGATGGCGTCGACTTTGCTCAACGAGCTCGGCTTCTCTCCGGACATCATCGAGCTGCAGCTCGCCCACCAGAAGCGCAACGAGGTGCGGGCTGCCTACAACCGGGCACAGCGCCTCGATGAGCGCCGGAAGATGATGCAGGCGTGGGCCGATTACCTCGACGGCCTTCGCGCTGGTGGCAACGTCGTTCCGTTCAGGGCTGCGAGTTGAGCGTATTTGTGGCGGTCGGCCCGTTTCCCGGGGCGCATGCCGCGCGGACGTGGCTGGTGCAGTAAGATTGACGTCGGAGACTCCTATGAGCTCAGCATCCTTCAAAGAGGCTCTCGACCTCGCCCTCGAGTTGTCCGCCGACGAGCGCGCCGCGCTGGCCCACGATCTTCTGGCGAGCCTGGATGGCCCGGCGGACGCCGACGCCGCCCAGGCGTGGGAGGCGGAGATCACGCGTCGGCTCGATGAGCTGGAGGGCGGGCAGGCAAAAACGATCGATGCGGACGAAGCGTTACGCAGGATCGATAAGAACCTAAGCCGCCGGCGCTGAATGCCTGCTGTCCGCATCCTCGAAGCGGCGGCCGCGGAGGCGACAGGGGCGGCGGCCTGGTATGAGTCGCAGCGCGCTGGTCTCGGTGCCGACTTCCGCGAGGAGCGGATCTTGCTCAAACGGTTTCCGTTTTCTGTCGTGTTTGTCGACACCGGTGGCGCTAAGGTCGTCCTGGCGGTGGCGCACCATCGCAGGCGACCGGCGTATTGGCGCGGCAGAGTGTCGCGGACTGGCCTTGCACGGTAGTCCTTGCATCCCGTCTTGATTGGCTACGCCAGGTCGCGCTCGAAAATTACAACGACGAATCAGCCCCTTGTGATGTCATTGCCCCTGTCATGCGGTTAAGCACGACGAAACCAACACGGACGCGCGCCACGAAACATACAAAGTGGAATCAGTGACTTGGGACACTCGTGCCACTGGAGTGCCATCAGAGAGAGGCGAAACCGGCTATGCGAGGCGCGCGACATTTCTGGGAGAAGTCTTCAGTCAATCATCGAGTTAGGTAGAGCGTGCCATCGGCGTGCGGAAGATCTTGGGGCTACGGCGCCAACCTCAGGCGTCGCGCCCGCGCCCTCCAATGTTAGCTCGCGGTCGCTTGTGAATCGTCGAGGTCGGTCGCGTGCCGCAGACAGAAAACCGGCCGCCATCGTCGGTGACAGAATTCTCGTCGAGTTTGAATGTCACGCCGCAGGGGACACGTGTGACACGGCGGTGACCGTGAGGTCACCGCCGTGTCTGACTAGCGCCCGCCGCTCACGGTCTTGTAGACCGCGTGGTAGTAGGTGACCGCGTAGAGCGTGTCGGGCTCTTCCGGATCCATCGCCAGGCCCGTGATCGACGTGTCGTAGTGCGTGGTGCCCCCAAAGCCGAGGTTGATCGGGAACCAGGTCTCCGCGGCATCGGTGCTCTTGAACACGCCGCCGTCTTCCATGCCGAGGTAGAGCACGTTCGGATGCCGGGGGTCGATCTGCAAGGAACCGGTTTCCGCCACGGCCGCGAAAGGCAGGCCGACACTCTTGGGTGTGAACGTCGCGCCTCCGTCTATGCTCTTAAGCAGCGAGTAGCCGCCCGCATACACGATCGACGAGTCGATCGGATCTACAGTGACGCTGGTGAAGGTGCCCGAAGCGTCGACTTCCACCCACGTGCGGCCTGCATCCTGCGAGCGCCACAGCCCGCCATTGTCCGGGAAATAGACGGTCGCATGATTGTGCGGATCGACCGTCACCGTGGGACCACTGAAGCCCAGATACACCCCCGCGGGCGCACTCGGAGCGCGGTCGATGCGGGTGAAGCTGTTGCCGAAGTCGGTGCTCTTCCACAGCCCCTCTGCGTTGCCCACAGTGGTGGCGTAGACCGAGTGGTCAACCGGATCGACCGCGATGCCATAGACCGTGATGTCGGCCGGACCGAAGCTCCGGCGCTGCCAGTGCCTGCCGCCATCCTCAGATCTGTAGAGGCCCCCACCCCACAACGACCCGGTGTACACGCGGCGCGCGTCCTGCGGATCGAAGGCCACCACACGCGGTCCGTTGCTGGTCAGGCCTTCAGTGCCGCCGTCGTGCCAGCTGCGTCCGGCGTCGTCGCTGGCGAGCAATCCACCGCCATTGGTCGTGAGCAGCAGATGATTGTGATCGCCCGGATCGATGGCAATCGAGTCCCCTTCCTGGCAGGCACAGCGCTTCAGCAGATTCCAACCGAGCCGGTGCCAATCGGAATCGCTGACCGAGCGCACGAAGGCGCCGTCGAAATTGGTGCCGACATAGACCGATCCCTGGCTGTCGACGCTGAGCACATTGCCCAGGCCGGAGGAGACCTGCGAATTCTTCCAGGTCCTGCCGCCGTCGATGCTCTCTGACACCCCCTGCGTGGCGGTGCCGGCGTACAGCGTCTGGCCGCTCTTCGCCAGCGACAGGATGCTCGTGACTCGAGGCGAGCCAATGCGCACGAACGAACGGCCGCCGTTGGTGCTCCTGAACACCCCGTGACCATCCGTGCCGGCATAGACGACGTTGCTGTTATCGGCATCAACCAGGATCACGTTGACATTGGAGTCGATACTGATGGGCTTCCAGGTGGTACCCGCATCGACCGATTTGAAGGCGCCCTGTCCCGCGGAGCCGGCATACAGAACGTTGCTGTTGTGCGGGTCGATGGCTATCGCGAATACCAGTGCGTCGCCCAGGCCGTCGGCCACATACGACCAGGTGGCGCCGCCGTCTGTGGTTTTCAGCAGGTAATCGATGGGACCGGAAGCACCGTACATCACGTCCGGGTTGTTCGGGTCCATGACCAGGGTCAAGCCGCCCCAGCTACCGCCGGTCCAGTGGGCGCCGCCGTCAACCGTCTTGTAGAGACCGTCGAATTGCGTGTTGACATAGACCACGTTCGGATTGCCGGGCGCCATGACCAGGCCCGAGATAGTGCCCCCGGCCGGAAGTCCGGTATTGACCGCTCGGAACGTGGCACCGCCATCTGTGCTCTTGATGACCCCGCCGCCCGTAGCGCCGATATAGATCGTGTGCGAGCGGGCATCCGCGGCGATGTTCGCCTCGATCGCCGGCGGTGCAGGTCCGATCGAGCGCCAGCCGACGGGCCCTCCAACCCCCGATTTGGTTGACCCGGACGACACTTGACCTGGATTGGCAGTCCAGCCGGTGATGGGCAGCGCGAATGAGATTACGCTGACGAGTGCGCGCAGGATGAACTTCTCCTTAAATTGGGTGGGCGAAATCATCAGTTGTGCAGATCGAGATTCGTCTGGCGATCGCGCCTGCGTTTTCTGACAACGTGTGAGCGCAAGCCACGCGCACGCGCCAACCAGCGTACTCAGAAGCAGCCAGTCAAGGCTGCCGCCCCCTCCGTTGCCACCGCCGCCGCTGCTTCCAACGGTGCCGCTTCCCGTCGATATCACTAGGGAGACTGCGGCACCGCTTGTCACCCACGTGCCTGCCGCCGGGTTCTCGCTGATCACGTGGCCCGAGGTGACCGCGCTGCTTGACTGCTGAGTGACCGTGCCCGTCGTGAGCCCGATACTCGTGAAAGTCGTGGTTGCCTCTGACTGTGTCTCGTTCACAACGTCCGGTACCTTCACGCCCACACCCGTGCCGCAGAACCCCGGGGGCGCCGCCACGGTGAACCCAAGCGCCGCATCGCCCTGAAGTGCGAAGAGCACCTGCTGGTTCGTCGCTGTTTCTGCCCCGACGAGGATCGTGCCGTCCGCCTGCCGCACCGGCGCCGGATAGCTTCCGCCCCCGAGCATGACCCCGGCTGGAACGGTGACCATCCCCGGGGCCGTCGGGGTTTGCCAGGCATTCGGCATGACTGGGTAGCTCCAGCCGACCAGGTCTGCGTTCAGCGAGTCGCTGGCGAGTAGCGCCAGCAGAATGCTGCCGTCACCCTGGACTGCGCCGACGATCGGATCGCTGTACGTGTGGCCATCGATCGCGGGCGCCGACAGGAAGCCGTTGCCGTTGACGTTCGCATCCCCCGCGCCCGTGCATGGGTCAACCGCGTACAGCACGGCGTTGTGAGAGACAGAACCCATGATGATCAGATTGGGGTTGATCGTTTGCGAACTGTTCCACTCGATGCTGCCGCCCTCCCAGTTGTCGCCTGTGGGAGTCACGACCCCCGGCCTGCAGCAGAATGTGAATCCGGAGGGATCGCCAGCAGCCGACACCAGCGCCATCGCCAGCCTGCTCGGCGCGGAGCCGTCCGGTCCAGCAACGAAGATCGACCGATCGCCGAGGACCGTGCATCCCCGTGGGCGCACGTTGAGGCTTGGCCGCGAGGTGCTCCACGTCACGACCCCGGGCGTTCCCCCTGTCGGGTTGAAACTGGGGTCGAGCGCCGCGACGCCATTGGCCTCCGGCGGCAACAAGCGCTCGATCACGGCACCGCCGGGGACTTCACCGGCCAGGACGATGCCGTGCGTCACCCGGTCGATGCACAGGGCGTAAAATATGAAGCTCGGGTCGTTGTAATTTCCGAAACTGGTCGTCACACCGCTTGCGCCGAAGGCCGTATCGATGGCGCCGCTGCTGAGCCGTCGGGTGAGCGTGAACGGTCCAACGTAGCCGCTTGGGTGCGCGCCGACGAGCGAATACACACGGTGGTTGACGTCGCTATGATCCACCGCGTTGGACCGCCCGTAACTCGTCGAGGCCAGCGCCTCAGACACACCGTTGGTCCCGTACACGGTGTCCACGGCGAACCAGCTGGTATTGGAGGCCAGCGCGATCCCGGTGCCCGCCGTGCTCAGTGCGAGCAACCAGGCGACCTTGCGCAAAGCCTTGGCTCTCATCGGCGCTCTCCCGATTTCCGTAGCGAGCGTGGCCGGCGCGACTGCAGGACAGACGGCTCGAGCAATGTGACGACATGGAAACTTCATATTCGTTCTCCCCGTGACAAGTACGGCAGCGAGTCACCGATTCACTGCCTGACAGTGCAAGTGATCGACGGTATAGACGTCGCGGGCGGGGCTTGCTGGAACCTTCCGGGAAGGCGGGTTCCTATTTGCGGGAAGAAGGCGGGAAGGCAGCGGCGAACGCCGGCCAAAACGCCTTATGTGAGGAGAGACGGCCTCAGGTCATGGCCCCCAGCGCTTCACAAGCTGCAGGCTGACTTGTCGCCCGACCAGCGAGGCATTGGCGGCGTCGTAGCCAAAGACGCCGGCCAGCGGGTCGAATTGGTCAATGAAGGGGGGGGATTGATCGAAGAGGTTATTCACGCCGAGATTGCATTGGGTATTGGCGATCCACCCCTGCCCACCTTCGACGCGATAGCCAAGGTTGAAGTCGACCGTCGTCCACGAATCGACGCCCCGCTCTCGCACGGAGCCCGGATCCTGGTAGGCGCCGGTGTAGTTCACGGTCGTTAGAACCGTCCAGCCTTTGGACGACCAGGCCAGTCGGCCGGCAAAGCGCAGCTTCAGGGGGTTGCCGACCGTGTTCACGTAGTCGAAGACCGGCGATGTAACCGTAAGCTGTTGGTCCTGAAAAAATATATAGGTTCCGTTCAGGCCGAAAGTCCACTTGCCTCGTGCACTGTCTATGGCATAGCCCAGATCGACGTCCACGCCGCGAGTCTTGACGTTGGCATAATTACGAATCCGGCCGTCGACAATAGCGGCAATCGGCAGGCTGCAATCGGTTTTACTGCCTCGTCTGAACGTGATGCTGTTGCAGAGGGCATCGATCTGCGCCTGCGTCGGGTTGCGCGTGATGAGCGCGGCCAATTGCGCCTCCTGGGTGAGAAAGTCCGCCACCAGGGTTCCTGTCCCGCCGATCTTCCCCTTGTAGTCGATGTCGAAGTAGGTGACCGACAGCGAGAGGTTCGGTGCCGCCGGCGGCGCCACATCCGCGCCGACGGACCAGGCCGTCGAGGTCTCCGGCTTAAGGTCCTGGCTCGAACCGAATATCTCGAGTACCCGTGAGCGCCCGGTGGGAGACTTCGGATCGTTGACGACTTCTATTCCGCCGTCGCCGATCAGGTCGGGGTTGGACCAGAAGAAGGGCGGCGCCCGGAATGATGTGCCCCAGTTGCCGCGAATGCCCAGGGCGCGGAACGGGCGCCAACTAAGGCCGAATTTCGGATTGAAAGTGCCGCCGGCATCGCTGTAATGGTCATAGCGACCGGTGAGCGATAGCCCCAACCGATCCAGCGTCGAGCCTTCTTGCGCGCCCACGAGCGGCACAGCGAGTTCAGCGAACCCGGCGGCAGCGTCTCTGCCGCGGTTCTCGGGGCTAAGGGCAATGCTCAGACCCACGGAGTGCTCTCGGCGGAAGTCGCCGCCACCTGCAAAACGGATGGGGCCCGCAGGCCCCGTGAACAACGTCCCGTCCGCGATGACGCTTGCCATGGCGGTGGTGAATTCATCCGGATAATCAAGAGCGACGCTTTGATTGCGCAAGGCCGCAAGCGTTGCGCGAGCGGTGTGCGAGCCGTCGCCAAAGAGGTTGAGCGCGGTTGCCGGGTCGGCGCTGGCGAGTAGGACGTCAATGGCGCCGGTGTTAAGGTTGTTATACTCGAAGAATCTCGTGCTCGATTTTGAATAGGCGGTTGAGAGCCGCAGTTGCCACCCCCGCGGCAGCACACCCTTGATGCCCGTCGATATGAATGAGGTCGCGGTTCGTCCGTTGTCGACAACCGGCCCGACATCTGCCGTCAAATCGTAGGCCACAAGCACCGGGCCCCCCAGATGGTTGAAGGCATTGCTGGCCGGTACCAAGAAGGCGCCGGTGGGTTGTGGGAACGTGGAGTTGAATTCGCGCGATGAGTAGCGCCCGTCGACGGATAGCTCCCAGTGCCTCGACAAGATGTAGGCGGCACTTAAGAAGACGCTGCGCATTTTCTGCTGGGGCAGGATGTCGTTGTCGATGACGGAGTTGGTGTAATTCGCTGTGCCCGGAACGAGCTGTGTGGCGGTTAGATTCGATCCGTCCTGACCGCGCGGGATGGCCGCAATCGGCACGCCTGTGACGAGATCGAGGATAGTGCCGGGGTTGCCGCCGACACCGCGCAGGTCCCTGCCGCCAAAGCGCCGAAAATCACCATTGGCCGCGCAAAAGGTCCTTGCGCTGCATGCCAGGGCGCGGCTGTCGTCATATTGAAAGCCGAGCAGCGCGTGCCCGTCCGGCCCGGCGTGACCCCAGAGTCCCGCGCTGGTCCGCTCGGTGGCGTCTCCGCCCGCGGTCGACGCCCGCACGCGCGCTTCGAAGCCTTCGAAATCTTTGCGCAGGATGACATTCACAACGCCACCGATGGCATCTGCGCCATAGAGCGCAGAGGCACCCTCCGGCAGAATCTCGATGCGTTCGACCGCCGAGGCCGGAATGCTTGAAACATCGACGAACGAGCCCTGGTAGCCGGTAGCTCCTTGCCGCTGGCCGTTCACCAGCGTCAAGGTGGTGCCGACCCCCAGGCCGCGCAACTGCACTTCGGCGCCGCGGTTATCGTAGTTGTCGACTTCTTTGCCATCGCGAGTGGCGGCGTTGGTCCGGTTGAAATTTTGTGTCACGATCGCCAGCACGTCCTCGATCCGCTCGTAGCCACTGGCGTCGATCTGCTCACGAGTGATGACGAGCAGCTTGGAGCCCGCGGCGTCGGCGCCGTGGATGTGACTGCCGGTCACAACAACCTCATCGAGCTCGTCGGCAGTCTGAGTCCCGACTGCGGGCCCTTCCGCGGGCGCGCCCCGCGCCCCGGCCGCACAAAGCATCCCCACGCAGATCCCAATCGAGGTTGTCTGAATGCCAACCGCGAGGCGGCGCATCACATTCCTAGCTTCGGTGAGGATCGTCGGGTCGCCGCGCATCAGGCACACTGCCGCGGCGCCGCAGCTCCTCGAGCTGGCGACGCTGCTCGTCGACGTAGCGCTGCACGTCAGTCGCGATCGCCTGGAAGCGCGGGTCACCGTGCAAGGGCAACCACACGGGGTCGTATCTAAACGTGTACCACCAGAACCAGTAATCCCCGGCGCGGAAATCTTCCGCCAGGGCGTCGAGAGCCTCGTCTCTACGTCCATCCAGCATGAGAGCTTCAGCGCCAATCCGGCGCACGGCGCCCGCGTATTTCGCGCCATTTCGGAAGATCCATGACACGGCAGCACGCCGCAGTGTCTGCGCCTCGGATGCATGGCCTTGTGCCGCCAGCAGCTGCGACAGCAAGATTGCCGCTTCGCAATTGCACTCATCCAGATGCGCTGCCGGATCGCCTTCGAAATAGTTGCGCGCCTCGATGAACGCAATCCCCTTGCGCAGTTCACCGGTCTTCAGCGCATAGTCGCGCACTGATTGATTTGCCAACCAACCGGTGCAACCGTCCCACCCGGTGTCGTAGGCAGCACGCCCCGCTGCACGCCAGTCACCGGCATACATAAGCAGTACGCGCGGAGCGCGCGCGCCTTTCGGTACAGCGGCCACCGCGCGGGCCGCTTGCTCGTCGCCAAGGTCCAGATACACGGCCATGGCCGTGTTACGCGGTTCGAGATTGCGCGGGTCGAGCGCAATGGCGTGCTCCAGAATCGCCACCGCATCGGTCAGCTTGCCGTGGAACAGCCAACGATACTTGCCAACCTGGAATAGTGCAGGAACGAATTCCGGATCGAGCTCCAGCACGGAGATCATGCTTTGCTCGAGCGTGGCCGCGCCGCCTTCGCTGAGGCCGCCCGTGGCAGCGTCGAAGTGGGCGCCGGGCGACATCGGGTCGATCTGCAGAGCGCGCTGCAAGATACGCTTGGCTTTTTCGCGCTGCACCGGGTAATTCCCACTGTCTCCGCCTGCCTGCACCCAGCCGAAGTCTTGGTAGTCCAGGAATTCGGCGTAGGCGGTGAGGCCGCGGCCATTGCTGGGATCGAGGGCGACACCCCTGAGAAAGTCGGCATCGCGCGCCTCGAATGGCGCATTAGCCCACATGGCCCGCGCAAAATAGGCGGCGCCCGAGTTGGGGTCGAGCGCCAGCGCACGCTCGATCAACGGCCGGAAGCGTTGGCGGGCCAGAGCCATATCCTCATTGTGCAAGTGAGCCGCCTGCAGCCGGGCATCGTAGAGCGATGCGTAGGCCGCCGCGAAATTCGCGTCCAACGCGATAGCCTTCTCAAAATACGGCACCGCGGCCTCCGATTCGGCCACCGAAAACCGACCGAGCAGGGCGCGGCCGCGCAGGTAAGCGAGGTAGGCCTCGACATTACCGCTGCGCACTTGTGTGGCCGGGGGGGGCGCGAGTGCGCCGAGTTGTGCTGAGAGCTCGGCGGTTACTTTATCGGCGATCTCGTCCTGGACGGTGAAAATGTCACTCAGGGCTCGATCGAAGTTCGTCGACCAAATCATCGTGCCCGCGGTCGTATCAACGAGCTGCACGGCCACGCGCAAACGATCAGCGTTGCGCTGCACGCTACCATTGACCAGATAGCCGCAATTGAGTCGCCGACCGATTTCCTGGGAATCGATACTTGTGGTGTTCAGCGCGAACGAAGAATTGCGCGCTATGACAGCAAGTCCGGTGACGCGAGACAGTCGGTTGAGGACCATCTCCGGCAGACCGCGCGCCAGGTAGGCATCGGCTGTATCCGCGCTGATGTTTTCGAATGGCAATACGGCCACAGTGCGTGCGCGCGTGCCGATGGGTGCGTCTGCAAGTTGCGAAGCTTCCTTCGGGATCGCGGCGCTCGAGCTGTGATCTCGGATGAGAGTGCGCGCAACGATGCCGACCGCGAGCACGACCACCACAAAGGCCGATAGCCCGAGCCACTGCCTCGGGCTCAGCTGCGCACGGACGGGTTGAGATCGGCTCGCGGCCGTGTCTGGTATTGAGGACTCGATGCGTGGCGCGGCGGCTACTGGCGCCCCGAGCGGCGCCGCTAGGCGCTCGGCGCGAGTCACGTCGGCAACCAGCCGGTACCCGCGACGGCGCACCAGGGAGATATAGCGGGGCTCCTTCGCGTCATCTCCCAGCGCCTCACGCAGGAGATTGGCTCGCTTGTTCACCGTCTCCGGACTCACGATCAGGCCGGGCCACACACGCGCCATGAGCACGTCGAGGCTCAGGACGTTCGGCGCGCCGCGAATGAGTGCTACCAGCAGCTGGAACGATAGATTGGGCAGAGTGATCTCGGTGCCCAAGCGCATAACGCGCTGCTGTCCGATATCAACGCGCAGATCGTCGAGGACAAAGATCTCGCTGGCAACGTCCGGCGCGTCGTTTGGGGTCTGGTTCATAAGTCCGCATCGACGCTTGAGTGCAGTCACCTATGCGCTCGCGTTCCGACTCCGCCCGCACTCGGTAGCGGATGAGATGAGATTAAAGCCTTCGGGATTGTAAGCCGTTGCGATCCGCGTGGATGAGCTATCCCACCGCCGAGATCCCTGGAGGCCGCAAGCAGGGCTGGACTCCTTACCGCGCACCGGGGTTGGTTCCGAACGGGAGGTCCGCACACGCGACGCGGGTATATTTGCGGGTATTCAGAAGCGATGACAGTGAAGAAAGCAGCTAAAATCAGGGCCTTAGAAATCGACTTCAACTCCGGCCGGGGGCGCCAGACCACTGGGGTCTAGACGTTCTTCACCTCGCCCGCCCAACCCCTGCAGATCCGCCAGCTGCTCGATCTCGCTCGCCATGACTGCCGACTCGGCGACGTGCCGATAGCTGACTCCCTCAGATGTCGAGTCGTGGCCAGAACGGGAGAAGGCCCGACCACGGCTGCTGCGGCACGAGTGCTTCGCGCGCAAAACCTGGCTATCCCCGATGAGGTTGGATGCAAAGCGTGACGTGCCGCGTGCTCGCTGCCCGAGCACCTGAGGATCAGGGTATTGCCGTAGTTTTCGACGTTCTTCGACGGGCATAACCGGCCCCTGTGGAGGGTCTCGACCTCATTCGGGTCTGCTGAATTCAGCCCAATGAAATGCAGACTTGCGCATGGGTGGGGCGCTTTCATTTCTGTTACTTCTTTATTGCACGGCGCTGCAGCGTCGCGGCCTCGACAGAGAGTCCGCCTCGGGCGGGGGCCGATATGAGTGACGTAGACGTTCCAATCAGCTATCGC